>Ga0066692_10000851_pt1 | contig 11241 bp, 16 predicted proteins | sample GraSoiAngelo_141_FD_66456 | JGI IMG/M metagenome (GOLD analysis project Ga0066692, IMG submission 66456) | Grasslands soil microbial communities from the Angelo Coastal Reserve, California, USA - 14_0929_12_40cm | ecosystem: Environmental > Terrestrial > Soil > Grasslands | place: USA... | reverse complement strand
GGGGACGCTTGAGGCTTAATATTGGGATGTTGCCACGGCCGGGGTGAAAAGACAAGGATTTTACACAGGCTCACGTGAGTAACTTTTGGGGTGTACTGGAATTGTAGTTCCATTGACCCGGTGAGCAGATGCGCTTAGGCTGCAGAAGTCGCTGATTTACTGTGCTTTACCCCTAGAATAAACGCATGCGGTATGAGGGCTTGGGCTGCGGGACCGGCTAGGCCTGGAATCCAGGAGACGATCGTGGCGCTGTTAAAGGACATGAGTTATGAGACGCGGATAGGTCACATTCGCAGCAGCGGGCGCGTCAATTCCCGCGTCGCGGTCGCCGTCGAGTGGAACGACGCCGGGAAAAGGCAGCGTGCCGAAGGACACACTGCAGATATCAGTGCGAAGGGCTGCCTGGCCGTGATACCGCAAGGATTCGCCGTTGGGCAAAAAGTACGGCTCGTTAACCTCACGAATCAGAATTCCTGCGAAGCCGTTCTGGTCTGGCGCGGACATGAGGGCCGAAAGGGTTGGGAGCTGGGGCTGGAGTTACAAGATGCCACTAGGGATTTTTGGGGGCTCGACGTTTAGTTCCTTTTCGGGCGGGCGTATGAGCGGTTTCTCGAGGAGCTCGCAATGGGATTTCCACCGCTCCAATCGCGATCAGTCCACTTTTTTCCTTGCCAATCAATACCTTACAAACGTAGAGTTAACTAGGCCTTGGGGGTTTTCTGAAGGCGGTACCCATATATAGGAACCCAGTTGCCGGATCGCCCCGGCAAGGTTTTGCGTGCGCGCTTGGAGTTCGCCGATGGCGAGCAGGCGGAGGCAGAAACAGATGACTGCCATCATCACGGTTGCGAATCAAAAGGGCGGCGTCGGAAAAACTACGACGGCGATCAATTTGTCCGCGGCCCTGGCGCATCGCGGCAAACGCACCTTGCTAATCGATCTTGATCCGCAGGCCAATTCGACGATTGCCTTTTATGATTCGGGCGAAATCGCTACTTCGATGTTCGACGTGCTGAGCGACAGCCGGGTAACGATGACCGCGGTCATCAAGCCGACGAAAGATCCGCTATTGTTCCTCGGGCCGGGACGGCTGGCGCTGGCGAAGCTCGAGCAAGTGCTCGCAGGGCAATTTGATGCGCCCTTCAAATTGAAAGACGCACTTGGGCCGATCATGAAAGACTACGACTACGTGGTTCTCGACACGCCGCCTTCGCTAGGAATTTTGACGGTCAACGCACTCGTGGCGTCCACTCATTTGCTCGTACCCATTCAAGCCGCGTATTTCGCGATCGAAGGAACGGACGATCTGCTGGAAACGTACGAGCGCATCCGCGCGCGTCCCAACCCGGGGCTGAAAGTTCTGGGAGTAGTCATAACACTTTTTGACAAGCGTACGAATATTTCCAAAGACACGCACGGGCAAATCCGCTCGGTGTTTGGCGAAGTGCTGTTCAAGACGAAAATTACGAAGAATGTGCGTTTGGAAGAGAGCCCGGCTTACAAGGAAACGATTTTGACCTTTGCGCCGAAGTCACCCGGCGCGATCGAGTATAAGAAACTTGCAGGGGAGGTTATCCAACGTGTCGAAGAGGATCGGGTTACCCGTCACGCTGAAGATGCGGCATGACGCGCACTACGTAGAATCGTTGACAAGTTATAGCGGCGCCGCAGTCGGGCGCATGATTCGGGTGGACCAGATCCGCCCGAATCCGGACCAGCCCCGCAAGGCGCTTGGCGACCTGCGCGACCTTACGGACTCGATTCGCGAAAAGGGCGTACTGGAACCGCTGCTGGTGCGTTTTGTGCCGCGAGAGGACTGCTTCTACATCATCTCCGGCGAGCGGCGCTACCATGCGTCGCGCGCGGCGGGGCTGCGCGAAGTGCCTTGCATCGAAAAGACCGCCGACGACGCGGAAACGCTCGAAATCGGTTTGATCGAAAATATTCAGCGGAAAGACTTGACGCCATTTGAAGAAGCTGATGGATTGCACCGCCTGGGTGCGCAATTCGAATACACGCATGAGGATATCGCGAAGAAAATTGGAAGGGCGCGATCATCGGTGACGGAGACGTTGTCGCTGCGCAACATTCCGGATTCCTTGCGTAGAAAATGCATCGAACATGGGATCCTTTCGAAGTCCTTGCTGCTCCAAGTTGCGCGGCAGCCGACTGAAAAGAAAATGATCGAGATGTTTCACCGCATCATGCAGGGCGGGCTTACGCGCGATGAAGCGCGCCGCGAGCGCCGCGAGGAACAGGCCGGACCGCAGCGGCCGCAGCCGTTTATCTTTCAATTCGAGCCCCAAAACGAGACGTTCAAGTTCCGGATCCAATTCAAGAAGAGCCACGTTTCTCGAGATGAGCTAATTTCGACTCTGCGCGAAATCCTGTCGCAGCTTGAGGGGTCGTCCTCGGAAGCTGATTCAACGGCGGCATAGAATTCCGAAAGCTGGCCAGGCGAACGTGGCCCTCAAGAGTGCATTCCTCCATCCATGGTTGAACTCACGGCGCGGCAGATGAAGACGATGGAACGTCTGTTTGCGGCCGGTTTTCGCCCCATTGCCATACCTCCTTACGAAAACGCTCTCTGTCTTAAGAGAGGTGATTGCGCTGCGGTGCTTTCGCCAGTGCCAAACGGGGGCTTGAAAGTGCTTGCGCCACCTTCGTACCTGGTGGCCGGCAGCCTGAGTGTGAAGCTCAAGCGTGGTTCCCGGGAAGTGTTTGTTTGGAAAAAGAATGAAGTGGAAGCGACGCCGGACAGACTGGAAGAGCTCGCCCAGTTCCGGCGAGACCTCCTGCAGATCCTGGACTTCGTTCCACAGCAGTAAAATCGCCACAATTTGCAATTCCAAAAAACTCCCGTCAAACTGAATCGCTTATGGAAACCTACGGCATTATTTGCATCGGGGCGGGGCCTACAGGCCTGGCGACCGCCATCGAGGCCAAGCGCGCTGGAATGCGGCCGCTGGTCATCGACAAGGCCTGCCTCTGCAATTCGCTCTACCGCTACCCCGTAAACATGGTTTTTTTCACGACACCAGAGCTGCTCGAAATCGGGGATTTGCCCCTGGTGTGCGCGGCTGAGAAGCCAACTCGTGGTGAAGCGCTGAAGTACTACCGGAGGGCGGCTGAGCATTACAGTCTGGAGCTGCGGTTGTATGAGCGCGTCATGCGAGCTGACGGAAAGAACGAAGACTTTACCGTGGCGACCAGGACGGAAAAGGGAATCGAAGCGAAATATCATGCAAGAAAAATCGCTGTGGCCACCGGGTACTACGATCTCCCTAATCTGTTAGGCGTGCCGGGGGAGAACCTGCCGTACGTTTCGCATTACTACACCGAGCCTTATGCCTTCTGGAATCAGGATGTCGTGGTCATCGGTGGAAAGAATTCCGCGGCGGAAGCAGCGCTCGACCTCTATCGGAACGGTGCGAGGGTGACCCTGGTGCACCGCAACAAGGACTTGGGCGCAAGCGTCAAGTATTGGGTGCGGCCCGACATCGAGAATCGAATCAAGGCAGGACAAGTAAAAGCCTTGTTTGAAACCCGGGTTAAAGAGATCACGACCGAGGAAGTTGTGGTCGAGAACGGAGCCGGTGAAATGAGACTGCCTGCGCGACAGGTGTTTGCGCTAACCGGATATCATCCGGATTACGCTTTCATCGAAAGCCTGGGAGTACAGCTCGACCCGGAGAGCCGTAAACCGAAACTCCACCCCAAGACGCTGGAGAGCAATGTGCCAGGGATTCATCTGGCGGGCGTAGTCACCGGCGGTCGCCACACTGGAGAGATTTTCATCGAAAACGGCCGGCTACATGGGAAGCAGATCATTGAAGGATTGAAGGGATGATGAGGGAAAGACGATAGGTTCCATCGGTCATTTGCTGGGCCGCATCGCGTTTGTTAAACTTCTAACCTATGCCATCTATTGTGCGCGAAGTAGTGGAAACTGCCGGAGCGCTGGTGAAGGGTTTCAGCGTGACCTTCCGTAATATTTTTCGCAAGACTGTCACGGAAAACTATCCGTACGAGCCAGTGCACTTCCAGCCGCGCTACCGTGGGATTCACGTCCTGCACCGCGACGAAAATGGATTGGAGAAGTGCGTGGGCTGTTTTCTCTGCGCCGCGGCATGTCCTGCGAATTGCATCTACATTGAAGCCGCAGAGAATACGGATGTCAACCGCATCTCTGCGGGTGAGCGATATGCCAGTGTCTATAACATCGACTACTCGCGCTGCATCTTCTGCGGATATTGCGTGGAAGCGTGCCCGACGGATGCCATCACGCACGGTCACGGCTTTGAGCTGGCAACCTACGACATTAATTCGCTCGTTTACCGCAAAGAACAACTTCTAGAAAAAGACGTAATGCCCGCGGCTGCTCCTGCAAGATAAGTTCCCCCAACTCTAATTTTGATCCATCTCTTTTGCTGCGCCGAAGGGCGCGGCATTCGCGATTCTGCATATATCTCGATCTCTGCGCATTCGCGTCTTCTAATAAATATAAAGCAGCCAAGACGTAATTGGGGGACGCGCGCATGGCTGCGAGGGACTGGATGGCCGACGAAAATGGGGACAGGGCACGGGTGTACGGAGCCTGCGCGGGTTGGGCGGGGACGAGGGCGTTGCCGTCGGGGCGGCCCGTGAAACGAAACACAGTTCCGAGCCAGCGGCCTAGCCATGCGGCCCGAGGCAAATCCAGCGGCGAACCGTGCAAAAGTTCGCGAAAAATAGTCATCACCTCAAGATGGGCCGCGATTTGCGGCTGGCGAAACCGCTCGATCCGCAAAAAAGTTATCGGACACAGTATGTCCGGATCTCAGCGGGGCCTCGCCGGTGGAAGCGGGCTCCGGCGCCTGCGGCGGGCGCTCGCGCTGCTCCATCAGCCAGCGCGCCAGCATGGCGGAGGCATTCTCCTCGAGCCACTGGTCGAGAAGCGCGCTGATTTCCTTCCGGAGATTGGCGGCATGGCTGAGGCGCGAGAGTTCATAGCTTTGCAGCGAGGTGCGCGAAGCCGAGAGAACGAATTCCCACGGGGGTTGCGTCTCTTGGCAGTGCACAAGGGCCTCCTGGAAACCGATGTTGTTAAATAACACGTCAGTAATATACGTAAAGAATAACCATAGGGTACACGCTGTGAACAAGTGTGGAAAACTTCGGCGGCAAACGGACGCGGCGGCGGCCCCATCGGGAGCGAGGTACAAGGCCCAAGGGACGGAACATGGCGGCGCAATGGCCGGGGTGCGCGCGTGCAGCGCGTGCGCGGGAGATTACGAGGACCCGGACCGCACGGCTTGGACGCCGGACGAGGCCGGCGGGGAGGGTCGCGAGGAGGAACTGGGCATCCCCGGAGAACAGTTTCCTGCGGAAGAGCAGTAATCGGCGGGAGAGGAGGCAAACGGCAATGCGAATCATTCGAAGAAGGGAACTAAGGCGTGCCCCGCGGCGAAGGCAGCGCGACGTGCTTCGCGGCGTAATGCTGAGCGCGAGGGAATGCGAGACGTGGTTAACACTCGACGAGCTCGCAAAACTTACCCATTACCCGCCCGCCAGTATTTCCGCGCAGCTGCGGCACTTGCGAAAGCCGGAATACGGCGGATTCGCTGTGGAAAAACGGCCCCGTACCGTGGGCGCGGTCCTGCGCGGTGAGGATTTCGGCACGGTTTGGGAATATCAGCTCAAGCGCGTGATTCGCAGGAAACTTGGCCGGGTGCGCGCGCCGAGGACCGGCGTCCAACGGGCGCTGCGACCGGTCGCTGGCTGATCTTCGACGATTTTCGCGGGGGAGGAGAAATGGGCGTCAAACCGGAGCTGGCGTTTAATGTGTGCTGGGAAGTGTATCGCGGTGCGCGGGACGTGTTGGAGACCAAGCGCGGCGTCTCGGCGCTGAACTGGAAGGACACCGGCAAGTTCTTGTGGCGGCCAGACATTCGCCCGCGTCTGACCGAGTGGGTGGCGGATTTCGCCTTGGCGGGGCAGGCCGCGCTCGACGGACCGGACTGGGCTTCGCGCATGGTGATGTTCCGCGTCTATTATTTCGGACTCGCGCCATATGAAAATGCGCCGCATTTTCTCGGTCTGAGCGAGCGAAGTTGGGTGAACTGGTCGGAAGAAATCTGCCGCCGCTGCGGAGCGGAACTGCTGCGTCGCCGCATGTTCCCCCCGAGAAAGTATTTTCGCAGCGGAGGCTAGCGGCCGAGCAGGACGCCGGAACGTGGCGCCTATGAAGAGGGCGCGTTTTCGAAACGTTGTCACGGCAGATTGAGAAAGCTACAATTCGCGCGCAACGACAGGATTTTGCGTCCGCATAACCGGGAGATGCGGCCGAAGATCCTGCGAATGAAAAAGAGAGCGCGCTATGCCGGTCAAGCAAGGCGACCTTGGGCTGTTGCAACATCCCACTTCCAAAGAGCTCTTGGAATCGAAAATCCCTGCGCGACTAGCTTACATTTGGACCGACGGAACTCCCCGGGTCATCCCGATCTGGTTTCACTGGAACGGACGGGAACTCGTCATGGCGACTCCGCCCAAAGCGCCGAAGCTGAAAGCACTGGCGAAAAATCCCAAGGTGTCTCTCACGATTGATGACAACACGTTTCCTCACAAGGTCCTCTTGATTCGCGGCTCAGCACGTCTGCAGCTGGTCGAGGGAATCGTGCCCGAGTACATCGCCGCGGCCGAGGGCTACTTCGGACGCGAACAAGGCGAGGCATGGATCGGGCAGCTCCGCAAAATGATTCCCAGCATGGTGAAAATCACGATCACGCCGGAGTGGGTAGGATTGCTGGACTTTCAAACGCGTTTTCCGAGTGCGCTGTCGGCTTGAGGTAGTTCAGAAAGTGCCTTCCTGCTGGCTCGTCCTCCGAATTCTGATCTCGGTAAACCATAAGAGGCAGTAAAGGCAGACAAAAATGGACAACGAGACAAAGGAAAAAGCAGTCGGCAATTCGAGTGCACCCACGGAGGGATATTCGCTTGGCGACGAATAGGAATAGTGAACGGCCCGTAGGCCCACAAATACTGCGTTTGCAACCGCAACACCAAAAACCAGGAACAGCAGAAAGAAAAAACGGAAGCCATTGTGGAGGCGAATGGACAGTCTCTGCCAGTCGGCCTTCGTATTTTGATTCCTTTCAGGTTTCGATTGGCGAATCGCCCAGAGTATTCGAGCTGCGGAAAGCCCAATAAACGCCGTGCTTCCCAGAAGCGCCAGGAAATAGGCTTTCGATATGAGATCCATCGAAGCCCAAATCGAGCGCAGATCCCACTGCACCGAAAACAGCGAAACACTTGGAGTAAACATAGGGAAAGAGACACCAGTCTCGCGTAATAAGTTCCCGAGCGCGTTGTTGGCGCAAGCTAGCTGCTGCCCTTAGCGGCGCGCGGCGGTTTCAGAAACGTGCCTTTGTCGAGTTCGCTAAAGGCCTGGCGGAGCTGCTCCTGCGTGTTCATGACGATGGGGCCGTACCACGCGACGGGTTCCTCGAGCGGCTTGCCGGAAACGAGCAGGAAGCGGATGCCGTCGTCGCCCGCTTGCACCATGAGTTCATCGCCACGATCGAAGAGGACGAGCGAGCGATTGTCGGCTTCCGCAGGAGGATTGGTGTCCGCCCAACTCACCGGCTCGGTCGGCACTTCGAGCGGTTCTGAGGCGTTGCAAAATTTCCCGGCGCCCGCGAAAACATACGCAAAGGCATGACGCGTGATTTCGACAGGGAGCGTCTTCCTGTGCCCCGGAGGCACGGAGACGTCGAGATAGATGGGATCGGCGGCGATGCCGTCGACGGGGCCGGTCTTGCCCCAGAAATTTCCGCAGACGACGCGCACGTGGGTTCCGTCGTCGTCCTTGATCTCCGGGATATCAAACGCCTTCACTTCCTGGTAGCGCGGGGCGGTCATCTTCACCGATGACGGCAAATTCGCCCACAGCTGGAAGCCGTGCATGCGGCCGGCGGGGTCGCCTTTGGGCATCTCCTGGTGAATGATGCCGCTGCCCGCGGTCATCCACTGGACGTCACCGGCGGCGATGGCGCCGCGATTCCCCATGCTGTCGCCGTGCTCGACGGTCCCGGCAAGCACGTAAGTGATGGTCTCGATGCCGCGGTGCGGATGCCACGGAAAGCCCGCCAGATAATCCTCGGGAACATCGTTGCGGAAATCGTCGAGGAGAAGGAATGGGTCGAAGTCCGTGGTGTTGCCGAAGCCGAACGCGCGGCGCAGGTGCACGCCCGCACCTTCCATCGTTGGCTTGGATTTGATGAGCCGCTTCACAGGTCGAATCGACATGGTGCCTCCAGCAGGGAAAGTCTACCCGTTGGATGCAAAACTGCCAATGGATGGTGACATCCCGCAGTCGCAGGTTTTTATTCTGCGAGGGAAGCAGGTGGGCCATCGGCCGTAGTGCGCCAGCGAAGTTTATTGCAAAAGGACAGGATCGCCGACGCGCAGGATTTTACCTGATTCGCTGGGAGCGACGCGGGTGTTTGTGGCCAGCCGGTAGAAATGGTCGAAGCGCCCTTTTGGCGACCAGGGTGGCAGATTCGCTCGGCGCAGTTCGCTGAAACGCTTCTGAAAGCCGGTGATATCTCCGCCCGTGTGCGGATTGCGTGGAGGAACCGCGCAACGCGCGCAGGGATTGCTGCCCTCAAAATTGACTTCGCCAATGCGGAAGCGCACGGCGCTGCGTTCTTCTTCGCCGAAGAGCTGATCTTCCCAGAATGCCGGGACGTCATCGATTTCCAGAGTGGTGCGGAAGCGGAGCCGCACATCGCCTGCGGTCAAGCCAGAGAACCAGGTGGAAACCGTATCAATCGAAGCAGCAGAGATAATGGTTGGGCCGTTGGCGATGGAGTCATCCGGGAAACCTTCGAGAGAATAACGGATGTTGATCTGCTGCTCGAAATACGCGCTGAACCACTCGGCGGCGCCAGCGGTATCGCCCGGAAACGCAAAGGTGCTTGTCGGAACGCCGCGACGGTCCCCCGGAACCGAGAGCGATACGGCAGTGAGATCGGGAGCGTACGCGGCGCGAATCAAGTGGACGGCGGGAGTGCGTTTGCCGTTCACCCACTGACCGTCCGCGGAGTAGAGCGCCCAAGCGCGGTCGAGCTCGAGGCCGCCGCCCGGGCCGATGCGCGCTTCTTTCACGTGAACGGAATCCAGCGCCTTAATCGGATGAAGTTGGATGAACGCCAGGCGCGGAGAAACCGGGGATGAGTCCATGCGTAGATTTTAGCAGAGGCGAAGCAGCAGGTGACGGCTCTTGGCTGGAGAGGGCGACAGGTCTTATCCCGAGAAGCGCACCTGGCCGAAAATGAGCTTTGCCAGTAGCGCGCCGCCGACGAGAGCGATCGAGATGCTCAGGAGCGTGCCGATCAGGAAGTATTCCGCAAAACGCTCGGATTTGAACTCCGGATAGCGGGCGATGGATTTTGCGGTCAAGATCAGTCCGACCGTCGCCGGGGATTGCAAAAGCAACGCAGTGACCACCAGAAAGCGTTCCAGCCAGCCGATGTACAGCCCGGCGTTTTGCAATTGCTCGCTAGTCCTTTCCTGCGAATGGCTCTTTACGCCTGTCGCCAGGGAACGAACGAGGAAGCGGATCAGATATCCGCCGCCGAAGACCACGCCCACGTAGATCACCGGCACGGCAAGAAACTTGTTCGGTATAGCCCGGGAATTTTGAATGAAAGAGCTGACTTCGCCGAACGGCACGGCAGGGGTCAGCAGCCATGCGGCGAGCCCGACGGTGAGGAAATGCAGGAGCTGATCGCTTATGTAGGCCAAGGACCCATCGCAGGCCGGATGCCTTCTAGCAAGCTGCATTTTAGCCAGATCGAGCAGCGCGTGAACGAGCGTCAAGCCGAGAATCACAAGGTGTGTTCGCGGCAAGAGCATGGAGCCCCGCAGGACAAAGCCCGTGATAATGACGGCGGAGAAATAGTGAATGAGCCCATGAAGCAAATAGCCCGCGGCCTTTCCGCGCCGCTTTTGCTCGACGAGGCGTGCCGTCTGAAAAACAAAATCGGTCAGCAAATGGGCCAGGTAAATCGCCAGAAAGGCTCGAAAGAGGATTTGCATGATTCTGTACAAGTTTCCGTTCTTGTACGTTTCCGTACAACTAGCAAAAAGTGCGTTCGATTAACGATCCAGCCACCTTAACCGTTTCGGACAATTGCCAATAGTACCCCCTCTTGAGATTTCTGGAAACAGTGGAAGCGTCGAGTTTGAGGCGTTTGGCGGTTTGCTCGAGCGTCGGGGTATCAAGGAATTCTTCGATGGTCTCCCACTGTTTTTCGGTGATCTTGAGAACCAGCGTGTCGTGCAAGCCGTAGATCAGATTGATGGTGCTGTTGAAGCCCGCGTTGCGAGATGCAAAGGCGGTTAAAACGTCGAATTTGAAGAGGCTGCCGGTCTTTATGTTTTCGATGGCCCCGCGGGCGCGTTGAAAGGCCTCGCCGCCAAGCCTGTTAACCGGCGGCTGAATGCGGTCGGAAATGCGGCCGAAGCCGACACCGATCCGGAGCGACAGAGGCCGCAGCGCCCTGCGGAGGTCCAGAATGACGGCGGGGATCGACGGCAAGTCGCGGGTAACGGTCTGAAATTCATCGCCGGCGGTAACGGAATACGGCAGCTGGATGAGCTTCTTGCGCAGGTGTCGTTTGGAGACGGCAGCAAGCTTTCTTCCGAGCAAGCCGCGAATATCTGCCCTGGCGCGGGATTCCAAGACGTCCGCGATCAATACGCCGTAGATTGTGGAAGGCATAAGATAATCCTTGCCAAGAATACCACTTGTACGAAAATGTGCAAGTGTTTATTTTTGTATGAAAACGTACAAATCCTTATATTTGTACAAATACGTACAAATGTGAAAAACGACGTAAACTCTCAATATCTCAACCCCAAGCCCGCAGACAATGCGAAGCAAGCTGAAACCCAAGCCGTGATCCCAGGCGAAGATCTAAAACCGCTCTACGACTTCACCATCGATTGCAAAGCCTGCCAGTCGAAGCTAACCGCCGCGCAAGCCGATCTCACCGACGAAAAAACCAAGACGGCCGCGCTTACCAAGCAGCGCAACCACGCGCTCCAAATCGCCCGCGGCGGCAGCCCCTTCCGCCGCATTGGCCGCGCCGCCAAGTGGTTCCTCATTGGCGCCGCCGCCGGCACCATCGCCGCCAAATCCGCTCATTGATACGCTTTTCACAATTTCCGCACAATTCCTAGGGTATAATCCGCGCA
>Ga0066692_10000840_pt1 | contig 11283 bp, 4 predicted proteins | sample GraSoiAngelo_141_FD_66456 | JGI IMG/M metagenome (GOLD analysis project Ga0066692, IMG submission 66456) | Grasslands soil microbial communities from the Angelo Coastal Reserve, California, USA - 14_0929_12_40cm | ecosystem: Environmental > Terrestrial > Soil > Grasslands | place: USA... | reverse complement strand
ATAAGCTCTATGTAACGATCTTTGGCGGCGCGGAGATTTCACCTGGGAACATCCTAGAACTCGATATTCCTGCCGGTCAATGTTGGCTAGCCGAACGAGTGCCACAGGAACGCATCCATGCCATCCCCGGCCTGAAAGAAAACTTCTGGGCCATGGGAGACACCGGCCCGTGCGGTCCATGCAGCGAAATTCATTACGACATGGGGCCGGAAGCATCGGACGACGCACACACGGATTGCAAGTTTCCCTGCGACTGCGGCCGCTACGTCGAAATCTGGAATCTCGTGTTCATGCAGTTCAATCGCGACGCCAGCGGCACGCTTACTCCCCTACCGAAGCCTTGCGTGGATACCGGCATGGGCCTCGAACGCGTAGCCGCCGTGCTCCAAGGCGTCATCTCTAATTACGACACCGACTTATTCGTGCCGCTAATGAAACGCGCCGCCGAACTCTGCGGCGTCGATTTTGCTCGCGAGGAAAAACTTGAAGAAGGCAAAGGCGGTGCTGCGTCCCTTCGCGTCATCGCCGATCACGCCCGTGCGATGACATTTCTAATCACCGACGGCGTGTTGCCCTCCAACGAAGGCCGCGGGTATGTCCTGCGCAAGATCATGCGTCGCGGCATTAGTCATGGACGTTTACTTGGCCAGGATAAACCGTTCCTACACCAGATGGTGTTTACAGTGCGAGACCTAATGGCGGACGCATACCCCGAGCTACATGAGAGCGCCGAGCGGGTCTCTGAGATTGTAAATGCAGAAGAGACAAGATTTGCGCGCACCCTCTATAAAGGGCTCGGGCCGCTTGAAGACGACATCATGCTTGCGGTTCTTGGAGGTTCTTCCGCGGAGAACCTCGCGCGAAATGAGAGCTTGCGGAAGGATGAACGCACTAAGTTGCTTAATAAGATTGAGGCGATGAAGCGTAGTGGCCACTCAATGATCTACCCCGGCGAGCGGGCCTTCAAATTTTACGACACGTTTGGTCTTCCCCTGGACTTTATTCAGGATGTAATACGTGATTTTGGCGCGGATTTTGAGCAAACCAGCTTCGACAAGGCGATGCTGGAGCAGCGGAAGCGCGCGCGGGCGTCTTGGAAGGGTGGGGCGAAGGAGGCGACGAATCCGGCGTATGCGAAGATTGCGGACCGATTCACGACGGAGCCGGACTTTTATTTTGGGACGTGTGCGAAGGATTGCGCCATTGAAGCGATCATCACGAAGCTCGGGGCGGTGAACGAACTGAATCCCGGTGAAAGCGGCGAAGTCGTACTGGATCGCACGGTGATTTACGCGGAGTCGGGCGGGCAGGTCGCTGATACCGGCGCGTTCTACGACAATTCGGAATCGCAGCAGCTCGCGGAAGTGGCAGGCGCGTTTTACCCCGTTGCGGGACTCGTGGCGCACAAAGTGGTGGCCAAAGAGACGCTGCGCGTAGGTGACCGCGTGACAGTCGTGGCGGACGCGGAGCGGCGGGCGCGAATTATCCGCAACCACTCGGGAACGCACCTCGTCCATGCGGCGCTGCGGAATATTCTGGGCACGCATGTGAAACAGGCCGGCTCGCTGAATGCGCCGGAGCGGCTGCGTTTTGATTTTTCGCATTTCGCCCACGTGGATGCGGAAGAGCTGCGCGACATCGAGCAGCAGGTGAATGACGAGATTCGCCTGAACACGCAAATCGAGACGAACGTAACATCGCTTGAAGAGGCGCTGGCTTCTGGTGCGCTGGCGTTTTTCGGCGACAAATATCCGGAGCACAACGTCCGCGTGGTGACCATTCCCGATCCGCGGGCGGCTCGCGGGTTTTACTCGAAAGAACTTTGCGGCGGCACGCACGTGCAACGAATCGGCGACATCGGCGTTCTGAAAATCGTCAGCGAGGAATCCGTCGCCGCCGGCGTCCGCCGGATCGAGGCAGTCACGGGCCTGGGGGCGCTGGAGCACTACCAGCACCAGGCGCAAATCCTGCGGCAACTGGCCAGCACCCTCAACGTCGGCGAAGACGCGATCCTTGCCCAGGTCGAGAAGCTTTCGCAAACCGCCAAGCACCTGGAGAAGGAGCTGGAGACCCAAAAGCGCAAGGGCGCCCTGAACCAGGTGGACGAGCTGGCAGCTCGAGTCCAGATGGTCAAGGGGGTCAAATTGATCGCCGCCGAGGTCGCAAATGTCGACCGCGAGGGCCTCCGCCAGCTGGTGGATACCCTCCGGCAGAAGCTGGGGTCGGGCGTGGTCGCCCTGGGCATGCCGGAGGACGGCAAAGTCGCGCTCATCGCCGGGGTCACCAAGGACCTGACTGCTAAAGTCCATGCTGGCAAGCTGATACAGGCGCTGGCCAAGCAGGTGGGCGGCTTCGGAGGCGGCAGGCCGGATCTGGCCGAGGCTGGCGGAAAAGACACAACTGCCCTAAAAAGTGCCCTATTGAGTATCCCCTCCCTCCTCGAGCCCTTGTTATAATGGGGATACGTGCGGCCCTTGCTGGGCCGCGATAGCGCCAGAAGCCGTCCGGCCGGCTACACGCAAGCGCGCGACCCCAAACGGGTCGTGTCCAGTGCGGCTCTAACCGAGCCGACCTCCCTGCCAGCATGGCTTCGTAAGACGAACCACTCGCCAGGCGTTCTCCCCCAGGGGTAGACCGTTTGGCAGGGGCTTCTAGTACGGAAGAGACATTGACCCCGACCGGGCGATGTCGAAAACTGTACACTCTGTATCTGGTTGCAAAAAATGGTGTTTGCCTTCCCCGAGGCACAATGGTGAAACGCACGCCAATCACGGCAGGGCTTTTTCTGGGAACGCTGGTTCTTTGCGCGACTTTTTTCGCGCCGCGCGCCGGCGCCCAGATCGCGAAAGTCTCGGAACCGACAGGACGGCAGCTTTTCGTCAATGCCGAACCGCCGGCGACGCTGAAGCTTGGCGGAACAAGGCCGCGCGCAACTATCTACCTGCCTGGCGAATCTTCTTTTACGGGACGCAACCGTCCGGCCATGAGCATTGACCGGGACGGAACAGAAAAACTCGTACGAGAAGCTGCGGAACGGCATCGCGTGGACCCGGCACTGGTTCGCGCGGTGATCGAAACGGAATCGAACTGGAACCCGCGGGCGTATTCGCGCAAAGGCGCCGGCGGATTGATGCAATTGATTCCCACGACGGCACAACGATACGGAGCGTACGACCTGTTCAATCCGCAACAAAATATCGACGCCGGGGTTAGACATTTGAAGATGTTGCTGCAACGCTACAATGGCAACCTGGATCTGGCTTTGGCGGCGTACAATGCAGGTGAAGGGGCGGTTGACAAGGCACAAGGGATTCCGCCGTTCCGCGAAACGCGGGACTACGTGCAAAAAGTGCAGAATGCCTATTTCCGGCCGGGCTCGGGGCGACTTGCAGATGCGTTCATCAATCGACACGCGATCCACAGAGACGTCGCGCCTGACGGCCGCATCATATTCAGCAACGAATAGAGAAAGTTGTAAGTTTTTGGTGCTTGGTTCTCAGGTTTCCGGCGATCCTGTATTGGGATCGGAAACTTGTTGAAGAATTTACTGTCGTGAAGCCTGGCTTGCGGCCATAGTTGAGTAGCGTTTGGGGGATGTAGGTTGATATTTCCGGGCGAAAAAAATTTGTACAGGAGCTTCGCCAGCGTTTCGCCAGTTTTTGTGGCGCTGGGATTGGCGCTGTGCGTGGCGCCGACATCTGCCGCGAGGGCGCGCGCCGAGAGTTCCGGAACCGCTACGACGGTGAAACGCCAAGCGGCGACGACGCAATTTGCGCGCGCCGAAGAACAGCGCGAGCAGCTGAACAGCAAACCTTCCGAGAAGCGCACGCTCTCCGATTACAAGCAAGTCGTTTCCAGTTACCGCCGGGTCGCGCTGATTACGCCGCGCGCTCCCCAAGTGCCTGATTCGCTTCTGGCCGTCGCCGAGGTGTACACGGAAATGGGCGACCGCTTCGGGCGCAGCTACTACCAGTCGGCGGCGGACTCGTATCAGTTTCTGGTGCGCGAGTATCCGAAGAGCAAGTATTGCCAGGATGCCATCCTGCGGATTGCAAAATTGCAGCGCGACCGGCTGGGCGATGCGGAACTGGCGAAGAAAACGTACGAAGACTTCTTGAAGCGCTATCCGCGTTCGCCGCGGAAACGCGAAGCCCAGGAGTCACTGGCGGAACTGGCGCTGCTGCAGAACAGCGAAGCTTCATCTTCGGCGCTGACCGCGGCGGCAAATTCCGCGCCGAGCGAACCCGCCGAAAGAGATGCGCGCCCGAATGCTCCGGTGCATTCCGGCGGCAAATCCGTTGCGCGGGCGGATTCGCGGCAAGTTCCGCGGGTGCGGCGAATTCGCGCGGCCGCGAATGGCGAGGCCACGCGCGTAACCATCGATCTGGAAGACAGCGTGCAATATGCCTCCGGGCGCATTGCGAATCCGGACCGGATTTTCTTTGACCTGCATGCGGCAAAGCTGACGCCGGAAGTGGCACGCGAAAATATTCGCGTGGACGGCGGCCTGCTGACGGCGGTGCGGGTGGCCCAGAATCATCAAGGTGTGGTGCGCGTGGTGCTGGACGTGGACGGCGTGAAGGAATACACGGCTTCACTGACAAATAATCCGACACAGCTTTTGATCGATCTGTATGGAAATTCCGGGACGGCGACGGTACGCACCGCCAAAGCGAGACGCACAGAGCAAGCGGACGGTGAAGACGCGAGCGCAGGATCGAACAGCGCCCAGAATGTCGCTGCAAGAAATTCGAGCGAGAATCCGCTTCCTGCGCCGGCGGGGAATTCCAACAGCGCGATCAGTGGCTCGGTTGCGGCGGGCGCCCCGGCGGCGAGACGCAATGCGGGTTCGACGGCGAAAAACTTGAAATCCAAATCCGCGAAGGCGGCTGCTGGAGCGAAACCGGAATTAGTTCAGCCTTCGACCGCCCCGCTGCCGACACGCGACGGGCAGTCCACACTGACGCGCGCGCTGGGGCTGAAGATCAGCCGGATCGTGATTGACGCGGGCCATGGCGGTCACGATACCGGAACGATCGGGCCGACGGGATTGATGGAGAAGGATCTCTGCCTGGACGTGGCGCTGCGGCTGGGAAAAATTATTCAGCAGCGCTTGCCCGGCGCGGAAGTGGTTTTCACGCGCGCGGATGACACGTTCATTCCGCTGGAAGAACGTACGAATATCGCGAATGATGTAAAGGCGGACCTCTTCCTTTCCATTCACGCGAATTCCAGCCGCGATCACGCGGCGCGGGGGATCGAGACTTACTACTTGAACTTGCGGGGCTCAGCGGAAGCGATGGAGGTCGCGGCGCGCGAGAACGCTTCTTCCCAGGAAGGCGTTCACGAATTGCAAGACCTGGTCAAGAGAATCGCGCGGACGGAAAAAATTGACGAGTCCAAGGAGTTTGCGGAAGATATCCAGGATTCGCTTGCGAAGCGGATCGAGAAGTCCGGTAGGTCGATCCGGAACCGCGGCGTGCGAAAGGCCCCCTTCGTGGTGCTGATTGGCGCGGACATGCCATCGATCCTGACGGAGATTTCGTTTTTGAGCAATCCGGCGGACGAAAAGCTGCTGAAGCAGCCCGAGCAGCGCCAAAAGATGGCGGAGGGGCTGTACCAGGGCGTCGCCAGTTATCTCCAGAGCATGAACAGCGTGACCGTTAACCTGCCAGGGAGGCCGATGGGCAGTCGGAACGGGCCGGCGGCTCCCGTGGAACAATCCCGCAACCAGAACTAGGGTTTTGGTGTCTAATAGAAGCCGGGATGCGAAAACTTCACTTCATTGTGGCTTTCCTATTGGCACTTGCCGTTGGCCTGCCCGTGTGCGCCGAGCAGCAGGGCCTCCCCACTCATTTTGGCAACTGGACTGGGCAGCCCACGCCGATGTGGGTTGAAACCGAGGCGACACTCAGTTATGTAAATATTTGGGAAGAAGCGGGGCGCAAGCAGGGCGAATTCTGCCAATACGCATCGGGCACTGCCAAGATCCAGGCATCATTGGAGAAGTATAAAGATCCCACCAGCGCTTACGAGGTGTATACCGCGTATCTGAATCCCAGCATGCATCCGACGACGCTGAACAGGACTTCGGCCGTGGACGGCGATCGGATGCTGGTGCTGCTGGGCAGCTTCATTCTGGAGGTGCGTCCGGTGCAAGCCATCTCCACGGAGGACCTGACGACGTTTGTGAATGCCGTGAGCGCGCATGCCGATCCGACGCCGCTCCCTCCGATCCGCCTGTGCTTGCCGAAAGGGTTTCTGGATGGAACGCAGAAGTATGCGCTTGGGCCTGCGGGATTCCAGAGCGGCCTGGCTGCGCTGAAGCGAGATGAATTCGCGGCGCTCACGAAGGAGGCAGGTTTCGCGTCCAAGGCGGAGGCCATCGTAGCCGAGTATCGCAATGGCAAGGATTCCGCGGGATTGCTGCTGATCGAGTATCCGACGCCGCAGCTTGCGCAACAGCATTTGCGGCATTTGGAGCAGGCCCTTTCACCGGAGGCCAAGCAGGCCGGCACCACGATCGAGCGCGACGCTTCGCTGCTTTCTGTGGTGCTGAGGCCATCATCGGCGGCCTACGGCCAGTCTCTGCGCGCGGCCGTGAATTACGAGACCAGCGTCACCTGGCATGAGCCAAAGCACACGCTGACCGATCCGCCATGGGCGACGATGCTTGCCAAGATCATGATCGCTACGATGCTGTTTATGCTCGTGGCCGTGGTGCTGGGAGCTGCGTTTGGCGGCGTCCGTGTGCTCGCGAAAATCTTCTTTCCAGGAAAAGTGTTTGACCGTCCGGACCAGATGGACGTCCTGCAGCTGGGCCTCTCGAGCAAGAGAATCGACTCCCGCGATTTCTACTAGCCTCCGATTGCCATCCTAAAGTAACCAATTGCTCTTGGAAGCGTCCAATAAGTACCGGACCCCGACCGCACTTTGCTCTTGCTGACAACTGTCGTAAGATTTGAGGCACTACGGACACAAATGAGCCGAGCTATCTCAATTCGAAATGCAGAGAGAAACAGAGGCGCAGGACGCGCTGCTTGCGCTTTGCTGCTGGCACTCGGGGCTGGCGCATTCGAGTTTGGCTGCCAGAAGAGCGCTGCCGAGAATCCTGCTGCCGCAGCCCCGGCTATCCCGGTGCAGGTGCAGATTGCGGCCGCGGTGAAAATTCCCGAGACCACGGAGTATCTCTCGCTGCTGAAGTCGCGGCACTCGGCGGCCATCAATCCGCAAGTGGAAGGGTTAGTTACAAGAATTTTCGTGAAATCGGGAGAACGAGTGGCGGCAGGAACTCCGCTGCTGCAAATTGATCCGCTGCGGCAAGAAGCCGTTCTCAACAGCCAGGAAGCCTCCCGCGCAGCGCAAGAAGCCAACGTGCGGTACGCCAAGATTTCCCTGGAGCGGGCGCAGAAGCTGCTGGATACCGGAGTGATCAGCAAACAAGAATTCGACAACGCGCAAACCGCTTATGACGCCGCGCTCTCGCAGTTGAAGGCGCTCGAGGAGCAAGTACGGCAGCAGAAAGTTCAGCTTCACTACTACAGCGTGACCTCGCCGATGGACGGGATTGTGGGCGATATTCCGGTTCGAATGGGCGACCGGGTGACGGTTGCGACGATGCTGACAACGGTCGACGAGCCGGGAGCGCTGGAAGCGTACATCTACGTTCCCGCCGAACGCGCGCGCAATTTGAAAGTGGGTTTGCCCGTGCGGCTGCTGGACAGCGCGGGCAATTCCGCCGGGGACACACGCATTACGTTCGTTTCGCCGCAAGTGGATACCGAAACGCAAAGCGTTCTTGCCAAAGCCATGGTTGAGAATTCACCGGGCAAACTGCGCATCGCGCAGCAGGTACGCGCGCAGATTACCTGGGGCACGCACGAAGGCCCGGTGATTCCCGTGCTTGCGGTGCAGCGCATCAATGGACAATTTTTTGCATTCGTTTCCGTGAAGGAGGCGAAAGGAACTGTGGCACGGCAGAAAACGTTGAAGCTCGGCGAGACCCTGGGGAACGACTTCGCGGTGCTGGAGGGCTTGAAGCCGGGGGACCACGTCATCGTTTCCGGCACGCAGTTTTTGCAGGACGGCATGGCCGTCACCGAGCAAGTGGCCGGCGACAGCAAGGGCACAGCCGCGCGGTAGGGCCGGTCAACTACATGAACCGCTCCAATCCATTTCAATCCCAGGTGGAACCCATCCTTGTTCGTTGATTTTTTCATCCGGCGCCCGGTCTTCGCGACGGTCTGCGCTCTTTTCATTATTCTGGCCGGCGCGATTTCTATTCCCACACTGCCGATCGCGGAATTTCCCGATCTTGCGCCGCCTCAGGTCATCGTAAGCAGCGGCTACATTGGAGCGAATGCTCAGACGGTGGAATCCGCGGTTACGATTCCGCTGGAGCAGGCCATCAACGGCGTCGAGGGCATGAAGTACATCTCCTCGACGAGCGGCAACGATGGGACGAGCCAGGTGACAGTCGTCTTCGACGTGACGCGAAATGTAGACCTGGCATCGGTGGACGTGCAGAACCGCGTGAACCAGGCGCTCGGCCGGCTCCCCAACGAAGTCAAAAATACCGGCATCATCATCACCAAGCAGATTGGCGGATTCGTTCTCGGTGCGGGGGTGTATTCGGACGGCGGGCAGTACGACAGCCTGTTCCTGAGCAACTATCTGGATGTTTACGTCAAGGATGCGCTGAAGCGCGTGAAAGGCGTGGGCGACGCGATCGTTTTCGGCGAACGCAAGTACGCGATGCGGCTGTGGCTCGATCCGTCAAAAATGGCGCAGCGCGGGCTGACGGCCACCAACGTGTTGAGCGCGCTGCAAGAGCAAAACGTGCAAGTTGCAGCGGGCCAAATCGGCCAGCCGCCGTCGCCGGAAGGCCAAGCCTATCAGATCAGCGTGCGCGCGGTCGGGCGGTTGAGCGAAGCTTCCGAATTCGACAACATTATTTTGAAGACCGGGAGCGACGGGACGCTGGTGCGCGTGAAGGATGTGGGCCACGCAGAACTGGGCGCGGAAAATTACGGCACGCTGCTCCGTTTCAACGGGCACGACGCGGTGGGCCTGGCGGTCACGCAACTTCCGGGCGCGAACGCGCTGGATGTGGACAAAGCCGCGAAGGCCGAGCTGCTGCGGCTCTCGAAAAACTTTCCACCGGGAATCAAAGCGGCGGTGGCTTTTGATACCACGACGGTGATCGGCGAATCGATCCGGGACGTGCTAATCACGCTGCTGGAAGCCATCGCACTCGTAGTCATCGTGATCTATTTGTTTTTGCAAGACTGGCGGAGCACGTTCATTCCGGCAATCACCATTCCCGTGTCGTTGATTGGCACGTTCATCTTCGTAAAATTGCTGGGTTTTTCCATTAATACGCTGACACTTTTCGGAATTACGCTGGCCACGGGCCTGGTTGTGGACGACGCCATCGTGGTGATAGAAAACGTGGAGCGGCACATCGTGGAGGGCATCACGGAGCCGCACAACGCGGCGTCGGTGGCGATGAAGGAAGTTGCGGGCGCGGTGATCGCCACTTCGCTGGTGCTGGTGGCCGTATTCGTGCCCGTCGCGCTTTTTCCGGGAACCACGGGAATATTGTTCCGGCAATTTGCGCTAACGATTGCCTTTTCCGTGGCCATTTCCGCGTTCAACGCATTGACGCTGACCCCGGCGCTCTCCGCGATTTTCCTGGGACATCACCGGGAGCGTGCGCAGGGCAAATTCTTCAAGCTATTCAACGATGCCTTCAACGCCGGGTCGGAATTCTACCGGAGCAGCGTGCGGCGAGCGTTGCATTGGCGCGTGGCTTCGCTCGCGGTTTTCCTTGTGCTTCTGGGCGCCACTTACGCGCTCTACCAACGCGTGCCGCGAGCTTTCATTCCCGAGGATGATCAGGGCTACTTGATGTTTATCGTTCAGGCCCCGCAGGGCGCATCGCTGTCGTATACGCGAGATATCTGCGCGAAAGCGGAAGAGTTGATTTCGCGCGATCCGGAAATCAACGGCATTTTCACGGTCGTGGGATTCAGCTTTTCCGGTGCAGCATCCAACCAGGCAATTCTGTTTGCAAACCTGCTGCCCTTTGAGGAACGCAAGGGGGATGCCCATTCGGCGGCTACGATCATTCAAAGGTTGCGCGGAAAACTCTCCGCCGTTTCCGGCGCGCTGGTTGTGCCGTTCAATCCGCCGGCGGTGCAGGGACTGGGCCAGTTCGGCGGATTTCAATTCGAATTGGAAGACCTGGGACGCAATTCGCTGCAAGACATCGCCAACGCGGCGAACAAGTTGGTCGCCAAGGGCAACGCGAGCAAGGATGTAACCGGGCTTTTTACGAGTTTTACTGCAAATGATCCGCAATATCTTGTTCGGATCGACCGGGAAAAAGCGAAGAGTCTACAAGTGCCGTTCAGCCAGATTACCAACGCTTTGCAGGTGTACATGGGATCGGTCTACGTGAACGATTTCGACTTCAACAACCGTTCGTACCGCGTGTACGTGCAGGCCGACACGCAGTTTCGCTCGCAAGCAAAAGATATCCGGCAATACTATTTGCGTTCAGACGCCGGCAAGATGATTCCTCTCGACAATCTTGTGACCGTCGAGCAGACGGCGAATCCGCAGGTGATTCGCCACTACAACTTGTTTCGCTCCGCGGAAATCAACGGTACCGCCGCGCCGGGACGGAGCTCGGGCGAAGGAATCGCCACAATGGAAGCGCTGGCAAAGAAAGAACTGCCGAACGGAATGACGTTCGAATGGAGCGGGCTGTCGCTGGAAGAAATCGAGTCCGGCGGAAAAGCGCTGATCCTGTTCGCACTCGGCCTGGTGGTGGTGTACTTGACGCTAGCGGCGCAATACGAAAGTTACGTGCTGCCGTTCATCGTTTTGCTGGCGGTGCCCGTCGCGATTCTTGGCGCCGTCGGCGCGCAGGCGCTGCGCGGCTTGCAGAATGACGTGTACTGCCAGATTGGTCTGGTGATGCTGATCGGTCTCGCCAGCAAGAATGCCATTTTGATTGTGGAGTTTGCCGAACAATTGCGGGATCAAGGCATGTCCGTGGTGGAGGCGGCGGTGGAAGCGGCGAGGATCCGGCTACGGCCGATTCTGATGACGTCTCTCGCGTTTATCCTTGGCGTGGTGCCGCTGGTTTTGGCACGGGGGGCAGGCCGCGCCGGGCGCATCTCCGTTGGTACAACCGTTTTCGGCGGCATGATCGCGGCGACGACACTGAATCTGATTTTCATCCCGGTGCTGTATGTGATCGTGAGGGGTATCGTT
>Ga0066692_10000830_pt1 | contig 11340 bp, 12 predicted proteins | sample GraSoiAngelo_141_FD_66456 | JGI IMG/M metagenome (GOLD analysis project Ga0066692, IMG submission 66456) | Grasslands soil microbial communities from the Angelo Coastal Reserve, California, USA - 14_0929_12_40cm | ecosystem: Environmental > Terrestrial > Soil > Grasslands | place: USA... | reverse complement strand
TTTATGGACCTGGCCACGATGGCGTCGGTCAAGCCGGCTGTCGAGCCTTTTTACTACGACGTGACGCTAGCGCCTGGCGCTGATGTGTCGTCGTACGTCCGCCGCGTTGCGGCGGCACAGCCCGACCTCATCGACGTGCACGCGAGCGACACATCGATCATCACGCCGGTCAAGATCATCGACCTCGTGCTCCTCATCCTTGCTGGGGTGCTGGCGCTGATCGGAATCGGAGGCGTGTTCAACACCCTGCTCCTCAACACGCGCGAGCGGATCCGTGACACCGCCACGCTGAAAGCGCTTGGCATGAGCCCGCGACAGGTGATCGTGATGGTGGCAGCCTCGGCTGCGCTGCTTGCCCTGGTCGGCGGGCTGGTGGCCATGCCGGTCGGCCTCGTCCTGCATCACTTGCTCAACGACGTGATCAGCAGCTCGGCGGGCAACGACACACCGCCGGGAGCTTACGCGGTCTTCAATCCAATCGAGCTGGTGCTGATCCCGTTGCTGGGCGTGGCGGTTGCGGTGGTGGCGGCGCTCATCCCCGGCCGCTGGGCGGCTCGGACCAACGTGGTCGAGGTCCTGCACGCCGAATGATCGATCCGTCCTGGCGCAGCGTCGGCCGGACGTGCGCTTGGGCTTATGGCGGACTCGCGATCGCGGCCGGGATCCTGGTCACGGTCGTCAGCGTCGGGATTCCGCCCACCGAGCCCGACCTGGCGAGGCACTACGCGTACATCCGTCAGATCTGGCCCGAGCTCTACATCTCGTTCCTCCTGTTCATTGCAGCGATGACCTGCCTATTTCCGATTGGACTGGTCTTGCGCGAGGTCTTTGGGCGCAGCGTCCGAAGCGAGCTGCTTTACGCATCGTTCCTGGCGGCGGCCGTCGTCGGAGTGCTCTGGATGCTGGCCCAGGCGGGCTCGGCCCAAGTGGTTGCGCGCGACAGCGCGGGCCTCAGCTCTCAGGATTTGAGCGTTTTGGGGGCGTCGTCAAGCATCTGGTCGGGCGTCATCAACTGGCTGCAACGCGGTTTTCTGCTGTTTGCGAGCCTCGCCACGTACTGGACTGGACGGCTCGCGCTGCGCCAACGTTCTTTTCCGCGCGGCTTCGGTTGGACGAGCATCGTGCTTGCCGTCTTCTACTGGCTGGGCCTGGCCAACCTCGTTCTGTTCGACGCCGGCGTCTCGTTTGCGAACGAGGTTGGTTCGCTCCTGGTCGCGCTCGGAGCGATGCTTGCTCTGGCCTGGGCAGCCTGGCTGGGCTGGGCGCTTGGCCGCATGCCGGTAGCCGTGGAGGTCCTCCACGCGGAATGAGCGGACAATGGCTTCGCTCGGCAGGTAAGTCAGAGAGGTGAAGACCGATGGTAAGCAGCTACCCGGTGACGTTCGACGTCGACTATCCAGCCCGACCGCTCAACCGGCTCACGACTGCGTTCCGTATATTCCTGGCCATCCCGATTCTCATCGTCCTGAGCCTCCTGCCGAACGAGACTCTCCACAGCAGCGATCGGACGCACATGTACGAGACGGCGGTCGGCGGCGGCTTGGTGTTCCTCTCGCTGGTGCTGATGCTAGTTTTCCGGCAGAAGTACCCGCGCTGGTGGTTCGACTGGAACCTGAACTTCCTTCGATTCTCGTACCGAATCTCGGCGTACGTGTTCTTGCTCGACGACCGCTACCCGTCAACTGACGAGGAGCAGGCCGTCCACCTCGACTTCCCTTATCCGGACGCCCGTCAGCTGAATCGGTGGCTGCCCCTGGTCAAGTGGCTGCTCGCCATCCCGCACTACATCGTGCTGTTCTTTCTGGTCATAGGCGCCATCGCGGCCGCGATCGTCGCCTGGTTCGCGATTCTCTTCACAGGGACCTACCCGCGAGGACTATTCGACTACGTTGTCGGCGTTTTTCGATGGGGCAACCGGGTCACGGGCTACGCCTTCGCGCTGGTGACCGACCAGTACCCGCCGTTCAGCCTCAGCTGAATCGCTACTCGACTACTCTTCGGCCGCCTCGCTTCACGGTCGGTGAGTCGATCGGCGCAGCTTCCATCGCGCCCTTGGCGAGGAGGATCTGCCGGGCCGTCTCGCGTCGCTCGGGCTTTGTGTCCACGCTGACCAGGTACCTTCCGGACTGCACCTCTTGCTCGTAGAAGAGCGCGCGGTCGCGCGACGCTCCGACACTCAGGAGCAGACCGGCGAGCCCGCCGGTAGCCCCTAGGGCCATCGCGAGCATGAAGGGCACGAACCAACCGCCCTGCACATGGGCGTGCGAACCAGGCACGACCCCGGCCGCCAGCAAGCCCAAGACGGCTCCCAGGATGGTGCCGCCGATCGAGCCGAAGGCGACGCCGCGAGCGGCATTGCCGCCGACGTCGGGCAACTCTGGCTCGCGCGGGCCGCGCATCTCGATTTCCGAGGAGTCGAAGTCGACCGATTTCAGGGCGCGCACCGCGGAATCGGCCTGTTCCTCGTCCTTGAACAGAGCGGCGATCGTATCGGGCATGGAAATGGCCTCCTGAGATAAAACGCCCAGGTCGGCCCGCTCTACCGCCTCGCGATCAGCACTCTCCTGCCGAAGCCGTGTACGCGATCCCACTCTGAGGTTGCGAGTAATGGGTGCAATCGAGATTACGCGCATTCACGATCGGCACCTCCCAGATCGGGCCTGGCCCATCAGGGTCGATCACAGTGGCGCCGCCGGAGCTGATGTAGGCCAGCACCTGCGCCTGGCCCTGGTCCCGGCCGAACAGCCGTGGATCGAGGAGGAACCCGTGTGGATCGCTCCCCGCGGTTGGGGTCTTGTCGTTTCGGTAATAGCTCACGAGGTCGAGGACATGGCCGGCGCGGTATAGCTCGCCCGCGGTCGGGTTGGGGACCGTGTGGTCGCCAAACGCCGATTGCCAGATCACGTGCTTGGCCGGCGCCCCGGCAGGCGGCCGCAGCCGGATCAATGGCGCGAACGCGACCGGGTCGCCCGCGCGTTCCTGCCAGTTGGCGTGGTCGAAGTACTTCTGGATGGTGGTCGCGCCGGGATAGGGGTTGGTCACGGTCGGGTCGAGACGGAGCGGCATCGACTCGGTGAATCCGTTGAGGCCGGGGCCGCCGTTGAGAAGAGTCGGGCGGCTCACGCGAAGCTGATCGGCGAGGAGGTTCCTGAAGCCGGAGAGCCGCGCGATCTCGACAATGGGGCCGCCGCCAACGTTGAGAACGCCGACGCTGAGATGCGTGTCGGTTGCCATGACCATTGTGCCGTAGATGGCGCCGAAGCTCTGCCCGTAATAGGCGAGCACGTGCTTCTGCAGCGTCACCGTGCCGTCGCCGAGCACGTCGACACCGTGCTCAACCATGCGGACCATCGTCATCACGTTGACGGTGGTCTGGATGAGGCCGTCGCGCAATCCCACCGTCGCGAATCTCGACGGCGCGTCGGCGATGACGTTGCCGTTGGCGTCGACTGTCTTGTGGTCGGTCGGACCCACACCCTCGCTGGCGGTGATGTCGCCGTCAGCGTCCAGGTCCGCGCCCTGGCCAAACCCGGAGAAGGTAGCGGCGAGAGCACCCTGGTGGACAACCGCGACGCTTGCTGGGCCATACGAATGGCCGGCGGGGTCCGTGGCCATCGTCGCGATGCCCTTTGCGGCATTCAGATCCGCTGCAAGGAAGAGGTCATATTTGCTGCGCGTGAACCCGGGGCCGAAGATCGCCACCGGCCAGCCCCCGCTTGGTGCTGTGCCGGCGGGGACGATGAGTGTGAAGCCGACCCGCTGAGCGCCAATCGGGCTGGGAGTCTGCGTCGTGGGCACGTGCGGGATAACTGCGTCCGCGTAGGTCTGGTAGCGCGGCACGAGGAAGCTGCCGAATGCGTAGTAACCGACACCGGTTATCGCCGAGTTCGGCACCAGCGAGAACGCCAGAGGTTTGGTGGGATCGGCATAGACCTGGTCGCCGCGCTCGATCTCGGTGACCGTCGCGGCTGGAAACACGTCGCGAACCCCACCTTGCAGGAAGGTCGCGCCGCGATCGGTGATGCCGGCCCTTGCGTAGGCATCGCCGCTATCGAGTGACGCGCGCATCTTCGCCAGCTCTGGAGTCGCGGTCTCGGTAGTGAACGTGCTGCTGCACACACCCGTGCACGCGATGACCGAGCGGCCGCTCGTGTCTTTGATTCCAGATGTGACGACCACCGAGTAATTGGTCGACTCACGCAAGAAGTCGGATGGCGTGCCCGCGAGCACGTTGGTCTTCGGGTCCCATACCAGCTGCGTGATTGGAGTGCTGAAGCCGCCGGGTCCGGTCACGTAGAGGTCGGCCGCCGTCACGGTCGAGACGTCGATGGGTCCAGTGAATGGGACCGTCACGCGCGGCCGGAGGTCGAATCCGTCTTGCAAGTTCAGCAATGTGAGGTCGTCGCACATCGAGCTGTTGGTCGCGTCGCAAACCGGCACCGGTAGGTTGATTCGAATCTCCGTCAGCTGCGAGGAGTCCGCGACCGTGAAGGAATTGCTCGGCATGATGCGCATGTCGGGTGTCGAACCGGTGAGCACCTGGACGCGAGCGGCGGCTGAAGCGGTCGTGGGTATCAGTGATGCAAAGAGCAAGGCCACCAGCAGGATTCGAGGCTTCACATCGGCCCTCCTGAAGCAGGCAGGCGCTCACGCCCTGCGCAATTCTTCAGGGAACGCGCAAGCGCGATCGAATACCTTTGCTCCGGAGCTTACTAATGCCCGGTCGCGGGCGTTAGAGGCCGGCCTGCAGACGTGCCTTGCGGCCCATCTTGCGCATCCTGTCGACGCGCTTGCGCAGGTCTTTGCGGCGCCTCTCGCCGAGCTCGGGATCGAAGTAGTAGGTCGCGGCGGCGGCGGCGCCCATCCACACGAGCAGCCGGGTCAGCCTGAATTTCATCATCCCACTAGGAAACGGCCGGATCTGATCTCACTACCCGATTCGGATCGGGTCTTGGGGGCGGGGGTTGGCGTTACCTCACATGGAGGTGACGCATGGACCTGACCACCCTGGTCATCGACGTCGTGATCTTTCTCGTCGTCGTGGCTGTCCTGTTCTCGATTGTGAGAGCGTGGCGCTCGCGCCCGGCTCGAGCCCGCCTCGTCGCGTTGCGCCCAGAGGCGCGTAATCGGTACGCGGACTCCTGGAACCGAATCGAGAGGCATTTCATGGACGCGCCTGAAGAGGCAGTCACGGAGGCCGACTCACTGGTCACCGCGATGCTTGGCGAGCGCGGCCACCCGCTTGGCGCCGGTCGTCTGCCGCGCCGGCTGAGTTCCGCGCGCAGGAAGCTGGCGGAGGGACAGAAGCGCCATCGCACAGAGGATATGCGGCTGGCGCTGCTCGACTATCGCGCGGTGTTCGCACAGATGATCGGTCCCGAGGTGCGCGAGCCTGTGGCCGAAGGCCGGCGCGAAACCACTTAGGCCGGGCCAGTGCCGTTCTGGAAGGCGACCGCGAGGCGGTAGATGCCCCATACGTACCGCTGTTCGTCAGGAGTGAGATACCGCCACGGCCTCACAGCCCCGCCGCCGGCGTAATAGGCGACGAGGGTGCTGACGAGATCGCCGTGGTACCGATCGAGGTTGTGGCGGATGATCGCGGTGCCCATGTCGATGTTGTCGGCGGCATCGTGCAGGTCGACGGTGCGATGAAGAAGCGCCGGCCCATCCGCGGCGGCAGTTGCGGGCATGACTTGCATGATGCCGACCGCGCCGGCGGAGGAGATGGCGGACTCATTCCATCCGCTTTCCCACCATGCCAGGCCCATCACGAGGGCCGGATTGACGCCATGCTTGAGCGCCGCCTTGTAGAGCATCGCTTTGATCGCTTGGCGGTCGGCAGCCGGGGCGGGTGATGCGGATGGTGACGGCAGCGGCGAGGTGTCGCCTGCGGCGACCGCCTGGTCGAGAGGCGGCGGCGGATAGTCCGGAAACTGGGTGCCGCTCGCATCCCGATAGGCGCAGCCGGCCACGGCCGACAGCGCCAGGCATGCGGCGGCGCAGGCCAGCAGTTGGGCGGCTTGTGTGCGGCCCATATGAACTTCAACGCACAGCTCAGCCTTCGATGAAGGTTTTTGCCGTCTCCTGAATACGACCGGGAGCTCGCGTAGAAAGGTAGATGTAGACGACGACTCCGATCACCAGCCAGGCCAGCACGATCCAGGGCGCGGCGTTGGCCGGGGGCGCCAGTGGGGTGATGCCGAGGCCGGCGAAGTCGATGCCGAAGGCGGCGAGGAGGACCGGAATGAAGATCAAGGTGCCCAGGATCGGAACCGCGACATTGAGGATGGGATTGAGCTCGTCGCGATGCTCGCGCAAGTAAAAGACCAGGTTGCTGAGGTTGGTGAGGATGTAGATGACGACGATGATGAGCGTCGCCACGGTGCCCAGAAGCGCGAAGGCGTTGAGCGGCGAGCTGAGCGCGAAACCCAGGATGAGGGCGACAGCGATTCCGAGCGCGCCCTGGACGTGTACGGCGACGTAGGGAGTCTTGAAACGTGGATGCACTTGCGCCAGGGCAGGCGGGAGGATGCCGACGCGGCCTAGCGCGTAGCCGACCCTGGTCGCTGCATTCGCCCCCGCGTTGGAATTGGCAAACGCGCTGTTGATGATCGCGATCAGAACGAGGATCGAGAATGGACCCCAGACCTTGGATGCGATGCCGTCCCAGGGGTCGCCACCGTTGAAAGCGAAGAAACCGTTCTTGGGATCGGCCGCGACGTTGGGACCGAAGTAAACGATCGCGCCGTAGTAGCAGACGAGATAGAAGAGGCCGATCAGCACGCAGGAGAGGATCACGGCCTTCGGCAACGTGCGGCGAGGATCTTTCGTCTCCTCGGCCAGCGGCACCGAGGCCTCGAAGCCGATGAAAGCCAGGACCGTGTAGACCATGCCGGCGAAAACAGAGCCCAACCCATTGGTGTTGCCGGTGTTGGGGCTGAACACACTCAGCGTGTTGTTCGATCCGGCGGCGATGATCAAGGTGATGGCGAGGGCTAGGAAGACCACTATCTCGAAGGCGCCGAGGATCACACCCGCTTCAGTGGAGATCCGCACTCCGCGGTAGACGAGGGCCCACACGCCGATTCCAGCCGCCGCCGCAAACGGGGCCCAGAGCCACGTCGGGGTGTTGAAGTGGTTGGTCAGGAAAACGCCGATTACGTTGCCGAAGATCAGGTAGAGGAGCGGTGCGACGAGCGGCTCCGCGAGCATGAAGCCCCAGGCGACGAAAAACCCGGCGGTCGGGTGCAGGCCGCGCGCGCTGTAGGTGTAGAGGCCGCCCGCCGACGGCAGGTGCTTCGCCAGCTGCCCGATGCTGATGGCGACCAGCAGGCACGCGATGAGTGCCATGAGCACGGCCAGCGGTGTGGCGCCGCCGGCATAGGTGACCGCGAAGATGATCGAGAAGGCCACCGCAGCGGCCGGGGCCATGTGGGTGATGGATTGGAAGAGAACTGGAGCGAGCCCGATGGCATCCTTTTGAAGAGTGCCCGCCTGCTGAGAACCACTGGCCATGTGACCCCCCCTTCTGTGGCGGCTGACGAAATTCAGGGAATCGTAAGTGGAGTCTGGCCCGAGTGGCGCGTCAAATAATCTGTCTCAAGTGGTGACGGTGGCCCAGGTGAGGCGGTTTGCGATGACCCTGCCGAGGACGACCGAGGCGCTTGTCCATGGTCGCGTGAAGTTCCGCGTCGGCCAGATCGTCTACGTCTCTTTCTCCCGCGACGAGACGGTCATGGGCTTCGGGTTCCCGAAAGACCAGCGCGATTGGCTCATCGGCGGATCGCCGCACAAGTTCATGCTGCCCGAGAAATCCGACCTTCGCTACCACTGGGTCCTGGTCCGCATGGCCGCGATCGACGAGACGGAGATGCGGGAGCTGGTGCTGGATGCGTGGCGGATGGTCGTGCCGAAGCGCGTCGCCGCCGCGTACGAAGAGAATCCGCAGGGCTAGGGGGTTTGGTGGACCCGAGGGGATTCGAACCCCTGACCTCGTGAGTGCGATTCACGCGCGCTCCCAGCTGCGCCACGGGCCCACATGCTGGGCGAAAGGTCAGTATAGCCGCGGAACAATCGGGCCCCGGCGGGCGATTCCTATACTCGCCACATGTCGTTCCTATTCAAGACCAAGCGTGTGCCGGACGGCGTCGATCCGGCCCGCGTCCCGCCCGGCCAGACCCTCACCGCGCCAGATCGCTGGCCGCTGCTCCACTTCGGCCCGGTGCCCAAGACGGACATCAAAACCTGGGATTTCAAGGTATTCGGCGCCGTCGAAAACCCGCTTACCCTCGACTACGACGAGCTCCACGCGCTGCCTTCCAAGGATGTCGTCGCCGACATCCACTGCGTCACCGGCTGGAGTCGTCTCGGTGACACCTGGACCGGTGTGCCGATCCGCGAAATCCTCGACCGCGTCAAGCCAAAGTCCGAGGCGAAATACGTCATGGCTCATTGCGAATATGGGTACACGACCTCTGTGCCTCTTGACGTTCTCGACGCCGAGCAGAACCTCCTCTGCTACGCCTGGAACGGGCAAGACCTTACGCCCGACCATGGCTGGCCGCTGCGGTTGTTCGTGCCCTCGAAGTATTTCTGGAAATCGGCGAAGTGGTTGCGCGGGCTAGAGTTCATGGAACGCAACCGGCTTGGTTTCTGGGAGCAGCGCGGATACCACGATGAAGCAGATCCCTGGAAGGAGACACGCTACTGGTAGCCGCGGCACAACGGCCGGGCCCCCGCTAGTCACCTTCACGTCCGACTTTGGCTCGGGTTCCCCGCTGGTCGCGGCGATGAAAGCGGTGGTCCTGGCCGGGTGCCCGCACGCGACTCTCGTGGACGTTAGCCACGAGGTTCCGCGGTTCGACGTCTTTGCCGGCGCGTTCATGCTCTTCGCAGGCACCCGGCATTTCGGGGCCGGATCCGTACACCTGGCCGTGGTCGATCCCGGGGTCGGCAGCTCGCGCAGGCGCCTGGCGATTCGAGCCGGCGGTCGCTACTACGTTGGTCCTGACAATGGGCTGTTCGGCATCGTCATCGACGAGGTGGGAATGCAGCAGGCCGTCGAGCTGGCGCCCAACCCTGGCGCGGCGCCCACTTTTGAAGGACGTGACGTTTTCGCCCCGGCCGCCGCGGCGCTTGCGGCTGGGGTGCCGCTCGAGTCGTTGGGACATGCGACCGCGGAGCCGAAGATGCTCGACGACTCCGTTCCGCGCGTGCTCTGGATCGACGGTTTCGGCAATCTGGTCACGAACCTGAAGCCGCCCGTGCGGCCGATGCGAATCCACAACCACTACATCACCGCCTCAGCGACGACCTATGCGGATGCGCGGCCCAACGAGCCATTCGTGTACGTCGGCAGCATGGGCTACCTGGAAGTCGGGATCCGAGAGACGCGCGCTGACCGAGTTCTCGGCGCCCGTGCGGGCATGAAGGTGGATCTCCTCTGAGCTGAGCAAACCTTAACAGGCAAGGTTGGCGTCCCTCAATTCACCGAGTAACTTCGCCCTGCCATGGCGCGATTTGCCTTTCTGCTGCTTGCGGTTTTCCTGTCGGCGTGCTCGGTCCCCCCAGCCGCGGCGCCGGTCGCGAACGCGGCGCTGATTGCACATGCACCTGGCGTGGGTGGGGCGCCTCTGACCTCGGGGTCGGGGCGCCCCGAACCCGTAACGCTGTGGCAGGACGCATCCATTTTCGGGCTGGTCGGCCGGCTCATTGCCTCAGCCCGCAAGCGTGTGATGGTGGAGATGTACGAGCTCGGGCGCCGGGACGTCACCAGCGCGCTCGGGGCCGCAATGTCTCGTGGCGTGAACGTACGGGTGATCACGGATCCAACAGTCAAGGCCAGCCGCCACTCGGCCGCCCTGCTCGATCGCCTCGGGGTCGCCGAGCGCGTCTATCCGGTCGACGACGTGCGCCATCAGATCGACCATGTGAAGCTCCTGATAGCCGACGGTGAGGCTGCGGTTGGCGGGATGAACTGGGGCGCCCACAGCGACCGCAACCACGACTATGTTCTCGAGACCCGCGTTCCAGCCGAGGTCGGCCGACTCGTCGCCATCTTCGACCAGGACTGGAGCCTGGCCGGCGGTGAACCTGCCCCTCTGAGGCTGGCGCTTTCGGAGATCGCCCAGACATCGCCGCACGAAGAGATCAGGGCCATGCTCGAAGGAGCGCTCGGGCGTGCCCAACGGCGCGTCCTGGCGGAGATCTACACCCTGACGGATGCCGAGGTGATGGCCGGGCTGGCGGCAGCCCATCGCCGCGGTGCACTGGTACGAGTCCTGCTCGACCCGAACCAGGCGTACAACAGGCACGCGTACGCGGTCCTGGCCTCGAGCGGGGTAGACGTGCGGTGGTACCCGATTCCCAAGGGTGCGCTGCTCCACGCCAAGGTCGGAGTGTTTGACAACGAGCTGGTCCTGGGTTCCGCGAACTGGACTCTGTCCGGGCTGGGTGTCAACCACGAGCTCGACATCGAAACGCAGGACCCGCACGCGGTCGAGGCGTACGGGTCCCGATTCGACTCCGATTGGGCGAGGTCTGCCTAGGTGACCGCCTGGAAGTCGTCTTCGAACGATGTCTTGGCGCTGAAGTCCTCCTGCCGGATCTTCTGGAAGTTCAACGAGTCATCCTCCAGCACGTCGGCGCCCGAGGTGTAATGTCTCGCTCCTCCGAAAATGCGCCGGCGACAGGCCGGCCAGCGGCCAATTGTGTAGAAGGAGGCGCGAGTTTCAGCCGCCTTATCGCGCGGCTGCGCTAGCTCTGCGGAGGTGGCCCGGACGAGCCCATCGACGGCGGCCCCGAAGAACCGGCCGCCGGGGGCAGGGAGCCCGGACCTGGAGGACCTCCGGCCTGTGGCATGTTGCCGAAGTTGACCTGCGGCACGGCCCGGTCGCCGTCGTCGGCCTGGAAGAAACCGAACGCCTTGAACCCCAGCGCTCCCGCTATGAGTGATGTGGGGAGGGTCTGCAGCTTGATGTTGTAGTCGCGCACGTTGCCGTTGTAGAAGCGCCGTGAGAACTCGATCTTGTCCTCGGTCGCGGTCAGGGTCTCCTGGAGGTTGGTGAACGCGCTGATCGCCTTCAGGTCGGGGTAGTTCTCCGACACGGCGAACAGGCTGCGCAGGCTCTGGCTGAGCATGTTCTCGGCCTGCCCGATCTTGGCCGTGTCGCCCGTGGCCCCGGCCGCGACTGCGGCCGCCCGGGCGTTGGTCACCGCCTCGAGCGTCCCGCGCTCATGGCCCAAGTAGCCCTGCACTGTGTTGACCAGGTTTGGGATCAGGTCGTGGCGCCGCTTCAGCTCGACGTCGATCTCCGACCACGCTTCCTGCGTGCGGTTGCG
>Ga0066692_10000823_pt1 | contig 11363 bp, 10 predicted proteins | sample GraSoiAngelo_141_FD_66456 | JGI IMG/M metagenome (GOLD analysis project Ga0066692, IMG submission 66456) | Grasslands soil microbial communities from the Angelo Coastal Reserve, California, USA - 14_0929_12_40cm | ecosystem: Environmental > Terrestrial > Soil > Grasslands | place: USA... | reverse complement strand
CGTTCGCAAGCGGTGCGGACGCGGAGGCGATGGATATGGTCGCCAATGCCTTCACCAACCGAGCGGCGGAAGATGCGTGAGAGGTGCACGGGATGGACACCGGCTTCGCGTGCGAGCTCGTCGAGGGTGAGGCGACGGCAATGTTCTGCCATTAGTTTGTCCTGGATGCGGGAGAGCCAGCCCGGGACGTGCCGGCTTTCATGCCGGGACGCTCGCGCGGCGAAGGAGAGCATTTCGGCGAGCAGGCCTTCGACGGCGAGATCGTCAACGGCGCTGGGACTCTGTACTTCGCGGAAGAGTTTCATAGCGAGCCAGAGCAGCGGGCCGCCGCCGATGTCGTCCCGGGGAGTGTCTAGAGCGGCGGAGCAATCCGCGAGGCGCTTTTGCCACGCGGCGCGGATCTCGATTTCGTAAAGGCGGACGCCGCGAGGACCGATTTCGTCCTGATGGGGAATGCCCGCCGGCCGGAACATAAGGGTGAACGGTCCGTACTGGCTTTGGCGGCGCCCGTAGCGTTCAGCATACAGACCGTCGAGCAGGAGGGCGAAAAAGGCGAGTTCATGAGAGTGCATAGGGAGCTTGCGGGGAGCGGTATGGCGCAAATCGGTGAAAATGGCCCCACACTGTTCGCGCTTGCCTTGGATCGTGCCGAAGAAGCTACCTGCGGACATGTGTCGGGCTCGGGACACGCTGGAAACACCTGAACTGACTCCCGCGTTAGACATAGAGGAGCCTCACCAAGGAGGTTGTCTTTATTCTAGACGCGCGGCAAGGGTGTTCGTTAGTGTGAGGCCACAACCCTCGAGGGGATGGAAGGTTGATTTCAGGAGACGTGTCGATGAAACCTACGTGGATCTTGATCCTTCTTTTGGCAGCGGCTTTGTTGCTGGCGGTAAGCATGCCGCAAGCGGGTGCAAATAAAGAGAACAGCGTGAACGCACCGGTGTATACGGCAGACGGAAGCCTGAAGCTCCCCGCGAATTACCGGGAGTGGGTGTACCTGTCGTCGGGCTTGGACATGAGCTACAGCCCAAATGCCATGAACATGGATCACTCGATGTTTGACAACGTGTTCGCTAACCCGGAGGCGTACAAGGAGTTCCTCGAGAACGGCACGTGGCCGGACAAGACCATGCTGGTGCTGGAGGGGCGCAAGGCAGGGACCAAAGTGTCGATCAATAAGAACGGACATTTTCAGACCGGAGAAGTGATGGGGCTTGAAGTGCACGTAAAGGATGAAGCGCGGTTCCCGGCCGGGAAATGGGCTTTTTTCAATGTCGAAGACGGAGTGACCGGGAAGCTGCTGCCCAAGGAAATGGACTGCTACTCCTGCCACGAACAGCACGGCGCCGTGGACACCACTTTCGTGCAGTTTTATCCGACGCTGCTAGAGATTGCCAAGAAAAAGAGTACCCTCAGCAGGGCGTACCTGAAGGAAGAAGCGGGAAAGTAGCTCAAAGGGCAATCGGAATCGTGCTCCAAAGAAAGTCGGTGTCTGAGGCGGAAGCGAGTTGCCCGCCGCCGTTCGCTGGATCCCCCCGGTTTGAGGTAGCCCTGGTACAGCAACGCTGACGTCACTGCCTTCGAGGCGACCTTGCCCTTCGAGCTTTCTTCCGAAATCGCCCGTTCGCAGCCGCTGGTGCCATTCACCGCCAACCACGGCTCCAAGGTGCCCGCGATCACCATGGTGAACAAATCCTGACAGGACGACGCAAACAACATCATAAATAAACCCCGCTCCAGGCAGGTTGCCTACACGAATTTCAGCTAACAGGAACTTTCTCCGAGACAACAGGATCGCGTCGCGCGACGCCGGATGACGTTGCTGCCCAGTTATATGTGGCCTGCACGGGAAAGACAGAGAGAATCGGCCACTTGTGCGCACTGATTAGCTCCTTCCCGGAGAGATGGTATCACCCGATGAAACTTGGCAGGCTTGCCCGTGGATAAGACCGCAGCTCAGACTGCAACGGAAGGACTGGCGGATCCCCAAGCCAGTTTTCGCTATGTCAAAACCTGGTCAAATAGTTGGCCGACAGCGCGTTGGGCTTCGAGGATGGAATAGCGATGGTCCATGGCGCCTGCCAGATCCGTGTTTGCAAAAGCGATCCGGCCAAACGGTGCTCTACGAAGAATCTCCCGAGGCGCCGGTCGACCGTCCCGGCCGAAGAAGAACCCAGGCTGTGGACTTAGATAGGCGTGCCCCCACCGGTTAAGTATGATCCCGGCAATGTCCCGTCCAGTATTCAGGCCGGCGTGCGCAAACATGTCGCTGAACTGTTCTCGGATTTGTCTTTCATAGTCTCTGAACGACGTTCCTAACATCTCTCTGCGACCTCGATGCCCCTGTTCTTCGGTTGCATACCCGGGATAGGAGTACAGAATTTTCAAGGTGAGTACGATAGGCGAGTCTGGACTGATAGTAGGGTCCTCGACGCCGGTTAATGCCAGCTTGCGAACTTCCATATAGTTGCCGATCCCTTCAAACCATCGGCAACCGCTCATTCCCATTTTGTACAGGAACTGCCAATTCCTCACGGCAACGTTCGCCATCATGCAGGGAGAACGGTAGAACTGGGCGTAGGCAGTGCGGTGAGTTTCCGGAAGATCCTTGACGATGTGCTTCGCGGTCCAGGATCCGCCCGCCATTACAACCGAGTGCGCTTTCAGCTTGTACAGCTTGCCTGCGTTCAGGTACGCGATAGTAACCGAATCGGCTTTGTCGGCTTCCCCGTCATGCATGACATGAATCGCGGTCGATGACAGGCGAACTCGCGTCCCGGCTCCTGGAATATCGAGTGAAGGAAAATTCACTCGACCGCGGCAAACTCCTTCTACCGTGTCGCTGCCGTCTATTGCGCCGGGAATCAGACTCTTCAACATTAATCTGGCGATCGTCGTGTTCCCGCCCGGAAACATCTGATCTGAACCGCCTTTCTCTTCGGGCAATGGGTACAGCAGCTCAAAGGCATAGTCCGAGTACGCAGACAAGGCATCAGGACCGAGGCCTGAGCCCCCGCCCTCCACTGGCGAGAGGAACGTGCGGACGGTCTCGCGGCCGAGCCCAAAGCGTTCCATATAGTGCTGTTCCAGCGTGATCGAATCGAGATATCGCGAAATCGCATCCCCTTCGACTTTAGGATGTTCGAATTTCCTGTTTTCAACCGCTTCACCCTTCAGCCAGCGCAACCATTCCAGTCGAGTTTCGTTCGAAACCGGAGCGCCCTGCAGGTCTTTTCCCACAGGATCAATCAGCCACATTCCTGGGCTGTGGCCGAATCTCCGGCCAAACCAGAAACCGTACTGTCCATGCCGCAAGCCAATGGCCTCATAGGGAGTCTTGGAAAGGGGGAATTCCGGTTCAGAGCCAGCCCATCGCTGATACGTCAGATTGGGTGCTTGCAACCCGATGGAATCGTAGAAACGGGCCAGGAAGCTGTGTGGGTATTGGATCTGATAGATGGCCGAGCCTTGGTGTGCAACCAGCCGCTTGCCATCTACGAGAAATTCATTTTGTTTTGCTTCACCACCGAAGATGGGATGATTTTCCAGAATCAAGCATTTCACGCCCGGACCGGCGCTCCTCTGGAAGAAAAGAGCAGCTGCGAGCCCACTGATTCCGCCTCCAATGACGACGCAATCGTAGTTCTCGCCGGTCTCGACCATGTCCTTGGGCAGGGCGTCGTACCGGCCATCGCGGATCGCATGACCGGCTTCGAGGACATTCCAGGTATTGCCATTCGAGCTGCTGTAGTCGCCAATGCCGCCGTAACCGGTAAACTCGTCGTTTCCCGCCAGGAGCTGGCGAGGGGTCGCGCCCGCCAGTAACATTGATCCCGAGGCCAACAAAGCGGAGCCGAGGAAATCGCGGCGGGTGATGCGCGCTTCCATGCCAAGGGCTCTGTCGCCGGCGCGAGTGGATGCCGTTTTAGGTGCGCACGAAATCTTGTGTTACCTCGATCTTTGTCCCTGAGTGTACACCGAATCTTAGCGTCGCCGGTTGGACCGCTCCGATGCGAGCCATGGTGAGTTAGTCGCCGCGGCCCTTGATCGGAAATGCCTCGGGCACAAGACGGATGACATTCTGGCGAATCCGTTCTTGGCTGCTTGCGATCCTCGGGCGCGGCCGGATGGAACGCCAGATGGATCGACAGCCGCACTTCCGAGTGGCGATCACCAGGCGTCAGAGCGGAGAACCAGCATAAATCCTCGGAGGTCCGGATCCTAGTGAACGCGCCAGGAAGCTCCTGCGACTCTCACCGAGTATCTGGCGAAGAACGTCGCGAGCGGGCCGGTCGGGGTCAGGCAGCTCGATTCTAGCTTGCATTTGCTCGTACGCCCGCTCGACAGAAGTCCCCTTGATCGGCCGTTTGCTTTGGAGTGCGAGCTCTTCGCTAAACACCCGCAAGCTGAGCTCGGTCATTGGGCCTTCGGCGGCTTTTCTCCAGGAATTTTTACCGCCGCTTAGTCGTTCTCGGAATCAGATCCGCCTTTGGCGAATGCGCATTTCTTTGGGGGGCAAATGAGACATCTCCGCAAAATTGTCTCATCAAGCGGTTCGCTCCATGCCGTACAATTTAGACGAAGCACATTCTGCAGACCAACTGCTAAGCTAAGTGGTCGTTTGGCGGTTGGCGAACCTGCTCCAGGGGTTGTTTTGTGATTGTCGATCCGCAAGATACGCGCAAAATCTCCCGAACCTGGCGCGAATACCTCCACGAAATGAAGCAAAGCCTGGGGGTGGCTCGCTGGGTTTATCACGAATTCATCACTCCCGAAAGCCGTCATTGGACCAAGCGGATGCTTGTGTCTCTTGCCATTTCCGTCACCGCCTTGAACGGCATCGCTTGGTTGGCGAAATATTTGGTCGACGGACTCATTCGGCACGACGCATACGCCGTCAAGATGAGCTTCCTCGGCATGGCTGCATTCGTGGTCATATACGGCTATTTCGACAGCCTGCAAATGATCGCGCGAGAGTACGCGCAGGGCGCGAATCTCACGCAGCTCAAGCGCCGCATGAATGAGTTGTTCTTTGAGAAGAGCATGGGCCAGCACCTGCAGGAAAGCTCCTATCTGAACACAGCAAACATCGAGCGGGGCAAGGGACGCATCGAGCAACTCGAAAATATGCTCATGTTCGAGGGCTCCTCCTCGATGATCTCGCTTACCGTCGCACTGACGCTCCTGTGGCTCCGCGTGCCGTCCGCCGGCTTGTTTATGACCCTACTTCTCGCGAGCTACCTGGTCTGGCTCGTGTATCTGAACCGCAACATTTCCGAAAACTGCGCGCCGTTCGATAAAGAATTCCGGCGCATCAACCGCTGGGAGCATGAACGCTGGGAGAAAATCGAGCGTGTCAAAACGTGTGCAAAAGAGGGTGAGGAGATCGCCTACCAAAATCGGTCTTTTCAAAAGGTCCTGGGGGAAGAGCGCAAATTCTGGCTCTGGTTCATCAGAAAGGTCACCTGGCGCGGATATTCCAACCGGTTGGTCCTTTTGGGCACGCTCGGCTATGGTGCTTGGCTGATTTGGCGAGGAGACTGGTCCAACGGTGTCTTCGTGCCGCTCCTGATGTACGCCACCAAAGTCAGCGAGAGCATCTGGCATATCGGTCATATCGAACATCAGGTCAACTGGAACATGCCGGCGATTCGTACCGCGATGCTCACGCTGACGGTTCCACCGGACATCACCGATAAGGCGAAGGCCATCGAGCTCCAGAGAAAAAATGGCATGCGCGTAGAGATGCGCAATGTTTCCTTCGCATACGCCACGGAGAAGTGCGACCTGCCTGGCCTGCCCGCTGCCACGAACGGAGGTGCCAAGCCGGCGACGGCGGTTCTCCGCAATGTCAGCCTCACCATCGCGCCTGGCGAGAAGGCCGCTCTGATTGGCCCATCCGGCGCGGGCAAAACCACGATCATGCGCCTGCTCATGCGCTATATGGATCCGACCTCAGGGACAATGCTGGTCGACGGGCACGACTTGCGCGATGTGCGACTGTCTTCCTGGCTCAATCTCATCGCCTACGTGCCGCAACAGGCGCAGGTATTTGATGGGACCATCCGTGACAACCTACTGTACCGTTTCACCGATGAACCCATCAATGTCCCCGATCAAGAACTGTGGGGCATCATGCGAAAGCTGAAGATCGATTTTGGGGACCGCCTGACCGACGGGCTCGACACACGAGTCGGCCGGCACGGAATTGAACTATCGGGCGGCGAGCAACAGCGGCTGATGATCGGAGCGGCCGCCATGCGTAAGCCCATATTCATGGTCGTGGACGAAGCCACCGCCTCGCTCGATGCCACCACGGAAAAGGCCGTGCAGAAGGGCATGGAAGAGGTGCTTGGGGATCACATGGGCGCCCTCATCATCACGCATCGCCTCTCCACCGTGCGCAGGCTCTGCAGCAAATTCTTCGTCTTGCGCGACTCGGAAGGGCTTGCCGCGGAAGAATCGCAACTGGAAGCTGCGGCATGCTCGTTCGAAGAACTCTACGAAATATCCCCAACGTTCCGCGTGCTCGCCGACGATCAGGGAGTGGTCATTCTCGATAGCCCGCAGCCACGCTCGGAAATCTCCACCGAGCCGGTAACCGACCGAGAGGAGAGCATCCGCTACGCCGAACCCGAATCGATAGCGTGATGAGAGCTGCCGATTCCGAAAAGTGCATTCCCAAACTGAATCCGAGACGCCGGCGGCAATGGGAAACCCCGCAGCCTCCTCCAGTAGGAAGGCAATTCAGATGCGCCATCGTTGATAAACACCACTCGACTAGCCAGGTCCCGGCGCAAGTTGGTTATTGCGGCCGATAGGACCGTCGTAGCCCGAGAGTACGGTGGTGAAGACGCGACTTGTTCCCAAGCCCGGCGGCTCTACAAGAAAAAGGGGGCGGTCCTATTCAGTTCGTAACGCTTCCGAGGGTGAAATCAGGCTTGCCCGCAACGCCGGTATTAACGATGCGACCAGCGCCGAGAACCCAAGTGTTAGAACGGCCACGAAAATCTCCGCAGGGTCATACGGATTCAATCCGTAGAGTTGGCTGCCCAGGAATTGCACCGCCGCCAAAGCCAGGGGCAATCCAACAACCAGACCAATGGCCACCAGCGCGAACGCGCCGCGAATTATCAGCGCGGCCGCTTGCGTGGCAGTGGCGCCGAGCGCCATCCGCACCCCAATCTCGTTGGTGCGGCGTCCGACGTTGTAGGCTGTCACTCCATACAGCCCGACGCAAGCCAAAACAAGCGAAAGAATTCCGAAGAACGACGTGAGTTGTGCAATCAGGCGCTGCTGCCGGAATGTGCCAGCCACTTGCTCTCTCAAGGTCTGAATGGAAATGATCGGCAGGTTGGGATCCACCGAGGCCATGGCCTGGCGAATCTGCCCAGAGGACACGCTGGCTCCCGGCCGGGTGACAATAAGAATATCGTGCAGGAAATGCGAGCCTGGGTTGCTGTCCTTTCCGGTTGGCAACACGTCATGTTGCGCTTCGGGAACAAAGAAGAATGGGCCAATCGGGTGGTCAAGATCGAAGTCCAGATAGCGCGCGTCTTGGGCCACGCCTACAATTTCGTATTGGCGGGACGTCCCCATCCCAGTCTGTCCGAAGTACTTCTCGATTGGGTCCTCTTTCTGGAAAAACTTGCGCGCAAACGCCTGGTTGATCACGGCCACGTGCTGTGAAGTCGCTGTGTCGAGATCGGAGATCCCGCGTCCCTCGATAATGGGAGTTCCGACGGCGGTAAAATATCCCGCAGTGACGCGATCCCAGGAAGTAGAAACGTCGTCCTTCGGTCCGGGCGCCGGACGTCCATCCACCCACACGCCAGCACCCCAATTGTTGCGGCTCAGCGGCGAGTACTGGCAGATGGCCACGTCCGACACACCGAGAACGCTCGATAATGAATTCTGGATCCGCCCGTAAAGTGTGGTGAGTTGGTCTGGTCGATAGGCGACAAGACTCGGATCGATCCTGACGATCGTGCGCCGGTCCTGCGCGAAGCCAAAGTCTTGATTCTCGAGGTGGCGCAGAGCCGCCGTCAGCAGTCCGGATGCAGCCAGCAGCACCAGCGAGAGCGCTGCCTGGCACACGACCAGGGTCTTCCGAGGGAGCGCGCCTGTGCGGACAGTGGATCGGCTAGCTCCCCGGAGGGCTTCGATGGGATCTATCCGTGTGGTCATCCACGCCGGAGCGATGCCGAAAGTAACTCCCGCGATCAGCGAAACGCCGAAGGCAAAGAGCAGGACCGGCATGGAAGACGACGCGTCGATGGGAATAGCTGCCATTCCGCTCGTCGGCGGAAATGCGAAGTGCAGAATAAGGCGCGTCCCCGCAAATGCAATCACCAGACCCGCCACACCACCTGCGAGTGAGAGCAAAATGCTTTCGGCGAGGGCCTGCCTCACGAGCCGGAGCGCCTGCGCCCCCAGTGCTATCCTCAACGATATCTCCCGCCGCCGCTCCATGCCGCGCACGAGCATCAGATTGGCGACGTTGGCGCAGACAATGAGGAGCACGAAACTTGTCACCATCATCAGGATCTGAAGCCAGTGCTCATATTCCTCACGCATGCTCGTGATGCCGGCGCCTCCGGGGCGCAAGAACAGGGTCTGCTCGGGAAATTCCGCGCGATCGTTGGCGCTCATGTCACCCCAACGCGAGCGCAGCCACTGCTTGAGCTCCGCCCTCATCTGAGCTTCGATGGAGGCGGGGTTCGCGCCGGGCAGGATACGTCCGATTAGGTCTAACCAGGAATTGTCGGACTGATAGATATCCGCAGCGGCACCCAGCAACGGTTGGGTGTTGATCGGCAGAAAGAAATCGGGTGGATTCGTGCGCAGGGTGTCGCCAAAGAAACGCGGCGGAGTGATTCCCACGACCGTAAATGGCTTGTCGTCTATGTTGAAGACGCCACCGACGACGGAAGGATCCGACTCATATCGTTGCTGCCATAAGCGATAGCTCATCACTGCGGCAGGTGGAGCGCCGGCTTGGTCGTCGCCGGCGGTCAGCAGCCGTCCGGCATAGGCGCTGATGCCGAACATGGTGAAGTAATTGCCCGAAACGAACTCCCCGGGATAGCCTTGCGCTGCCTCGGCGCTACCGGAGCGCCGCACACCTAGCAGCGAGGTGCTCGCCTGGAACGCCGCCAATTCTCGAAACCCTTGGGTGTGGTCCCGGAAATGTTTGTAAAGATCGTAGGAGACAAGGGAAAACTCGTTTTCTTGGCTGTACCCGCCCCAATAGCAACAACGTGCTTCTTTTCCCAAGCGATACAATTCAGCCGGATCGGCCACTGCCAGCGACTTCAGCAGAACCGCATAGACCAACGTAAAAATGGAAGTGGTCGCGCCAATGCCTAGCGCCAGGGTGAGCACAACCGTGACCGTGAACGCGGGGCATCTCCGCAATCGACGTGAAGCATACCGCATGTCGTGCAGCAGAGCTTCTACAGACGGTAATCCCCGCTCATCCCGGTACTCTTCCTTTACGGCCTCCACCGCGCCGAACTTCAGGATCGCCTGGCGCCGCGACTCTTCCGGAGACAGACCGGCGCGCAGGTTGTCCTCCGCCTGCAAGGCGATGTGAGCTTCAATCTCGGCTCGCAGTCGTTCCTCATCCTTTTCGGTTCTCGCCACGAGCTGAGCCGCTTAACGAAGCGCCTTAGCCTCCTCATTTCAGATCCTCCGCCCTCACCGCAAAAAATCGGTCAATGATTGCTGCTGTCTGATCCCAATCATGTTTCTCGGCCTGCAACTGCTTGCGCCCCTGCCGTGTCAGCCGGTAGAAGCGTGCCTTGCGGTTGTTTTCCGAAACGCCCCACCCCGAGGTGATTGAGCCCTCCTGCTCGAGCTTCAACAGAACCGGATAGAGAGTGCCTTGATTCACTGCGAGCAAGTCTCCGCTGATCTGCTCGATGCGACGAGCGATGCTGTAACCGTGCATCGCGCCCAGCACATCAAGGGTCTTAAGGACCATCAGCGCCAATGTGCCTTGCAGCACGTCCCTCTTCTGTTTCTTCTCTTCCATTGGGTTCCCAACAGAAGCTTGGCACATTTCCATTGGGAAAGCAACAGGGCGGCGGCCTTCTTATGGCCTCCTTTCGTGGCGGTGCCGCTTCCTGCGAGTGCGGTCAAAAAAACGCTTGATAACCCGGCGGTCTTGTTGGTAAGTTCTGAATAGACAGAAGATACAGACATGGGCGGACAAACGCAATGCCGCGCAAGGCCCTGACCCGTGGCTCAGAAGTTCATCCTGCGCACAGGCCAAACTCTCTTTCCATCAGGACTGAGAATGGCTGTCGTCGGGGGCGCATCCTGGCTGATTCTTTTGGCTGGCGTTCTCCGCGGCTTTTTTCGGCTGAGCATTTTTGATCTGTTGTTCCTTCTCGCGCCGTGGGTAATGGCTCCCCTCGGTTTGAACCTGGTGGCTGCACAGGCCGACCGCCTTGCTCAAATGAACGTATTGGTCGTCCGGTACTTACTGTTTCCAGCCGCGGCTCTAGCTCTACTGCGAGCTTCTTTCTAAAAGACGGGCGGGCAGCGGGTGCGTTGGTATGCCCGTGGCTCATTGTGGCTTCGGCGGTGGCTCTCGACGGCCTGGAGAGGTTCATCAGAACGCGCCTGCAATCGTTCCCGGAATTCTGTTTCGCTCTTGGCGAAGGATATGCGTTTGTCGGCGCACTGTGGCTCGCGGCCTCGCGCACAGGAATGCAACTTTTTGGTTTCCGTGAGCCCATCGTGCTCCTGACGGCGATCCATTTCCATTACGCATGATTGATGGCGGCAATCCTTGCGGGGCTCGCGGCATCCTCGATGCGCACTCCCCTGGCTCTGCGAGCTGCTTTGTCGTGTGCCGTTGCCGGTCCTGGTCTGCTGGGTCTGGCGTTTCTCATCGGTCCAAAACTGAAACTCGCGGCCGTCTGCCTGCTGGTGATTGGCGGATGTGGGATTGCTTTTGCAACTTTTCGTGTTGGATTGGGTAAAGCCCGCGGAATTGGTGGACGCCTGCTGCTCCTTGGAAGTGTCTGCGTAATTTTTGGGATGGCACTCGCAGGCATGTGTGGGCTATGGGCGAATACCCGCTCCATGCCTTTGTCAATCTCGAACAAATGGCGCGCTATCATGGGGTTCTCAATTCGGTCGGCTTTGGTCTGTGCTCGCTCGTGGGCTGGAGCTTGTTGCAACGTAAGAGTATGCCGGAATGCCAATGAAATTGCCGGATCTGTGGCGATGGGGTGCAATTGATAGTGCGAGTCAGTTTACGCAGCCTCCTGATGCACGTTGGTCCAGTATTCTTCCCAATCCCCGTTCGCCCGTAACACCCGTAGAGCGATTACCTTTTTTAGATTTTC
>Ga0066692_10000815_pt1 | contig 11403 bp, 11 predicted proteins | sample GraSoiAngelo_141_FD_66456 | JGI IMG/M metagenome (GOLD analysis project Ga0066692, IMG submission 66456) | Grasslands soil microbial communities from the Angelo Coastal Reserve, California, USA - 14_0929_12_40cm | ecosystem: Environmental > Terrestrial > Soil > Grasslands | place: USA... | reverse complement strand
GTCCCGTGGGCAGGTGACGTCAGCAACGCTTGATGAGGAAGATATTTGTGGCCTCTTAGACTGGTGATGCGCAGGAAACGAACTGGCTGTCCTGTTTCTTCATGCTCTACAATTTCCATTCGCCCGTCGAATAGGTCGAAGAGGGCATTCACCTCCTGGGTTCCATGCATTCTCGGGTTTAGCTCCGCCAGTGCCGTGCAGTTTCGGGCTCTCAGCCGAGGCAATAGATCTGCCAGCCAGTGACGTGTTGCGACTTCCTTTTGCAGCAACAGAATGTCAGAGATGAGCTGGATCAAAACTCTAGGGCTTTCGTCATGGATGGTTTCGAGGGCGTGGGTAAGAAGGTCGTCGATTTCAGAGATGTTCCGAAGAGTTCGCGAGACTTGAATGAATTCTGTCTTTGGTAGGAGGTCAGCCTGGGGGCTACAAACTACTAGCCTCAACTCAGGATAGAGCCTGTGGAGCTGAGTGCTTCTCTCCACATCGCTCGAAACGTAGACCGTCGCACCGGGCGCGATTCCACAAAAGCCCTGGACAAGGCTGTCCTTCTCGTCACAAGCCGGGCTAGTGAGAAGCGCTGCCGACCGTCTAGGCAGCCCTCCCAACAAGAGGCTGTCCGCTATCGGGGACCCTGTGGACAATCGTCCCTCTCGTTCCACTATGGACAAAACGCAAGGCGCTTCGATGACCTTGGATCGCCCTCTGAGATCGATGATAGTTGCTCTGGCGGATACCCGACCCTGTCCGATCTGTGTGCCCCGAATTCTCGCCTTCATCACGTGAGCTTCGCCAGGCTGCAGTTTCAGACCTTCAAGGTCGTAGCTTGGTTTGTTCGGCTCGATGAGAGATGTTTCCGGGGAGAGTTGAAGATCGCAATTCTTGACCAACATCTCACCGACCGTCCGATTCACCAACGTGATCTTCAGTTCTGTCTCGGATCCCGCCGCGAGTGTATTCCCCGACGCGGGCTCCAGCCTCAATTCAAGCGGTTGCCTAGCGTAGCTGACATACTGGGACAGTTTCCAGTTCACATCACGTTGGAATTGGAAGCCGAAACTCCTAGAGAGTTCCAAGCCTATGGACTCTACGAGTGCGTTCACTAGTTCTGGAGAGAAGATCTTCTTGAGTAATTCGACGTATACGTCTGGGCTCTTGGCGGATATGCCCGGGTCGACATAGAAGCTAGTCACGTTTGCCGCGCGCCCCAGGACGCCTTGCAGCGCCCGGTCTAGCGCAATTGAGAAGGTTTCATCAAAGGACTCTGAATACCTTTGCAATTCTAGCGCCTGATGAATTTCGAGAACCTAATGGAGATGAAGGCTGCGAACGCCAACATCGAGACTGCGTGAATTCCCATGCCCAGTATCAGGAGGGGCTCTGAAAAATTGACTGCGCCGACCGTGCCTAGGTACCTCCATATTTCTGAGATCGTCCAAATGACTAGCCAAGCCGCGAGTTGAAATTGCAGGCTCTTCTTGGTCTTCGCTGTAAGCATCATTCTAAGTGAGAGCATGAATGCTGCCACTACCCCGGCTAAGATCCCGCCGTCCACGAGGATCATCTCGAGGGTGCCGGTCATTAGGGCAATCCTCCTTTCTTCGAGAAGTAAGATAGGAAAAGCAAGAGGACGCCAACTGAAAACGAGTCTAGTATGGCACGTGCAGTGTATCCAAAGACGAATCCGAAGAGCAAATGGTAGAGCCCGTGGCTGAACGCAAAGAGGGCAAGAAGAAGAGAAAGGACGCGGAAGGGCTTGATCTTCGTAGCGTACGCGACGTAGAAGGGGATGGCGGATGCGGCCATCATGGCCACGGCATCGATAAGGTTGAGTGTTTCAGGCCACCCGAAAGACATGGGAGACATGTTTCAGGAAAGATGACTACAATTTATGCGTTCAAGAATCTCGTGGTAGATCAGACGAACCTATGGAAAGGCTGGTGCAGAGTACAGACGCGTCGACTTCATGATTGGCGCGAATTGAGCGTTCCCCATCAACGAACTAGCATGGGTGTGATAGGCGTCTGGCTTGATTGTGGTCTCGTCGCCTGGCTCCATAGCGATGCTTACTCGGCGGATTCGCTGCAACAATGTCGAACAGTATGCGTCTGTAGTTTATCGTCAGAGCTCTTGCAAAGAACTGCCCTTCGATTCTCATGTCCCTGAGGTCGCGACTGTTCTTTTCGTCTGGGCGGAACTTTTCGAACGAGAGACAGTTTTCGAGGTATCTCTTGAGCTTGTTGACATCAGGATCTACGGCGACCTCTTTGGGTATGGGTCTCTTCTTTGATGTGCTGAGCAGGTCGTTCAGCGCTTCTCTGGCTGCTTCATGGTTCTTCCATGCTTCCTCGACAAATACGGTGAAGAGTCCGTTCGCGATCAGCTTCGAGACGAATGATCCATTGCTGTCTTCGGCGTATCCTTTGAGAAGGTGCGCTTTGATGTTGAGCTCGTTTGTTCGGTCGAAGCCATACAATAGTCGGCGAGCAGCTGGTTCCATGTCTGATTTGTAAGCGTGGTTGAGCGAGTCGCCGAATGAGCCGCTGGCTAGGAGAAACCTTGCCATATCATAATCCCCAGAGATTAGAGCGCTGGAGATCATGTGTGCAAAGTCTGGCTCGTAGGGGATTTCGCTCATCAAGAGTCCTTTCCAGGTGGCCTTGCGGGTGAAGTGGTCGATTGCTCCAATTTCAATAAGCCAGTCCTCTGCAAAGGCGACCTCGCGGTGGTCTACTTTTGACATGAACTCTAGTTCTGAGAGTTTGAGGCCATACTTGGACATGAGAAGCACCAAGTCAAACGGGGTCTCGTTCTCGAGAGCTTTGCGCACTGGTATCGGGTTGATCTTCTTTGGAAGGGGTGTATCAGTAAGGATGACGGCGCGGCCTGGCTTGAAGCGGCCGATTCTGCCCATCATTTGCAGTAGAGAGTTGTTATCGATCCTCCCGTAGTGGAGCGTCTTCTGGCCTAGCTTGTCCTTGCTGTCAATCACGTCGTTAAATATGAGCACGTTATCGACGTAGATGTTGACTGAGGATGCGATTACGTTTGTTGCAAAGATCCTCAGATTCTTGTCGCGCTCGGCTCGTTCCTGGATCCTGTTGACTACGGAACCTTCAAGGCCCCCGTGAATATAAACGCCCCCATAGGCGCTGGCACACTTTTCCACCAGGCGCCTTGTCGGGAGGAAGACAAGCCAGGATTCGTCGCGGGGCTGCGCGTAGAGATACTGCGATAGAGTCTCGAACATTCCATCAAGGTCGTTTGCAATCTCGACCTCGAGGGCGACGTGAAATCTGCGACCGCTCATCCGGTAGAGTTTCGAAATGCCTAGGAAGGATAGGAATTCCTTCGGGTCGATTGTGGCGCTCATGACCCGAAACAGATTCCTTGCGCTGGCTTCCTGCTTCTTTGCGAGTGACATGCATAGCTCTAGCTGGGAAGACATCTGGTGGCTTTCATCAAAGTAGATTGATGAGTCAACGATCGAGTTCTCGGCCAGCATTCTCAGCAAGACCCCGTCTGTGACTATCTTGATCTTGCCATTGACATTGATTTGCGTGTCCTTCGTAATGACAGCCAGTTCATCGCCTAGTTCTGGGTGAAGCGCCTGGAGAGAGTAGTAGAGAGCGTTGCAGGCGGCCCTTGAGGGCTCGCGCATCACGATCTCCCTGTTCCCCTTACTCAACTCGTTTTCGTGAATCGGGGTTACGGTACTCTTCCCCGTTCCGACATCGCCGATGATCACGAAATGTTCCGAGAAATCTATCGAGTCAAGAATAGAGAAGATGGGAAGTTTCGGTTCTGGCCGTTTGCCAGTCAGTCTCTGCACATGGTCCTCCACTCCATCCTCCGGGGCGGCTGGAAAACGGTGACCATGTGCAACACCGGGTTCGTTGCCAGCCAAATGAGAGTCGAGCCCTCCAGAATATCGTTAGCGTAAGGGCAGAAATAAAACCAGTGCCGATCGATGCCTCTCCCTGTCCAGATGCACCAAAAACAGCTTGTAGTGCAACTCCGCGCCGAGGTCGAAACCGCCCGGACCCTGATTAGTGACTTCACGCCTAAGGGGCATTGCTAGTCTCATCTCCCTTTTTTTCCTCGGGAGTAGGGATGCTTAGGTGTTTGTTACTTCTTCCTGGTCGTCTGATCCGTTTTCTTCAGCAGAAATTCTACGGCGTCGCTTATTGCTTGGCTGAGGCTTCCCTTTGTTCCACAATGCCTTACTTGTGTCTTCCGCCAGTCGAGTTCTTGTGATACCATGACTGGGAACTATTGACCGGACAAAATGGGCAGTATTCTCACGAGAACCATAAACTCATCATAGTTCCCTCTAAGGGACGCCTTACACAAGAAAAGGGGGTTTTTTCCGACAAAGTAGTTAGGCAGTTTATGGACAGGCTATCTGGTAAGCGGCTAATGAGGCGTCGAATGGAATTCCGTAGTCTTGGACCGTCCATAGAGCGCATGCCGGTGCAAAGGTCACAGGGTCAAAGGCCAAGTCCTCTGCAGATTCGTGTCGCACGCTGACACCAACCGTGTAGAATGTAGAAATTACTGTTCCATCGAGTGTTGTCTTGATGATTGGCCGTCCGGTTGCACCTGCTGGTTGGCAGCTTACCATGTACAGGTTATTGCCGACTTTGTTCACTCCGGCTACGCCGAAGGGAAGCTGGAGCCGTTTGATCAGGTTCCCTGACGAGTCGACGTTGTAGACAAAGCCAACTGAGCACACATCGTTTGTGAACGCGAAGGCGCAACCTATGTCTGGACTCACCCAGAAGGTCCCGGTTGAGGCATCGTAGTCGAGACCGTCAATGAACGCGCATTCCTGGTCTGCAGCGAATATAGGTGACAAGTCCACCGTTTTCAAGACGAATCCCGTCGAGACGTCAACCTCGTATAGGACCGCACAACCGTTTACTCCTATAGTGCAGGTGGAGGCTGCTAATGTTGCGATGCCGACCCAAAGGTGGCTACCATCCCATGCTAACGCGCCTGCCTGTTTCAGCTCGTGCAGAGTGTTTTGCAAGGTGCCTGTTGTGCTCGTACGGAATATATCTGAAGTACAGTCGCAGGGTTCAGAATACCAGATGTTATTTCCATCAAATGCCACGCCAATGGGCCAGTAGATCGAAGGTCGGGCGTTGTTTCCAAACGGAGTTGTAGCCGGCACATCGAAGCCGCGGAGGAGGTTGCCGTCGGCTCTGACGGAGGTTATTGACGACGCCGAGATTGCTGTAATAAGGAGAATACTCACGAAAAGGAGTCGAAGCCTAGATAACATCGTCTTTTCAGATACGAGTTGCCAGCAGAAAAAATATAAGATCATCGGCGAACCGTTTCACGAATGCCTGCCATCGCCATCTTCGGCTACCCCTGGCTCATCACAGCCCATTTTGGCTATTCGTAACAACTGAATATTCTGGGCTCTGTAGCGCCGGCCTCTATACGGAACGTCCCTGGTACCGTGAACTGGGCCGAGCTGGGCAGACGGTACAGGAGAAAGAGACACAAGTCTCACGAAAAAAAAACGGCGCTAATCTGTCGAGGATCCGAGGAGGAGCCTAGCGTTTGGCCATTGCCTGCAAAAAAGAAGTTGGAAGTGGTCGTGGTCTGTACACTCGAGTGTCTCTTGTCTTTAGGAGTGGAAGGTTATGTTGAACGTGTAGGTTCCGCCGACGTTGAAGATGCCCTGGATTGTTCCTGTTCCTCTGATCCCGGTTAGCTGGCCAGTTCCAGTTCCTGTAAGGAAGGCGGCTCGTATGTTCAACTGTCCAGTGGTTGGGTTGAAGGTTCCGGCGAAGCCGATTCCGACTGTTCCGCTTCTGCCGAGTATTGTACCAGTGAACGTTCCGATACCAGCTATGAACCCGGATCCTGTAGGAGTTATCACAGCTACATCAGTGCCTGATAATGTCCCGAAAAGATCGCCTAGTGCGTTGATCGTGAGGCTCTGAGTGATGATTGTGTAGCCATTTATCACTTGGACATTGATGGTTGTGGCGGTGGTTGTGAAGGTTCCCGTGGCTGTCTGAGTTGTAGTTGCCTGGGCGGTAGGCAGGAAGAGTAGGAAGACTGCGGGTAGCAGGTAGAAGATTCTCCTGATTATTTTCGTTAATTCTCACCTCCCTGATTTTTTGTTCGGTATCTTATTGTCACAGCGCCTCCTCGGCGCTCACGTCGTCAGCTCCAGATCAGACCCAAAGCGTTCGTCTTATCCGGCAAGCAATAGTCCGAGCTGGATAGGGCCCCAAGCCAAGTCCAATGACTATTAATTTTTTCGATTGTCGAGGATACCATGGCAGCGGTCTGAAACGCACAAGAGGACTGGGCCAAACTCAGCAGCGCAGGTATTGTGGTCCTCTTGGAAATTTCCTTGTTAAATACTCGAACCAGCGTCCGTTGCGCCTTTGCGAAAACGCGAGATTGTCATCCCTCGCCGCACGCGTCAGGTCTGGCTAGAAGGAATGCTGAAGATCTGGGCTCAACAAGAAGATGCCCAGGTGAGACGAATGGGTAGATTGGTCAGAGGTTACAAGACAGAAGGGGAGAATATGCACTGGCACCTCACAGGGCTGAAGAAAGGAATGGGAACTGTAGAGGTCACTTACGCGCCGTCTCTTGGAACGCTCGCAATATTGGTGCACGACAATCGACGAGGATTCTGGGCTGGACAAGCCTACCAGAGGCTAGCACGGGAGATCATGAAGAGAACCAGAGAGTCGCGAAGGCTAGGCTTCTTGCGTTCGGAGTCACGAGACCCTGAACAGCATGTTTCAACAAGACGATCAGCGATCGAGGAAGTGTAAAGCCATGGGCAATTCCACTGGTTTCGCAGGTTAATCCGGAAAGTTCTTATCGGCAGAAGCCGTAAAGGGTGTTGGATGAAGGGCGTTTGAGGGTCGCGATAGGCGATCTTATCGCGTCGCTTTTCCTAGCCTTTTTTATGGTTGGGTTCGTTGGTCTCGTTTACAACATCAATGTAGGGAGTGGCTGGCCCATCCTTACTACCATAGGACTATCGTCCTTCCTTGTCATGGCCTATGTCTTGCAGAACCAGAGAAAGAACCAGCGGAAATGGGAAAAACGGCCTATCACGTTTCCCAACCCGGAAGGTGGAGGCATTCTGGGCGTGTATGTGGAGCGTCCTTGGTATAGTGAATTGGCCGAGTTGGGCAGACGGTACAAGAGGAAGACGCACAAGTCTCAAGAAAAAAAGCGCTAGACTTGTCGAGCAGGATGAGTCGTTTTCTGAATATGGCTGTGCCACCTTACTTTTATCATGAACCGAAGGATAGCAACACTCTGATTATTGTCGTAGCTGTAATAGGCTTGATTGGACTGATTCTGGTTGGAGCAATAGTTGCTTTCGTGTTCTATTCACCGAATATTCTGAGATCCAGTAGCAGTTCGCGTAGCTTGCAGGATCCAAGGGTCACTAGTGCGACGCTGACTTGTACTGGGATCTGCAATCTCACAGGGCAATTCTACTCAGACTATACTAGCCAGTCGAGGCCGATAGCCTCGAATGGACCGGGAATCTGGATGCTCGAAAGACCCTCGAACGCAATCTACTGGGATATCGAATGGCGATTCAATCTGACCTCAACCGGATCGATAACGATAGCGCTGAATACTGGATTTGTGGTCCTACACCTTCAAGGTCCAACAAGCAACCAAGGCTCATGGACCACCTCCACAGGACAATACTAGGAAGTCTCACTTCTGTGAGACTGAAAGGGGGCTTCAGAATGGAAAATAGAATCTAGGTGTTCCTAAGGACCCTAGGCATGTTGCCTGGAAATGGCGATTCCCTCAAACGCTAGCACAATCTCGAATGACCCTCGGGACACGTCGGGGCTACGCGCTACATCGCGTTGACTCTTGACTTAACGGAGCGAGTCTCTGGTCTGAGAGTCTGCGAAGAGCTGAACCCTTCCACAGTTCTGACAGAGGAACGCGTCCAGGTGGAGTATGCCCTCTCCCAACTCAGCCCAGTCTCCAAAGAGAAGGTGAGCTGCTCCCCTCGTTCCTCCGGTCCGGAATGGAATGTCGCCCATGTCGACCATAGCCGTGTTGCAGCTTTGACACTTGACAGCAAGGATAGTTTGAGAAGTGGATTCCGACAAGATTCTCGATTGGAAGTTTTGGGTTACTAAGCATTAAGCTTTCAGAGCGCTCAGCTATCCCTGATCACAACGCCAAGACAGCATACTCAGCGAAGAGTTGCAACTTTTGGTTTCGCTTATCTCTTCTTCAGATAAGGGGGGAAGGCGCTCTCTCCGACTCCTCTCTACTTTGCAAAAGAATCCCGATTTCTACGCCCGGTACCTGCAAGTCTGGTGCTGGACCTGCGGTAGGGTCACGACTCATGAGATAACCTTCCGTTGGGGCGGGCGATGCTTTCTCTGCAAAGAGTGTGGAAATATCGTCGTAGAGAAGCTGTGATCAGAATGGATTTCTTACTGTCCAAGCTAGTCCGGATGCGGATGGCTAGGAAACCTCGCTTCCACGAGCCGAGGGAATCGCCGAAAATCTAAGGTTCTACTAAATAACTCGCCAAAGACGAGGCCTACGGGACGACGATGGGTTTCATAAGACGGCAGTTGTCGATATTTGCACCCCTGAGCATCAACCGCCGTGGCCTCTCCTTTCTAGGAACTCTGGCTTTCATGACGGCCTTCTTTGGGGCCCGAGTTTTCGCAATTCTGAACCCAACCGTGGTCGTCGCACAAGGGACTATCCACTTTCACCATTTCTGGTACGGACTGGGAATGATTACCCTCGCAGGCTGGCTCGGCATAGCCTTCAACAGGCCAAGACTAGTCAGAACATATGCGATAATTTTCGGCCTCGGCGCTGGTCTCATCGGAGATGAAGTGGGATTGCTGTTAACATTCGGCGATTACCAGTCCAGTTTCACTACAGATTTCTTCGTCGGAGTAATCGGCTTCATTATTCTCGCAAGCACCCTGGTCAGATACAGGAAGATTGTCATGAAGGACGTGACGCATACGAGCTGGAATGAACGGCTCATCTACATTGGAATAAATCTAGCCGGACTATCAGCAATCTTCTTTGCAGTAAACAGCATCACAGCGGGTCTGGTACTGGCCGCGATCGGAATAATTCTGATTATTTCTGCATTCGAAGCGGCGAGAGCAGGCATAGCAGCCGGAATTATCTCGGGAAGCATCGCGGCGGTCGGGAATTTTCTACTTGCTCAGAACTACGACGTAATCGGAAGAACATTCGAAGGCACCCCCTTAGCGCCGACAGGTGCGATTGAAAGCTTAGCAGCGGCGACAATCTACGTACTAGCCGTAGACGTGTTTCTTGCCGGAGTCATCGGCGGGGCTATCTTAGGACTGATCTTCGCGAGAGTACATGAAAGGTATTTGAAGGGTCGTAGTCTTCGCACTCGTGGAATCATTTTCGGTGTCATTCTCTGGATACTGCTCAGCCTATCCAGTTTCGGGTCCGAGTTCGGTCTCCTATACGACACCATCTCAGTAGTAATTGGACTAGTAGCATACCTAGTCTATGGAATCCTCCTGGCTCGATTCTTTCCAAGATTCAAACGAAACATACCCGACACGGGAAAAGGGTCCGATGGGCAACAAGCGATCCCTGCAGGGACGATGTGAGAAAGTCCTCTCCGTTCTTCAGTTCGAAATTTGATCTAGGTGCGATGATCAGATCTTGCGCTGGGCGGACGCTATCACTGGCACTATCTCTCGTCCGACTACGCCTGCTGCTATTGCTTCTAGTCCGACGAAAAGCAGTCCGATGGACAATAGAAAGATCAGGGTTCTAATTGCCAATGCTGGGAAGGCTAGGAAGATGATCGCAAGAACAATGCTCAATACTCCAACAACCCCCGACGCCGCTCTCGATCTCGTCGGGAGACTCTTACCTGCTCCTGCCATTGTCAAAGCCGCGACGCCACGGACAAACAAGGCAAAGTAGAGAAAAATTACCAGGGTCGCAACGGCTACCCCCGGCGAAGCAAGTACGATTACGGAGAGAACGAAGGCCAGTACTCCCAGGATGACGTCGGCAGCGCGCAGCCACGTTGGGAGGAATTTTCCCATTGCCCCTAGGACAATATCTCGCGATCCCAGAAAAATGAGACCGACCGCGAGTATGGCCACCAGTGTGAAGAATGCCAGACCCGGATACCCTATGACCAATAATCCTGCAACCAATGATACCAATCCAAGAATAACTTCTGCAACTCGCACCCAACCCGGCATTTTTTCGATTGCAACCAAGAAGAATACCGGTTCCAGGCTTTTCCGCTTTGCACTTAACGGTATGCTACCTTTTTGCAGAAATATCCGTGGTGTTCCTCTCCATCGCCCACAGTCCGAGCAGATTGTATTGCTTCTGAAACCTGGATCCAAATACGCTCCTAGACGCTTAATGCAAGTTAGCAAAATCAATTCGCTGAGTCTTGGGCAGAGGGAGAGATGCAACGAACTTCAGCTCCGAAACGGCCGACTCGGCCCGCCTTCCACAGCGTCCGCGGCCTCGAATAGAGTCTCTCACTGATCTCGTCTTCGGCCTGGCTCTATCAATAGGCGCCATCATTCTAATCAGCAAACAACCCACGGACCCAGTGGACCTCTACCGGGCGATCGTCGGGTTCGGGTTCAGCTTCCTCATCCTAATCCAGATCTGGTTCCGCTTCACGGAAGTAATGTCCGTCCTACCCGTTCAGACGACTTGGACCCGGGTCCTCAACACAATCCTCCTCTTCCTTGTCGCTCTCGAACCCTACCTGTTCAACATTCTGCCACTCTTTCTCAGTCCTCTGCAAACCTTTAGCGAGCTCTACGACGTTACATCGTCCCTCTACGCCTTGGACATAGGCGCTATCTATGGCATCTTAGCTGTGTTTACGCACATTCTCGCAAGCGAGGAGAGGAAGCTAGTAGCCCCCGATCTACTGAGAAGATACAAGCTCAGTCGTAACCTTGAGATTGTTGTCGCAACCATTTTTCTAGTATCTGCTATTCCGCAAATTTGGACCCTAGACGCTCGTTACACCATCTGGGCATCAACCTTCTTTGTCTATCGCGGGGGAAACCTTGTGAGAGGATTGCAGAAACGGCGTAAAGCCCCCTAAACTTGGACTGTCTTCAAACGCCGATCTTACGTTGATCATCATCCTCGACTGTAACTGTTCAAAATATCAACAAGTAACGGCATCAATTCAACGCCGCTACACGTGGTGCGGGTTATCTTTGTCAAAACAACCCAGAGCGGCGAACTCCAAGATGACCAGCTTCACTGGAGTGTTCCTGCTCGTCTTCTCAGTCTTGGTCGTTGTTCTGGATACAGCGAATTTTTTCGCCATCGGTATCTCGTTCTTCATCATGCTGATCGGAGTCATGCTGG
>Ga0066692_10000804_pt1 | contig 11477 bp, 8 predicted proteins | sample GraSoiAngelo_141_FD_66456 | JGI IMG/M metagenome (GOLD analysis project Ga0066692, IMG submission 66456) | Grasslands soil microbial communities from the Angelo Coastal Reserve, California, USA - 14_0929_12_40cm | ecosystem: Environmental > Terrestrial > Soil > Grasslands | place: USA... | reverse complement strand
TCTCATACGGGACAGGCGCCGCCTCACGTCACGCCAGCGCCGCCGCCCCTTGTCCCGCCCGCGCGCCCCCCGGGCCCACCGGTGTACATCACCGCGGGCGCCGGCGTGGGCGAGGAGCAGCGGCGTTTGTCCGCTCAGCAGCGGGAAGCGATGTACCAGGTGGAGATCCAGAAGAAGTACGCGATCGCCGCCGCATGCCTGATCTTCGCGCTGGTCGGCGCGCCGGTCGCCCTGCGGTTCCAGCGGGGCGGCGTGGGGCTCGTGATCGGGATGAGCGTCGCCGTGTTCACGGTCTACTACGTCGGGCTGATCGGCGGCGAGGAGCTCGGCAACCGGCTGATCGTGTCGCCCTTCTTCGCGATGTGGACCCCGAACGTCATCTTCGGGGCCGCGGGCCTCGCGGGACTGTGGCTCATTCGAAAGCCCGGCAACGCGCCACACGGCGGTGACTGGAGCGATATCATCGAGGTCGTGCGGCGGGTGACCAGGTTGGGGGGGGAGGACGCCTCGTGAGCACGCTGGACCGCTACGTGTTGCGGGAGTGGCTCAAGGTATTCCTGCTCGCGGCCCTGGGGTGTCCCTTCCTCGTGATGGTAATCGACCTGACGGACAAGCTGGACAGTTACCTCGGCCGCGGGATTCCGAAAGGGCGGATCGCGCTGTCCTATCTGTTCTTCCTACCCGAGACCATCTCGTTGGTGCTCCCCGTCGCGGTGCTGTTCGCCGTGGTGTTCACGGTGGGAGCGCTGGGCCGGCACTCGGAGCTGACGGCGGCGAAGGCGTCGGGGGTCTCGTTCCACCGCGTGGTGCGGCCGCTGCTCGTCGCCTCCCTCGCCGCCGTGGTGCTCGATCTCGGACTCACGGAGCTCGCGCCGGTGACGTCGGCGCGCCGCGCCGAGCTGTTGGGGGACAAGCAGGTCCGGCTGACAGCCAACCGGTACAATTTCGTGTACCGCGCCGACGGCGGCTGGGTGTACGCGATCCGCTCGCTCGAGATCGGACCGCGTTTGATGCGGGACGTGATCATGGAGCGTGAGGGCACAGGCGAGGAGTACCCGACGATCGTGATCGCGGCGCCGCGGGCGGCGTACGATACGGTGCCGGGGGGGGGGAGGCAGGTTGTGCGGCGGCGGCGGGGCGGACAGGCCTGGACCCTGAGCCGGGGGGCGGTGCGCTACCTCGGGGGTCCCGGTCGGGAGCGGACGTTCACGTTCGATGCGTTGCGCACCAAGGCGCTCCAGGAAACGCCGACCGACCTGCTCGCCGAGCCCAAGGCGCCGGACGAGATGCGCTACGCGGAGCTAGGCCGCTACATCGACGCGCTGGCGCGCTCGGGCTCGGACACCAAGAAGCTGCGCGTCGAGCGCGCCCTCAAGCTGTCGGTCCCGTTCGCGTGCATCATCATCGCGGTGTTCGGCGCGCCGCTCGCGATCTCCACCCCACGGAGTGGCGCGGCCTGGGGTGTGGCCGTGTGCCTCGCGACGACGTTCATCGATCTCCTGGCGTTCCAGCTCTCGAAGGCCGTGGGCTCGGGCGGTGCCCTGCCCCCGACGTTTGCGGCCTGGGTGCCGAACCTGCTGGTCGGCGCCGCGGGGGTGTGGTTGCTGGGGAAGGCCCGCACGTAGCGCCACCGGCTGCCGGAACGGCGGCCGGGTGTTATCTTCAACGTGGCACGCGCCGCATGAGGCGCGCCCTGCCCTGGGAGCGGTCCGCCAGCTTCGGCGGATCGAGGCGTTGCCCAATCGGCCCCCCAGTGGCGGTACTGCAACCAATGGGAGCGTTTGGTCTGCCGTGCAGCACCATGGTCATCGCCGTATCCTGAGCGGATCGCGCCGTCGCGCGCGTCCGATCATCGTCGGGACGGGCCTCGCAGGCCTGTGGACCGCGTGGCGTCTAGCGCTCGAGGGACTGCCGTCGCTCGTGCTCACGAAGCGCAGGCTGACCGACGGCGCGACCGCGTGGGCGCAAGGGGGTATCGCCGCCGCGCTCGGACCGGGGGACAGCCCGACCCTCCACGCCGCCGACACCCTCGCCGCCGCCGACGGCCTCGCCGATCCCGCGGCGGTGCGCGTCCTGACCACGGAGGGACCGGAGCGCATCCGCGACCTGCTCGACCTGGGCGCGACGCTCGACCGAGGGCCGGACGGCGCGCTGCGGTTCGGTCTGGAGGGCGCGCACAGTCGCCCCAGGATCCTGCACGCCGGCGGGGACCGCACCGGGGCGGTGCTGTCCAGCTACCTCGTGGAGATCGTGTCCCGCCATCCCCTGATCGAGATCCGCGAGCACACGGAAGTCGCGCGCCTGCTCGAGTCGGCGACGGGGGGTCGCGTGAGCGGCGTGGTGGCGGTCGGGCCCGATGGCGCATCCTGTGCGCTCGCAGGCTCGGCCGTCGTGCTCGCGACGGGCGGCGTGGGACAACTCTACGCCATCACCACCAATCCGCTCCCGGCCACGGGGGACGGGTGGGCGCTGGCGCAGGGGGTGGGCGCCGAGCTCAAGGACCTCGAGTTCCTCCAATTCCATCCCACGGCGCTGAAGCTCTCGAATGTGAACCCGGCGCCGCTCGTCTCCGAGGCGGTGCGAGGGGCGGGCGCCATCCTGGTCGATCGCCACGGGCGCCGGATTCTCGAAGGCGTCGACCCGAGGGCCGAGCTCGCGCCGCGGGATGTGGTCGCGCGGGCGGTCGCGGCGGCAAACTCCGCTGGCGGAGCCTGGCTCGACACCCGTCGCGTCGCGGCCTTCGCGGAGCAGTTCCCCGGGATCACCACGATGCTGCGGCGTCATGGACTCGACCCCGCGCGTGACCTCATCCCGGTGGCACCGGCGATGCACTACGCCATGGGGGGCATCAAGACCGACCTCGACGGACGCACGAGCCGGCAAGGACTCTGGGCTGTGGGGGAGGTCGCCTGCACCGGCGCGCACGGGGCCAACCGCCTCGCGTCGAACTCCCTCCTCGAGGCCCTGGTCTTCGCCGACCGCGTGGCCCGGGCGCTCGTCGTCGAGCGCGGTGGCGGGGCGAGCGAGCCGGCCGCGGCCCCCGAGGCCGACGCCATGGAGTCGGCCAGCGACGCGGAATGCCACGAGATTCGTGACACGATGCGGGGAATCATGACCGCCCACGTCGGCGTGGAGCGGAGCGAGGCCGGTCTGGCGCGGGCCGAACGAGCGCTGGCGGAGCTCGCGCTGGCGGCGCCCCGGGCGGCGTGGCGGACCCAGAGCCAGTTGCTCGTCGCGCGCCTCATCACGGCGGCCGCCCGGCGGCGGCGCGAGAGCCGGGGGGGACACGCGCGCGTGGACTTCCCGCGACGCGTCGCCGTCGCCCGCTAGGACGTCACGCTCCGTGACCGCCGCGATCACGCAGGATCTGATCTCCGAGATCCGCACGCTCAAGGTCGAGCGGCGCGCGGCGATTCTCGCGCACAACTACCAGCGGCCCGAGATCCAGGACCTCGCGGACGTCGTGGCCGATTCGCTCAAGATGGCGCGGCGCGCGACCGAGCTGGACGCGCCGGTGCTGGTGATCTGCGGCGTGCATTTCATGGCCGAGACGGCCGCGATCGCGAATCCCGACAAGCGCGTGCTCATCCCCGATCTCGGCGCCGGCTGCTCGCTCGCGGCGACGATTCAGGCGGCCGACGTGCGCGCCTGGCGGGCGCAGCACGCCGACGGGGTCGTCGTCGCCTACGTCAACACGTCGGCGGAGGTGAAGGCGGAGGCGGACTACTGCTGCACCTCCGGAAACGCGGTCGCCGTGATCACCGCGCTGCCGCCGGGCGTGCCCGTGCTGTTCCTTCCGGATTTCTTCCTCGGCCAGTACCTCACGCGCGTCACGGGGCGGGAGCTCGACGTCTGGCTGGGCGAGTGCCACGTGCACGCCGCGCTGACGCGAGAGACGCTCGAGCGCCGGCGGGCGGAGTACCCCGACGCGGAGTTCCTGGTGCATCCCGAGTGCGGCTGCGTCACGAGCGCGATGTACTACGCCGAGGCCGAAGGCGACGTCGCGGCTCAGCGCATGCGGATCGTCTCGACGGAGCAGATGATGCGGCGGGCCCGCGTCTCACCCGCCCGGCGGTTCGTCGTTGCCACGGAAACGGGGGTGCTGCACCGCCTGCGACGGGAGAACCCGGCGAAGGAGTTTCACGCCGCCGCCGAGTCCGCGGAGTGTCGCTACATGAAGATGATCACGCTCGAGAATCTGCGGGATTCGCTCCGCGACCTGAAGTACGAGGTCGTCGTCCCGCCCCCGACGGCCGAGCGGGCGCGGCGCGCCATCGAGCGGATGCTCGCGATTGGCTGAGCCGTTCGGCCTCGACGAGGTGCGGCGCGCGCTGGCGGAGGACCGGGTCCGTGAGGACGCCACGACGCGCCTCTTCGGGCCCGCGGCCGACCGGCCGGCTGCGGCCCGCTTCGTGGCCGAAGCGCGGTGCGTCGTGGCGGGGCTGCCGATCGCGGCGCTGGTATTCCGGGAGCTCGAGCCGCGGGCAGAGCTCGAGCCCGCGGTCACGGAGGGCGCGTGGGCGGACGTCGGGGCTACCGTGGCCACAGTGCGAGCCGTCGCTCGGACGCTGCTCGCGGGCGAGCGGGTCGCCCTGAACTTCCTCCAGCGGCTCTCCGGCGTCGCCACGGGAACACGTCGCGCGGTGGAGGCGGTCGCCGGCACGGGCGCTCGGATCACGCACACGCGCAAGACCACGCCCGGCCTCCGTGCCCTGGAACGCTACGCGGTGCGGGTGGGCGGCGGCGCGGACAACCGCGCTTCGCTCGCCGAAGCGATCATGTGGAAGGACAACCACTGGGCGCTGCTCGACTCCCGAGGCGAGCGCCTCGCCGAGCTGCTCCGCGCCGCGCCGCCCGGCCTCCCGGTGGTGGTCGAGGTCGAGACGGACGAGCAACTCGAGGAGGCCCTGGCGGCGGGTGCCACGCACCTGCTCGCGGACAACCAGCGGCCCGAGCGCGTCGCGGCGTGGGTGCGCCGGGCAGGGCCGGCGGTCACGATCCAGGCCTCGGGCGGCATCACCCCCGACACCGCTCGCCCCTACGCGCTGGCCGGCGCACGGCTCATCGCGATCGGAGCGCTCACGCATTCCGTCGCGGCGGCGCCGCTGCGGTGCGAGGTCACCTTCGTTTCCTAGGTGACGCGCCTCTTGAGCCAGATGTAATAGACGGGAATCCCCGCGAGGATGACGGCGAACGCCAGGCCCGTGAACAGCGGGTCCTGCCACAGGGCGTTGCCGAGCATGTAGAGCGTCGCCAGCACGAAGAGCGCGGGCACGACGGGGTAGCCGACCACCCGCACCGGGCGCGGCAATAGCGCGGGCGGCCGGCGCCGCCGCAACGTGAACACCGCCGCGGCCGCGAGCGCGTAGAACGGGAAGATCGCGACCACGAACTGGTCGGCGAGCTGCTGGAACGTGCGGAACGATACGTACACGATTCCGAGCAGCGCCGTCAGCACGATCGCGACCCAGGGCGTCTGGAAACGCGGGTGCACCCGCGACACCTGCTTGAAGAACAGCCCGTCGTCCGACATCGCGAAGAAGATGCGCGGGGCCGTGAGCATGGACCCGAGCAGCGTGCTGAAGGTGGCCACCATCACGACCAGCGACACGAGCCCCACGCCCACGCGCCCCAGGATGATCTGCGCCGCGTCCGCCGCGACGAGCGGCGAATGGGCCATCTGACCGATCGGGAGCAGATAGAGGTAGGCGGCGTTCACAAGCAAATAGATCGCGACCACGGCGCTCGTCCCGAGGATCAGGGCGCGCGGCAGGTTGCGCTCGGGGTCGCGCACCTCCCCGCCGACGAACGACAGGTCTCCCCAGCCGTCATAGGCCCACATCACGGATACGAGCGCCAGCCCGAACAGGCCGCCCGCGACGGGCCCGCCCGGCGCCGTGAAATGGGTGAAGTCGCCCCGTCCACCCCCCCCGCCGCCTCCCACCGCGAAGGCGAGCAGCACGAGCAGGGCGAGCGCGCCGTACTTCGCGCCCGTCGTGACGTTCAGCAGCAGCGCGCTCCACCGCACGCCGATGTAGTTGAGCGTGGCCGTGAGCACGATGGCGAGCGCGGCGACCCAGTGTACGACGCCGTCGTACGGTGGGCGCGTCGGGTCGAGCCCGAGCGAGCGCAGGAAGTATTCCGCGAACGGGGTCGCGATGGCGCCGAGCGCGGAGGCGCGGATCAGCAGCAGCTCGGACCAGCCGAACAGGAAGGCCGGCAGCCGCCCGAACCCCTCGCGCACGTACACGTACACGCCGCCCGAGCGGGGAAACAGTGCGGCCAGCTCCGCGTACGTGAGGGCGCCGCACAGCGCGAGCAATCCGCCCAGCGTCCAGACGCCGAACATCGGCAGCGGCGCGGGCACGCGCTCCGCGATGATGGCCGGCGTGCGGAAGATGCCGCCGCCGATGGTCGAGCCGACGAGCACCGCGACCGCGCTCCAGAGACCGAGGCGGCGCGGCAACCGGTCACCCCACCGGTCGGCGACCGGACGGAGGGGGGTAGACATGGGGTGCGAGAATATACATTTCGGCACCCATGACGCGACGCTTCACGCGGCTCGCCGGGACCGCCGCCGCCTTCACCTACCTGCTCATCATCCTCGGCGCCATCGTCCGGATCACCGGTTCGGGGATGGGCTGTGGGGACCACTGGCCGCTGTGCAACGGCAGGTTGCTCCCGCCGCTCGACCTCCCGACCTTTATCGAGTACTCACACCGGTTGGTGGCGGCGGCGGTGAGCGCACTAGTCGTCGCCGTCGCGGGATACGCATGGTGGCTGCGCCAGGGAGCACGGAGCACGGAGCAGGGGCTGTCCAACGGCCCCATTGTCCTTCGCCGCCCTAGTGTAGCGGCGTACGTCGCGCTGACGTTGCTCGTCTTTCAGGTGGGGCTGGGGGCGGTCACCGTGCAGCTCGCGCTGCCGCCCTGGACCGTGATCCTCCACCTCGGGACGGCGATGCTGCTGCTGGCGGCGCTGATCGTGGCGGCGGGGGGGGGGGCTCCCGTGGCCCGGCCCTCACGGGCCGGGCTAGTGGCCTTGGGCCTCGGATTCGCGACCGTGCTATTGGGCGCGCTCACGGCGAACCTGGGCGCGGCGAGTGCCTGCCTCGGCTTCCCGCTCTGCAACGGCCAGCTCGTGCCGGACGGCAATTACCTGCAGCACATCCATTGGGCGCACAGGCTGTTGGCCTATGCGCTGTTCGCCTACTCGCTGTGGTGGGCCGTACGCACCAGGCAACGTGGGGCGTGGGGCGTGGTCGCGCTCGTCGCGCTGCAGGTCACGGTCGCCGCCACGATGGTGCTGCTCGCGCTGCCGCGGCCGCTCCAGGCGGCGCACGTGGCGGTGGGCGCGGGCGTGTGGGCCGGGCTCGTCCTGGCGGTGCTGTGAAGGCGTTCCCGTCGCCCCGCGCGCTGGCGCGGCTGTGGCCGCTCATCCAGCCGTACCGCTGGCGGCTCGCCGTGGCCACGGTCTGCCTGATCGCGAGCGCCGCGGTGGGGCTCGCGTTCCCGCAGATCGTGCGGGGCCTGCTCGACGCCGCGTTCGTGCGCCACGACGGCGCGCTGCTCGACCGCATCGCGCTGCTGCTCGTCGGCCTGTTCACGCTGCAGGCGGCGAGCAACTTCGCGCAGACCTACCTCCTCACGTCCACGGGAGAGCGGGTGGTCGCGCGGTTGCGCGAGGAGCTGTTTCGCCATCTGCTCCGCCTGTCGCCCGGGTTTTTCGCCGAGCGACGGACCGGCGAGCTCGTGAGCCGCCTCGCCGCGGACATCGGCACCGTCCAGGGGCTCGTGAGCTATCAGCTCTCCGAGCTCGCCCGCCAGACGCTGTACCTGGTGGGCGGCATTGCGCTGCTCACGCTCACCAATCGCGCGCTCACACTCACGGCCGTCGTCGTGGTGCCGTTCGTCGCCGGCTCGGCGGTGTTCTTCGGCCGCCGGCTGCGGCGCATCAGCACCGGTGTGCAAGACAAGGTGGCCGAAGCGACGGCGGTGGCGGAGGAGGCGTTCAGCCAGATCCGTACCGTGCAGAGCTTCGTGCAGGAGGCGTGGGAGGCGGCGCGCTACGGGCGCCGCATGGCCGAGGTCGTGCAGGTGGCGATCCGGCGGGCGGTGGTGCGGGGCGTGTTCTTCGCGGTGATCACATTCGCGACGTTCGGCGGAATGGCGGTGGTGCTGTGGGAGGGCGGGCGGCTCGTGCTGGGCGGGGCCCTCAGCGCCGGTACGCTGGTCCAGTTCCTCCTCTACACGGTGTTCATCGCGGCCGCCGTCACCGCTCTCACGAGCCTGTTCTCGAACTACCAGGAGACGGTGGGCGCCGCGCGGCGCGTGTTCGAGCTGCTCGAGACGCCGCCCACGATCGCCGACGCACCGGAGCCCCGAGCGCTCCCCTCCCCCGTCCGTGGCCACGTCGCGGTGGAGCACGTGAGCTTCCGCTACCAGCCGGCGCTGCCGCTCGCCCTCGACGACGTGTCGCTCGCCATCGCGCCGGGCGAGGTGGTGGCGCTGGTGGGGCCCTCGGGCGCCGGGAAGACGACGCTCGCGAACCTGCTGCCCCGCTTTTGGGACGTGACGGGGGGACGGATCACCCTGGACGGCGTGGACACGCGCGCCGTGCGGCTCGCCCAGCTGCGGCACGCGATCGGCATCGTGCCGCAGGAGCCGGCGCTGTTCTCGGGGAGCGTGCTCGAGAACATCGCGTACGCGCGTCCCGGGGCGGGCCAGGCGGAAGTCGAGGCGGCGGCGCGGGCGGCGCATGCGCACGAGTTCATCGCGCGACTGCCGCAGGGCTACGCCACGCTGGTGGGCGAGCGGGGGGTGAAGCTTTCCGGGGGCCAGCGCCAGCGCATCGCCATCGCGCGCGCGCTCCTCAAGGACCCGCGCGTGCTGATTCTCGACGAGGCCACGTCGAGCGTGGACGCGGAGAGCGAGCGGCTGATCGAGGAGGCGCTCGTTCGCCTGCTCGAGGGCCGGAGCACGTTGATCATCGCGCACCGCCTCTCGACGGTGCGGCGGGCCGACCGGCTGGTGGTGCTCGACCGCGGGCGCGTGGTCGAGGAGGGCACGCACGACGCCCTGCTCGCCCGGGGCGGCTTGTACGCGCGGCTGTATCAGCGACAGTTCCGGGAGGAGGATGTGGTGCCGGTGGCCGATTCCCCCTGACATACGGAGGCCCCGGGGAGATCCCGGGGCCTCCGTTGGCATGCGGCGATCGCGCCCGCCGACTAGGGGTGGGCGATGGTCAGGCGGATGTTGCGCGGCGGCACAGTCGTGGTGGGACTCCCCGTCTGGAAGCGTTGGATTACGAGGAAGTGTTGTCCGGCCGGGAAGTGATAGGTGAACGCCTCAGGCCGCACGGCAGCGTCAGCGAGCCCGTGGTTGATCCCGTCCACACCTTCAGGGCTCGTGTTGCAGGCCGAGGCGTTATAAGGCGCCGGGCAAGCGAACACGTCGAGGTCGGTCAGGTCCACGGGGCTTCCGTCCCAATTCATCGAGACCTTGAGAGTCGCGGTGTCCGCCAGGGTGAACTGATAGAACAAGCAGGGACCTTGGGCGGTGTTGTCGGGGCAGAGCGGCTGGTTGTTGATCGCCACCTCGTTCCCTGACGTCAAGTTCGTGATCATCGGGATCGTGGTGCCTCCCGGGAGGCTATCCCCGGGGAACATCGGGAACAGCAGCGGTGCCGTTGTCGTGCTGCTATCGCCGTCCCAGAAGTCGCCCGTTTGGGCCACCGTGTCGACCGTGCTCAGCTCATACGCGTTCGTGGAGATGTACGGGGGCGCGATGCTGTCGATCACGAGCCGGGCCTTGTTGGAGAACGGGACCACGACCACGACCTGGGTGGCGGTCGCGCTGAAGTTGTCCCCCGCGATCGCTCCACCGAAGGTCACCACGGGACTCGCGTTGAAGTGGAGCAGCGATGTACCCGTGACGGTGAGGAGCGATCCACCGGGGGGCGTGGTGGTCGAGACCGTGCCGCCGGTGAAGATGATGGGCGCCACGGGCGCGTCCACCGTGTCGGTGAGCCCGCCGCCCGAGACGACGACGCACGAGGGGCCGATGGCGACCCCGGCGACGGCCGCCTGGAACTTGTTCGCCACCGGTGGATGGTAGGACGTATCGCCGCGGACGCCCACCGTTCCCACGGTCCCGCCGCAGGCGGCGAACGTGACTGGGAGCGTGAGCGGAACGAGCTGGGCGTTCAGGACGGACGCCTGGAACGCCCCCGTGTCGCCCTGCGACACGACGAGCCGCGACACGGACGTGGAGATGGTCGCGGGCGTGTTGGTCGCGAGCGACGACGTAGGGTCACTCTTGCAGCTCAGCGCCGCCACGCCGGCTGCCACCACACCGAGAAGAAGTCCTGAGACACGTCGAGTCATGCGAACCTCGCTTGATGGTTCCACCGAAGTCTCCTAGAACCGCTGTACCTCTTGCACCGCTTCCGGCCCGAGCAGGTCCTGCCAGTTCGGTCGGCTCGGCTCGCGACGCTCGTCGGTCCAAATGAGGACGTAGTTGCCGAACCGCGTGACGTCGTAGAACACGAACTTGCGCGCGCGCACGCGCGAGTACTTCCACACCTCGTAGGGCGCCGTTGTGGCGGCCTGCGGCCGGCTCAGCACCTCGTCCGGCGCGCCGTACCGGACCAGGATCCGGCCCCGATCGGTGCGCCACCCCGGGATCTGCGCCGCCCCACCCTCACGGAACCGCCGGTTCGCCTCGGCGATCCCCCCGTAGAACCGATCCGCCTCTTCGTTGCGCGGCGTGCCCGGGGTCGGATCGCGCTTCAGCCAAAAGTCGCGCAGGAACCGCCGCTTCCCCTCCACGGTCAACGTCGGGTACAGCCCCTGTTCGCTCGCCTCCGTCAGATAGATCAGCGGCTCGTACAGGCTGTCGAGCTGCCCTTCCGTCAGGGCGGCGAACCGGTCCGGCGGCGGGCTCGCAGGCGCGGCGGCGATCGCCGCCTCCGTTTCGAACCCCGCCATCCCGAACGCCGCGCTGCGCGTCACCTCTCCCGCCGGCGTCGTCGCCGTGGCTTCCAGCTCGTAGCTCCCCGGGGGCAGCCCGCCCAAGTCGAGCATCCCGCTCGCTGTTGCCCCCCCAGCCGGGACCGGCACCCGCTGCGGCTGTGTCGTCACCACCGGCGCGCCCCCCGCCCCCTTCACGCGCAACACCACGCTCGCCGTCTCGGGCCGCTGGCTGTACAGCTCGAGGTAGTACCCGAGGCTCGACTGCCGCGGCGTGAGTCCCGGGCGCCCCGACGCCTCGACGAACAGGTCGCCCTTCTTGATCTCGCCCGACCGCGCCAGCGTGTCCGCGGGTGCTGCCGCCCGGCGGAGGCCCGTCGCTAACAGCAGGTCCGACGCCAGCGGCGGCGCCGCGTAGGCCACGATCTCGCTCTGCTGCCGGCTCACGCGACCCGTTGCCGAGTCCGTGATCGCAACCTCCACGGCGTAGCGGCCAGGTCGCGCCGCG
>Ga0066692_10000800_pt1 | contig 11498 bp, 9 predicted proteins | sample GraSoiAngelo_141_FD_66456 | JGI IMG/M metagenome (GOLD analysis project Ga0066692, IMG submission 66456) | Grasslands soil microbial communities from the Angelo Coastal Reserve, California, USA - 14_0929_12_40cm | ecosystem: Environmental > Terrestrial > Soil > Grasslands | place: USA... | reverse complement strand
GGCTAGACGTGGCGACGTTGATGGACCTGTGGCGGTTTGTCCTCGCGGTGGCCAAACGCGCGGCCCTGGTCCTGACGGGAACGCTAATCACCCTCGGGCTTGTCCTATGGCCGCACGTCGCTGCTTGGGTTTGGCCCAACGCGCCGCCCGAAATTCCGGATCGGCCGTTCTGGGCGCTTGCGGCTGTGTGTTTCCTCTGGGCCGTGTTTCTCGCATGGCGTGACGAGCATCGGAAAGTCGCACCGCCAGCAACTGACGCCGCGGATATCCGCGTCGGTGACAAGGCGCGGGAGTTGCTGAACCAGCTCGCGCCGAGTTTCGAGCACTGGCCCAACGGACCGCAGACGCCCGGTGAATTGGTTAGTTGGGCGCACAAGCTCTATTGGACCTTCGCCAAGACGAAGCCGGGTGTCGCGGAGATCGTTACCATGCGCCCCGACGCCTCGCACCACGTGCGACAGCTCGTCGGCACGGTCCGCGACCACTTCGACCCGGCGGCCGGTATCGTTGACCGCGTGTACTGGAAGACTTATCAACCCATAGGCTTTCCTGACCCGCCCGCGCCGCTCACGGACGCGACGGTCTCGCTGCTGCGCGAGGCTGCCGCGCATATGCGCCAATGCCGTGTGGCGCTGGAAGCGCTTACGAGAGACGATTGACACCGACCCGCCGTCTGGTCGTGAGCGGCCTCGTGTGCGGGCTCGTTGGCGCAATCCTCGTGTGGTGGGTCGTGCCGACGTGGGGCGCGTATCAGCATTGGGACGGCCGTCCCGCGCATCCGTACACCCGGGGATGGTGGGCTGTGTATTACGTCGGGTGGGCCCTCGTGGTCATCGCCGTCGCGTTGCAAGTCGCGTTCGCCCTCGTGACCGAGTAGGGGCCGCGCGTGCTCGCACTTCAGCCTATCAAACGTACCCGTTGGGATGCCGCAGCCCTAAGCATGGCATTCACCGCCACGGGTCTGGGTGCGCTCGCTTTGTCACTGCCGGAGGCTTTCGGCGTAGCCGTGGGGTTACTCGGCGCCGGGCTTGTGGTCGCCATCGCTGGTGCCCTGTCGCATCCCCGCGCCGATGCGAAAACACTGATCGACCTTAAGGAGGAAGGGACCGTGCTCCTCAACCGTGACCCGTTGAGCATGCTAAAGCCCGGAGACAAAAAGGACCCCGAGTTTGCGCTCGCGGTGTTCCGCATTGCTGTCTCGTTGTGGCTAGAGGAAGCGTTGCCCGCGCTCCGTCGAGCCGGGGCGACGGACGGCGAAGTATCAGACATTAGCACAGTCATAAAGTGTGAGCCTGTCTATCCCGCGCTCAACGCGGATCACGCCGCCGTTAAGGGAATGCTCGCCGAACGGCTGGTAAGGCTTCGGCCAATTATCACCCGGCTTGAAGCCGTGTGACGGCGGAGCGGCTGTGCTAGAATTGTGCTAGATGGAGAGGCAAAGAGGGGTATTGAGGGGTAGCATCCCCGCTGCTAAGTACCTGTCATTCCTCACTGACGTGTTGGCGTGTCTCCTCCCGGGAGTGCCGAAGATACTCTATCCCAGTCTCCAGGCGAGAATGGCGCCGGCGAGGACGTAGCGGGCGACGGCCGCAACAAATCGGGGCGCGTCCTGTCGGCGCAGCAACAGGCCGGGCAGTGCCTGCAGCAGGCCGAGCAACAGGAAGATGAGCCACCATCCGCCGTGGCCGAGTGAATCGAACCACAACGAGGCGAGGAGCGTCAGGACCACCGACTCCGCGACGCTGACCGCCGTCGTCGCTGGCGGAGCGGCCACCTCGCCCGGCCGCCACGCTTCGAGCCCGTAGCCGCTCGCCACCAACCACGCGCCCACCGGCAGCCACGCCAGCACCAGCCGCGTGAGAGTCACCGACGGCGGCGGCGCTCCAGGGCCACGTACCCCGGCCCGCGCAGCCCGCGTCCCGGGCGCGCCGGTGTGAGCGTGCCGTGATCGAGCACCTTCTGCCCGTTCACGAACACGTACGCGAACCCGACGGACGGCTGGTGCGGCCGCTCGAACGTCGCTTTGTCGGCGACGCTGGTGGGATCGAACACGGTGATGTCGGCCGCCATGCCCGGCTTCAAGAGGCCCCGGTCGACCAGGCCCACGCGCTGCGCCGCGAGCGACGTCATCTTGCGCACGGCGAGCTCGAGCGGGAACAGCCGCAGGTCGCGCGCATAGTGCCCGAGGATCCGGGCGAAGGTGCCGTAGGCCCGCGGATGGGCCGACTGCGACCCGAGCGGTCCATCCGGCGCCACACCGCCGAAGTCGGTGTTTACCGCCACCCACCACGTCTTCATCGCCGCCTGCACGTCGGGCTCGCTCATCACGGCGTACACCGCGTCGGTGCGGTGTCCGCCCTCGGCCAGCACGATGTCGAACAGCGTCTCGACCGGGTCTCGGTGACGCTGGGCGGCGATCTCCCCGACGGTCCTTCGCTGCAGGTACCGCAGCGAGTCCTGGAACGTCCCGGTGATCAGCACGCCGTCACCGCCGCCCGCTTCGTGATAGAAGCTCTCTACCCCCTCGGGGTGGAGCATCTCATCGCGCAAGCGGGCGCGCGTCGCGGGGTCGCGCAGGCGCGTGAGCAGCGAGTCCCAACCGCCGCTCTCCGCCCATGTGGGGATCGAGGCGTCGAGTGCCGTCGCCGCGCGGACGTAGGGATACTGGTCGGCGGTGACGTCCAGCCCGGCCGCCCGAGCCGAATCGATCCGCGCGAGCACCGCTGGCATCCGGCCCCAGCTCTCCCGCCCCGACACCTTGAGGTGCGAGACCTCGGCGGGGATGTCGGCCTCGCGCGCGATGCGAAACAGCTCGTTCAGCGCGTCGTCGATGCGGCTTCCTTCATTCCGCATGTGCGAGGCGTAGATGCCGCCGTGTCGTCGGGCCGCCTTGGCGAGCGCGATGAGTTCGTCGGTGGTGGAGTAGCTCGCCGGAGCGTACTCGAGCGCGGTCCACAGGCCCAGCGCGCCCTGCTCCATCAGCGTGTCCACCAGCGCCGTCATGTGCGTCAGCTCGGGCCCCGTGGGCGCCCGGTTCTCCTTGCCGACGACGGCGAGCCGCACCTGCGTCGCCCCGACGAACGTCGCGAGGTTCACGGTCGAGCCCTGTCGCTCGAGCTGCGCGAAGTAGCCATCCAAGTCGCGCCAGTCCTCGCGGTAGTGCCACTTCTTCATCGCGTCCGAGTCGTCGAGCACGAGCTGGTCGGTGAGCGGGGCGACCGAGCCGCCCTCGCCCGTCACCTCCGTGGTGACGCCCTGCGTGACCTTGCTCAGCACGCGGTTGTCGATCAGGACGTTGATCTCGGACTGCCCCATCATGTCGATGAAGCCGGGCGCGACGACGAGCCCGCGCACGTCCAACGTTTCCCGCGCCGCGGTGCCGTCCAGGAATCCGAGGCCCGCGACGCGGTCGCCGGCGATGGCGACGTCGCCCTGGTAGCGCGGATTGCCGCTGCCGTCGACGATCCAGCCACCCCGGAGGATCACATCGACGCCACTCTTCCCCCCGCCTGCTTCCCTCTTCTCACACGCCGCAAGCGCGAGCAGCGCGATGAAGGCCAGTCTCAGTGTGCCCACGTTCTCCTCAGTGAATCGGGTTGGATCATCCGTCCCCGGATCATCACCCAGTCGATGCGGCGCGTGGCCCCGATATCCGTCGCCGGGTCTCCGTCGAGCACCACCAAGTCCGCCACCCTGCCGGGCGTGATCCGGCCGAGCGAGTCGGCGTGCATCAGCTCGGCGCCCTTGCGCGTGGCGGCCGTGAGGGCCTCGAGCGGCGTGAGGCCCGCGCCGACGAGCAGGCTCAGCTCCTCGTGCAGCGACAGGCCGGGCACGAGCAGCTGGTTCGCGGCGTCGGAGCCGGCGGCAATGAGACCGCCCGCGCGCTTGAACTCCCGCACGAACTGGTCCTGGCGCGCGCGCGAGCGGCGGAACGCCTTGAGCTCCGCGGCGTGCCAGCCGGCGCGCCGCAGCAGGCCCTGCACGTCGCGCACGCTCGCCGCGGCGGCGGGCACATCCTCCATGCCGGGGCGCGACAGCAGCGTGGGGTTGTCGAGGCGCGACAACATCTCGTGCAGCACGAGCGTCGGCACGATCGCCACGTGCGTCGCGGCGAGCGTGCGCGCCACGCGCGCGACGGTGCTGGAGTCGAGGGTGCTCCAGCCGCTTTCCTCGAGCGTCCAGCCGCGGAGGAACTGGTCGTGGGCCCGGAAATAGGCGCCAGGGCTCGGCGTGGCGGCCTGGACGACGCCCGCCATGTGCTCGAGCGATGCCACGCCGGCTCGCGCGGCGGTCAGGGCGTCGATCTTGCCGAGGTGGGCGGCCACGGGGAGCCGCAGCGTCGCCGCCTCGTCCAAGAGCGGCGCCAGCAGGTCGGGCGTGAGCTTGGTGTAGACCTTGACCCAGTCGGTGCCCACGACCGCGCGCTGGTCCACGGCCCGGCGCACCTCGTCCCGGGTCCGCACGGCCGTGGCGGCCGGATAGGTCGGCGGCTCGCCGTCGATCATCGCGCCGGACGTGAACATGCGGGGCCCGAGCACGGCACCGAGGTTGAGATCGCTCCTGAGCGCGAGGGCCGAGTCGGTGCTACTGGCGCCGAGATCGCGCACCGTCGTGACCCCCCACGCCACGTAGCGTGGCGCCGCCCACCGTTCCACGTGGGCGTGCATGTCGATCAGCCCCGGGATGATCGTCTTGCCGACCAGGCTGATCTCCCGCGCGCCGCGCGGGACCCGCACCTCGCCGATGCGCGCCACCGCCTCGATGTGGCCGTTCTTCACGATGATCAGCGCGTCGCGCACGGGCTCGCCACCCGAGCCGTCGACCAGCGTCGCGCCCTCGAGCGCGATCGTGGGGTCGCCGGCGGGCTGGCACGCCACGAGACACAGCAGGAGCAGTGGGATGCGGGATGCGGGATGCGTCACTTGGTATCGGCGGACGTGTGGTCGTGAACAATGAGCCACCGGCCGTTCCGCTTCTGGAGCACCAGGGTGAACGGCCCGCTCGCCGTGACCGCCTCGCCGCGCACCAGCGTGAAGCGCGCGGTGCAGAACGCGAGATCGGGCGCGAGCGACCGCACGCGCACCTCTTCGAAGCTCAGCGAGTCGCGCGTCTTCCCGGGCGCGAAGTAGGTGGCCTGGTAGCGCTCGAACAGCTTCTGCCAACCGTATTGCACGTGCCCGCCCGACACGTAGCTGGTGAGTGAGTCGCGCGCGTAGTCGCTCATGAAGCCCGCGAGGTCGCCACGGTTCCAGTCGGCGGCGCTGCGCGCCAGCAGCGCCGTGATCTCCGCCGCCGCGTCCGGCAACGATGCCAGGGAAGCGGGGAGCGCCGGGTGCGCCGCACAGGCCGCCACGGCGCAGAGCGTTAGGGACCATGCACCGCGCACGTGTGCCTCATTCAATCCAGGAGCGGGTGACGACGGGAGTAAAATGTCGCGGGAGCGCCGTGAGGAGATGGCTCGAGCCACTCGAACGGCGCTCCCGCGGGGCGACGTCGACGGGTGCTAGCGGCGCCGCCTTCTCGCCGCCTTCTTCCGCTTGGCCTTGGGGCGGCGCTTCGCCCTGGCCTTGGGCCGCTTCTTCGCGGCCTTCCGTTTCGCCTTGGGGCGCGACGCCTTCTTTTTCTTCTTCGCCGCTGGTCGCGGCTTGGGTGCCGCCATCGGCTCCCCCATCGGCATCGGGGGCGTCGTCGGTGCCGGCGGATACATCGGCTCCATCATGCCGGGGCCGGTCCAGCTGCTCTCCGAAAAATCGGTTGGCTCGAGCATCGGATGATCTCTCCTCCGCTGGGTTGCGCCGTGGACGTGGCCTATAGCTTACCCCGGGAATCGGGCCACGCAAGTGATGACGGCTCGACCCGCGCGGCACCGGCCGGCTGCGGCGCCGTCGTGACAAGTTTGCTTGACAACGGCACTTACGACCGCTTACGTTCGCGCCGCTATGGTCGTCCGCTCCAGTCGCCTGCTCGCCGCCCTGGCGCTGCCAGGCACCGCACTCGCGCAGAACGTGGCCGAAGTCCAGGTCGCCCCGCCGGCGGTGACGATCAAGGTCGGGGAGCGCACCGGCCTCTTGGCCACGGCGTTCGACCGCGCCGGCAACGTCATACCCACCGTACGCATCATCTGGTCTTCCAATAACCGTGCTGTGGCGAGCGTGGATAACGATGGGACGGTTACCGGGGTGGCCGGTGGCGTCGCGATCATCGAGGCACGCGTCGCAGCCCGGAAGGGGCAGGCGGTGATATCGGTGACAGGCGCGCCGGCCGGAGGGGGGGCCGGACAGCCGCCGCCGCAGACTCAGGCCCCGGCGGCGACCTCCCCCGGTCTGGACGCGTTCGCGGGGCAGCCTGCGGGCACGGGGCCCGCCACGGTGCTCCGCATCGAGCCGCCCACCGTGTACCTCTTGCCGTCCGAGAACACCCGCGTCGCGCCGCGCGCCCTCAAGGAGGACGGGTCCCCCGCCGCCCCGGTCGCGGTGACCTGGAAATCGCTGCGGCCCGAGATCGCGAGCGTGGACCAGAACGGTGTCGTGATCGCGCTGGCGCAGGGACAGGGCACGGTTCAGGTCACGAGCGCGGCGGGTCTCACGGCGACGGCCCCGGTGGTGGTCCAGCCCAGCGAGATCGCCATTCCGGAATCGAGCCCTCTCCTCCTTTCGCCGGGGGATGTGGACACCCTGCGCGTGGTCGTACCGGCGCAGGGCGGGCGCGTCATCAGCCCGCTCGCGCTGCAATGGTCCGCGGCTGATGCCAACGTCGCCCGGGTGAGCCTGACGGGCGTGGTCACGGCCGTGGCGCCGGGCCGGACGACACTCACCGTCTCCGGGCTGCTGCAGACGAAGACGGTGGACATCCTGGTGCATCGGACCGTGGACCAATTGGCAGTGATTCCCACCCTCAAGACGGAAGTGCCTCTGCCGATCCAAGGGGTCACGAAATTCCAGGTGCAGGCGCTTGCCGTCGACAAGGCCGTGGTTCCCGAAGCGCCGATCCACTGGACCGTAGGGGACACGTCGCTCGCGGGCTTCGACCCCGCGACCGGAACCCTCATGGGGAAGCGGGCGGGGAGGACGACGCTGACGGCGAAGGGGCCGGGCACGGGGCTGGTCGCGACGTGGCAGATCCGGGTCATCGCCGCGGGCCTGAAGCTGTCGGCGTCGCGGATCGGTCTGCCGCTGGCGCGGCGCTACACCCTCAAGGCCAGCTTCGCCGACGAAACGGGCACGCCGATCGGGGCGGCGACGGGCGTCACGTGGGCGTCCGATAATCCTTCGGTGGCGGCCGTCGCCGAAGACGGTACGGTGTCGACCGCCGGCTACGGCCACACCCGCATCACAGCCACCGCGCCCGGCGGGAAGCACGCCGCCGCCGAGGTGTTCGTCCAGGGCGAGATCGTCGTCGCGAGCTCCCGCGCCGGGCGGTTCCAGCTCTACTCCGCGGAGCGCTCGAATCTGGCGCAGCTGCGCAAGGTCGTGGACGATACGGCGAGCGCCACCGAGCCGGCGTTTTCGCCCGACGGCTCCCGCATCGCGTTCACCTCGACCCGCGACGGGCAGCCCGAGATCTACGTGATGGACGCGGATGGCATGAACGCGTCGCGGCTCACCAACTCCCCCGCGTTGGACGGCGACCCGGCCTTCACGGCGGACGGCCAGGCGGTCGTGTACCACTCGCTCCGCACCGGCCACCGGCAGGTCTTCCTGCAGCCGATCACCAGCTCGGACGCAGTGCAGCTCACCCAGGAGCCGGCGGACAACTCGCAGCCGACCGCGTCGCCCGACGGCGAGACGATCGCGTTCGTTTCGAACCGTGAGGGCAACAACGACATCTGGCTCATGTCGAAGGACGGCTCGAGCCAGCGCGCCCTTACTAAGACGCCGCAGATCAAGGAGAGCGCGCCGCATTTCCTGCGTGACGGCTCGCTCGCGTACCTGATGGAACAAAAGGAGAGCGGCCGCACGACCACGCAGGTCGTGAAGGCCGACCTCGCCACGGGCAAGGTCACGCCGCTGAGCGGCAGCGACCTCGTGATCAACGACTTCGCCGTCTCTCCCGGTGGCGATCTCGTGGGCCTCGTGGTGATGGTGCAGAAGAACGTCTACCGGGTGTACATCCAGCCGGTCGGCCCGGGCGGCGGTGCGCCGGTGCCGATGCCGACCACCGGCAACGAACAAATGGTGTCTCCGGCCTTCCTGCCCTAGCCGCCGGCCGTATGCGCGCCTGGGTCATCCGCGCTACCGGCGGCCTCGACCAGCTGCACCTCGCCGATGTGCCCGACCCCGCGACGGTGGGGCCGCGCGAGGTCCGCATCGCGCTGCGCGCCGCCGCGCTCAACCACCTCGATCTCCATGTCGTGCGGGGCCTGCCCCGCGAGTACCGCTTCCCGCACATCCTGGGGGCGGACGGCGCCGGCGTGGTGGAGGCGGCGGGACCCGAGGTACGGTCGGTGCGGCCGGGCGACCGCGTCATGATCAACCCGGGGATCCCGGACTATAGCTGCCAGTACTGCCGCGCCGGCGAGCACTCGCTGTGCGTCAACTACCGGCTGCTCGGCGAGCACCTGGCGGGGACCATCGCTGAGCGCGTCGTCGTGCCCGAGCAAAATGTCGCCATCATCCCGACACTCTCGCCCCCCATCGGCTGGGCTGAAGCCGCTGCGTTTTCGCTGGTGACCCTCACTGCGTGGCGTATGGTGGTCACCCGAGCGCGAGTGCGGCCCGGCGAGACGGTGCTCATCTGGGGGATTGGCGGCGGCGTGTCGCTCGCCGCGCTGCGCATCGCCAAGCTGCAGGGGGCGAAGGTCATCGTGACGAGCTCGAGCGACGCGAAGCTGCGGGAAGCGCAGCAGCTCGGCGCCGATGTCGGGCTGAACCACACCACACAGAAGGTGTCGCAGGAAGTGCGCGCGTTGACCGACCGGCGCGGCGGGGACGTGGTGATCGAGCATGTGGGCGAGGCGACGTGGGGCGAGTCGCTGCGGGCGTTGGGCCGGGGTGGGCGGCTCGTCACCTGCGGCGCGACCACGGGTCCGAACGTGGCGATCGACCTGCGCCGGCTGTTCTGGTATCAGTGGACCATCATGGGCTCGACCATGGGCAACGACGCGGAGTACCGCGAGATCGTGCGGCTGCTCGGCAAGGGGGAGCTGCGGCCGGTCGTGGACCGAGTATTTCCGTTCGCCGACGCGCGGGCGGCGTTCGAGCGGCTGGAGCGGGGGGAGCAGCTGGGGAAGATCGTCGTGGAGATCGCCGAGTGATCGCGATCAAGGTCCAGCCTGAAGGCTGGGCTCCGCCGGCACTGTCCTGAAGGACAGCCGCTGTCCCAACGATCGCTTCGCTCAGTGTGCTTCAGCACCGTGCCGGCCGAGCCCAGGCTTCAGGCTGAGAACAAACGTACGAGCGCCTGATCAACCGACCGTCAACTCCAGCGCCACCTAGCGGCGGCCTGCATGTATGTTACCCGGCGTGACAGCCTCCTTCGAGCGAGTCGCTGCGGCCTTCGCGGACCGCTATCGCCTGATCCGCGAGCTCGGCTCGGGCGGCATGGCGACCGTCTATCTCGCGGAAGACGTGCGGCACCATCGCCAGGTGGCGGTGAAGGTGCTGCGCCCGGAGCTTGCCGCCACACTCGGGGCCGAGCGCTTCACGCGCGAGATCGAAACCGCCGCCCAGTTCCAACACCCCCACATCCTGCCGCTCCTCGATTCCGGTCAAGCCGACGGATTCCTCTATTACGTCATGCCCTACGTCGAGGGTGAGTCGCTGCGCGACCGGCTGGCGCACCACGGTGAGCTGCCGATCCACGACGCCGTGAAGGTCCTGGTCGAGGTCGTGGACGCACTGGCGTACGCCCACGCGCACGGGGTGGTGCACCGCGACATCAAGCCGGACAACGTGCTGCTCTCGGGCCGGCACGCACTGGTCATGGACTTCGGCGTCGCCAAGGCGTTGAGCGAGGCGAGCGCGGGGACCGAGCTCACGACGGCGGGCGTGGCCCTCGGCACCCCCGCCTACATGGCGCCCGAGCAGGCGGCGGCCGACCCGCACATCGACCAGCGGGCCGACCTCTACGCGGTGGGCGTGCTGGGCTACGAGCTCGTCACAGGCGGGCCGCCCTTTGTCGCAAGGACCACGCCCGAGGTGCTTGCGGCCCAGGTGACGCAGCGGCCCGAGCCACTCGAGGCCCGACGCCCGGCCTGCCCTCCCGCGCTCGCGCACATCCTGATGAAATGCCTCGAGAAGCGCCCCGCTGACCGCTGGCAAAGCGCCGACGAGCTGCTGGCCGAGCTCGAGCCGCTGGCGACACCGAGCGGCGGCACGACGCCCACGGCGACGCGCCCGATCGCCGCGGTCATCGGGACGCCCATGGGCCGCTACATGGCGGCCGCGGTCGTCGTGACCGCGGTGGTCGTGGGCGCCTTGCTGTTCGCCCGGCCTCGGCCATCCGACTTGGCCCTCGGTCGCCGCATCCAGGTCACACTCGATCCCGGGCTGGAAATCGATCCCGCGTTGTCTCCCGACGGCAAGCTCATCGCCTACACGGCAGGCTCGCCTGGTCGGATGCGCCTGTACGTGCGGCAGCTCGAGGGCGGCACCCCGGTGCCTGTCGTGGGCGCCGCGGGCGGGTTCCAGCGGCTGCCGTCCTGGGCCCCCGACGGCGCGCGACTGCTGTTCCTGTCCGATCGAGGCGTCGAGATCGCGGCCGCACTGGGAGGCGCGCCACGGCTGCTCGTGCCCCTCGCGGCCGCGATCCCAGGGCCCATCTCGCCCGACGGGCGGTCGTTCCTCTACGCGTCGGGCGACTCGCTGTACGCACGGCCGCTCGACGGCGGATCGGCCCGTTTGATCGTCACGGGCCTGGAGCTCCATTCTTTCACGTGGTCGCCCGATGGTCGTTGGATCGCCTACGTCTCGGGGAATAAGACCTTCATCGCCGACGCCACCCTCGGCAATCTCGCACCGAGCAGTATCTGGGTCGTACGCTCGGCGGGTGGCCCGCCGCGCCGCGTCACCGACGACCGCAATCTCAACATGAGCCCGGTCTGGGTGCCGCAAAAGCGGGCGTTGCTGTATGTGTCGAACCGCGATGGCGGGCGGGATGTGTACGCTGTCACCGTGACGGCCTCCGGCGGGTCGGCGAGCCCGCCGGTACGGCTCACGACGGGCCTTAATGTCCACGGGATCAGTGTGGGCGCGAGTGCAGGGCTGCTCGCCTACTCGGCGTTCACCGAGACCTCGAACGTGTGGTCGCTGCCCATCCCCGGCCGCACGCCGCTGTCGGTTGCGCAGGCGCGGCACGTGACCACCGGGAACCAAACGATCGAGGGGTTCGACGTCTCGCCGGACGGCCGCTGGCTGGCGTTTGACTCCAACCGGAACGGTGTGCAGCAGGTGTTTCGCGTCTCGCTCGCGGGCGGGGATCCCGCGCAGCTCACCAACGACTCGACGGACGTGTTCTTCCCCGCCTACTCCCCCGACGGGCGGGAGATCGCATTCCACGGC
>Ga0066692_10000785_pt1 | contig 11559 bp, 9 predicted proteins | sample GraSoiAngelo_141_FD_66456 | JGI IMG/M metagenome (GOLD analysis project Ga0066692, IMG submission 66456) | Grasslands soil microbial communities from the Angelo Coastal Reserve, California, USA - 14_0929_12_40cm | ecosystem: Environmental > Terrestrial > Soil > Grasslands | place: USA... | reverse complement strand
TCAGCCCGGACAGGGCCACGCAGGCTCGACGGGCGCTGGAGTGGGCGACGCGCCTGGTTGGCGGCGCCGGCGCCGTCATCATCGATTCCGACTCGACGATCCTGGCCTCCCAGGCCTTGAGCGAGGACGAGGCTAAAGACATCGCCGCCGCGGCCGCGGCAAGTTCGGGGCCAGGCGTCGTTCGATCTCCGCGCCGCGGGCAGACCACGCTCGTCATCCCCCTCGATTTCCAGCAGGGGCCGGGGGCGATGGTGATCGTCGCCGGCCAGTTCACACCGCTTTTCGGCGATGACGAGGTGATGCGTTTGCGACAGTACGCCAGCAGCATCACCGCCAGCCTGGATCGGGTCACCTTGACCGCCCGCATCCACGACCTCGAGAAGGCGAAGACCGAATTCATGAACATCGCATCACATGAGCTGCGAGGTCCGATGACGGTGATCAAGGGATACCTCACGATGCTGGAAGGTGGGTCGCTTGGCAACCTCGCGCCCAAAGCGATGTCTGTGATGCCGCTGCTCATCGCGAAAGCCGATGAGGTCAACGCGATGATCGAGCAGATGCTGGAGGCCGCGCGGCTGGAAGAAGGCCATCTCGAATTGCGCAAGGAAACGGGCGACATCGTCGAGCTGACCGAGCTGGCGGTTGACAGCATGCGGCCGATGCTTGCCGAAAGACAGCTCGACCTCGACGCTCCCAAAACGACAATGCTGGCCGACGTCGACATCGAAAGGTTCCAGATCGTGGTCAGGAACCTGATCAGCAACGCCATCAAGTACTCGCCCGAGGAGGCGCCGATCAAAGTAGTTGTCAATAGGAATGGCGAGACCGCCAGGGTCATCGTCATCGACCGGGGGGTCGGGATCGCTCCCGAAGACCAGTCGAAGCTGTTCACGAAGTTCGGGCGTATTGAGCGCGGATCCACAATGCATGTGGCCGGGACCGGGCTGGGGCTGTGGCTCTCGCGCGAGATCGCGCGTATGCACGATGGCGACATCACGTGCGAATCGGCGGAAGGCAGCGGAAGCACCTTCACCTTCGAGGTCCCGATAATCCCCTAATCAGCTCTCCGCTTCGGACGCGATTCCAGCCACGAAAACCGCTCGATCTAGCGCTGACCATCGCCCCCGTCGGCGCCGGCGTGTCACTGCGTGTGCGCGATGGCGAAGTCTGGCGGGCGACTCTCACGCCGGAGGGTCCCGCCACCGTCCACCTCGTGCAGAAAAACGGCGAGGTCGAAGTCGAGGGGTGGGGACCCGGAGCCGGCTGGGCCACGGCGGGTGCAGCGCAGCTTTGCGGCGAAGAGGATGACGACTCCGGGTTTCGCCCTCTCCATCCGCTCATCGCCGAGTCGCTCCGCCGCCATCCGGGCCTGCGCCTGCCCAAGACGCGTTCGGTCTTCGAAGCGCTGGTGCCGGTGGTTCTCGGGCAGAAGGTGACCAGCGTCGAGGCCCACCAGTCCTACAGGACCCTCGTGGACGCCCTTGGCGAGCCCGCACCCGGTCCATTCGGCCTGGCGGTGCCGCCGTCGGCGGCAGTCCTCGCGCGGACGCCTTACTGGACGTTCCACCGCTTCGGAATCGAGCGGCGTCGCGCTGAGGTGATCATCCGGGTGGCCCGCAGCGCGACGCGCCTCGAGGAGACGGTCGGCATGGACCTGCCCAGCGCGCGGCGGCGCCTCGAGGCGTTTCCCGGCGTCGGGCCGTGGACGGCGGCCAAGGTCGCGCTGGTCGCGCTCGGCGACCCGGACGCGGTCCAGGTCGGCGACTATCACCTGCCGCACATCGTCGCCTACGCGCTCGAGGGCAAGGCCAGGTCCACCGACGAGCGGATGCTCGAGCTTCTCGAGCCGTACAGGGGCCATCGGGCGCGCGCGATCAGGCTCATCGGACTGACCGGTATTGGAGCTCCCAGGTTTGGACCGAGGATGCCGCTCCGCAACATCACGCGAAGCTGAGCGGCGACCGCGCTAGTCGAGCTTTGCGATCTCCTCCTCGACCAGGCTCACCAGCTCGCGCATGCCCTCGCTGTCGAAGACCAGCCGCGCGCCGGCCGCCTTGAAAAGTTCGGGCAGCGGCCTGGTCGCGCCCAGGGCAAGCGCCTCGCGATACAGCCGCACCGCCTCTTTCGGATCGCGCAGGCTGTTCCGCCAAACCTGAAGCGCGCCCAGCTGCGCGATGCCGTACTCGATGTAATAGAAGGGGCTGCCGAAAAAGTGGGGCTGCTGATACCAGCGGGCGATTCGCTCGTCGTCAAGCCCAGTCCAGTCGATCGAGTCGCCTTCGAACCGCCGGCGCAGGTCGAGCCATTTGCGGTCACGCGCAACGTCGTCGCGCCCGGCCTCATCGAGGTAGATCCAATGCTGGAACGCATCGACCGAGGCGCAGTGTGGAAAGAAAAGAATGATGCCTTCCAGGAAGTCAGCCCTCGAGCGCCTCGCGTCTTCATCCGTGTAGTAACCGCCGCTGTCCTTGCCGATGAAAGGTGAGGCGAGGAGCTCCATCGACATCGACGCCACCTCGGCCATCTCGGAACCCGGGTGCCGCTGGAACAGCAGGGGAAGCTTGGAGGCCTCGACGCTGTGGAAGGCGTGACCTGACTCGTGCAGGAGCGTGCGCAGGTCGCCGTCCACTCCGACGGCATTCATGAAGATCAAGGGCAGCATTCGGAAGTTCAGGGTCTGGCAGTAACCGCCGGGCGCCTTGCCCTTGCGATTGTCGAGGTCGAGCAGATTGTTCTCGTCCATCGTCTCGTAGTACCTGCGGAAATCAGGATCCACGTGACCGAAGATCGGGGCGGCGGGATCGATGAGGGCCCTGATGTCTTCGAACGGCTTGAGCGGAGGCCGGCCTTGTGGATCGACCGCGGTGTCCCAGGGTCGGAGCCTGTCCAGTGCCATCCGATTCCGGCGCCTCTCGTGGATTCGCTGGACCGCGGGCAGCACCGCCTCTTCGACCGCAACGTGAAAACGCATGCAGTCCTCGGGCGTGTAATCGAAGCGATTCTTTTCGCGGTGTGCGAAATCGCGGAAGTTGGCGAAGCCGGCGTTCCTGGCGACTTTCTGCCGCAGGTCATACATGCGGTCGAAGAGGCCCGCCAGCACGTCGCGCTGCTCGAGGTATGGCTTTGCGCGCAGCTTGAACGCGCGCTCGCGCACTTCGCGGTCGTTGGATTGCAGAAAAGGCAGGAGCTGCGCGGGTGTTTTTTCTTCGCCGTCCCATCGAACGGTCATGGCACCGTTGACCTTGGACCATTGGGTCCCAAGCTGTGAAAGCTCAGCGAAAAGGGGCACGTTCGCCGCGTCGAAGAGCTCCATCTGGTTGCGGAACCGCTCGATCGTCGTCTCGAGGCCAGGCCGGACGTAGCCGAGCTCGACGAGCCTTTTCTGCAGCCGCACGCGCTGCTCCTGCGCCTTCGGCGAGATCTGGGTTCCGAACCTGAGCTGAGCCGCTTCCTTCTCGGAGTTGGCGGTGTCGCACGAGTAGGCAAAAGTAGCCAGTGCATAAGCTTCCGAAAGGAGTGACTCGAATCGAGACCACTCGGCGAGCCAGTCCTCGACGTTGGCGGCGTCGAGCGGGCGCGCCGACAGCTCCTCGTAGTAGGGGAGCACGTCGCGCCAGGTCGCGTCCTTGAACGCGTCGGGTGACTCCGGGAGCACCGTCGCAGCCATACTCACACCCTTTGGTCCCACGAACTCAGGGGCTTCGCCGTGAGCTCGCTGGGAACCCTGAAACCGTTAAGTGCTCGCTTGCTTGGACGCGAGCGGCACACTCATCGTACATAGGCCATGGCGACCAAATCCTCATCTCCGATGCGGCTGCCGGCCGCGGTGAGCGCCGCTGCGCTCGCCGCCGTGGGTGGGACCACGCTACAGAAGGAGTTCGCGTGGATGAGTTGGGCGGGGACGGTCTGGCGTCTGGAGGGTGAGTCGGGGGCCGTCTATGTCAAGCGAGCCGCGCACCTCGGCGGTGAGCTCGAACGTACGAAATGGCTTGCGGGCCGTCTCCCCGTACCCGAGGTGCTGGGCCTTTTTCATGGCTTCGGCGACGACTGGATGCTCACTCGCGCGGTGCCGGGGGTGCCGCTGTCGGACCCATCGCTCGGCTGGGAGCAGGCTCGCGTTGCGCGCAGGCTGGGCGAGATCCTTCGTGACATCCACGCGACTGACGCCACCGGCTGTCCCTTCGGCGAGCGCGGCATCGGCCACGTGCTCACCCACGGCGATTACTGCCTGCCCAACATCCTGGTCGTCGACGGCCGGCTCACCGGTCTCATCGACGTGGGCGGAGCCGGCCTCGGCGACCCGCAGGACGACCTCGCGGCCGGGGTCTGGACCCTGCAGTACAACTACGGAGCGGGTCTTGCCCGCGAGTTCCTGGACGCCTATGGATGGCCGCCCATGAGCGACCGGGCGATCGAGCGGTTGCGCCGCCGCTACTCTCGCTAGCTACCGCGAGCTTTTCCGCCCTTTTGGGACCACACGGGCGGATTGCGCGCCCACCGGCAGGATGGTGTCGACCGCCCGCCAGCAGTACCACGCGGCGATGGATCGATAGGGCCGGAAGCGCTCGCCCTCCGCCTGCAAATCGCGCGGGGTGATGACCACCTTCAGGCGATGCGTGGTCGACCACCCCTTGCGTACCCCGAAATCGTCGACGGGCCAGACATCGAGGCGGCGCAGCTGAAAGATCAGGAACATCTCGGCCGTCCAACGCCCGATCCCGCGGACCTGCACCAACCGCGCCACCAGATCGTCGTCCGACAGCGAGTCGACGTCTTCCAGCGGCACCGTGCGGTCGGCGACCTTGCGAGCCAGATCGGCGATCGCAGCGGCCTTGGCGCCGCTCACGCCCGCCGAACGCATAGCGCCATCCGCGAGGGCGAGGACGGCAGCGGGGGAGAGGCCGTCGGCGAACAGCTTGAGGAAGCGGCCGTGAATCGCTGTGGCGGCCGCGCCCGCGAGCTGCTGGTACATGATCGAGCGGACCAGGGCGGCAAAGGAATCGTCGGAGGGGTCTCGTAGCTTGATCGGGCCAACTGCTTTGACAAGGCCGGCCATCGCAGGGTCGCGCCTGGCGATCAGCCTGGTTCCACGCGCCAACTCAGCCGGGGTTGGCCTCAGGTCGACGGCTGCGCTCAGGCGAACTCCGACATGAACTGGTGGAAATCGTCACGGCTGAGCCGGAGCTCGTCTTCGTTCAGGTCCATCAGCGGGCGGTCGGGGATGCGCTCGCTGCTGGCAAAGTCGGACATCGTCGTGTCGAGGTAGAGCAGCCCGGTCACGAGGTGCCCGGCGGTTCTGCCTTCCTCGATCACCCTCATCGCCGCGCGACGGTCGGTCGGGTCGTGGTCTTCGCCCAGCTTCTTGAGCAGGATGTGCGAACCGTCGTGAAGCTCGACGTCGCGCACCGTGCCCGGCTCGTAGTCGACGTGCACCTCTTCGAAGAAGGGGATGAAAGAGACGTCGGCAATCGACTCCTCGTGATCCTTGACCCAGCTGTAGCTCTTGGTCGAGCCGTCGTGGTCGTTGAAGGTGACGCAGGGCGAGACGATGTCGAGGATCGCCGTTCCGCGATGTGCGATGGCCGCCTTGATCAGCGGCACCACCTGCTTGCCGTCGCCGCTGAAGGAGCGCGCCACGAACGAGCAGCCCAGCGTCAGCGCGACAGCGCAAGGATCGATGGGCTGAAAGGTGTTGACGGCGCCCTTCTTCTGCACTGAGCCGAGGTCGGCGGTGGCCGAAAACTGGCCCTTGGTGAGGCCGTAGGTGCCGTTGTCTTCGATGATGTAGGTGCAGTCGATGTTGCGGCGGATCATGTGCATGAACTGGCCGAGACCGATCGACGCCGTGTCGCCGTCACCGGAGACCCCGAGCATGATCAGCTGCCGGTTAGCGAGCTGCGCGCCCGTGGTCAGCGCGGGCATGCGCCCGTGCACGCCGTTGAAACCGTGGGCGGTCTCGACGAAGTAGGCGGGGGTCTTCGACGAGCAGCCGATGCCCGACATCTTCGCGAGCCGGTGCGGCTCGACCCCCAGCTCGTAGAGGGCCTTGACCATGTGATTGGTGATCGAGTTGTGGCCGCAGCCGGCGCACAGGGTGGTCGCAGCCCCCTTGTATGCGTCACGGGGCAGGCCAATGTGGTTGATGGTGGCGCTCATGCTGGGACGGCCTCCGATTCAAGAATTGGTTCGATGATGGCGTCGGCCGGGATGGGCTGGCCGTCGTAGTGGCGGATCGAGTGCAGGCGGCTCACGAGCGCGGGTGGCAGCTCGAGGCGGATGAGGTCGAACACCTGGCCATCACGGTTCTGCTCGACAACGTACACGCGCTCGTGGCGCGAGACGAACTCGGCGACGTCCGCCGAAAGGGGCAGGGCACGCACGCGCAGGTAATCCACCGGCCGCTTCGCCGCCTCGAGCGCCTGTCGCGCCTCGACGACGGCCGCATGCGTGGACCCGAAGGCGATGAGCCCGATCCGTGAACGGGTGGACTCGTCGATCACCGGCGCAGGCAGCGCTTTCCGCGCCGTCTCCAGTTTGCGAACGAGGCGGTCCATGTTGGCCGCGTACGCTTCGGCGCTCTCGGTGTACCGGGCGTGTTCGTCGTGGCCGGATCCTCGCGTGAAGAAGCCCGCAGCCGGATGATCTGTGCCGGGCAGCGTGCGATAGGGGACGCCGTCTCCGTCGACGTCGCGATATCTCGCCCATTCGCCCGCCAGTCGCTCGAGGTCGGCTTTGCTGAGCACCTTCCCGCGGTCGAATGGCTTGTCGGGGTACTTGAACTCGGGCGTCATCCAGAGGTTCATACCGAGGTCGAGGTCTGACAGCACGAAAACCGGGGTCTGGAAGCGGTCGGCGTAGTCGAACGCGTCGCGCGCGAACTCGTAGCACTCCTCGACCGTGCCTGGAAGCAGGACGAGGTGCTTCGTGTCGCCGTGCGAAAGCGTGTATGCGAAACCAACATCCGCCTGCGATGTGCGCGTTGGCAGCCCGGTCGACGGCCCGATGCGCTGGATGTCGAAGATGACCACGGGGACCTCTGCGTAATAGCCGAGGCCGGCGAACTCGGCCATCAACGAGATGCCGGGTCCCGACGTGGAGGTCATCGCGCGCGCGCCGGCCCATCCGGCTCCGATCGCCATGCCCACCGCGGCCAGCTCGTCCTCCGCCTGCACGACCGCGATGCGCCGTTCGCCAGTCTTCGGATCGACTCGGAAGCGTTCGGAGTACGCGATCAGGTTCTCACACAGCGACGAAGAGGGGGTGATCGGATACCACGCTGCCACGGTCACGCCGCCCATGAGGGCGCCCAGCGCGGCGGCCTGGTTGCCTTCGACGAGGACCTTGCCGTCGACCACGCCGGTCATCGGCTCGAGGTGATACGGATCCTTCTTCGAGAAGTTGTCCTGCCAGTAGTCGAAGCCGACCTTGATGGCCTCGAGGTTGACGGGAACCGCCTTCGGCTTGGAGAGGAACTGGCGCTTGACCGCGTGGTCGAGGGCCTCCCAGGGGATGCCGAGCAGGCCGGCGACCACGCCGACATAGATCATGTTCGCCAGCTGCTTGCGCAGGGTGTCGTTCTGGATCTTGGTCTTGGCGAGCTTTGAGAACGGGACCGGGTAGTAGGTGACGTCTGTGCGGGCGTCGGCGGTGGAGAAGACCTCCTCGTGCACGACCACCCCGCCCGGGCGCACCGTCCTCAGGTCCTGATGCCAGGTGGCGACGTTGAATGCGACCAGGATGTCGACCTGGTCCCGTCGCGCCATGTGGCCCTGGGGGGTGACCCGGAGCTGGTACCAGGTGGGCAGGCCCTCGATGTTGGACGGGAACACGTTCTTGGGCGCGACCGGGATGCCCATATGGAATATGGCCCGCGTCAAGATCAGGTTCGCCGTCTGGCTCCCCGAGCCATTGACGGTGGCGGCCTGGATGGTGAGGTCGTTGATGGTCTGGTTGGTCACTTCGATTCTTGGCAGCGGATTGTGAATTTTACGCGCACGCCACCCCTGAACTCGTGTGATCCAACCAACGAATTGGGTACAGTCCTGAGTCTGTGAAGGTTGGCACCCCAAAGGAAACCGCGCCCGATGAGCGGCGCGTGGCCCTCGTTCCCGACACCGTCAGCAGGCTTGCGGCCGCCGCCCTCGAGGTAAAAGTCGAGTCCGGAGCGGGGTCTGAGGCATTCATCACCGACCAGGCTTATGAGCAGGCCGGAGCGAAGATCGTCAAGGGTCCCGCCGCGCTCATCGGCGATGCGGACGCGGTCCTCAAGGTCCAGGCGCCGTCGGAAGCCGAGATCGCCCTGTTCAAGAAGGGCGCGGTGCTGATCAGCTTCCTCCAGCCGGCCACGCAGGGAGACATCGTCCGCGCCCTTGCCGCCCAGGGAGTGACCGCGTTCAGCCTCGAGCTGGTGCCCCGCATCTCTCGCGCGCAGTCGATGGACGCGCTCTCCTCGCAAGCTTCGGCCGCCGGTTACAAGGCTGTGCTGATGGCAGCAGGCCGGCTGGGCAAGTTCTTCCCGATGATGATGACCGCGGCCGGTACGGTTCCGCCGGCGCGGGTGCTCGTCATGGGCGCCGGAGTCGCGGGCCTCCAGGCGATCGCGACCGCTCGCCGGCTCGGCGCCGTGGTGTCCGCGTATGACGTTCGGCCGGCGGTCAAGGAAGAGGTGCAGTCGCTCGGCGCCACGTTCATCGAGCTGCCGCTGGAGACACAAGAGGGCGAAGGCGGGTACGCGAAGGAGCAGTCCGAGGAATTCCTTCGCAAGCAGCGCGAGCTGATCGGCGAGCACATTGCCAAATCCGACGTCGTCATCACCACCGCCGCGGTTCCCGGCCGTCGCGCTCCGCTGCTGGTCACCGGCGAGATGGTCAAGGGCATGCGGCCCGGTTCAGTCATCGTCGACCTGGCCGCGGAAACCGGCGGCAACGTCGAGCTGACGAAGGCAGGCAAGGACGTCGAGGTCGGTGGGGTGACCATCATCGGCACGCGCAACGTGCCGTCGACGATGCCGCTGCACGCAAGCCAGCTTTACGCCCGCAACGTCGCCAACCTGCTGCTTCACCTGGTCAAGGATGGTGCGATCGTCCTCGACTTCGAGGACGAGATCACGAAGGGCTGCTGCGTCACGCACGGCGGCGAGATCGTCAACGAGCGCGCGAAGCAGCTGGTAGCGGCCCTAGCTAAATGACCAATGAGCTCCTCAACGAGCTGACCTTCTTCGTCCTGGCGGTGTTCGTCGGCATCGAGGTCATCTCCAAGGTGCCGACGATGCTCCACACACCGTTGATGTCGGGAACGAACGCCATCCACGGCATCATCCTGGTGGGCGCGCTGCTCATTGCAGCGGGTGCCAGCTCCCCCGTCACCGTCATTCTCGGATTCATGGCCGTCGTCCTTGCGACGACGAACGTCGTCGGCGGCTTCGTCGTCACCGATCGGATGCTGGAGATGTTCAAGGGCCGCCAAGCCGCCGCGAAGACGCCTGAAGCAGCGAAGACCAGGTGAGCACCTTATATGCGCTGGCATATCTCCTCGCAGCGGTCCTGTTCATCCTCGGCCTCAAGCAGCTCAGCTCGCCGAGGACGGCTCGCAACGGCAACTACACCGCTGCCGCCGGCATGATCATCGCGCTCGCCGCTACGGTGCCCCGGCTGCATTTCACGGGTGCGGGCGCGATCATCGTCCTGATCGGTGTGATCGTCGGCGGGGCAGTCGGCACCATCGGAGCGCGTCAGGTGAAGATGACGGCGATACCGCAGATGGTGGCGTTGTTCAACGGTGCCGGCGGCGGCGCAGCGGCCCTCGTCGCGGTGTCCGAGCTCCTCAAGTTCGGTTCGCACCCACCGATCAACGAAGCCCTGCCCAGCGTCTTCAGCATCGTCATCGGGTCCGTCTCGTTCGCGGGCAGCCTGGTCGCCTTCGCGAAGCTGCAGGAGCTGATGACAGGCACGCCGATCACTTATCCGGGGCAGCAGCTGGTCAACGGCCTCATCGCGGCCGCGATCATCGGCTTCGTGATCGCCGTGCTGGCGATCGCTTCGATTCCGTTCTCGTTCCTGTCGCTGATGGTGCTTGCGCTCATCCTGGGGGTCGCGTTCGTATTGCCCATCGGCGGTGCGGACATGCCGGTCGTGATCTCGCTTCTCAACGCCTTCACCGGTCTCGCCGTTGCCGCGACCGGATTCACGCTCAACAACTTCGCGCTCATCGTCGCGGGGACGCTGGTCGGGGCCTCTGGTAGCTTGCTCACCAAGCTGATGAGCGACGCGATGGGCCGGTCGCTCGGCAACGTCCTCTTCGGCGCATTCGGCCAGGTGCGCACCGGCGCTGGCGCGGCCGTCGCGGGCAAGCAAGGCAGGACCGTGCGCACGGCGTCGATCGAAGACCTGGCCACGCTCCTTGCTTATTCGCGCCGCGTCATCGTCGTCCCCGGATACGGGCTCGCAGTCGCGCAAGCGCAGCACGCCGTACGCGAGCTCGCGGACTTGCTCGAGAAGAAGGGAGTGGAGGTGAACTACGCGATTCACCCGGTCGCGGGCCGCATGCCTGGTCACATGAACGTCCTCCTTGCCGAGGCGAATGTGCCCTACGAGCAGCTGAAGGAGATGGACGAGATCAACGACGAGTTCAAGGATGCCGACGTGGTTCTCGTCGTGGGCGCCAACGACGTCGTCAATCCGGCAGCGCGCACCTCACCCGGCAGCCCGATATACGGCATGCCGATCCTCAATGCCGACCAGGCCAAGAACATCGTGTTCCTGAAGCGATCGATGCGGCCGGGGTTTGCGGGCATCGACAACGACCTGCTCTACGACCCCAAGACCATCATGTTGTTCGGGGACGCGAAAGACTCGCTGACCAAACTGGTGACGGCAGTCAAAGCGGCATAACTAAACCAAGACTGGGTGGAGCTGCAGGCCGAATCTAATTCGGCCGTCCCTCAGCGTGCACCTTCCAATCGCCTGCGGGCAAAGTGCTACTCCAACCCACCGGGCAAGCCTGCTTGCCCGGTGAAATGACACGAGCCCCCGACCGCTGACGGCCGGAGGCTCGCGCCGCGAAGAGGGTGTGGTGCTTCGAATGCTAGGCCGTGCGCACCCGATGGGTTAGTAGGCGGCCCACAAAAAGCCTGCCGGTTGGTTGTGCGGCGACGAATGTCGGTGGCCCACTTACAATCGGGCGGGTGGACGGCCGCGAGCTCGTTCTGGTGGTCACGGTCCTCTTTGTGGTCGTCTACGTGCTCGGCATCGGCGGGGCGACCGCGGCCGCCATCCGGGTCAGCGAGTCCTGGCGTAGGCGCCCAGAGCGCACGACCACCATCGGCCCCAGGGACGAAGGCGACGTGGTGCTGGTGGCGCCGTCGCTGCCGCCCCTGGCACGCGCGCTCCGCATCATGGGGTGGACGGCGTTCCCCTTCGCGCTCGCTCTGGGCATCTTCGCCAACCGCGGCTTTCCATGGCTGGCGCCGCTGGCCGTGCTCGTCATGGTCGGGCTCAATGCTTTCTATTTCACGGCCATGCAGGCTATGGGCGAGCCCCTGACCCTGATGAAGGACGG
>Ga0066692_10000779_pt1 | contig 11589 bp, 8 predicted proteins | sample GraSoiAngelo_141_FD_66456 | JGI IMG/M metagenome (GOLD analysis project Ga0066692, IMG submission 66456) | Grasslands soil microbial communities from the Angelo Coastal Reserve, California, USA - 14_0929_12_40cm | ecosystem: Environmental > Terrestrial > Soil > Grasslands | place: USA... | reverse complement strand
CGCCGGGACTTACAGCGCCGACTCCTGGACATTCACCGATCCCACCGGGAACTACAAGAACGTGGCCGCCACGACCATCACGGACCAGATCGACCAGGCGACGGCCAGCATCACCGTGACGCCTTACCACGTGACCTATGACGCCACCGCGCACACGGCCTCGGGCACAGCGACCGGCGTGGGCGGCGTTAACCTGAGCGCGGACCTCACTCTGAGCGGCACGACGCACACCAGCGCCGGGACTTACAGCGCCGACTCCTGGACGTTTACCGATCCCACGGGGAACTACAAGAACGTGGCCGCCACGACCATCACGGACCAGATCGACCAGGCCACCTCCAAAACGGCAGTGACGTTCGAGGCTGGGCCGTACACTTATCGCGGAACAGCTTTCACAGCCACAGCGGCAGTCACCGGCGTGGGCGGACTCAACCAGTCCGTGACGGTCGTTTACAGCGGCGACTGCACGAACGTGACTACGGCGAACGGGTGCACGACGACGGCAAACTTTGCCGGCGATATGAACCATACCGGCAGCACCGACAGCAAGAGCATTACGATCACTCAAGCGCCCACCACGACGGCGGTTTCGGGTGGAGGCACATTTACATATAACGGCCTGGCGCATCCCGCGACCGTGCTGGTCACGGGTGCAGGCGGGCTCAGTCTAACTCCTCCACCGGTTTACACTGGTGCGTGCAGCGCAGCTCCAGTGAATGTCCCAGATACGCCTTGCACCGCCAGCTACAGCTATGCGGGTGATGCGAATCACACGGGCAGCACCGCGTCGACAACGATAAACATGACCAAGACTAATCAGAGCATTACCTGGAACGCACCGGCCACGATGACTTACGGCGGGCCCCTGAGCAGCACGCAACTAAATGCGACCGTTGTCGGCGTCGCTGGCGGATCGGCCCCTGGGTCACTAACTTATAATCCGGCAGCGGGGACGGTTTTGTCGGTTGGACCGCAAACGTTAACTGTTACCGCCGCGGCAACTGCGAATTATAACCTTGCCTTGAAGACAGTGCAGATCAACGTGCTGTACGCAAGTGGTGGAATCTGCGACGGCGATATCGGCCACCAGATCCTGCAGCCGATCAATGCAGGCAATCCTGGCAACAGTGTCTTCAAGCAGGGAAGTACTGTCCCTGCCAAATTCCGAGTCTGCGACGTGAACGGCAATTCCATCGGGACCACCGGACTTATCACCGGGTTTGTCCTCTACCAGATCAATTCGGGGACCATAGCCCCTATTGATGAGACAACAGACAACTCGACGAATGACTTAGGGTGGCGCTTTGATCCGACGGGTCAGCAGTGGATCTTCAACATGAGCACCAAGATCGCACCCGCGAACAAGGCGAATCAGACCTACTACTTCCGGATCGACTTGAATGACGGGACGAGCATCTACTTCAATTTCGGCCTGAAGTAGCGAGGAGAGCCTTCGGCGGGCGGGGAGGGAAACTTCCCCACCCTCGTTTTTCTTCGCTTCGAAATCCAACCCTTCGCTGCGCGGGGTGAGGATTTCGCAACACCTCGTCCTCCGACAAAGTTCCACACCGCCGCACTTTTACCCGAGGGGTCTTGTGTCCTTACGATGAGTCTCTTCAGCTTATCAGTCGAAGCACAATAAGAGCGCGGTTCTCGCTGGTTCGCATCAAAGGGCGCCGGCGAGCGAGGACCTTGGATGGCTAGCCCTGGAAAACCGGCAACCCGAAAATTGTGCCAACAGCTATTTCTTGGTGTTGGCCGCAATTTGTTCCAAGAGCGCAATCACCTTGTTCGTCTTGCGAATATAAATCGTGGGTAGATAAGCTGTCAGTAAGGCGACTAACACCACGCAAGCGCCAACCAGTGCAAAAGGCCATTGCATAGAATCCTCCACTCAAGGGAATTGGGCCTTCCCCAAACTATGTCTTGCGTTGGGGGATTTCATTTGGCGCCAGTATACACAAGATTTCGCCTTCCTGGGCCACTGGAGTGAAGGGCGGCGCCCCATGACGTTTTGGTTTTTCGTCTGTTCTCATGCGTAGCGCTTGAGATGCCAAAATGCCTCTTTTACTTTGGAGGGAAGCGCGCTAAACCTGGTATCTGGCAACCCTGTTGGACCAAACCTGAGCTCCATGAGCACAGCGCCTTCGTTCGAATCCGCGACCTATCGGCCCCCCAATTGGGACGCCATTTGCGAGGCACACGCTCGCATCGCCCCACGCATCCATCGCACGCCCATCCTGACTTCCGCCTCGCTCGACTCCCTGGCTGGGGCGCGCCTTTTCTTCAAGTGCGAGAACCTCCAGAAAACGGGCTCGTTTAAGATTCGCGGCGCCTCCAACGCCATCTTTTCCCTTTCGAATGAGCAGGCGGCTCGCGGCATCGTCACGCAATCCAGTGGAAACCACGGCGCGGCCGTGGCCTGCGCCGCGGCCTGGCGTGGCGTGCCGGCTTACATTGTCATGCCGAAAAATGCGCCCAAGGTAAAAATCCAAGCCATCGAAGCCTACGGCGGAAAAATCACCTTTTGCGAACCGAAAGTTTCCTCGCGAAACAAAACCTGCGATCGCGTCCAGGCAGAAACGGGCGCCCACCTCGTCCATCCCTACGACGATGACTGCATTATCGCTGGTCAGGCCACGGCGGCTAAAGAACTGCTCGAGGACATGTCCGATTTGGACGCCGTGTTCGCCCCGGTCAGCGGCGGCGGCTTGCTCAGCGGCACTTGTCTCGGCGCCAAAGGCATTCGAGCAGCCATTCGAATCTTTGGCTGCGAGCCCTCCCGCGCCGATGATGCCTACCGCTCGCTCACGACCGGAACACTCCAATCTCTCGAATCCAGCGACACCATCGCTGATGGTCTGCGCGCTTCCCTGGCCCCGCGAACCTTTGCAATCTTGCGCAAGCACGTTGAGCGAATTCTGCTGGTCAGCGAAGAAGAAATCATCTCCACGGCGCGCCTGGTTTGGGAACGCATGAAGATCATCATCGAGCCGTCGAGCGCGGTAGCCCTCGCCCCGCTGCTCAAACACGGTGTCGTCCAATCGCTGAATCTGCCGCACCGCAGCGACGGCGCCGCGCCGAAACTCGGCGTGATTTTCTCCGGCGGAAACGTGGACCTAACCTCCCTTCCCTGGCCCGTTCGAACCACCTGATGCGAATCCTGCATGACCGGCCGGAAGGCGTTTCGGCAAAACATGGTCATCCTGGTACACGGATTGTGCAAAAAACTGAACAACTGTTCTTCGGTAGCCAAACAATTCCCTTTATCCTGCTGAAACTACGGGCGTTAGCGGTTTGGCGCTTTGGACTCTCATGTGCTCTCCTCTAGCATGGAGAGTTTGGGCTTTCGAATGAACAGGAACATACAAGAACGAGTTGACGAGCATCGTGCTGCCGTGCTTTTGGGACTCCCGAAAGCAGAGCTTCGACGCTATTCGCGGGTATCTGGCCTGGGTCACTTGGAGAATGATGACCGGGGCCAGCAGGTGGTTTTCACCTACGAAGAATTGCGCCTTCTCTGTTTATTGGCGGCTCAGTCTTCGAAGTGAACATCGAGGTCACCGCTTTTTTTCGGCCTGCCGTATCACTCCCCCAACTCCGGGTCGCCTGCCCCACGGGCGGCCCGGAGTCCTCTTTTTCTCCCTCTTCTTAGAACCAAAAATCAGAACTAAAAACGTTCTGTTCGAGGCGGGACTTATTTTTCTTTGAGCTTCAACTTGCCGTCGGCCTTGGCGGATTCCAGGAACTGCCGGAGGTCTGAGGAAGCGTCGAGCAGGCGGATCCACTGCTCGTAGTACAGCGTGACGGGAAAGCGGCCCAGGCCATACACACTGACGCCCCCTTTTTCACCCACACGGAATTCCAGCGACCCGGTGCGGCGGCCACCTTTCTGTTTTTCGAGTTCGGCGACGCGGGCTTTGAGTTCCTCATAGGTTGGCTCGGACATGTTGCCTCCAGGTGTGGATCGAATCGGGAGCGATTATACAATGGCTGGCGCGTTTGGTTGTCCGTGCTGTTTGCATTGGATAGAATCGCGGCGCTTCGGAGAGCCAGGGAGGCGTGAAATGAGAAAGTTCGTAATGCTGGGACGATTGTTGGTTTGCGTCGCGATGCTGATTGCGCCGCGAAAAGCGCATGCCCAGACGGCGCCCACGTTTGTCGGCGTGCGAACTTTTTTGAGCGCGCCCTACGAACCGGACCTCGACAAATTGGAAGCGGATTTTGCCGTGCTCGGCGTGCCGTTTGACGAAGGAACGTGGGGGCAGCCCGGCGAGCGCTACGGGCCGCGGGATATGCGCGAGAATTCGCAAGAATATGCGCATGATTTGACGGAAGGTTTTTACTACATCGATGGCGACCGCACGGTTTTGAAGGGCAAGCACTGGGTGGATGTGGGCGACGTCACTGTTTATCCGACGGTGGCGGAAGAAACGGATGCGAAGATCACCGAAGCGGTGAAGAAGATTCTGGCGAAGCGTGCATTTCCGATTATTTTGGGCGGAGACCATAGCATCACGTTTCCGGTGGTGCGGGCGTATGACATTCCACTAACGATCGTGCACATTGACGCCCACCTGGATACCTGGAACGGCGCGAAAGGCAATCTGGATCACGCCTCGTGGGTGTTGCGCGTGGCGAAGCTGTCGACAGTGAAAAACATAACGCAACTGGGGATGCGCGGAATCGCCAACGATCCCGAAGCCGCGGGAAACGCGAAAGCGCTGCACACCAAGATTGTGACCAGCGAAGAGATTCACCGGCGCGGAGTTGCCGCGGCGCTCGAAGCCATACCGCAGAGCGAAAATATTTACGTGACTTTCGACGTGGATTCGATGGACCCGACGCTGGCGCCAGGAACTGGGACGCTGGAGCCGGGCGGGCTGAATTTCACGGAGATTGACGACTTGCTGCGCGGGATTCCGACGAAGGGGAAATTGGTGGGGCTGGATATTGTGGAAGTGAATCCCTATCGCGACCCCAGCGGGCGAACGGCGCAAACCGCGATCCGGCTGATGGTGGACCTGCTGGGCGCGGCGTTCCACTAAAGACGGGTGCACCAAAGTTCGCAGCGGCCTGCAGGTGCAAAGAGAGATCATGTTAGGATGCGAGGATGTCCCGCTACTCCTGGGCTCTGGGCTACATCGTGCTGCAACTGGCGGTTGCCGGAATCGTGGCGGCGCAGGAAGGACCGAAACCGGAGGAGCTTCCCAATGCCCCGATCGCGAAGCAAGAGAGCTCGGCAGGGGCAAAGCAAGAGACCTCGCCACAGAAGCGCGACAGTGCTCTTCATTCCACCATCGAGGTGCTAGGGCGGCGGTCAGTGTTTTTTCCGGACCTGGCAACGAGTAATAAGCCCCTGCGTCCGAGGCAAAAATTAGAGTTATTTGCGGACCAAAGCATTGCTCCATCGCGGATCCTGGCTTCCCTGGCGGGTGCAGGAATCAGCCAGGCGGCGAACACCCTGCCGGGGTACGGGCAGGGAGCAGACGGATACGCGAAACGATTCGGTTCTTCGATGGCCAGCGGAGCGTCAAATCATTTTTTTGGATCGTTTGTGATTCCCTCGCTGCTGCATGATGATCCACGGTACTTTGTGAAATTACATGCAGACCTGGGACATCGCGTCGGCTATGCACTGAGCCGGCTGGTGGTGACGCGCAAAGACGATGGCGCGGAAACGGCGAACTGGCCGGGGATTCTCGCGCCACTGCTGGCCGAGAGCTTGGCGAACAGTTATTTGCCGACGAACGAACGGACAGCGGGAAAAACGTTTCAGCGGTACGGCATGCGGTTGGGGCTCACGGCAGTGGGCAACCTGGCGAAAGAATATTGGCCGACCATCTTCCGGGGCTTGCGGATCACGAAGTCTGCGCCGGCCGGCGGAACAAGCTGACCGCCTCGGCCGGGATGAAAGTAAGTAAGGGATGGTTTTTGGGCGTGATGGATGCGCAACTCCTGCGGCTGCGCACAGGACAAAAAAGCAGAATCCCTCCCTCTGTTCAAGATGTGACGTCGAGCAATGGCCACACTCCCTTCTACGAACAGCCTGAATCTCAGCCCAGAGTGATTGTCTGCGCAGTGAGCGAGGGGGAATAATGGCAGCCTCGGAACGGTATGTTAAGAGTTTGTTGAGCCGGAGCTGGAATAACGAAGGGACTGCCGCGGTCGTAACTAACAAGGGGAGAACCGTTTGGGCTGGAAGGTCGCAAGGCATCTCGGCCAGCTGTGGGGTCGGCCCTCTAAGAAAGACGAAGCATCCGGAGAGGCGGAAAAGGCATCGGACTGTTCATAGGGTCGGTGGGCCACGGGCAGCCCCCGGTTGGGCATCAATCTTTAGACAAGTTGTGTTGCAGAGATGCAAAGGTCTTTGATTGCGTGTGCTAGCCTTTAGGGGCTTTAAGATGAACCGTTTCCGGTCCATGCCTCAGTCCGCGAGGAGCCATTCCTGGAGATGTGCCCGCGGTGGGAATAGCTGCGCCCTAAAACCGAAGACGATTGGCGGGAACCCAATTCAAGTCCGCAGTGCGGGTGGGTCATGAAACTTCATTCCACGATATTTCGTAATTCCCTTCTCTTTTTTGCCCTGATTCTGTTGCTCGGGCCACCCCGCGCGGCGGCGCAAGCCACGGCGGATGCCTCCACGTCGTTCGCGCAGACTTCGGCCGTTCCCTTGCGCATCACGCAGGCGATTGATGAAACGCAACTGGTACGGCTGAAGGGCAACGTGCACCCCCTGGCGCGCCCGGAGTTTGACCAAGGCGCAGTCGAAGATTGGCAACCAATGAACCGCATGCTGCTGCTCCTGCAACGAAGCCCCGAGCAACAAGTGGCGTTGCAGAACCTGATGGAAGAGCAGCAGAGCAAAGATTCGCCGAATTTTCACAAGTGGCTGACGCCGCAGGAATTCGGTGCACGATTCGGACCCGCAGACGCGGATATTCAAACCGTGACGGACTGGCTGACGCGACAAGGATTCCAAGGCATCAAGGTTGGAGCAGGACGCACGACGATCGAGTTTTCCGGAACCGTGGCGCAGGTGCGGAACGTCTTTCATACGGAGATCCATCGATTTGCGGTGAATGGGGAGACCCGGCAAGCGAACTTGAGCGACCCAGAGATATCGGCGGCGCTGACACCGGTGGTTGCGGGAATTGTCTCGCTGCACAATTTTCCAAGGAAATCGATGAAGCACAATGCGGGCGCTTTCGTGCGAACGCAAGATGGCATTGTGAGGCCACTGTTCACTACGACAAAGGGCTGCGGACCGGCGCCAAATTTTGCCTTGCCTTGCTATGTCGTGGGACCTGCGGATTTCGCGAAGATCTACAATGTACCCACTACGTTGGATGGCACCGGCGTGATGATTGCGATCGTCGCCGCTTCCAACATTGACCCTCAGGACGTGGTGGATTTTCGGAACCTTTTTGGGCTGCCCGCCAACTTTACCTCCTCAAACATCATCTTGAACGGACCTGACCCGGGAAAGAACGGCGCCGAGGGCGAGGCCGATCTGGACGTCCAGATTGCCGGGATGGTGGCGCCGAAGGCAACGGTCAATCTCGTGGTATCCGAGGATACGCTAACTGCGGCGAGCATTGACCTTTCGGCGCTATACATCATCGACAACAACATAGCGCCGGTCATGAGCGAGAGCTTTGGCGCATGCGAGGCAGGGTTAGGAACTGCCGGCAACCAGTTCTATAACGCCCTCTGGGAGCAGGCTGCGGCGCAAGGCATCACCGTGATGGTCGCCGCTGGAGATCCCGGTTCAGCGGGATGCGACGATTTCAATACAGAAAAGGTTGCCACGCTCGGATTGGCCGTGAGCGGGGTTGCCTCCACGCCGTTTAACGTAGCGGTGGGCGGAACGGATTTTGATGACGTGGGGACGCAAACGAATTTCTGGAGCTCGACCAATGCGGTTGGAACTCGTGAATCCGCGCTAGGTTATATTCATGAGATGACGTGGAACGATTCCTGTGCAGCAACAGCGACGAGCGCGAACCTGAACACCGTTTGCGCGAACGCAAATAACATTGTTGGGGCCAGCGGCGGGCCGAGCTCGATATACGCAAAGCCTTCCTGGCAGAGCGGTATAACGACAAGCGATAGTCACCGGGATCTGCCTGACGTTTCTCTTTTCGCTAGCGACGGCCTGCAAACCGACAGCTTTTACCTGTTCTGTGAAGCGGACGCGATTCAGCCGGGAAGCCCGCCCTCGTGCGCATCGTCGGGGTCCTTCAGCTTCTTTGGCGTTGGAGGTACGTCGACGTCGTCGCCAGCTTTTGCAGGCATTATGGCCCTCATCAACCAGCAGAGCGGACGTCAAGGAAATGCTAATCCCGTGCTTTACAAGATCGCTACGACAGCGGGGCAGAGCTGCAATTCGTCAACAACCGGACTAACGGGATCAGCGACCTGCTCTTTTTATGATGTAACTAAGGGGAATAACTCGGTTCCTTGCGCCGGGAATTCCCCAAACTGCAGCAGCAAGACAACGAATACAAACGGCGTGATGGTGACGCCGAGCAGTTCCACCACGCCGGCATGGACAACGGGGACGGGATATGACCTTGCAACGGGCCTCGGGTCAGTAAATGTGAAGAACCTGGCCGCTGCATGGAAGACGGCCGTCGGTGCGTTCAAGGGCACAACGACAGGCACGAAAATCAACGGGGCGACAACGCCTGTAACGATCACGCACGGCCAGTCGGTCAATCTCTCGGCCACAGTCACGTCGACATCTGGAACTCCGACGGGTGACGTTTCGTTCCTGGCTCCGACCTCTGTGAACGGAGGGATTGGGTCCGCGACGCTCAGCGGCGGTACAGCAACATTGGGGACCACATTCCTGCCTGGAAGCAGTGGAAGCGGTTACAGCCTGAAGGCGCACTATGCGGGGGATGGAAATTTCGCACCGAGCGATGATCCCACCGGAGTTCCGGTGGTCGTGAACAAGGAAAATAGCCGACTCCAATATGGAATTGTCACGTTCAATCTCACGACCGGCGCCATCATCAGCACGAATGCGACTTCTTTTGCTTACGGCTCGCCGTACATTTTGCGTATCGACATCCTCAACAGCACTACGAATTCGTGCCAGCTTCTTGTGGCACCCATAACGAGTACTGGGTGCGCGCTCGACGCAACCGGGACGGTGACCATCACAGATAATGGCAGCCCACTCGACACGGGAACATTTGCGATTAACAGTCTCGGACACGCCGAGGATCAACCGATTCAACTCACCGGTGGGACTCACACTCTTTCGGCAACCTACTCCGGGGACATCAGCTACAACCCAGTTACAGTGGCCGTAACGGACGCGGTGACCGTCACGCCGGCGGCAACGACCTCAACTTTGACCCCCGGCGCAACGACCGTGCAACCCAATCAGGGGATCACGCTGTCCGTTACGATCAATTCAACGAGTAACAGCACTGTTGGGCCCACCGGGAACGTTACGTTTAAAGACGGGACCACGACAATCGGAACGGCAACGGCGGTTCCTTCGGGAGCCACCGCCACGGCAGGAGCGAGCGCCACAGCCACCTTAAATACCTCCTTCGCCACGGCAGGAACGCATATGCTCACGGCGGTCTATGCCGGAGACCAAAATTATGCGACCTCCACATCAGCGGGAGTCCCACTTGCCGTGGGACTGCAAACCACGACAATGGTGACAAGCTCATCCACCAATATTGCCTCGGGTGGCAGCGTGACGTTGACCGCGACGGTTACGGGAGCAGGTACTGGCGCCAGTCCAATGGGGACCGTGCAGTTCATGAATGGAACCGCCCTGCTTGGCGCTAAAGCAACCTGTATCGCCGTGTCGGGCGCGTCCTCTCCCACTTGCAAAGCAACCCTAACCACGACTTTGGCGTTCCTGACACCGCCATCCGGTCCGAATCGCATCCCAGGCATGCGCTTCCAGCCCGTAGTGCCTGTGGCATTGCTTCTGCTGCTTCTATTCCTGCTTGGTCTAAAGCGCATTCCGGCGAATTACCGGCGCGTCTACGCCTCCGCAGGGCTATTGTTGTTTGTGGGGCTCGTGGCTGGCCTTGCCGGTTGCAACAAATATGGCGGCGGTGGCGGAGTCCATTACGATAGCATCACGGCCGTGTACAGCGGTGACTCAACCTACGCAGGTTCAACATCGCCGGCGGTCACCATTACAGTCCAGTAAGAGCACGAGCAGGAATGGTCGGGGCGGCTCCGAAGTTTGGGGCCGCCCTTTTTTCTGAAAACGATGGCCACGGCGGCTGTTTTAGGGTCCCAGCCTGAGAAATGGGCCAAAGCGGGCGCAAGTCGTTTGCGTCAATATCTTAGCGGCTGAGTTCAAGTAATACCGATGCAAAGAGAAGCCCTCGGGTCGCTATGCTTGACTCAGGATGAATCATCCGTGTCGGATGCGGAGGAGAGAGAGCCCTCACTACGCTCGGGATAACGCAACATTGGTTCGCGCACGTTGGGGAGCGTGACATCGGATGCGTTAATTCACGTTGGGCGGAAAAAAGATATTCCAAAACTGGGGCGCGGGAGTGAGGAACTCGACGGGAACGAGGGACCCTTCCTGATTGAGTTGTGACGGGCGCACGACGTTGACTTCGACCTTCTGCTGTGTTTTGGGATTTTCCAGGACGAATTTTGTGCCCGCGGCCAAACCTTCCGGGAGGATGATCATGCCGCCGGTGGCGCTCACGGTGTGGGTGAAGCCGGAGATAGGCTGGGTCTTGTCCTGCGTCTTGTCCTTCAGGTGAGCGACGACGGGCATGCGTACCAGAACACGTTGCGCACGCCGACGCTCTTCGGCGGTGGGCTGGCGCTGCAAGGCCGGGCGCATTGCCTGGCCGTGCCTGGGGTGCATCCCGGGCTTAGCGTATGGACCCGGTTTCACAGTTCGATTCCCCAGAAATCCATTTCCGGTGCGACCAGTTCGACGCCGTATTCCCAGCCGTCAGGACGCGAATTGCCCTTCCAGACGATGATGGCAGCGTTACTGGAATGAGTCGCAAGATTGGTGAGCGCGACGCGCTGTTCGAGAGTGAGGGAGTGCGGTAGGACCACCATGCAGCCGTAGGGATTGACGATGCGCGTGTGCGCTTCGAAGCTGGAGCGCTTTCCGGAAGGATCGTCCCACTCGAGGCGGACGGGGACGCGGGAATTCATGCGCCGGCCGCGTCGGCGTTCTTGAGATTTCGTGTCGATGTCTCTGCCTTCACGCAGCTTTGCGTGCGTTTTCTTCTCTAATGCGGGCATTTTCCCCTCTAAAAGGCCATGCTAGAGTTGAGGAAGAAAACGGTCAATGGTACCGATACGCGTAAACGCGCAAAAGAGTAGCTGTACGAACGGACAGGTAAGACCGCGGGAGCGGAACGTGTCGTGAAAAGCCTGATCGTCAATGCGGATGACCTGGGATGGGCGGAAGGGGTGAACCAGGGGATCGTGGAGGCGTTTCGCCGTGGGATTGTTACCAGCACGTCGCTGCTGGCGAACGGCGAGGCGTTTGAGGAAGGGGTGAAGGCCGCCAAGTCGGCGCCGGGGCTGGGTGTGGGAGTGCATTTGAATTTGAACGATGGAGCGCCG
>Ga0066692_10000776_pt1 | contig 11593 bp, 10 predicted proteins | sample GraSoiAngelo_141_FD_66456 | JGI IMG/M metagenome (GOLD analysis project Ga0066692, IMG submission 66456) | Grasslands soil microbial communities from the Angelo Coastal Reserve, California, USA - 14_0929_12_40cm | ecosystem: Environmental > Terrestrial > Soil > Grasslands | place: USA... | reverse complement strand
GGAGGGGGTTCGTGAGCGACCAGCGTTTCCAGCTGTTCAGAGTGGCGCGCGGCGAGCTCGAGCGCTATCGCGGCGGCGCCGCTGTTGGCGAACACGAACGATTTGCCGTTTGCCTCTTTGTCCAGGAGGCGGTGGACGTCGTCGGCGAAGACCTGCACCATCCGCCAGTCGTCGAGCGGCGCGCTGAGCCTGCTGTGAGACAGGCCGCGCGGGTCGTAGGTGACGACGGTGTACCGGGACGCGAGGTCATTGGCTCCCATGATGTTTACCTCCCCGCGGTGTCCTACCTGTTTTGACTGGTCCCCTTTCAAAACTAATCGGTCGCGCAACTCCGAGCTGTCGGCTTCGAGACCAGGACTAATTTGCCGGCGACGGTAACGGTCCTCCAACCGCACTGTTTAAGTGTCAAAGGGCGAGCTCCCAACTTTTCAACCCGCAGCCCTGCTGGCTCTCGTCTCAGGCTTTGGGTTTGGCTTTCTGTGGGTCAAGTCCGACGGCGATCGCTCGTTGGTCGTGGCTCCTTGGGGACGCGTCGCCGCTGTCTGAGCAGTCGTTTGGTTCCCGCCCGAATCCTCTCGTCAGCGATTTCCGCGAGCGCGGCCGCGTTGATGCTCTTGACTGTCTTGCGGGGTCGACCAGGTGGTCGGCGCAACCTCTTGAACGCCTCGAGGTCGTCGGGGTAGATGGCCCACACGAAACCAAGCTTGGTTCCATAAAGTCGCTGCCTCAGAAGCAGACGGCGCACATACGCCTCCGACGCGCCAAGGTCGGCGGCGGCTTCGGCGACCGAAAGGAGGCGTGGACGTCGTTTGATCGCCGAATATTAGCACGCACTCGCAACCATTTCTGGTATAGTGACGGCTGTTCCTGGACTGAGGCGAGGGCGGTGAGTCTTCGCGGTTGCCGGCCTGACGATGGCAGTAGCCTTCTTGGCCCTTCCGCTTCGCGGACACTCCCCTAGGAGGGACGCAATGCCAGAAGCCAAAGACACGACCGACCGTTTCGTAACCGCATTCAACGCCCACGACGAGAACGCTCTGAGCACGCTTCACGCCGATGACATCAAGTTCAACGCGCCGGGCGGCTTCAAGGCCACCAACGCCAAGGAGGCGACCGCCTACGCGATGACCTGGCAGAAGGCATTCCCGGACGGCAAGATGACGGTGCGCAGCGAGATCACGAGCGGCCCCTGGGTCGTCCAGGAGATCCTGATGGAGGGCACCCACACGGCTCCGCTTGAGAGCCCGACCGGCACCATTGCGCCGACTTACAAGAAAGTGGTCGGCTACGGAGTCCAGCTGCTCCGCGTCGAGGACGGAAAGATCGCTGAGGCCCGCATCTATTTCGACCAGCTCGACCAGATGAAGCAGCTCGGCCTACTTCCCGCAGCCGCCACGGTCTAACCACCGACACTCATGGCCCGGCCCCATCGCGGGGCCGGTCTCCTTTTTTTGGCCGCGTTTTGAAACGGCCTGGGCCACGAACCGGGGTTACAAGAGCTCTGCGATCAGTTTCGCGGCCCGGGCAGCCGTCCCGGTTTCGACCTCGCGGTACTCCACGGGCTGCGCCAAGAGGGTCTCGATTGCGTGGGCAATGTTTGAGGGCGTCGCCTCGTCGAAGTCCATGCATCTGCCGGCTCGATACCGATTGAGTCGGTGCCTGACGTGGAAGTTCTGCTCGCAGTGGTCGCGCAAAGGGAAGTAGAGAAAGGGACGGCGGGCCGCAGTCAGCTCCATGGTCGTGCTGAGGCCGCCCTGCGTTAGAGCCACATCGCATGCCGCCAGATGAAGATTCAGGTCGGGGACGAAACCACGCACCTCGACACCTTTCACACTGGGAAGGGTGCCGACGTCGACACGGGGGCCGGCGACAGCAACCATTCGCAGTCCGGGGACCCTCCGTCGTGCCGTTGGAAACGCCTTCATCAGCCGACCCAGCAACTCCGCGCCTACGCCCGAGCCGCCGACGGAGGCGATGCAGACGACGTCATCGTCCCGGTAGCCGAGCCGGCGGCGCAGCTCGCCGCGATCGAAGATCGCCTGGTGGTTCAGTCCGAGGATGTAGCCGCCTGTGAACTCGTAATGTCGCTCGGTCCATGCTCGCATCTCCGGCAGCCCAGGTCCAAATGTGCCGGGAACGACATCTTCGGGCCGCCCGATGAAGATGGCCCGGTCACGCAATCGTGGAAAGCGCTCGACCTGCTCGATCATCTCTGCGTTGTAGTCGGCAGTCAGCGCAATGTCGCGTTCGCCAAGGGCCGGCATCGGCAACCAACCAACGAAGTCCGTCAGCCAGACATAAGCAGCCTGTTTCAGCTCGGGGTTCTCGTGCAGGTAATAGTCGACCTCCCACGCCTCATCGCCGATCCAGAGGTCGTATTCGCGTTCGCGCACCGCGTCCAGGAACACCATGAAGTTGGAAAGGAGGATCTCGTCCATCCGGCGCCAGGCTTCGAAAACATGAAGGTGGTGGGAGCTGGACTCAAGCTCGATGTGCTGCGATTCGCTCGCCAGTTCCTGGCTCAATGGGTGAATCCGCTCGCCATGCGCCTGGAGGACTCGTGTCACCGGGTCCTGCGCAAGCCAATCGATCTCCAGGTCAGGGACCAGCTGTCGCAGCTCTTGAGCGATAGCAACATCACGGCGCGCGTGGCCTAGACCGATTGGCGATGACACATAGAGTGCTCGACGGCGCCGGCGCACCGCTCTCCTGCGAGTTGATGGCGCCGATGTCGGAAGCAGGAACTCGCGCAGAGCGAGATTGACCGCCACCGGATCGCGGACGTGCGGGCAATGGCCCGACTCCTCCATCGTCAGGAGCCGGCCGCCGGTAAGGCCGGCCAGGGCAGCACCGTTCTCGTGAAGAACGATCTCGTCGGCATCTCCGTGAATCACGAGGACTGGACAGGAGACACGCCGGCTCAATTCGGTCGTGGCCTGCTGACTCAGAACGTGACGGGCGGTTGCAATGAGCACCTCTGGAGTCGTATCCAGTCCCCAGCTGACCGTGTCCTCGATCGGCTTCGAAGAATGCGGCTCAGGGAACGCCCGACCGAAAAGGAACTCGAGGAATCCCCGGTGGTCGCGCAACCAGTAGTTGGCGTTGTACTTCATCCAGTCGACGTACTCCTCTTGCTCCTGATCGAACAGTGCCGTCGCTGCCAGCCTGAAAGGATTCCACGGAGCAAGCGGCACAGCCGGCGCGATGAAGACGGCGGCTGTGACCCGCTCGGGATGCTCAGCCGCGAGCAAGAGCGCCCATCGTGCACCCGCCGAGAGTGACACCAGCGCAGCGGTCGCGGTATTGGTGTCGTCCATGACCGCAAGCGCATCGGCCGCGAACCCCTCATCGGTGTAAGCGTCTGGGTCGAGGGGATGGTCGGAGAGGCCGTTGCCACGACCGTCCATCACGAGCACGCGACAGTGCCGAGCCAGGGCCGCAACTTGGAATTTCCATTGCCGGGAATGGATGATCGACCACGGCGGAAGGAAAAACAGTGTCCGCTCGCCCTCCCCATAGAGCTCCCAGTGCAGCCGCACACCCGCTTGAACGGTATGGCCTTGGCGATCAGGTTGCCGGGCCCTCATTCCTCACCTCGCTCGGTCATCTGGCGGTGGAACCCTCTTGAGATTGCATTTGCAGAAGCTAGGGGTTTTCCGCGGCAGTTCGCATCAGGGCTCCCACCTAGTCGTGGGAGCTTTCGCCAGGGCGCCCGACACCTAGGATGTGCCCTGAAGGGAGTCGGACGATGGGTGAACTCCGGACGCGAGACACGACGCCAAATGTCTTCGTCGGCCGGAAAGCCGAGCTCAAGCAGCTGCTTGCCGGCCTTGATGGCGTGTTCGAGCGAAACGGCGGCCTCTTTCTTCTGAGCGGGGAGCCGGGCATCGGCAAGACGCGCCTGGCCGAGCGCATCAGGCTCGAGGCGCGGACCCGCGGCGTCGCAGTCTTGTGGGGCCGATCGACCCAGGCTGAAGGTGCACCCCCTTATTGGCCGTGGATACAGATCCTCCGCTCGTTGCTTAAGGATCGCGGACCCGAGGAGTTTGGCCGCCTTGCGGGCCCTGGGTTGGCCCAGGTCCTGCAGATCGTTCCGGACCTGCGCCGCCATTTTGCGGATGTCAGCCGCCCATCCGTGGACGAGGAAACCACCCGTTTCGGCATCTACGACTCCGTAATCCAGTTGCTCGTGGATGCGTCGACCGAGCGGCCGATCTTGCTCGTGCTCGACGACATGCACTGGGCCGACGCCCCGTCAGTGCTGCTGCTTGAGCTGCTGGCGCGCGCTCTCGCGCAGTCCTCTCTGATGGTGATCGTGACCTATCGAGACCGCGAGCTCCCATCCGGCCATCCGCTACGGATTCATCTGGCCGACCTGGTTCGTTCGGGCGGAACGACGGAAATCCAAGTCTTGGGGCTGATGCAGGCCGATGTGGCGACTATGTTTCGGGCTTTGACTGGGTTCGAGCCTGAGGCGCGGGTCGTCCACCGGCTGCTGTCGCAAACCGCAGGCAACCCGTTCTTCCTGACCGAGCTTGCCAAGACATTCGAAAGGGAGGAATCGGATTCGCGCCACTCGAGCGTCTCGGGTGCGGTTGATAACGTCCCTCACGGAGTCGACGCCTTGCTGCGGCAGAGCATTGCCCGTTTACCGGATGACTGCAGACAGCTTCTGCAGGTCGCAGCCGTGGCCGGGCAGGACTGGCACCTCGATTTCCTCGAAGCGATCACCCAGGTCGGGCGGACGCGGATGCTCGACCTGCTCGATGAAGCGGTTGCCAGCGGGATTGTCATCCGAGCTGGTGGCGGTTACGGGTTTGCCCACGGCCTTGTCCGAGACTCGGTCTACCACAGCTTGTCGACCGCTCGCAGGGCTGAGCTCCACGGGCGCATCGCTCTCGTCCTCGAGCAACGGAGTGGCGGCCAATCTGGCAAGCCTGTCCCGCAGCTCGCGTACCACTTCATCGAAGCATTGGAACTGGACGATTCGTTCCGACCCAAAGCCCTCGAGTACGCGACGGAGGCCGGCCGACGGGCATTGTCCGAGCTTGCTTACGAAGAGGCGGTCCGGATGTTCGACATGGCGCTGGCCAAGGCCCCTCCACCAGACGCATCAGAACGTGCGGATCTCGTTCTGGATCTCGGCCGGGCCCGTTATCTGGCTGGTGACATCGGCGGCGCCATGCGGGCGGCAGAGGAAGTGTCGCAGCTGGCGGAGAAGCTGGACGATGGCGACCTTCTAGCCCGAGCGGCACTGGTCGTCCGTGGCGTGGGCGGCCCCGGCCTCAGCGTCGAAATCAAGCGCCTCTGTAATCGCGCGATGCGTCGCCTCACCGACGACACATCACTCAGGATCCAGGTGTTGAGCCAGCTGACGGTTGCGTTGATGCAGACAGGTGATGCCGCTGACGAGCGGGCTGCCGAGGAATCGAGTCGCGAGGCTGCGCGACTGGCTGAGGACGCGGCTGACCCCGACGTGATCTTCGCCGGGATCCATGCTCGTCAGATGGCCACCTCGGGGCCTGATGGTGTCGATGAGAGGCTCGAGCTGGCGGACCGGACCCTCCGTTTGGCGCAGGAGACTGGTCGCTCCTCGATCGCCCAGTGGGGCCACGCGTGGCGGATCGATGCGCTCATCCAGTTGGGACGGATCGATGAAGCCGAGGTTGCGCTGGCGACGCAGGCGAGTCATGCCGAGGAATTGCGCCAGCCGCTGGCCCGCTGGCGCACCTTGCAATTCCGATCATGGCTCGAGTTGTTGAGGGGAAGGTTCGACGAGGCTGGAAGATCGGCTGAAGAGGCACGGCAGCTTGGCCGCCAGGGACGCCATGGTCCGGCCGAGTTTACGTATCTGACTCATGTCTTGGGCAAAGCCACCTTCGTCGGCGGGATGGAGGCAGGGTTCCAGGCGATGAGTGAATTCATCGGCCCGCTGGCCGGCTCACAAACGCTCACCGCGGCTTTTGCGGCCGGCCCGCTGGCAATGAGCGGGCGTCTAGAGGATGCCGGCCTGGCGCTGCGCCAGGTCGCAGCCGCCGGGCTCGACAACGTTGGGCCGCCTATGGCGTGGCTGCCGGCGATGGCCCTTCTCACCGAAGCGATCACCTTGCTTGACGACAGAGATCTCGCCGCGGCTGTCTACACGCGCCTTCGTCCATTCGACCGCCTGAACGTGTCGGCCGGTGGCGCCGGCCTCTACGGATCGGTGTCCCGATACCTTGGCATGCTGGCCGGGACCCTCGAGCGATGGGATGAATCGGTTGACCATTTCGAGCATGCGATCGAATTTGAGCGGCTTATGGGCGCACCTCCACTTCTTGTCCGCAGCCAGATCGCCTATGCGGAGATGTTGCGGAAACATGGCAAAGGTGCAGATCTTCGCCGGGCAAGGCAACTCCTCGAATCTGCGATCGCGACCTCTCGAGAGCTCGGCATGAGGCCCTGGCTGGACCGCGCGACGCGGTTGGCTACCGACCTGAAGGTGAGAGGCGTTTTCGATCACCCCCTGTCGAACCGCGAGATGGAGGTCGCGGCGCTGGTCGCGGAGGGGCTGTCCAACCGGGCAATTGCAACGCGCCTCCACCTCTCGGAGCGCACGGCCGAAAGCCATGTCAAGAATGTTTGCGACAAGCTGGGATTCAACTCGAGGTCCCAGCTCGCGGCCTGGATCGCCAAAAGAAGCCCGTCGCGCTAAGCGGTCGCGCCGTTTTCAGTACTGACTTTCAGTACCAGCCTCCGTACTCCTCCCGATGGCAGGGACGTCGCCAAAGGCCACAGTGGGTCCATTCACCTGGAGGAGTAGGAGAGATGTGGAAGACAGTCGGTGATGCACTCGTAGAAGCGTTCGCGGCAGCCGATCGGATCGCCTACATGTACTACCTGCAAGCCAAGCGCGAAACCGAGCTTCAGGTTCAGGCCACCCGATCCAGCCTGCCCAGCCGCCAGGCACGGCCGCGACCGGCCGATGGCGCGCTGCACGCGCGTCAGGAGGCTTCGGCGTGAGCCCAGGGCGAGTGATCGAGGTTCCTGTTCTGATCGTGGGTGCCGGGCCCGCAGGTCTGTGCGCCTCGATCCTGCTCTCCCAGCATGGCATCGAGTCGCTGACCGTGGAAAAGCACCCGGGGACATCGATCTATCCCCGTGCCACCGGAATCAATGTCCGGTCGATGGAGATCTTCCGCTCGCTCGGACTCCAGGACGAAGTCAGCCGCGCCTCCTTCAAGGCCGAACCGCGCATCGCTTTTTCGAGGGCGCTGACCGACAGCGAACCCAATGTCTCGCCGACCTTCCGACCGGATCATCTCGACGTCAGCCCGGCGGAATGGACTTCTTGTTCGCAGAAGGAGCTCGAGCCAATCCTGCTGCGGGCCGCATGTTCACACCGCCAGGCGCAGTTGCTGTTCGGGACCGAGCTGTTGGGTTTCGACCAGACATGCGATGGAATCACAGCGCAGATCGGTGATCGAGTGAATGGCCGGCGGCGCGACGTGAGATGCAGGTATCTCATCGCATGCGACGGATCCAGAAGCTCCGTTCGGGAGCGACTCGGTGTGCGCATGTTCGGCCCGGGGGTCTTGAACCACAACGTGAGCATTCATTTCTCGGCTCCGCTTGGGCGCTATATTCCAATGGGCCGGAATTTTCTCCACTTCGTGCAGAACGAAGAGGTCATGGGCATGTTCGTCGCGACCGATGGAGGGTCGCGCTGGGTGTTTGCGATCCCATATCACCCCGAGCAGGGCGAAACGCCTGATGCCGTCACCAAGGTCAGGGCCGTGGATCTCGTTCGCAAGGGCGCCGGCGTGCCAGGCCTGGAGGTGGACGTCATCGGCATCGTGCCGTGGAGGATGGAGGCGGATTGTGCCGAGCGGTTGCGGTTGGGCAATGTGTTTCTTGCCGGCGACGCCGCTCACCGTATGACGCCGGCGGGCGGCTTGGGGATGAACACTGCCATTCAGGACGTTCACAACCTGTGCTGGAAGCTGGCTGCCGTCTTGCGAGGGTGGGCTGGACCCGCTCTGCTTGAAACGTATGAGGCCGAGCGCCGCCCGGTTGGGCAACAGAACGTGGACCGTTCCGTGGGCCTGATCACCGGCGGCGGCAACGTCGGCGATCGCTCCGCGCTCGACTTCGATCTGGGCATCGTCTACCAGTCGACGGCCGTCCATCCGGACGGAACCGAGCGACCGAGCGGGGCGGGTGGTGAGTTCGTACCAAGCGCGCGTCCTGGTTCGAGAGCTCCGCACGTCTGGCTTGGCCGAGTTTCGACCCTGGATCTGTTCGGCCCTCATTTCACTCTGCTCGCGGGTCCTCGAGGCGTGAGTTGGCGTGCTGCCGTCACCAAGGCCGCCCGTGAGCTCGAATTTCCGCTCATGGACCGTTCTCGTGGCCGCGACACCGACCGGCACGCTTGGCAACGTTGTTATGGCGTCGGCGAAAGCGGCGCGGTTCTGGTTCGGCCCGACGGCCACGTTGCGTGGCGCCGATCTGCATCCGTTGCAGCCCCAGCGCAGGAACTTGACCGTGTCCTGAATACCGTTCTCAGCCGGTCTTCCGAGGAAGTCTCGGATCTCGTGACTCCTGATCTCGACCGGCTGACAAGCCTGACCGCGTCGTAGCCCTGGAGGGTCAGCCCTTCTCGGGGCGGCCGACCCCCCCAAACACACGACCTACCTATTGGCAACCCATGTTTTCGATGATCAACCGGTCTCGAGTACGCGCTTGAGATTCGCGACGAAAGCCTGCGTTCCATCTCGACCCGGCGCGTGAAGCGCGATCCGCGGCCTTCCGGCTCCACCGTCAGGATGACAGGCAGCTCCAGCTTGCCCATACGGCCCCTCAACACGACGCGGCATCGTAGGCACCTCTTCTCATCTAAAACGCACCGCACTGCCGGAACCGATCCGCCGCGATGCCTCCTAGCGGAGCTCCAGGTGGAGGTCGATCGCGGGCGCCCCATCCTGATGGCCCAGGATCACGACCGTGGTGCCCTCGGCAACCCAGATCGTCATCGTCGTGGAGCTGTTGAAGAAGTTCTGGTTTCCACCCACCCTGCCTTCTGCATAGTCGGGCAGCACGGCCACCGCCTTGCCCTTGGCCCCGACCGAGCCGGCAACCGTCAAGTTGCTCTCGGTCAGCGGAACGCGTACTGACGCGCCAATCGCCACGGCGGCGTTGAATAGGCTCAACAGGATGCCGGCTGTCAGCACCAGAAAAAAGCTGGCGCAGCCGAAACCGCAGCCGCGATCGCGGTAGCGGGTGCGATAACGGACCTCGGTCGAGTGAGCGTCGGCCAATTTCGCTAGACCTCAGCCATCTCTGGTTTCCATGGTGGGTCGGCTCCGCCACGCGCGCAGGTGAGGGACGCGGCAAGGCACGCGTACGCAAGGGCGGAACGGAGCTCGTCTTCGTCGAGCGACAGCTCGGGCCGTATCAGGTCATGGTCGTACAGCCACGCCAGGAGGCCGGCGCCGAACGCGTCCCCGGCGCCGATGGTGTCGACGACCTCGACCGGCGGAGCGGCGACGCGAATCCTGAGGTCGCGATGAGCGCCAAATGCACCGTCGGCGCCCAGCGTGACAACCACCATCCTCACCCCTTCGCCGAGGATTCGATCCGCCGCTTCCGTGTAATCGCAGTCGGCATGAATCCAGGCGAGATCCGAATCGCTTGCCTTGACGATGGTGCTCGCCGAAATCAGGGTGTTGAGCCGGTCGCGGTAGTCGAAGTCATCGGTCAGCCCGATCCTGATGTTCGGATCAAGCATGATCAACCGGCCGTCCCGCTCACGCTGCACCAGCTCGACGATTGTCGAGGCCATCGGTTCGAGCACGAGCCCAAGCGTGCCGACATGGAGGGCGCTCACGTCGCGCGCGAACTCCGCGGGCAGCATCTCCATCGTCAGGTTCGGCGCGGACGTGCCCTTGACCAGGAACTGGTACTCGGCGAAACCCTGGCTGTCGACGTCCGCGACAGCGATGGTCGTCGGCTCGGGTCCGACCGTCGCCAGCTCGAGACTCGCCCCATCCGCCACGAGTAGATCGGACAGCTCGCGACCGAACTTGTCTTCTGACAGGTGACCGAGAAACGCGGTCGGCACGCCCAATCGCGCGAGCGCTCTCGCAGTGTTGAACGGCCCACCGCCGGGCGCGGCTCGCTGCGAGCCGTCGCCGTTCTGGATCATGTCGATCAACGCCTCGCCGCAGACGACGATCACGGACGGATCTCTCCCGAGCCGCGCGTGATCATCCGCGTCCGTACGGTGTGCTCCTGCCAAGGCGAGCGATCCCCATCGAGGCGTCGAAAGAGCACGCCCGCGGCGGTCTTGCCGATGGCCGCCGGGTCCTGAGCGATGACCGTGATCCCGGGTTCGAGGAGATCCGCAAGCACAAAGTCGTCGAACCCCACCAACGCGACCCGCCGGTGCAGGTCCAGCTTGCGCAGCGCGCGAAAGGCACCGATGGTGATCAGGTTCTGCCCGGCCACCAACGCGGTCGGGGGACGCGAGGAGGTCAGCAGCTCGGTCGCTGCGGCCTCGGCCTTTTCGATCCCGCGCAGGTCGAGTCGGATGAGCGATTGGTCGACCTCGATCCCCTGCTCCGCGAGCTCCTCGACGTACCCCCGGTGCCGCTCGGCCGCGGTCGCGATCAAGTGGACGTCGCCCAGGTACCCGATCCGCCGATGCCCCTGCTCGACCAGGTGCTGCACGGCGCGTCTGATTCCCGCGGCGTTGTCGGTCACGACCGCGTCCGCGACCAGGAATGCCGGCGGCCGGTCGACGAAAACGACCGCGGTGCCGGTGTTGCGCTCCCTTTGCAGATACCTGTGGTCGTGGCTCGAAGGCTGGATGATCAATCCGTCGACGCCACGCGAGGCGAAAGCGGACACCAGCTGCCGCTCACGGCCTGGGTCTTCGTCGGAGCTGCCGGCGAGGACCAGGACCTTGTGCGCAACAGCGACGTCTTCGATCGCTCGGTGGAGCGTCGAGGCGAATGGGTTCGCCACGTCCTCGAGCACGACCCCGATCGTCAGGCTCCGGCCGTCCGACCGGCGCAGGGTGCTCGCGGTGAGGTTGTGCCGGTACGCGAGCCGGTGGCTGGCCGACAGCACCCGCTTGGTCAGCCGAGGCGATACGCCGGACTCGCCGTTGACGACCCGGGAGACGGTCTTCAGGCTGACTTTGGCGAGCGCGGCCACGTCCCGCATCGTGGGCCGAGATCGGCCGGCTTGCTCCTCCGTCAACCATCGTCTCCTGACTCCGCCTGGGGGGCGGGTGTCGGCCTGGAAATTCTCCTGTTGAAGTCTAAGCCGATTTGTGTTATCAATGACAACGTTGTCTTTCTGACAACGTTGTCAAATGTCCGCACGCGCCTTGGCGCGGCAAGCCTCGTGCAAAAAAGGGGTGACTCTCCATGACTGACAGGAAGCTTGGTTCTCCAGACCCACGATGGCGACTCGTGGCGACGACCGCCATCGGGTTGATCGTTGCCCTGGCCGGCGCCGCATGTTCGGGCGCCGGAGGAGGAGGGGGAGGTGGCAGTTCAAAGACGATCACCATCGCCGCCGTCGACAACCCGCAGATGGCGGACCTGAA
>Ga0066692_10000772_pt1 | contig 11611 bp, 9 predicted proteins | sample GraSoiAngelo_141_FD_66456 | JGI IMG/M metagenome (GOLD analysis project Ga0066692, IMG submission 66456) | Grasslands soil microbial communities from the Angelo Coastal Reserve, California, USA - 14_0929_12_40cm | ecosystem: Environmental > Terrestrial > Soil > Grasslands | place: USA... | reverse complement strand
GGGTAGGTGACCATCGAGCTGCCGTGGCCGAGGATCAGGTCGCCCGTAAAGATGGCGCGATCCTCAGGAATGACAAAGCTCAGATGGTCGGCGCTGTGACCCGGGGTGTGGAGCGCGGTCAGGTTGAGAGTGCCCGCGCGCACGATGTCGCCGTCGTGCAGTTCAGGGTGGCGCCGCACAGACGCGTGGTGCGGGGCGGCGAAACGCTCCGCGAGCGGAAGGTGGTCGGGGTGCGAGTGCGTGACCAGGACGACGCCGACGGTTTTGCCGGCGAGGCGCTTGTTGAGCGCCGCGAGATGAGAGTCGTCGTCGGGGCCGGGGTCGATCACCGCGACCACAGGGCCCGCCTCGATGATCCAGGTGTTGGTGCCGGGCCCCGTGTACGGCCCCGGATTCGGGGCCACGACGCGGGTGACTAGAGCCACGGTCGGACGTCAGCGCAGGTGATAGGCCGGGAGGTAGATGTCGACTCCATCCGAGCGGCCGGCGTCGAGCCAGCCGTCGAGCTGCGTATCCACGATCAGGCGGACGAGAGGCTCGCCAAGCTCAGGCACCGCGAGTGGTTTGCGCTCACCGGCGGCCGTCACCTGGACCCTCCACCAGCCACCCATTGGCTGGGCCTCGACGTTGAGCGAATCGCCGAGCAGCCAGTCCCGGATCCGAGTGAAGGCCTCGACCATGACGGGCTCGGAGCCGAGGACGACGGCGTCGGCGGGCACGTTGTTGGTCGCGGTCGGCAGGGCGAGGTTGAGCACCGCGCCCAGGACGACGCCGCGTGCGCTGTCTTTGGGCTCGACCGCCGCGGCCTCGAGGCCGGCGGCCCTCCGTACCACCTCCTGCGCCTGCTCGAAAAGCCCTTCCAGCAGCTCGGGCCGGCCGAAGGCGGCCTGACGGGCGGACTCCTGGAGCGCCAGCACCGAGGAGCGCAGCTTGTGGCCCAATCGGCCGAGCAGGTAGTCGCGTTGCTCGTTGACGAGCCGCTGCCCTATCTCGGCGCTCTGCCGAGCCACCCGAAGCCCGCCGCGCTCCGCCCAACCGACGAGACGGCCGTTCAGGAGAAGCGCCTCCCAGGGACCGCCGGGGGGCGGAAACTCCGTGTCCGCCGGGCCGTGCCTGAGATGGTCGGGGACCAGCTCGAGGCCGCCGCCAACACGCACCCATATGGGCGCGACGGCGTTCATATCGACTTCTAACGCGGCCGGAGGCTGGGGCTGGCGCCCCCGCGACGGATCTTCGGCGCGCCAATCTCTCGCCGAGATCGTCACCCGCGCTTGTTAGGTACGAATCCGGGCAGGGACGGTGAATCTGAAGGTCGTACCGCGGCGGTCGCTGGCGGCGACCCAGATGCGGCCGCCGAACGAACGCTCGACCACGAGCCGACACAGGTAGAGACCTAGCCCGAGGCCGCCCTGGGACCGGCTCCGGCCGGCGGGACCCGTTTTCTCGAAAACGGTCTCGAGGGTCGCGGCCGGGAGACCCTGACCGTTGTCGGCCACCGTCACCTCCAGCCATCCGCGCTGGACCTGCCGCGCCTCGACCTGAACCGACCCGATCGTGTACTCGAGCGCGTTGCCGATCAGGTTCGTCACCACCTGCGCGAGGTGGGCCGGCTCGCAGAATGCGGCGGGCAGGTTCCCGGGCAGGTTGACCTGGACCGCGGCCGTCCGCTCCGCGTAGCGATGATGGAGGACTGCGATCACCCCGGCCAGGACCGACGCAAGGTCGACGGGCTCGGGAGTCGGCTCGAAATGCCTGGTCTCCAGCTTGGCGATGATCAGCTGGCTCTCGACCAGGCTGAGCAGCCGGTCCGACGACTCGTATGCCTCCTGGAGCAGCGTTCGCCGGCCCGCGGAGTCGATCGTCTCGTCCCACTGCATGATCCCGGCGAGGGTGTTCTTCATCGCCGCGGCGGGACTCCTGACCTCGTGGCCGATGGCGCGAAGCATCAGGTCTTTCGCCTCGAGCGCTTGCCTCTGCACGGTGACGTCCTCGTGCAGCGTGAGCACCCCGGCAGGCTCGCCCTCGAGTCCGGGGATGACCACGCGCCGCACATGCACGGTGCGGTCGGGCTCCTTCATGCGGAGCTCGAGCGTCCCGTCGGAATCGCCGTCTTCGGCCAGGATCGCGCCCGCCGCGGCATAGATCTCGTCCGGTTTGCGACCTGGCATCTCTGACGCCTGCAGGCTGTATATGGACTCGATCTCGGGATTGGCGTAGACGATCCGCCCTGCGGCGTCCTCGAGCATCACTCCCACCGGCGAATGGCGGAGGATCGCGTTCATCATCCGACGCTCGCGGTCGAGAGCGTCGACCAGCTCGAGCTGACCCAGCAGAACCGAAGCCTGGCCGGCCAGCACGGCGGCGAGCCTGCGCGTCTCGGCGCCACCCACGGTGATGCGCGCCACCAGCAAACCCCCGAACCGGCCTTCGACCTGGATCGGAATCGCAAACGCATCGGGCGGCGCGCCAAGCAGGTCGAGCAGGGCGCGAAGCCGGCGCCCGCCCGCGGCCGAGGTAAGCGCACGCAGCAGCTGCGCGCTGTCGGTGACCGGCACCTTGGGGGCCGCCTCCCCATCATCGGAACGGCGCACGAGCTCGCCGTCCTCGAGCAGCCAGAGCTCGCCCTGAGACCCGGCCAGCGCGCGGCTGACAAGACGCGCCATCTCGGAGCGAGCGCGGTCCGGCTCGGTGGGCGTCAGCTCGGTGAACGCGGCCACCGCCTCGAGGGTGCGGATCCGGCCTCGAGTCTCGGCGACCAGCCGTGCGTTCTCGATCGCGACAGCCGCGTGGCGGGCGAAGTCGAGGGCCGCGGCGCTCGGTTCGGCGACAAGCGTCGACGCATGCACCGCGCCGATCACGCCGACGAGGCGGTCGCCATACCAGAGCGGCACCAGGTTCCACGCGTAGTCGTGCGCCGTCCCGCTGACGATTCCGGCAGGAGCGATGCGGTCGTCGGAGTTGAGGCCGGCCCAGGCCAGCACCTCCTCCGCGGCCGCATCGCCGCTGCCGCGAGTTGCCGTCACGCGACCCTCGGTGTCGAACGCCCAGCAGACCGCCCCGGCGCACTCGAGCATGGTTCGGGCCTGGTCCGCGATGTTCGCAACGACGCTCATCAGCTCGTGGCCGGCCAGCGCCGCCAGCTCCTGGATTCGCACCGACTGCGCGAGCGCGAGCTCGTTGGCGTGGTGGAGCCGCAACGTGCGCAGCGCGATGCCGACGACCGGCATCGCGGCCTCGAGCAGCTTCACGTGCGTGGCCTGGAATCGCGCGCCGTCGTTGCGCATGGCGACCACGCCTGCCACCACACGGTCGTCCTGTGTGATCGGCGCCCAGACGACGTGGCTCGGCGAGCGCGTGAATATGTAGCTTCCGATCGGCCCACCAAGGTCCGGCGACTCGGGGTTGACCGATTCCGCGACCTGGGGACCGTTTTCGATCATCCGGCGGAAAAAGGGCGCGTTGTCGATGAGGACCGGCCCTACCGAGGTCGACGGCCGGCCGCGCTCAGCGAGGAACCCGGACACGAGGCCTGCGACATCGACGTAGGCAAGGACCATGTGGGTCGACTCGAGATAGTCGCTCGCGACGGAGAAGACGGCGTCCGCAAGCTGACGTTCGTCGGACGCGCCCGCGACCCCCAGCTCCAGCAAGTGCAGCGCTTCAAGGCGCGCGCGCTCCGTCTGGGCCTGCGCGAAGTGGTCGGCGTTGGCAAGCGCCAGGCTCACGTGGGCGGCCACGTCCTGCAGGAGCTTGACGTGCCATTCGTCGAAGGTGCCTTCGGTGTACGACTGCAGCGAGAGCATGGCCGTGATGCGCTCGCCGCTGAGCACGGGCACCCACACGAAAGAGCGCGACACCCGGCGCCTGTCCGACGGAGGACCGGACACGAAAACCGCGGCACCCTGGCCAACCGTCCAGACCTCGCGCTCGAGATCTTTGCCTTCGAAGCTCCGAGCCCACGGCGAGCTCCGCACCAGCACCGGCTTGCCGGTCTCGTATGCCTCGCGCGAAGGACCCGTGATCGCAAGCGCGACCGGAGGAACGACCTCTTCGACGCCGGCGACGTACTGGTAGCCCTCGGCGACGGGGCCTTCGGCCGTCTGGGTGATCGTGGCCAGGATGAAGCCGTCGAAGCTCAGCGTCGCCGAGAGCTCCTCGCGCAGCGTGCGCATGATCGACCAGCGGTCGAGGCTCGAGGCCAGGCGGCGTCCAACCGAGTTGACGACCTCGAGCCGGCGGCGCTGATCCTCGATCGCCTCATAACTGCGGGCGTTGCGAAGCGCCAGCGCGACCTCGTCCGAGACGAGCTCGAGGAAGGCTGCGGTCGAGTCTTCGTACGCGTACGGGCGCGAGCACTTGATGCCCAGCGCGCCTCGTGCGACGCCGCCCTCTTTGAGCGGAACCCACAAGGACGAGTGCGGATCGTGGGTCAGCACCGGTTTGTTGCCGGCCATGACGTCGCGGGCCGTGGCCGATAGTGGCGACCGCGCGGAAAGCGATTTCGAGGTTGCGGTCGCCTCCCCGTCGAGATGCAGGTGCCGGGCGCGGTCCGTGCTCTCCTGGAACGTCACCATCTCGAGCGAGTCCACCGGCAGCAGTTCCCGCAGGGTTCCGTACAGCCCGGTCAGCACGGTGCTCTCGTCCAGGGTCGAGGTCATCGCGCGGGCGACACCGTTCAGGGCCTGGAGGCTGCGCGCCTGGTTGCGCGTCAGCTCGTTGAGGGACGCATTGGCGAGCAGGATCCCAAGCCGGGCATGCACGTCTTCGAGGAACTGGAGCTCGGCGGGCGGCACCCGACGCTTGCGGTACGTGTGATAGATGACGCTGCCGATGAGCTCGCTCTGATGCCGCACTGGGACCCAGATGGCAAGCTTGCTGCGGACCGTAACGCCTGGTCCTTTGCCGATCTCCAGGCGGCGGTTCGATTCGATCGGCAGGACCGTCGTATTCGGGTGGGCGAACTGGCGTGCGTACATGGATTCGCGCACCGGCCGGCGGCGAACGTCCTGCAGCACGCCCGCGTCCATGGCGAGCGAGTGGTACCAGCCCTCGCGCTCGAGTACCTGGAGGTTGATGGCGTCGTATCCGAACTTGCCCTGGAGCCCCCGGTAGAGCACCTGGAGGAGGTCGGCCTCGGTCACGCAGGTGCCCAGCTCGTGGACCAGCGCGGTCACGGAGGGCGCCGCTTTGCCGCTGGCCCGCGCTCTGGGTACCGGCGTCGGGCGGGCGAGTGATCGGTTGATCACCGTCGGAGTGCGGTGCGGTCCGGTGTTACGACGCGCGGAGGTTGCCATTGCCACGGATATACTGCGCCAGAATTCAGGTGCCTTTCACCCCGCCAAAGCCAATTGCACCTACTCCGGAGGAGTTGAGGGGCTCGACTGTGCTCGTCGTCGATGACGAGCGAGCGTGGAGGGTCATCCTGGAAACCGACCTCAAAATGCTTGGCTACAAAGTTTCGATGGCCGAAGACGCCGACCAGGCGCTGGTCAGGGCGGCGGCCGACAGGCCGGAGGTGGCGATCATCGACCTGATGCTCCCGGAGCCGATGGACGGCTGGGGGCTTTTGAACGAGCTGCGAACGCGCGGCCAGAAGGTGCCTGTCATCTTTTACACGGCCTACCCGGTCTTCCCCTCTGGGACGGACGACCCGGACGTCGTCGGTTACATGAGCAAAGCAGTCGACCGGGCAGATCTCTACGCGTTGCTGCCGGTCGCGATCCGGCGCTCTCGCGAGCGCCGGGACTCAGAGCCTAGTGATTAAAAGAAGTCTGCCCAGTCGGTCGAAGCGAACGCGTCGGTCCACTGCGCCCCGGCGGCGAGTGCAAGCGCAACCAGTACCACGATCACAAAGACCACACCCTGGACCTTCAGTCGCCAAGTCATCCCCAATTTACCCCTTTGTTTTTCCAATTACGTTTGGTCCGGCACAAAGTATGCGGTAGGCCGGTTGAATTTGAGCATTTTAGTGTAGTCAATAATCGTAAAAAATAGTGTAGGGGTAGCCTTGGAAAATCAAACTATCACCCAAAATCGGAGCCAGCCGCGCCAGCGCGAGGTGCGCCTACCGCCACTGCCGCCCGGCCTCGAGGTCTACCGGCCGGCTGACGTGCTCGGCTCCTCGGTCCTGGTGGTCGAGGACGAAGCCGCGATGCTGCAGCAGCTGCGCATCGACTTACAGGACCTCGGTTACCGGCCGTCGGTTGCCGCCACGGTGGTCGAGGCGCGCGACCTGCTCGAGCATGAGCGGGTGGCCGCCGTCCTTCTCGACCTGGTGCTGGACGAGCGCGAAGACTCGGGCTTCGAGCTGCTGACCTGGATCCGCCAGCACCACCCGGGCCTGCCTGTGATCGTGCTTTCGGCCGCGCAGGTCAACTCTGCATCGATCCGGCGCGCTTACGAGCTCGGAGCGAGCTCTTATTTCGTCAAGGGCAACGTCCCGATGGCCCACATCTACTCCGACCTGGCCGCACGCCTGGTCGAGCGCGGCACCGGCCGTCCCGGCAGCTATCGTTTCGGCCGGCTCGAGTTCGACCCGACGCGGCGAACCGTGAAGCTCGGGGAACGGGAGGCACGCCTGACTCAGCAGCAGGCCGCCCTCGTCCTGTTTCTTGCCCAAGGATCCAAACCCGTGACCGCGCGCGACCTCATCCTGGCCGGACTGTTTCGCAACAACGCGGCGCATTCGACTGTGCACTCGGCGCTGCTGACGCTGCGGCGGCGCCTCGATGACCTAGAGCCGGGATTGGGCACGACATTCGTGCATGCTTCGGCTCGGGGCTACAGCCTGGTGGCGGTGCATGACTGACGATTCGCATGCCGAGCACGGGACGACTCCGCTGCCGAGCAAGTCGGTGCTCGACGACGTGGTCGACCTGCGTCGCTACTTTCACCAACATCCCGAGGTCAGCTTCAGCGAGCACGAAACGTCGCGCTACTTGAAGGACAGACTGCACGAGCTCGGCCTCGACCTCGAGACCTGCCCCACCGAGACAGGCGCTGTCGCGTTGCTCGACACCGGCAGAAGGGGCAGGACTGTGATGCTGCGTGCGGACATCGACGGTCTTCCGATCCTGGAAGAGTCCGGCGTCGACTTTCAGTCGCGCATCGAGGGGCGAATGCACGCGTGCGGTCACGACGCGCACATGGCGATCATGATCGGCGTCGCTCGCACCCTGATCGACCGGATCTGGGACGTGAACGGCAAATACCTCTTCGTCTTCCAGCCTGCGGAAGAGATCGTCGAAGGCGCGAAAGCGATGATCGCGCGCGGCCTGCTCGACGACCATCGACCTGACGTTGTCATCGGCCTGCACATCGTGAGCTTTATGCAATCCGGGACGGTGATCACGCGGCCTGGATTGTTGTGGGCCGGCTCGGATGCATTCGACGTCAAGTTTTCGGGACCGGGCGGCCACGGGGGCATGATGGGCCGTCGCGGCAACGTGCTTGCGGCGCAGGCCTTCTTCGTCGAGCGATTGCACACGGTCGTCGAAGGCCTCGAGCACGACGGCGTGCAGTGCCACACCACGATCGGCAACATCAGCAGCGACGGCGCCTGGAACATCGTGCCGCGAGGCGTGCTGGTCCAGGGCAGCCTGCGCACGTTCAACGATTCGTTACGCGCCCAGGCGCTCGATCGGCTGCACGACCTGCTCCGAGAAACCCAGAGCGAGTTCGAAGTCCAGACCAACGTCGCGCTCGTGCACGGCACCGTGCCTTTGATGAACGAGCCCAACGTGACGCGCAAGGTGCTCGAGGTCGGCGAGGAGCTGATCGGAGACCGCGCGAGCCTGCTTGGCCGGCCGCTGACGGTGAGCGATGACTTCGCCGAGTTTCTGACGAGGATTCCGGGTTGTTACTTCATGCTCGGCGCGCGACCGAGCGGTGACGTGCCGCCAGCGCACCACTCGCCGGGATTCCGGATCGACGAGGCCGCGCTGCCAGTGGGCGTAAAGGTGCTGGCGGGAGCGGCGGCACGTCTCGCGTCCGAGTAGCGAACATTGCTGTTTCTGTTCGCCATCGTCCTCGGCATCGTCTTCGGCCTCCTGACCGGAGGGAAGGTCGGCAACCTGGCCCGGATTCGTTTTCGGTGGCCGTGGCTCGTTCTGGCCGCGGTCATCGTGCGCGAGGCCGTCCTCCTCACACCCTTGAACCGCGTCGCGGGCGCGCAGTACGCCTACATGCTGGGACTGGCCGCGATCCTGGCCTGGACGGCCTGGCACTGGAATCGGCTGTCCGCCCTGTGGCTGGTCAGCGCCGGCATCGCCGTCAACCTGCTGGTGATGATCGCCAACGGGGGGCGGATGCCGGTCGCGACGGAGCTGGCGGGCTCACTCGTGCGGCGTGGCACGGTGGGCCAGTACGTGGTCATGAGCAGCGACACCCACCTCAATCTGTTGGGAGATTGGATCGCGCTGTACCCCGTGCCCGAGGCCTACAGTCCTGGGGACGTTCTGATCGCGCTCGGGCTGGCCATCACCGTGTTCATCGCAACTGCAACCCCAGCCCGTATAGTGAGCTGACCCCGCCGTGATCATCTTCTGGATCTTCACGTTTTTTGTCGGCGCATCGGCTTTCGCTTTCGCGCTGATCGCCCTCCAGATGGGCATCGCCATGTCGCTGCTTTACGCGGTGATCGCGATGCTTCTGGCGCGCGGCATCCTGAGCATGGTCCGCCGAGCTCTGATCGTCCGAGAAAAGATGACGCCAGAGACCGACGTCCTGCAGCGCACGGTCGAGACGAATCGGGCGGTCTTCTGGAAGCGGGCGATCTTCCTGGCCCTCATCCCGACCGGCTACTTCGCGGTCTCCTACTTTTTCTTCGGGCTGGCTCCCGAGGACGCTCTCGCGGCCCTGCCCGACTTCCTGGCCCTCGCCCTCACGCAGCTCCTCTACCTCTTCTTCCTGCTGGGCGCGAACTTCATGTTGTTCTTCGGTCCCTTCTATCTCTACACGCGCATCGGCAAGACGATGATCAACCCCGACGACGCGAACTTCGGCGTCGACATGAGCGACGTCCGCGGCCAGCTCGCTGCGGTCGAAGAGATGAAGCGGATCCTGCGCCTGATCGAGCACGGGCGACTCTTCGTCAAGGCCGGCGGCAAGCGCGAGCGGGGCGTGCTGATGGTCGGTCCCCCAGGGACAGGCAAGACGATGCTCGCCAAGGCGATCGCCTCGTCGCTGCATGTGCCTATCTACATCGCCAACGGTGGCTCTTTCGCCGGTATGTTCCTTGGCATCGACGCGCTGAGCGTCTATCTCATGGTGCGCGCGGCGCGCAAGCGCGCCAAGGTGTGGGGCGGCTGCATCGTCTTCATCGACGAGATCGACGCTCTCGGCCAGCGGCGATCCGGCACACAGGGCGGCGGCGGCATGATGCCTGGAATGGGTGGAATGTTCGGCGGCGGCATGCTCGGCCTGAACATGCTGCTCGTCCTCATGGACGGCATCGACAACCCGGGCTGGATCGCACGCCAGCTGCGCAGCCTGCTCAACCTGACGCTCGACGGACTGTTCCTGCCGCGCACGATCGGCTTCAACGGCACGAAGTTGCACCTCCGCATCCCCGCCCTCAAGGCGCCGAACTACAACATCCTTTTCATCGGCGCCACCAACCGGCCTTCCGTGCTGGACGAGGCCCTGACGCGACCGGGACGCTTCGGCCGCCAGATCACCTTCCTGATGCCTAACCGCGAAGCGCGCAAGGACATCGCCGCGCTGTACTTCGACAAGAAGCAGCACGACCCCGCGCTCGACACGCCCGCCCGGCGGGACGAGTTCGCACGCGTGACCGAAGGCTACTCACCGGCCGACATCGAGCAGGTACTTTCGCTCGCCCTGCTGTACGCGTTCGAGGAGGGACGGGACACGTTCGGCTGGCCCGACATCCGAGAGGCGATGGGCAACGTGGAGGCGGGCCTTGCGATCCCGGTCGAGTACACCAAGAGGGACAAGATCGCGGTCGCCCGGCACGAGCTCGGCCACGCGATCGCGTCGCACTTCTTCGAGAAGGACCGCTCGCACGTGCGCCTCTCCATCCGCCGGCGCGCCGATCCGCAGCTGGGAGAGATTGGGGGCTACCACAAGTCGCTGCCCCAGGAAGAGGAGTGGCTGACCTTTCGCTCCCAGCTCTCGTCCCGAATCCGCGCCCAGCTCGGCTCCCTTGCTTGCGAGCACGTCTTCTACGGCGAGAACACGACGGGCGTGACCATGGACCTGGTCCAGGCGACGAACACCGCGTGCCGGATGGTGGGCATCGTCGGCATGGGCGCCGACAAGCTCGATCCGCCCATGTCCGCCAAGGCGGTGGGCATCGGCGAGCAGCTGATCTCGGTCGCCGAGGTGACGCAGGGCATGCACGAGCAAGGGACGGGTGTCGGTGCGGTGCTCAACAACCCCCGCAGCCGCAAGACCGTCGCCCAGCTGTTGGGACACGCTTACATCGACGACTGGCGGCTGATGGCGATCAACAAGGAAGGCATCGACCAGGCGGCAGAGGCGCTGATCGCGCAGGGCGAGCTCGTAGGGGACGAGATCGCGGGCCTGCTGGACTCTTGCGGCCTCCGCGAGCCGGACGCGGCGGACCCGTATCCGGAAGACGTGCCGATCATCCCCGACCAGCGGCCGTACATCGCCGCCAGCACAGAGCAAACCGCCTAAGTACAGGCCGTGATCCCACGCGGAGCGGCGGTCCTGGTTGCGGTCGTCCTCGCGGCTCAGCCACGCGCCGCTGCGGCCCAGGACCCCGACGCAGCACCCAACGCCCACCACGAAGCAGCGCGGATCGTCGCCGCAGAGCTCGCGATGGAGGACGCCTCGGCGCGGCTCACCGCGCTGGCCGCCGAGCATCCAGCCGGACTGGCGGAAGCAATGCGGCACGAGCTCGCGGTCGACGGCGCCACCTACGGCTTTCGCCAGGCGGCCCGCCAGGAGGAGCTGCGGGTCTACGAGCTCGCCGGCTACTCGAGCGTCGAGTCCTCGGTCCTACCCCTCCTCCCCGCGGACACCCAGAGTCCCCTGCGGGATTCGATCGCGGCCCTGCACTCGCTCTACACGCTCGCGGGGATCGACCAGTACTACCTCGTCAACGTGCACTTCACGCACCCCTACTCCGACGCCGCGCCGCTGACCGCCCTGCGCTCCTACTATCTGGAGGCTCAAAACCGTTACGGCGTCGACGCCAGCTACCTGGCCTCGATCAACTTCATCGAGAGCAACTTCGGCCGCGTGAACGGACCTTCATCCGCGGGCGCCAGGGGGCCGATGCAGTTTCTGCCGAGCACATGGGCAAACTACGGGCAGGGCGGCAACATCATGGACCCGCACGCGGCGATCCTTGCCGCGGCGCGATACCTGGTCCACTACGGGGCGCCTTACGACATGCGGACCGCGATCTGGCACTACAACCTGGACTACGACTACGTCGACGCGGTCGAACTTTTCGCACGAGCCTACCGCGCGGACCCGGGCTGGCTCGACCGGATGTATTACTGGAACACGTTCGGCTAGCTAGCTAGCCGTTAACCCCTCCCAATCGACATGGGCAAATGTCCCATCCAAACACCGACGGTTTCGAGTCCCGACGACGTTGGTCAAATTCGGTGGGAGT
>Ga0066692_10000751_pt1 | contig 11720 bp, 11 predicted proteins | sample GraSoiAngelo_141_FD_66456 | JGI IMG/M metagenome (GOLD analysis project Ga0066692, IMG submission 66456) | Grasslands soil microbial communities from the Angelo Coastal Reserve, California, USA - 14_0929_12_40cm | ecosystem: Environmental > Terrestrial > Soil > Grasslands | place: USA... | reverse complement strand
TGCCTGCGCGCCTCGCAGGAGGATCTGGAGTGGCTGCAGCGCGAGATCAGCCGCTCGCCGCAGTCCCCGGTGGCGGTCGATGTCGAGAAGCAAGAGGTGAAGTTCGGCAGCCGCACGATCAAGGCGACGATCCCCGACGGGCCGCGGAACCAGCTCGTCGGGGGTACGTGGGATTCGACGGCGGTGCTGCTGGAGGCGGGCGCGGCGATCGAGACGACGGCGCGGATGTTGCCATATGTAGCTGGTTTCTGACTCTAGGCCGCCAGTCTGGGCTAGGCGCCTCACCGGTCGACAGGGTAAGCTGGTCCATGGAGTTGAGTAGGCTGCCCAGAGTACGTGGTAGGCCGGAGGCGCCGCAATGGTGAGACAACAGGCAGAAAACATCGTCCCCGACCCTCTCTCGCCGCAGCAGGCGGAAGATCTTCTGGATCTGGTAGACGTAATTCGTGATCCCATTCACGGCGATGTTCGCCTCACTGCACTGGAACGCCATCTAATAGACTCGCCCGAATTTCAACGTCTTCGCGGCATCAATCAGTTGGGCATGACCTATGTTGCTTACCCCGGGGCAGTCCACAACAGGTTCATGCATTCGATCGGCACGTTGCATGTCTGTTCCCAGATGCTGACTACATGTAACGCCAACGCAGACACATACCGTCGCCTGGCGGGCGCTGGTGATCCTCTTCCGATCGGCTTGAGCAGCTATGCAATGCTTCTCGCGCGACTATGCGCGCTCTTGCATGATCTTGCTCATGTCCCGTTTGGCCACACTTTCGAAAAAGAAGGACGGATCTTCCGAAACGACGAGTGGCAGGATCCCGAGAGGCGCGACACGCGCTTGCTGGGATCGGAGACGGAATTTGCCGAGCGACTTCGCCGGTTCTTCACATCGAACGAATTACCGGCCGCTGCCGCTGATCGGCTTCGCGAGGATCTGAAGGCTATCTTTGTCTCTCGACGCTCCACTGTCGACGATCTGCCGTATCCATTCATCCACGATCTTGTTGGGAATACGATTTGCGCGGACCTTATCGACTATGTCGAGCGCGATATGTATTTTTGCGGCCTCAGCGAGAGGTTCGGCGATCGCTTTCTGGAGTACCTGGCGGTGATGCCCGTAATCCGCGTGGCGGCTGAAAGCTATCGGCCGATTCGCGACGAGCGCCCGCTTGCCTTTCGCAGCGAGGAGACAGACGGAGCGCGGCGACTCTGTCGCGTTGTCCTCCTTCGCTACCGGTACAATGAGCGCAAGGAAGCCGTGATCAAACATGGCGTGGTTTCCGAGGCTATCGATCTCGTTCGCAAGCGGTTATCCGTCGCGGAAAAGCTCTACTTTCATCGCACAAAGATGATCGCATCGTCCATGTTGATTAGCGCCGCCGCAGCGAGACGCCTCACGGCAACCGAAATTTGGGACCTCACTGATGCCGAGGTTCTTAAGTTGCTCGCAGCGAGCACAGAGCCTCGAGCGCAGGTATTGGCCCGCAAACTTCAAGCACGAGACCTGTTTAAGCCCATATATAGGGTCACCTATCGGCCAGGGCAGGAAACGCGTGATCCCCTTTGGGATGAAGACGGTGCATACGAGCGCTTTAAGACTCCCCGTGCTCGCGAGAACTTGAGCCTGCGGCTTGAAGAGATAATTGCTGCATTCCACGGCCAAGAACCCGCGGCAGCGGTCGGGACAGTGACAATGTCGTGCCCTGATCGCGACATGAATCTCAAGGCTTTCGATATGTTAGTCTTGCCACGCCCGGGCGGCCAAGTACGACGTCTCCATGACTCTGAGCACCCGCCCACAAAGCAGGAAATCCAGGCGATCGTTGAAGCACATCAATATCTTTGGAAACTCGAGGTCTTCGTCGATTCGAGCGTCGTAAACCTGGCGCCCCAGGATCCGTTTGCCCAGAAGCTTGCGGGCGCGATTCAGCATGAGATCGGACCCAAAAACGAAATTGAGGCTTTCGCAAATGTCGCGTCGATAGATCTAGACACCTGGGCTGCTGAGATTACGCTCGAACGCGACCTCAAGTTACTAGGGCTCCACGATAAAGTCACTCATGCCGACTTCGGTGTCCTAAAGGAAACCGCCTTCAGAGAGATGACTGCGGAGCGGCGGCTTGAGGAACTTCGCACGATCCTCAGGAGTCGAGGATACAAGGCGTGAGCACATCGATGTCGACGTTCGAAGCGTTACCGCGTTCCCTGCAGACCACTGTCGACGACTTTCAACGGTACGTTGTTGGGCAGTATATGCGTCGGGCCACCGAGTGGGATCAGGCGCAGCCCCTGATTCAGCGAATTGCAGACAGCTGCCTGGGCGTAGCGACACCGGTCTGGCCACGGGTCGAGCCGGAGACGATAGCCCTGCTGCTGCAAATAAACGTCATCTTTGATAGCGAACTACGGTCCGGTGTTTGCGGCCGCCTCGTGCCAGAGCGTGGTGGCGGTTTCCAAGCGATCGTCGCCGGCACACCCAGTCAACCCCGTACGAGGTTTACAATCGGCCATGAATGTGGACACGCATTCTTCTTCCGACCCAGCCCGGGTCAGGCGCAGCGAATCATTCCGGCAAGTGTCCCCGCCAAGAAAATGTCACGCGAGGAGTGGCTCTGCAACGAATTCGCGCGGGCTTTGCTTGTACCGAATCGATGGAAGCGGGACGTACTGGGTCGAGATGTCCAGATGTCCGAGATATGCTCGTTGGCCCGCTCGCTATCTGTCTCGACAGAGGTCTTGGTTCGGAGAGTCCTGTACGACTGGAGCGAATGGGCCTCGTCCGTCTTCTATTCCGTTTGGTTCGACAGCGACAACTGTAATGTACGAATATTTAGAGGCACTAAGTCTCAGTCGCGGCCTGATTCGACACCGACACGCGAGGCAGTGAAGTCTGTATGCGAAAAAGGTCGTCGCCCTCTGCGTAGTTGGCTGCAAAGTTCTTACAGCGTGAAGGACGACGATATCGTGGAGTCCGATTCAACGACGTGGTGGCGCATCTCGAAGCAACATCCGGTCGGAAGACAGACCACGGAAGTTTAGAGCAATATTCGCCCGTTGCGGCAGAGGACCAGCCAACAAGAAGAATGACAACGAGAGTATTAGCGCTGTCGGGCCCGATTGCATCCGGAAAGACGGCGCTTGCGGAGCTTGTGGCAACGCGATTGGGCTACAACCACATACGGATACGAGACTTGCTCCAGCGAGGGTTTCGTCCGAGTGAGGGTGAAGCAACAAGAAGCAATCTCCAAGACTTTGGTGCGGCGCTTGAATCACAGACGGCTGGGCGTTGGTTGGCAGATCAAATATCGCAGCTCACCAACAACAATGTCGCCCAAGGAATCGTAGTGGACTCCGTCCGAACAGTCGCGCAGATACGCCGCCTACGAGAAACCTTTGGGCCTAAATTCATTCACTTGCACTTGACCGCTGTGCAGAGGATTTTGGAGGACCGCTTCGAGTCGAGGCGTGGCAACAGCACGAAGGAAGCGTCAACGTTTCTGGCCGCGATGAGTCATACCATCGAGAAAGAAGAGGCGCAGCTTTTGACACTCGCCGACAAAGTGATCGATACCTCAACGCTCGATACTGAATCGGTCTATCAGGCAGCGGTAAGCTCGATGGGGATCTAGGAATCTAATTTAATTAGTGCCTGCGCCCCTCCCGCCCGAGGTCCGGCCTTCGGTCATGGAAGTCAGGCCTCTTTGAAGGTCATTGTTCCCTTGGCAGACGACACCTGCGTCGAAAAGGCTTCACGAAAGAGACGCGCTAGAGCCGCGGGCAGCTTGTCCAGATACCGAAAGCTTTGAGGAGGACTAAACCCCGGGCATTGCATCCTTAGACGCTGGAGATGCAGCGGGGTCTCCAGGCGTACCGCTTGCTTGACCTCGATGGCGAACGCGCTCTCTGCCCCGTGTAAGTACTTGTCGTACTCATTCCGCGACAACGACATGCGAGCGTTACACCGACGCCAGACGGCATCTGGGGTCGATTTGAAGGTGTCGGCCACAATCAGGAAACCGGCCAGCGCCTTTGTAGGAGACGCCTCATAAAGCGCGATCAAATGCCCAGGACTTAAACGAACAGGACGCCTGCGAAGCTCTACTGCCTTAGACCCGCTCAATAGGGCATTGGAAAATCGTGGTCGAACGGACAGCATGATGCCTTCCTGAAGTGCGTCACCGCTGGTTGACATCACACTGCCTGTTCGTAGAGCTGCCGGAATAGTTCATCGGTGACGCGCAGCGGGCTTTGGAGTGTCGTTCCACTTAGCCCATTAGCCCTAAGGTATCGCTTGAGCTCGCGCCACGGGATCGGTTTGGGGAAGAGTTCTGTATGGCTAAACGAAAAGGACAGAATCGTACCTGTCGCGCGATTCCTGGCCACCGCTAGAATCTCCGACCATGTAAATACACCGAGTCTCTGAAATCGCTTGAAGAGTTGTTTGGCCTCGCCGACGAACGTCTCGTTTACCAGTGAGCACGCGACTAAGTGCTTTGCTCGACTAAAACCCGGTTCGTCGCTGACATACCAAAGAGCCCGGGCGGGGGCGCTGGGACTGCGTGGCCGTGCGGCTCGATAGTAGACATTCTCCGTTCGTAGCAATAGGAGCGGGTCAGCACCGAATAGGTCTTCCCTCGAAGAGTCCTCATCGAAAAGCTGCATTGCCCAGTATGGACGGATCGGCACGATGTAGGTCGGCAAGGAGCTATCGAGCGCCTTCCCAGGCCAAAGTGCGCGCTCTAGCAGCAATTGCCGCCGGATCCGCGCTCTGTTTGCCTCGGCCGGTGCGTACCCGCCGAATTGTCTGTGGTCCGGACCATCACCAATCAGCAGTGTCTTCTCCATATCTTCCAGCCTGTGGAAGCCCCGTAGGTTTTGCTTCACATAAGCTTTACCCACATGTCGGAAATGCAGGCGGGACAGTATGGTCGCGATCCTCGGCGCTAGATGCACATCATCGATTTCAAATGACATCTTTCGAAGGCGAACCGACTCTCGAAGCGCATGCCAGATGAGATGCTCAGCCAGTGTTTCCTCGGCAGGCGAGCCCCTAACTCGGAAAAGTGGAACTCTAAACACATCCGGACGTGTGGAATCATGAATAATTAGCGCGACGGGGGCCGCGCCTTCGCTGTCAACTCGTAAGAGATGCGTGACCTCGGGGCTACTGCAGGCTTCACGCGTCTGAGCCAGCAGAGACGACCTTTTCTCGCCAACGTCATACGCTAGGAACCTATCGACCAAGTCCTCAATGTCTCCTGCCCGAGCTCGCCGTAAGCTTAGGTGGACACCGCCGAGCCGTGCAGGCTGATATGCCGCCGCATTCAGTTCCTCATCCGTGAGCCCCAAGAGTTCGGACGGTCGAAGTACTGTTATGCCAGTTTCTCGAAAGATCTCGTCGGTCAGCTCCAAGACTCTTGTATCCCTGGTTACGAAATATCGGGCACCCGCCGCGATGCTCCCGCCAAGATGCCGACGATCCGACTCATCGCTCGGTTTTATCGACGGGCCAAGGAGCGGCCTGAGTTTCGCTAAGCAAGATTCGAATATGATTGGGCTAGGTCTCAGCAGGCGGAATGTCTGAACATGCTGGCGAGCTCTTAAACGCTCACCAGCGTCTGATCGCCGATCAATCTCGTTGTAGATTTCCGCGGTGACCGCGAGTTGTGTCAGGTCTTGGAACCAACCGACGAGCAGACCCTGCGATTCGCGAGATGACGGCCCCTCGGGATGGAGGAGGTCGAAAAATACATTGGCATCAATCGCCGCAGTGGGAAGATCGCGTGTATCGATCGAGAAGAGATCCGGATGGCCATAGTCGTACCACCATGTCTTGAGCAATCGGTCTTGCTGGCGCGCAGGCCTTTCATGCGTAACGACGAAGTTCAGCTTCGGCCATACGGCATTAGCAGCAAAGTCTGCCCGACATGTCGCACGTATTCCGAGGCAGTCGGACGTTGCCATCTTGAGCGCGTTCACAAGAATTCGGCAAACGCCCTGGCTCCGGTACTCACGGGCCACACAAAGGTGCACAATGACGACCGCTCGACCCGAAAGACGGTAGAGCACGTAACCGAGTAGAACGCCAGCTTCGTTGTACGCGCCGAGTAGCCATCCGCGCCGTGCATGATCCTCGAAAGCACCATCTGGAAGGAACCCGAGCGTCCCGCTGTTCTGGCGCCAGAGAACTCTAACTGATGTGAGCTTAGTGTCTTCAATCGGAGTAACGGTCACGAGCGCGCCGCTCACATCACACTCCCTGAGGTGCTCTCGGTCAACGCCAAAACAGCTAATTCAGCTTACCTAGCAACCCAGCAGTTGAGATTAACAATTGTAGTCGTTTGGCGTCGCTGAGATCACCGGCCGACAAGCTATCGCGTCCGATAGCCGGATACAAGGGAGCGAGGCTATAATCGGCCTCTCACGGGAGGGCTTCATGATCGGAGTGCTGACCCATCACTGGGCCAAGACTGATCGAATCGACGAGGCCAAGAGCCTCCTGGATCGAAACGGTGTCGCGCAAAGTAAAGCACCGGGCTTCGTGAGCCGCCAAACCTTGTCTCGGCCGGCGATCCGACGAAGATCACCACACTGGTGGTGTGGGGACGAGCAACGACATCTATGATCAATGGCGGGCGAGCCCAGAGCGCGCCGTGGCTATGAAAGGAGCCGAGACGCTGTGGTCGAAGCCCCCTGAGTCGGAGCGCTTTCACGTAGCTTGACCGCTTCGACTCAGCGCTCAAAGGAAGCTGCCGTTGCAGATCTGGGTCGACGCGGACGCGTGCCCTCAAGTCATCAAGGAGATCCTGTTCCGGGCCGCCGAGCGCGCGCAGATCTTGACGACGCTCGTCGCGAACACGCTGCTTCGGGTCCCCTCGTCCCCGTTCATCAAGAGCGTCCGCGTCGCTAAGGGCTTCAACGTCGCCGACCATCAGATCGTGGAGCAGATCCAGCCCGGGGACCTCGTGATCACCGCTGACGTTCCTCTGGCCGCCGAGGTGATCACACGCGGAGCTCACGCGCTCGACCCGCGAGGAGAGCTCTACTCGGAAGACAATGTTCGTGAGCGCCTGGCCTTGCGCAATCTTATGCAAGAGCTGAGGTCTACTGGCGATATTCTCGGCGGCCCGGCGCCGTTCAACCAGAGTGACCGGCAGCGCTTCGCCAATCACCTCGATCGTCTCCTGACCCGATCGGGCCGCGACCCCGGGCCGCCGCCGTCACGCAGCGCGGATTAGGACGGGTTGGGCGGCTCGACGAGCTGGATCGTCTCTTCCTGAGGGGATTGCGGCTGGCCGGCCTCGCGGCTGGCGCGGAAGCGAATCTGCGGTAGGCGCGCGACCGCCTGACGAAGAGCCTGCTCCCAGCGGGCGCCGATCTTCATGAGATCCGGGTCGCCCGCCGGAAAGCGGCGGCGCCGCGTGATCTCGAGCTCGTCCACCTCGTAGGCCAGCAGATCGATCGGCGGCCCGACAGTGACGTTCGAGCGCATCGTCGAATCCAGCGAGAGGAGCGCGTACTTGGCCGCCTCCTCGAGCGTCGTCTTGTCGAAGCGGATGCCGCGATCGAGGATCGGCCGCCCGTACTTCGTCTCGCCGATCTGCAAGTACGGCGAATCCTCGCTGGCCTGCAACGGGTTGCCCTGCGGGTAGATGATGAACAGCCCCGGGCTCTCCCCGCGCACCTGACCACCGAGGATCAGGTTGACGTTGAACTTGAACTCGTCGCGCTCCAGCGCGGCCCGATCCAGGTCCGACACGCGCCGAATTTCCTCGCCGATGATCCGCGCGGCGTCGTAGAGCGAGGGCGCCTGGGCCAGGCCCTCGCCCTGATCGAAGTCGCGCCGGAGCTGGGTGATGATCGACTGCGTGCAGGAGAGGCTTCCGCTGCTCAACAGGACGAAGACGCGCTCACCGGGCTGCTCGAAGAGGTGCATCTTGCGGGCGACGTTCACCTGATCGTGGCCTGCGTTGGTGCGTGAGTCGGAGGCCATCACGAGTCCGTGTCGGGTCCAGATGCCGAGGCAGTAGGTCACCGAGCCATGGTAGCAGAGGGCCACTCGATTGACGTGCGACTACCCCGGACTTACTGTGGGGTCGTGCAGATCCGTATCGGCTACGATCTGAGCTTCGAGGTGCCCCAGCCCACGCCGATGCAGCTCATGCTCTACGTGCACCCGGAGCAGGCACCGGCGCTGCAGCGCCCGGAATCGATCGTCGTGGAGCCGCCCATCGCGGTCGACAGCTTCGTCGACTGGTTCGGCAACCGCGCGGCGCGCATCCTGGCGCCGGCCGGCCTCCTGCGGATTTGCTACGACAACGTCATCGACGACAGCGGTCGCCACGACGTCCCGATCGCGGGCCTGCCTCTGACCCCGGTGCACGAGATGCCGCCGGAGTGCTGGCGCTACTTGTTCGCGAGCCGGTACTGCGAGGTCGATCGCATGGTGCACGTCGCCTGGGACCTGTTTGGCAAGACGCCCGAGTCCTGGCAGCGAGTGCAGGCCGTGCTCGACTGGGTGCACGGCAACGTCGCCTTCGGCTACCAGTTCGCGCGGCCGACGAAGACCGCGTTCGATGTCTATACGGAGCGCCAGGGCGTGTGCCGCGACTTCCAGCATCTCGCGATCACCTTCCTGCGAGCGCTCAACATTCCCGCGCGCTATGTGACGGGCTACCTGGGTGACATCGGCGTGTCGGCATCGCCGTCGCCGATGGACTTCTCGGCGTGGGCGGAAGCGTACGTGGGCGGCGCCTGGCGCGCCCTGGACGCCCGCCACAACCAACCGCGGATCGGCCGGGTGCTGATGGCGCGCGGCCGCGACGCCGTCGACGTCGCCCTCACGACCTCCTTCGGCAACACGACCCTCAAAGAATTCAGCGTCTGGGCCGACGAGCTCCCGGCTGCTGCCGCATAAGATCCTCCCAGTAGCACCCCGGGATCAGCCCTTGTAGTCGACCGCCGGGCGCTTCATCTCGAAGACCTCGTTGACGTGCGTGTACAGGTGGCCAGCCAGGCGCCCCCCGGCGCAGGCGGTGCATGTCGAGCCGTCCGCTCGCCGGATCGTAGACGTCGTCGCGCACGTGCAGGTGGACGATCTGGCCGATCACGAGATTGCTCGGGAGATTACCGATCGGGATAATCTGAACGAGGCGGCACTCAATGTTGATCGGCGCCCGCCCCCGCCGAGAGGAGTAGACTTGCCATTACGATCTACAACACCAGACGATTTCAGAACGGGGGTGAGGCATTCGTGATCGGAGTGCTGACCCATCACTGGGCCAAAGTGGACAGAGTCGACGAGGCGAAGAAACTCCTGGATGGTAACGGCCTAGCACAGAGTAAGGCTCCAGGCTTCATCAGCCGCCACACCCTGTACTCGGCCGGCGATCCGACGAAAATCACCACGCTGGTGGTGTGGGCGAGCAACGATATCTATGATCAATGGCGGGCAAGCCCAGAGCGCGCAGCGGCCATGAAAGGGGCCGAGGCGTTGTGGTCGAAGCCCCCTGAGTCGGAGCGCTTTCACGTGGCTTGACCGCTTCGATGCGGCCCAAAGGAGGCGCGGTGGCTCCCGAGACCAGAGCTAAACCCCAGGTCGCGATCATGAACGCGGTCCACGACCTGCCCGTCCTGGTCGCACGCGACAAGGGGTTCTTCAGGGACGAAGGGCTCGATCTCGAGTTCGTGACCACGCCGGGGATGGCTCAGGTCACGACCTCGCACACCGTCAAGTTCGACTCAGTCTTCGAGCGCCCGCTCGACTCGGTCTACAACGAGGGCGGCATCGACTGCTACCGGATGTGCGAATGGGGCATCATGAAGCGCGCCGTCGAGGCCAACGCGCAGGGGCTACGCGGCCGGAAGATCGTGGCGCTGGGCGCGTCCATGTCGAAGTTCGCCATCGTCGTCGCGCGCGACTCCAAGATCTACGAGCCCGAGATGCTGAAGGACAAACCGATCGCGGTGACGCCGAACAACGGCTCGGAGTTCACGACGCTCAAGATGATGGAAGGCTTCCTCGCGCCCGAGCACATCAAGCGGATCACCGTCGGCTCGATGCTCAAGCGCCTCGAGGCCGTGCGCGACGGCAAGGTCGCGGCGGCGAGCGTGATGGAGCCGTGGATCAGCGTGGCGCAGAAGTGGGGAATGCGCATCCTGATCGAGTCGCACTCGACGCGCAGCGAGGCCGCGGGTGACGACCTCGACGGCCCGACCCTCGCCCGGATGTTCCGCGCGCAGGCGCGAGCCGTCGAGGTGCTCGAGCAAGACCCGACGCCGTTCGTCCACTATCTCGCGCGCGAGACGGGCGGCCTGCTCGAGCTACACGAGCTCTCGACCTGGCGCCTGCTGCACGCCGCGCCGCAGCCCTACACCCGCGACCGCTTCGAGGATACCTACGCCTGGACGGTCAAGTGGAACATGACCGTGCCCGGCGCGACCTACGAGAACACCGTCGACAACCGGGCCTGGCAGTAGACTCTGACGGCCTACGGCCGGATCCCCTTCCAGTCCCCGGCCTTCTCGAAGGCCGACGCCCCCCGGTAGATCGACACCTCGTCGAAGTGCTTCGCGATCAGCATCATCCCGGCCGGCAGCCCGTCGCTGAGCCCACACGGCACGCTCATCGCCGGATGGCCGGTGACATCGAACGGCGCGGTGTTGGGCAACATCTCGAACGCCCGCTGGATGCTCTCCATGCGGGGCGCCCCCGGCGCCGGTAGCGGCGTCGCCTTCAAAGGTAGAGTCGGCATCAGCAGTAAGTCGTAGTCCTTCAGCACCGCGTCGTACGCCGCACGGAGCGAGCGCGCGAGGTTCTGCGATTTTGCGTAATAGTGCCCGCGATATTTGTTGAGTGCGTACTGCCCGAACAGGATCGTCGTCTTCAACGTGTCGGAGAACTCGTCGGCGCGCTGCCGCCACGCCGAATGCGCATCGATGAGGCTCGTCACGTAGAGCCCCTTCCAGTTGAAGCCGAAGCCGTTGCCGTTCAGCATCTGCCAGGTTGCGCCCTCGACGGCGATCGGCGTCCAGATCGCCGGGCCGGCCAGATGCAGCGGGATCGACACCTCGTCCACCTGCGCGCCGAGCTGCTTGAACGTCGCGGCGCCCTTGCGCACCAGCGCGTCGACGTCCGCTTCCGAGCTCGCGTGGCCGAAGCCTTCCTTCACCACCGCGATCTTCATGCCCCGCGCGTCGGCTGTCAGCGCGTTCGTGTAGGCGGCGGTCTTCACGTTGACCTGGCGCGGATCGAGCCCGTCGGGCCCGGCGAGCACCTCGAGCAGCAGCGCGTTGTCGGCCACCGTGGCCGTCATCGGGCCAGTGTGGTCGAGCGTCGTCTCGATGGGAAAGACCCCGGTGTAGGGCACGAGGCCGTGCGTGGGTTTCAGGCCGTACACGCCGCAGTACGCAGCGGGGATGCGGATCGAGCCGCCCTGGTCACCGCCGATGGCCATGTCGACCTCGCCCGCCGCCACGACCGCCGCGCTGCCCGACGACGAGCCGCCCGCCGAGTAGCCGGGCTTCCGCGGATTCTGCACGGGGCCCGCCGCGCTCGTGTGGCTCCCACCCGAGAAGCAGAAATACTCGCAATGGACTTTACCCATGATCGTGCCGCCGGCGTCGAGGATGCGCGTCACGATCGTCGCGTCGACATCGGGGACGTAGCCTTCCAGCGTGGAGGCGCCATTCATCATGGGCACGCCGGCCAGGCAGAC
>Ga0066692_10000744_pt1 | contig 11754 bp, 9 predicted proteins | sample GraSoiAngelo_141_FD_66456 | JGI IMG/M metagenome (GOLD analysis project Ga0066692, IMG submission 66456) | Grasslands soil microbial communities from the Angelo Coastal Reserve, California, USA - 14_0929_12_40cm | ecosystem: Environmental > Terrestrial > Soil > Grasslands | place: USA... | reverse complement strand
GCGACGAAGACGTTCTGTCCCATTCCGATGAATGAGGCGACGTGACGTGCGATCGTTCCAACAGCATATGGTTTCGATTCGGAGCCTGCCGTGACGCTTCCAATCTCATCCGGGGATATGCCCGCCATTCTAACCGCGTTCTCGGCCGCCTCCGTGGCGATTGTAATCGTATCCTCAGTGTGACCCGCGAGAGCTTTCTCTCTAAGAAGTAGTCCGTGTCTAACCTTCTCAAGGACCCTTTCTAGTTCTTTGCCTCTCTTTCTCTCCCGTTCTCTTACAATCTTCTCTGTCTCGATTCGTTCCCATGGGATGTACACGCCATAGCCGACAATTCCTACACCTCTATGACTCATCTGAAATCCCAGAGAACGATCTTCTATGAACGGCGATTCTCGCGAATCACGATATTTAAGGCTAGCCGGACCATGGTTTTGACACGAGACTGTCAAGGGATTCTGCTCTGGACCGACGTCACTGGAAGGTGTCGAAAGAACGAATCTGCAATTTTCTATGGAACTTTGTTCCAATTGAACCAGTTACAGACGGCTTTTGCGCTCCGAGAGGGAGCGAGAACCGGAAATCGCTCCAGGATGGTAGATGCCTTTCCGGGTCACCCTTCTAATCGTTCCCACCGTGATAGCTGCCTTGCTCATTGCACAAGTGGGCACTATCCAACTCCATAATCCGGCTCCGTTGGTTGGAAAGCATTCCAATCTACTTCTGGCACCGATAAGCGGTGCCCAGCCCACTCTCGTAGTGCTTGTAGGGTTCTCCGACAAGGCCAACAGCACTTCTCCAACTCGGATAGCTGGAACGCTTTCCACTATGAACGACTATTACGCCGAAGACTCGTACGGGATCGTCTCGTTTACGACGACGCTCAGTCCCTCCGCAACCTCCCAATGGTACTCGTTACAGCAGACGATGGAATACTATAGTTCCAACACCGCATCCATCGACAATCAACTAGTTACAGACTCACTTCAGGCTGCGTACAAGGCGGGAGTGAACTTTCATGATTACAAGTACGCGATAATAGTCCATGCCGGAAACGATGAGGCGATGCCCCCGCACGCGTCTACGGACATTCACTCATTTACCATTCCCGGGTACGTTTTCAACCCCTCTCCTCTGGACTCCTTTCAGATCTCAACATCGGTAGTCTCAGAGTCCGACCCGATTGGAGTCTACGCCCACGAAGCTGGCCATCTTCAGGGCCTGCCAGATCTCTACGACCTGACGCAGCAAATAGACCCGGTCAACAACTTCGTCGGCTACTGGGAAATTATGGCGCTTGGAGAATGGAACCCGAATAATGGGAATCCGTTGCAGCCATCACCCGGAACATACCCTTCACAGCACTCGTCGTGGTCAAAGATCAAGCTAGGATGGATTTCCAACTCAAGCATGCGAACAGTGTACCCAGGCAATTTGACGTCAATAGCTGTCCAAAATCTCGAACTTCCCACGTCGGGAATACACGCAGTTAAGATCCCAATCAGCGTGAACTCCGACGGATCTCTGTCATACTACCTCATAGAGATGAGAGCAAAGCTCGGAACGTACGATCAATATCTCCCATTCCCGTCCGACTACCCAGGCGCGGGCTTGCTAATCTACAAGGTAAATGAGAGCATCGCAGGAGGGCATGGCAATCTGAGACTCATCGACGCGCACCCCAGCGGGGACCTCAGCGACGCTGCGTTTGGGCCCTGTTCCTCGCCATGCGTAAGCAACAACACCTTTTCAGACCCCGTTAACTTTGTCAAGATAATCGTGACCAACACGACCTCCACAGCTTACACGATAATCATCGACAGGACCAGCTCACCGCTTCTACTTCTGCAAGTAAACACCCCGGCCCCCGGAATGCTCATCTCAGTCGATGGGTCAAACTTGACCTCAGACCGGTCCAACGAATTGAGATTGCCAGTGCATTACGGACCCCACGAGGTCTACATTCAATCCCAAGTACCCCTCTCTCTGGGTTCCACAACAATCCAAGTGGGACTGACGAATTCCTTTGCGGCATGGAACGACGGGAGTACGGCGAATCCACGATGGCTTTCCGTTATTACGGACACGGTTATCACTGCCACTTACCGAGTGACCGTAGAACCATCATTCGCGACGGCCGCAACAGCAGCGATCCTCCTCGCAATAGTTGCCACAGGACTAACATTGAACCGCAGACGGAGCAGGAACAAGACTCAACCTGCGACCGCGCCACCGCCTTTTGGACCCCCAAGCTCGCCGACAGTCACCGCGGCTTCCCAATCACTCCCAAGGGATAACGGTCTTGGCAAAGACGCCGTAAAGAGTGACCAAGAGCCCAATCAAGCTCACACCTAGTCCAGCAAAATTCAATCCCCCATCCCTCGCCACCAGTGTACTGACGGATCTCGCAACTAGGATTGCCGACAAAAGCACCTGTTTTGAACTGCTGGACCCCCTATTGTCAAAACCGAAATAGTAAGTCGTCGAGGCGTTCAAGGGGATTCGGATGCTAGAGTTTGAAACAGTCTGATTGACGAGGCACCCTCTCTGTTCCGTATTAAGCATACAGCTTTGGAAGCTGCCTTCGGGAAAGAGCTTGAACTGGATCGAGGATGGTACTCCTGATTGGGTGGACACTGTCAGATTAACCAGCAATTCGTTTTCTCTCCCTGGAATAAGGGTGACGTTTTCCGGAGTCTCCGATAGAGAAGCTGAGCTCACGGGGATTGGCTTGGGATTGACAACCATCTGGGCGGATTGAAGTGGAACTACGTGAAAATTGGGAATCATGGAGTACGCCAGAAGTCCAGCCACCAAGAGAAATGCTCCTCCGACAACCAGACTGAATTTCATTCGATCTCATCCATCCTCCATATCTCGGAGTCGCTTGAACTCCTTTACTCCGCTGAGCCTATGGCGCATGATGCTGTTTTCTAGTTCCGACTGGAGCAACGCGAAAATGTCACGATGAATACTTACGAACTCTGAGTCTGTCTGAATCCTCGGGCGTTCCATCTCTATGCCCACAATGCTCTTGACTTTGGCCGGACGTGCTGAAAGGACCAAGATGCGATCGGCTAGCTCAATCGCCTCAGGAAGGTTGTGAGTTACCAAAAGGAAGGTCTTCCGAGTCTCACTATGAATCTCGGCAACCTCAGCCCTAAGAGATTCCGCAGTGAACTCGTCGATAGCGCTAAACGCCTCATCCAATAGCACCACCTCTGGATCTATGGCGAGTGCACGAGCGATACCAACTCGTTGTTTCATTCCCCCTGAAAGTTGTTTTGGAAAGAGATTCTCTGACCCCTTGAGCCCAACCACTTCCAGAAGATCCATCGCAACCTCTGCCCTCTCTTTTTTCGGCCGTCCTTGGACCTCAAGTCCGAATTCTACGTTCTGAATTACAGTTCTCCAAGGAAGTAGGGCAAAGGTCTGGAAGACCATGCTGATCTTCGAGTGAGGTGCGGTTAGGAGATCACCTCTAAAACGAATCTGGCCAGAGGAGGGATGATCGAGCCCGGCTATCATCCTCAAGAGTGTCGATTTGCCGCATCCGCTCGGTCCTACGATGCAGAGAAACTCTCCTTCATTCACGTGAAACGAAATGTCTTTCAGCGCGGTTACGAGTTGAGGTGGGTCTTCGTAGACTTTCGTCACGTTCGAGAGTTCTACGTGCAAGTCCTATCGCCACCTCTTGATGCGATTCTCAAACCTCTCAAAAACGACTCTGTCCATTGATATCGTGATCAGACCAACGGTCATAATGGCTGCCAATCCGTAGGTCAGCGAGTGAGCCGAGCCAGCTATGCTGGTAGAAATGAAAGTTCCAATCCCGGCAACGCTCGCAATGACCTCGACAGCGAGCAGCACGTTCCAGCTGAACTCGAAAGATAACCGAAGTCCTGTGAGAAGATTCGGAAAGATCGAAGGCAAGATCATCTTGGTGAAGGTCTGTACTCTTCCTGCTTTGAATACTGAAGCGACATGGAAGTAGTCGGTTGGAATTTCTTTAACGCCTTGCCGGATCGTGAAATAGACCGGGAAGAAAGCGCTGAACGCACAGATAGTGACTGCCGCGACATTTCCTCGGCCGATTACACCTACTAAGATTGTCAGAATCGCAAGATCAGGAAGGGCGCCCACTAGCATAATGATTGGCGTGATTGCCTGGTCAAGCTGACTCCTCATTCCAACAAGTAGAGCCAAGGGAAACACTAAGACCAGTGCCAACGAAACCCCTGTGGTGACATTCGCAAAGCTCTGGCCGACGTGAGCAAGAAAGAAGGGCGTTCCAGCAAGTTGAATCAGAGCTAGGAACACGTCGTGCAGCGCAGGGAGTTCGCTACTTGACACAAGGCCAGTCAGCGAAATTGACTCCCAGATGACGAAGATTGCGACCAGTAAGGTTGCCCATGCCGGAGGACGGAATTTTCTCGCGCTCTTCTCTCGTACTCGATGAAAAGACTTAGACCCAAACAGGCGAGACCGCACCCCATAACCACCGGGGCGTCGAAGGTTGGGCGTCAGAACTAATTAGCTTTGGACGAAAATTAGGTAAAACGCTGCGCTGGGGGCAGGCTCGACTATTCGGAGGTGGGTGAAACTGTTACCGGTTACGAGGAAAGATCTGGGATTGAAGCCTCTGCGATTGACTCGGTTGAGTCCAAACTTCGGTATCGTCGGCTCGGGACCGGGCTGTGCGGAGCTGTGCAGGTGGGCGTGCGGTACGCTCAGAGCCGCCATGATCTAGCGTAATTCTTTTGGACCCTAGTCAAGGAATCGATCCTCTTCCCGAATTCCTCCAGACGCCAGCGGGCAATCTGCAGGTCCAACTCCTCTGGAACTCGGATCAACTTCGACTCGAGCTTAGAACCATGTCCGAGAAGGTATTCAGCTGACAAAGCTTGACCAGCGAAGCTCATGTCCATGACTTCCGCCGGGTGCCCATCCGCCGCGGCGAGATTGACAAGTCTCCCGTCCGACAAGAGGTAGAGCCGCTTCCCAGACTTCAATCTATACTCAGTGACCTCCGGTCTTACCTTCTTACGCCCAACGGCTATCTTCTCGAGGTCCTTGACTTTCACTTCAACGTCGTAGTGGCCCACGTTGCAGAGAATTGCCTTATCCTTCATGTGACTCAGGTGAGCTGCGGTGACTACATCGGTGTTACCAGTTGCCGTGATGAAGAGATCCCCTATCTCGGCGGCTTCCGCCATCGGCATTACGTCAAAACCTTCCATTAACGCCTCCAAGGCTCGCACTGGGTCCACTTCCGTCACGATCACCCTTGACCCCATTCCTTTTGCTCTCAATGCAACACCGCGTCCCACCCAGCCAAATCCTGCCACAACTACGCACCTACCTGCTAAGAGAAGGTTTGTCGCGCGCATGATTCCCTCAAGCGCCGACTGTCCAGTCCCGTATCTGCTGTCAAAGAGATGCTTCGTTAGAGCGTCATTAACGGCGATGACTGGAAACTTCAGTCGACCTTCCTTCTCCATAGCGCGTAACCTGGTGATTCCAGTGGTGGTTTCCTCGCAAGCCCCGAAGATGTTCTCGACAAACCGTTTACCTTTCAGATGCGTCGCAACTACCAGTTCGGCGCCGTCATCGATCAGAATGTCAGGCTTCAACCCAAGAACCCGATCTAGGTTCGCCTTGTGTTCACTATCCGTCACACCCCTCCAGGCATAAACATGAACCCCAGTTTCAGACAGTGCTGCCGCCACATCGTCCTGGGTCGTGAGAGGATTACTTCCGGTAATGGCAACCTCCGCGCCTGCCTTCAGGAAGACCTCGCTGAGGACTGCGGTCTTTGCTTCCAGATGGAGACACATTCCCACTCGGTGTCCTTTGAAGAGCTTGGCAGCGGCGAATCTTCGAGAAATCCTGGCGAGCACTGGCATATTTTCCCGTGCCCACGCCAGTTTGACGCGGCCGGTAGGCGCGAGGGCGGAATCCTTGACCAGACTCAAGACTCGCTCAAGATGGAGAGTCCGATATTCCAATTATATATTGTCTAGCGTACAGATATTCCGATTGGAATTCCGACCTGAGCCCTTAGGTTCTCGTCTGCAACACACTAATGGAAAAAGAGCCATTTCAAGACAACAGTCGGGGAAAATCTGTAAACTGGAAGGGACCGCCGCCATGTATAATAAGGAAAGAGAACATGCTACGGTGAAACTCACCGGGAGTATTCGAGAATAGGTGTCTGAAAAGGGATTCAGGGCGAAGTTCAAAAACTCTGATGTCGCTGTCACGTTCCGCGACCTGATTCTCCTTCCCGGATGGACTGAAGTTGAACCAAGCCAAGTCCAATTATCCACTCAAGTATCTCTGAAACATTCGATCAACGTCCCATTGGTTTCTAGTCCGATGGACACTGTTACAGAGAGCGAGATGGCCATAAGCTTGGCACGGTTGGGCGGATTGGGGGTCATTCACCGGAATTGCACCGCTGAAGAGGAACTGGAGATGGCAAAGAAGGTGAAGAGGGCAGAGTCCCTAGTCATCAAAGAAGTAATCACGATTAGTCCCGAGTCAACCGTGAAGTATGCGACTGAATTGATGCAGAAGCATAACATTTCAGGACTGCCGGTTGTTCAAGGGGAACATCTCGTCGGCATTTTGACAGGACGAGACGTCCGTTTTGCAGATTCAAATCTTCTCACTAGCGATGTGATGACGAAGAAGGTCATCACTGCTCCCGCAGACACCAACATCGAAGGAGCGAAAGAGATTCTTCACAAGCATCGAGTGGAAAAGCTTCCCCTCATCGACAAAGAAGGCCGATTAAAGGGACTCATGACAATAAAGGACATCCTCCAGCGTGGACGGTTTCCCAACGCGGCCCGCGACGAGAACGGCCAACTCCTCTGCGGCGCCGCGGTGTCACCATTCGATCTTAGAAGAGCCAAGAAACTCAGCGAGGTCGCAGACATTCTAGTCATAGATGTCGCCCACTTCCACAACGCAAACGTGTTTAGTTCGATGAAGAAAATGCTTGAGGAGGTCAATACTGACGTGATTGTCGGGAGTATTGGGACCTATCAGGCTGCAGAAGACATTTTGACCAAACTCGAGGGGGTGGCAGGATTCAGGGTTGGAATCGGATCAGGCTCCATCTGTACCACAATGGAGGCGACGAAGGCTGGGTCCCCAACCGTATTCGCTACGGCGCAAGTCGCGGATGCTCTCCGCACATATGGCTCAAGGCTACCCATAATCGCCGATGGAGGCATCAGAGGCCCAGGCGACGCTGCGATCGCCCTGTCCCTAGGAGCCTCTGCTGTCATGATGGGCAATATTTTCGCTCGCTCAAAGGAAGCTCCAGGCACGCTGATAACTATCGGGGGAAGGTATTACAAGCAGTATCGAGGAATGGGAAGCCCATCTGCAATGGCTAAGAGATTCTCCTCTGACCGATACGCTCAACCGTCGAAAGGCTTGCCTGAGGGAGTTGAAGGATGGGTCCCGTACAAAGGTGAGGTAAGCGTAGTGGTGCAAGAGATGATCGCAGGGCTACAGGCATCAATGGGCTATGCAGGCGCTAAGACAATATCGGAACTCTGGGAAAAATCTACTCTGGCAGGCATTACCAACTCTGGAGCTGAGGAAGCAAGACCCCACGACATATTGCTCCCATCTGATTCTCCGGAAAGAGTCTAGGAGATCACTCTTCCGGCAATTATCGTCCTTACTACCCTTATTTGTCGCAGGGACTCAGGACTGGACTCGTACGGGTCTCTGTCCAACACAATCATGTCGGCCGTGTTGCCCGGAGCGAGAGTGCCCGTGAAGTCCTCGGAGAAAGAAGCGTAAGCAGCGCTCTTTGTATAGGCCGTCAGAGCTTCGCTCACCGTCAGCCTTTCCTCTTTATCGAGACCGGGCCTCGCAACTGCTGACCAGATCCCTTCAAACGGATCTGGGTCCTCGACTGGGCAATCAGACCCCGCAGTTAACCTGATTCCTGCCCTAGCCATTGATGCAAAAGGGTAGAGCCAAGACAGCCTTCTATGACCTAGCCTATCTTCTGCCCACCGGTCTGAATAGATGAATCTCGGTTGGATGGAGGCAATAAGACCCAATCTGCCCATTTCCTTCATCGCCTTTTCATCGACTATTGACGCGTGTTCTATTCGATGCCGGAGCTGTAGGCAACCCTTTGTCCCAAAGATCTCGCCAAGGACCTCGACTGCGAGATCTACCGCTTTGTCTCCAATGGCATGGATGCACAGCTGGAATTTCGAGTCTCTTGCCTTCGAAGCTATCCTCCTCAGTTCTCTGCTGCTCAGTGTGATCATGCCACTTGAGCTTGGGTCGTCATCGTAGGGCTGATTAAGAGCGGCGGTACGTGCTCCTAGGGAACCATCTAGGTATAGCTTTAGCCCTCCAATCCGAAAACGGCCGCTGCTTCGTACGCTTGATGGATCCCGGGATCTAAGCTTGTCGACAAGGTTCGCCGGTACAATTGCGTAGATTGACTGCGGAAGCTGCTGTTCACGTTTCAACTCTCGGAGAGCGTTCAGTTCCGTTAAGTTGCTAATGATGCAGTCCAAAGATGTCAAGCCGACCTTTGCGAGCTTCTTGGAGGCTTGGACCAAAGCGGATCTTGTCTTCTCCATCGACTCGGGGATCACCTTCTCAACCAGTTCTATTGCAGTCTCCTTTAGGACCCCGTTCGGCCTTCCACTTGAATCTCTGACAATTCGGCCCCCGGGAGGGTCGACGGTCCGACTGTCGATTCCGGCCACGGACAGAGCGGCTGAGTTAGCAACTGCTACGTGGCCACAGATTCGCTTTAGGAAAACAGGGTTTGAATTTGCAAGGTCCAAATCGTCTCTTGTCGGATATCGGTGTTCTCGAAGCCTCTCATCATCCCATCCCCTACCAAGTACCCAAGTATCCTGGGTTGCGGTGGTGTTCCACCCTTTGGCTCGCTTCTTGATCTCCTCAATCGATCGAGCGCGTGAAAGGTCGAGAGTCCGAAGAAGCATTCCGTAGTTAAGGAGATGAATGTGCGAGTCGTGTAAGCCGGGTAATACGGTCCGCCCGTGAAGATTGATTATCTTCGCGGTTTTCGATTTTAGTGCGAGAATCCGTTTGTTAGTTCCGACATCTGTGACTTTGCCTTTGCGAACTGCGAGTGCTTCAAAACGCCTCCGCGATCCAGCGTCTGGATAGATCTTGCCGGCGTGAAGGATCAGATCCGGATTAGTCAAGGATTTGCTCCGGACAAAGATTTTGAAATTGAGTTCTGGTAAGGGATTGATGCTCTTGGTGAGTCGCCAACTCTGGGGAAAGAGTTGCCGCGAGCGGAAGACTACTGGGCAAGTAGGGAAGAAAGAGTAGGCTCTATGACCGAGGGATCATTGATGGGAGGGCCGCAGGTTTTCCCTGCGCAGAGATACGCCACTGGAGCCTTAGTCCCGTCGAATCCGAGACGCCCTATTTGGTCCAAGTCTTTGGCCGGATCAAGATACCTGACGTATCTTCTGCCCGGATACAGTTTCAAAGATCGCGCCTTGAACGCGCCGGATTCTCTTGACTTCGGAGATGCGATAATTGTGATCCCGATTGGACCGTCAATGTAAGAGTCCAGTGCTAACGCGTAGCTCGCTCCAGCGACTCCGTATCTCTCGTAGTCACCGTTGAACAGACTCAATGCCCTGCCCGCGACCGTTGTGTAGTCAGCTCTCTCCAAGAGCCATGAAAGCCTCAGAAGCCCATTTGCCATCGAGCTGTTTTCATCGATTGGCTTGTCCCTCATCTTGAGCTCACCAAGGGTTGAAGCGTCCAGTGGAATGTCGTAGAAGCCTCCTGTGGTCTTGTCGCTTAGCTTCTCAATCGAATCGTCAGCCAATGCAGTGGCCTTTTCTAGATAGCCCAGTTTGCCTGAATACTCGTAGGCGTCAAGAAGTGAGTGGAGCAGCGCCGCATAATCAACTAGGAGCCCCTTCAGCTTCACACCCTCATCTTCTTTCCAGTAGTGAAAGGGCAGTGCTCCATCAGGCGGTAGAGTGAGTATGCGATCTAGACTCTTGATTGCAAACTTGCCGACCTCTGGCCTGTCAAGTACGATACTAGAGAGCAGGAATGACGAGATGAATAGCGCGTTGTAACTTGTATAGAGTGTCTTGTCAACAGCTGGACTCTTTCGAGTCTTTCGCTTAGCGAGATCAAGCTTGTAGTACTCTTCATCTGCATCCTGACTGCCAAAGAACCCTCCATGCTCCGAGTCGGACAGATTCGTGTTCACGTACTCCACGATTCCTTCAGCCACATCTCTGTACAGCGCTTTACCTGTTATCTGGAATGCGTGCAAGTATACTGCGAGCAGTTTTGCATTGTCCTCAGCCATCTTCTCGAAATGGGGAATCGACCAGTCTCGAGTAGTGCTGTACCGGAAGAATCCCTGTTCTACCTGGTCATAGACTCCTCCATTTCCCATCTTGTCAAGGGTCTTGGTGACAACGGTCAGCATTTCCTTTTCCCCATGATAGCGGTAACGTAAGAGGGCGTACTCTAACGCCTCGGTATGAGGGAACTTGGGCTCGAAGCCGAATCCTCCATAATCTATGTCAAAGTTGACCGCGACTGTGGTTGCAATGTCCTTCGTGATCTTGTCAGACAACGGTTCGTTGTTGGCTGGATGAATTCGCGTCGATTGGAGTTTGCTTCCAACCTTGCCCTTGTTTGTTCCGTAGAAGTCGAGAACCGAGCGGAGAACTTCTCTCAGTTGCTGAGGAGGGATGTAAGTTCCGCCGGTGATAATCCTCCCTTCATTGTCCAAGAAAGCGGTTGTAGGCCAACCCCCCATGTTGTAACGTCGATTGACATCGGGTCTCTTGTCAGTGTCGACTCTGACTGGAATGAAATTCTTGTTCACCAAGTCAATCACTGCCGGATCGGAGTAGGACGTGTTGTCCATAACGTGGCACCAGTGGCACCAAGAACCTGTTATGTCCAGTAGAATCGGTCTACCTAGAGATTTTGCTCTTTCGAAGCTCTCTTTTCCCCATTCGAGCCATTGAATCTTGTTCAAGAGGAAGCCGTCGCGCGTATGATTGTCGAGAATCATATAAGAACCCTAGAATGATCTGATGGGTGAGAATGTCCAAGTCTGAGGCACAACCAGTCAAGCCCAAGATTATTCTAGAGTTCTCGTTGGACTAAGCAGTGCGCTTTCAAGCGAACCCTTCGCCAAGGCATTGACGATCAGTGCGGCTACTGCGGGAGAGGTCCGATCATTTCGACTGGGTAGGCATCTATCTCGTACAAGAAAACGCTCCAGTGCTGCATGCTTATTCAGGCGATGAAGAGACAGAGCATGTTAGGATACCTATGGGACAGGGAATATGCAGCTCAGCGGCTAAAGAAGGGGCGACAATAGTGGTTCCGGATGTTAGAAAGGACCCACGGGTATCTCATGTGCTTCGCCGCAACCCGATCAGAGATCGTTGTCCCGATAAAGGGATCGAAAGAGGTGCTCGGTGAGATAGATATCGATAGCAGTCGGCTTTCCGCATTCGACGAAAACGATCGAGAGACCCTCGAAGGAGCGGCTTCGCTTCTAGCGCAATGTCTTGAGGATAAGCGCTTCGTGTCTCGCTAACCCTCTACTCTGCGAGTTGAGGCTACCGATACAATTTCGCGAACTGAACTGTATCCCTTTCGTTCTAGAAACTTCTCTATCCCAGTGTTCACTTCTCGAAATACTTCGAGACCTTTGCTTGTAACTGCGCTTCCGATCTG
>Ga0066692_10000729_pt1 | contig 11930 bp, 14 predicted proteins | sample GraSoiAngelo_141_FD_66456 | JGI IMG/M metagenome (GOLD analysis project Ga0066692, IMG submission 66456) | Grasslands soil microbial communities from the Angelo Coastal Reserve, California, USA - 14_0929_12_40cm | ecosystem: Environmental > Terrestrial > Soil > Grasslands | place: USA... | reverse complement strand
AGAAGGGACAGGATGTTACGGGAAGGTCTGATCAATTATGTCCGCGGTCTGGCGGCAGAAAGAGGGATTGAGTCAAAGATGACGATAGAGCTGGCGACGATGACCTCGATTCACAGTGAGGCTAACGGAGAAGAGGACGAAAAGTCGCCGGTTCTCTGGATCGTCTTGAGCGTAATCACGTTTGGCCTTCTGGGACTATACGTCTGGTATTTCCTAACTAAGGATCCACACAAGCATGATGTCAGACAATTGGCGTTTATGCAGCAGGTCCAGTCCGCGTTTTCGAAGCTTGAGAAGACGGTTGTGTTTCCATTCTGGAAGTCGTTGCCTGATAGAAGCTATTTTCTCTATCTGATTCTGACATGGATAACTGGTCTCTTCAGCCTCTACTGGAACTATGTCTTAATTACCGACCTGAACGACCATTTCAGAGCGCAATGGCAGGTAGAGGATCAGCTGCTGGCCAACCTCTGAATACGGCGTCACATCCTCGCCGAGCCCACTATCTAATCTGTCTTGGAATGGGTGCGACCGTAGGTTTCGTCGCGGCTTTTGGTGAGTCATTCTATGAGCCTCTCGCGATCCCGGTCCTGATATTCAGCCAGTCTCTCTTTCCCATAGTGGTCGCAACGGCGATTGCGCCGTTGGTTGAGGAACCGGCCAAGTCTCTCGGCCTACTTCTGCTCAAAGAGGAGGAGAGGCTGAACTTCGAAATTGCTGACTGGACAGTTCTGGGATCACTTTCAGGCATAGGATTCGGATTCATGGAGAACGCCGTCTACGCCCTCGCTGTTCTCGGCTATGGAGCAAACGTCTCTTTGACTCTCTTTTTCATGCGTGGATTACTGACAGCTCCTCTCCACGGCATGACTGCTACGCTGACGGGCTTCGGGGTTGGACTCTGGCAGAAGAGCGGGAACGCACGGCTGCTTGTCATACCCCTTGTCACGGCGATGGTAATTCATGGAAGCTTCAATCTGCTTGCGTCGGTCATATGAAACCTGGTAAACGTAGCTCACTTCTGAATGCCATTACCATGCCACTCTCCATCCTGCTCTACTGGCAAGCGCTGGGCTGGCTTGCTTTCGGATTGTTGGAACCAGCAATTTCTCAGAGTGTTGGGTCGCCAGTCGATTCGAGACTCGTTCTCAGGGTCGGCATCGTGATGGCTATCGCTACAACAATCCTTGGATCGTTCTTCCTCTACTATCGTATGACGACGTCACAGAGAGACGTTTTCCCGCAGCGCAAGACGCTCCACAAATGTCTAAACTGTGGACATGCTATTGCTGACGGCGTCAGCAAATGTCCCTTCTGCGGTTCTCAAACACTCTTCTAGGGGCATTGGTCAACATTGTCAATGGTGCGGCCGCCGGGATTTGAACTCCCGGGCCGCTAGTGTCGCGACCTCCCGGGTCGTCAGCGTTCTGCTGAACGCTGCATTGGCAGGCTGATATCATAGACCAGGCTAGACCACGGCCGCACAAGACATTCCCGATTCCCGGCTCATTTAAAGACTGGAGGGTCGAGTACTTCTCGACATGCCGTCTGACGTCTCGCGATCTCTACGAGAGTCCGGTCACCGGGCCTATAGAAGCCAATATAACTCCCATTGGATGCGAGTGTTTGGATGCACGTTCTAGTGCCGGAAGCAGTGTAGGTTGCCAGTCTTCTACGTCGATGGTCAGAGTGTCGGAAATGAACAGAAGACGCAACCGAGACATGCAAAGATCGTTGTCGCGTACAAAGAGAAACTCAATTCAGGCTTCCAGATACGCTGGGAGGAGATTGGGGATCGGACTAACAACGAAGCCGAGTATATTGCGCTATTGAAAGCGCTCTCGATAATTGAGGCAAAGTGGGGCGCTATTGGAGAAGCATCAGGGAAGGGGGCGGAACCTATCAAGGTCCATTCTGACTCTATGCTGATCGTCAACCAGGTAAAGGGCAGCTACGAAGTGACGGATGTTAAGCTCCGCCAGCTCTGCGAGAATGTGAAGGGCTTGATGAAGAAGATGAGCGCTGTGAAGCTGGAGTGGATTCCTCGCGAAGAAAACTATGCTGGACAATGGCTGGAGGATAGATGGAAGGGCGGTAAGGTGGAGGTTGTGAAGGACGAGGAGCCGGGCTCGGCACCTGTCGCGAAGGTTTGAACTCTGCCCAATTGATGCTGGATACTAAACGCCCTTATTTCCAGACACTGCTCGACGGATTCGAGGAGTAATCCCATGGGTAATGTTCCTGATGACGTTGCTCGAATCCTTGGTCCGGGTGAGCAGGTGCAGCTCTTCATTCAGCAGAAGATCTATCATCCTAAGATCAGTGTCGACTCAGTCGTTCTCACAAACGAGCGGATCATTCTCAGACATCCCCACGACCTACGCCTAAAGAGAGACTTTACGGACTTCTCCTACACTGATGTCGCTAACGCAGTCCTCGACAAGGGCGTGCTCCGTTCAACTGTGAGGTGTCAGTTGAGATTCGGTGGGGATCCGCTGAGCTTGAATGATCTTCCTAATTCTGACGCCGAGAAGGCCTACGGGATCATCAGGTCTAACATCGCCCGATACCAGACTCCGTTCTCGACAGGATACGCTGGGATGGCCCCGGCGGGCGCCATACCGACTGGCATACCGTCCGTTGTCCCCGCAGCCGCGGTCGGCTTGAGATGCTCAAAGTGCGGCCAGATGAGTAGTCAGGGTTCAAAGTTCTGTGGGGCCTGTGGATCAAAGTTCTAGACTCCACGATGCCAACTATTCAGCTCCGGATCAGAGCTCCGCCTCAAGGCACATTCGTCGGGTCCCAGTTAAGTCTAAGATCCTCGTTAAGAGAATCTAGAGACCTTATGTCTTCGTCTGAAATATTGAATTCGAATACTTGACTGTTCTCACGTATACGATCCTCTCTCGTCGACTTCGGTATCGCGGGCAAGAAGCCTCTCGAACTCCCGTATCTAATGAAATGAATATCGCGGGCGATAATCAGATATCCTTTGTGACCGTTGTGACCGTTAGGATAAATACGGAGGGGCCTGCTCGCCCAATCGTATGCGAAATCACTCCCGAATTCTGACTGTTTTCATATTGGCATTGATGACGATGTCAGCGTTGCAGTTCGTAAATCAACGAACTATTTCTGCGAATGGCTCTGGGCAACCCGTAGCTGTCATTCAGCCGTCTGCTTCGGCGTCGAACGGGGCCTATTTCGACCATGTGGTGGTTATCATGATGGAGAATGAGGGGATCAGTGACATCTGCAACAGCAATCCGCCCCCGTGCAGTGGATCCAATTCTCCTTACATGTCCAGCTTGGCGAACAACTATGGCATCTCCCAGCAGTACCTTCCTCTAATTTCTACTAGCGAGCCGAACTATTACGGCATCTTGGGGGCATCCATCTTTGGTTGTCCCCAGAACTGCTACCCGCCCGCAGGGGGGATCAACGCCCCGAATCTAGTTGACCGTTTTGAGGCTGTGGGTCTATCGTGGAAGGGTTACATGGAGAACCAGAACGTTGCGGTAGGCTGTGACGGTACCACTCATGAGCCGTACGAGCACGAGCATAATGGGTTTGTCTCGTTCCAGAACATATACACTGACATCACACGTTGCAACAATCTAGCCCTTGCGAATCCTAGCAGCTGCGGTAGTGTGACCGACTGTGTTCTCATCAATGATCTAAACTCGGCCTCTGCTCCCAACTTCATGTGGCTCACGCCGAATGACTGTGACAACATGCACGCGAATAGCATCTGCAGTACGAACAACGGCTACAATGGTTGCACGTCAGGCGGAAGTAGTACTTGTATCAAGGACGGCGACAATTATCTCAAGAGTCTAGTGCCGAACATCCTGAACAGTTTAGCGTTCCAGAACCAGCGGTCGGCTCTGTTCATAGTCTTCGACGAGGGCACTGGGTACTGCCCGTTGAACGGCAGCTCAGAAAGTTGTCTCTACGCGGTCTGGGCCGGTCCAGTAGCGAAGACTAGCTTCAGTTCATCCCGCCTCTACAACCATTACTCGCTCACCAAAACAATAGAGGTCAACTGGAACCTTGCGACACTCACATCAAATGATGCGGGCGCAACTCCCATGACAGAGTTCTTCAATCCAACGTCTCCTTCGCCAGATTTCAGCGTCTATGCAAGTCCGACCTCGCTCGTTGTCAACGCCGGGTCTACCTCTACTTCGACAGTTACGCTGACAAGTCTGAACAATTTTGCAGGAACCGTAGCCCTGTCCTCAACGGGCTCTCCAGCAGGGCTCAGTCTCTCACTGAGCCCGGCAAGCGTTTCACTCTCTTCTGGAGGGACTGGCACGTCGACACTATCTGTAGGTTCGTCAAACCCCGGTAGCTATACGGTCACGATTACAGGCACTAGTGGCTCGCTGTCTCATCAGACAGCCGTCACTGTCAACATCGTTGATTTCAGTCTGACAGCCAGCCCATCCTCCGTCACCATTTCGCCAGGGTCTTCGGCTACATCGACAATCTCTCTGAAGAGTCTCGGTGGTTTTGTTGGTACCGTCACTATCTCGTCGTCTAGTTCGCCCTCGGGCCCGACCCTGTCGCTAAGCTCTGCGAGCGTGACCCTTTCTTCTGGCGGGACTGGCACTACGACTCTGACCATTTCGACACAGTCTTCAACGCCCGTGGGAGACTATACTGTGACGGTGGCTGGGTCCAGTGGATCCCTATCACACTCGACTAGCGTCCTAGTCTCCGTCAAGAATACGCCGGATTTCTCGATCGCGGCGAATCCAACTTCAATCACACTCCAGCCGGGAGCAAGCTCCAGCTCTACCATCACAGTATCGAGCTTGAATGGTTTCAGTGGGACCGTGACCTTAACCGACAGTATCTCTCCGGCAACAAGCAATCCACCGGTGATCTCTCTGAGCAGCTCCAGCCTCACTGTGTCTTCGGGAGGCTCAGCGGGATCAACACTGTCAATCACCACAACCTCATCTACAACTCCCGGCTCCTACGCGATCGTCGTAACCGGAACGAGTGGTAGTCTCTCACACACTGTCTCTGTAAGTCTCACAATTTCACAGGCGGCCGACTTCAGTCTCACCTCAAACTCTCCAACAGTCAATATACTAGCAGGTTCCTCAGGAACGTCAACCATGACAGCAGCAAGTCTCGGCGGGTTTTCGGGAACAGTCTCTCTATCGGTTTCGGCTGGAACGGGATTGACGGCGACGGTTAATCCGACGAGTCTGGCTCTCAACTCTGGCGGAACCGCTTCGTCAACGCTGACAGTCAGCTCTGGCACCCTCGGCAATTACACGGTAACGGTTACTGGAACGAGCGGATCGCTCGCGCACTCCGTTTCGGTTCTCGTCATAGTATCCGACTTTTCCATCACCGTCAACCCGTCATCGCTGAGTCTGCCGCGAGGCACCTCCGGAACAAGTCTAGTCACTCTGACGAGTCTTAACGGGTTCACAGGAACCGTAACTCTCTCAACAGTAGTCTCCCCCACCTCGGGTCCAAGGACGTCGCTCAGCAGCTCAACAGTCACCCTGACACCAGGAGGACAGAGCAATTCGACTCTCAATGTGAGAGCACAACACAAGACCCCAATCGGCGCATATACAATCACAGTGACAGCAACAAGCGGCTCAGTCTCCCACTCCGTCACAATAACCGCCGACATCACCGCCTAGTGAGTTCTAGTCCCACTCTATACGGTAATGCGGACGACGTTACTTGTTCTGCCTTGAATCCTCGGTATCTCAGTCCGACCCATCTTCTATGCTCGAGGCACTGGGCCAGAGAGAGCGGAAAAAGGGAGGAGGGGACGGTTCGTTGCTATTTTCTTAGTGTGTCAGTTGCACTACTTGAATTTCGAAGTTTGTGCCTGGTGGCGCTCTCAGGCCAAAAATGGTCTGTGAGGAGAAGTGGCCCGGTGCAGCGGGGAACCCTGTGTCCAACGGCGTGGGCGATATGGGCACCGTTATCGGGGGTCCGCGAGGAATCGTACCGGTGAAAGTCATTGTTCCGCTGGTCACAAAGAAGGTCATAGGACCCGCGCTTCCCGACATGATCGTCCAGCCTGTAATCTCGGCATTAAAGTGGTCCGCGCCCGCCGTTCCTTGGCTTGTTGGGCCCGTTAGATGGCCGCAACCGGTAAGAGTTCCGTCTCCGAGGCCGCCGCTGTCGAACTCAACCCAGCCCCAGAAGCCGCCTAGCATTGTACCGCAAAACGAAGGGTTGTTACAGTTGAAGGAGAGACCGATCTGCCAAAGGGCGGTGTTTCCGTAAGCGTGGGCCGTGGGGATTGTAGTTGACATTAGAGGGAGAACCGCTAGTATAGCGCTGAGGGCCGCGAATTCCAGAATTGTCTTTGGTCTAATCAAATTCTTCCTCCCGGTATCTTCTCAATGTCTATTTAACAAGTGTTGATCCTCGAGGATGCCAAAGATATAGAATGATATTCTTCTGAAACCGGTCGATGTGGTCCTGCATCAATCCACCTGTAGCCAGAACCCTCTGAGGACGTGTTCAATGCGAGTGATGGCTGTGGAGGTGGAAAAAAGAGGGGATTTGTTGGGGGAAGGAGTTCCGCTAACTAGGTATTGATGCTGTGACGGCGTCTTGGGTGTTGTGGCCCCTGCCCGCGGGAGGGGTTGGGAACTGGGATGTTCGCATGTCGGTCCAGATCGGGTGGGATACTCCGTCGGAGCCTATGGCGAGGTTTTCGTAGTCGCCTATGAAGGTGGCTTTGCCGTTGGTTGTTCCGCCGTTGGTGAACCATCGTGAGTCGTTGGGGTTCGATAGGCCTGTGTCAACCCGGACGGTGCTGAAGGATGCGCCGCCATTTGTGGATGTTGCGAGTGTTTCGCCATACTTGACATTGGTAGAGTCGTAGCTTCTGTCTTTGTAGGCGACCTTTAGCACGCCGCCTGGGCCTACCGCGGCCCATGGATAGAACTGGTCATTGGCAGATGTGCTGCCTGTAGCGACTCCAACCGGGCTGTTCCAGCTTGAGCCTCCGTTAGAGGAGCTTGTGACGAAGACATCGGTGTCGGTGGTGACGGTTGAGGAGGTGCAGGGTGCTGCGCATGCGGCTACGCCTTTGCGATTGTCTGAGAAGGAGATGTAGAGTACTGTTGACCCGTGGCTGGGTCCTGAGGAGCGATCGACGGCTAGGTTGCCTGCGGAGTTGACCCGGAACTGGCTGTTGGTGAGGGTTTGGCGACCGTTGAGGTTGATGGGGTAGTCGTTGCCGCCGTCGAAGATGGGCCATACGGCCTGGAAGGGTCCTGAGAAGCTGGCGCCGCCGTTTGTCGATCGGACTACTAGGTACTGGTCCCGGAAGCTTGTTTGGGGTCCTTGGAATTCATCGTTCTGGTAGGATACGTAGAGTGTTCCGTCAGGGCCTACAACGGGGGTGGAGAACTGGTTTTCGTTGCAGATGTTGGTGTTGAACGAGTTTCCAGGGTTTGCGCAGAGAGTTGAGCTTGCTCCGCTGATCTCTTTGCCCGTTGAGAATGTTTGTCCGCCATCGTCGGAGAAGGAGAGGAATATGGGTGAGGAGATGTAGCGTCCGAACTGGTCGAAGGTGAAGTGTGTCCAGGTGACGTATAGCCGCCCGTAGAATGGGCTGCTGGGGTTGTTGTCGACTGTAGTGTAGGGTTTGTCGTTGAAGAGGACGTTTCTTGAACTGCCTGTTCCGACGGCTACTACTTTGGGAAAGCCGAAAGTCTGGCCACCATCGCTGGAGGTGCTGAGAAGTATGCTAGCGGTGGCGAACCCGGCCGCCTGCCCGCCGTTGGAGTTGATAGTGACATAGTGAACGAGTCCGAGTTTGGTGTTGAAGGCCAGACCTGGGTCGCCGTTGAACGTGAACCCGTCAGGGTTTATGTGTCCGTTAAGCCAGGTCGTGCCTCCGTCGAAGCTTGTGTAATATCCGGCGATGATTCTCTGAACAACGCTTCCACCTTGGAAGAAGAGCTCATAGTCGTTAGAGCCTGCGACTATGTGGTTAGGGTTTGCGGGATCGACGGCGATGCTCATTTCGTTGTGCGGGAGGTTGATGGCGTCACAGTTTATCCGGATGTTTCCGCCTCCAAGGTCGGTGCCGTCCGTGCATGTTGCCTTGTCAATGGTCCCTATTCCAGGTGTTTCGCCGGAGAAGTCGGCGGCTGAGGCCGGCAGCCCTGAGATTGGGGGCCCGTTGTACTGGGCTGGTGGAGGTTTAGAGTTCTTGGCGAGCGCTGTTGGGGCTAGTGTTGCTGTCAGGGTGAGGGCTGTGAGGAGAGCGACGAGAAAGATGCTGTTTTTTCTAACCATGTTTTCACCAGGAAATTTTCGGTGATGGCTATTAGGGGTGAGGGCTTAAGTCTTTCTATGGTCATAGTACGTTTCGGACTAACGGGGATTGCCGAGAATGGCTGTAGACAGAACCTTGTGTGCAGGCCGGTCTACTCTCTTGGTATTCGCTAGGTGACAAGAAAATTGTCAAGAATTGTGTTAGCGAATCCCGATGAGTCTGGTTCTTACAACGGGCGGAACCACCGCAGCAACGCTGACAATCAGCTATGGCAAGGTTGCCAACTATACGGTGACAGTTACTGAAACGAGCGGAGCGCTCGCGCACCTGTTTCCGTGCTGGTCGTCGTATCCAACTTTTCAATCTACATCAGCCCATCGTCACTGAGTCTGCCGCGTGGCACGTCCGGGACGAGTATAATCACTTTGACTAGTCTCAACGGGTTCGCTGGAACCGTAACCCTCTCAACAGTAGTCTCCTCAGCCTCGAGTCCGAGGATGTCTCTTAGTAGCTCATCAGTCACTCTGACACTAGGCGGACAGAGCATTTCGAGGCTCCAACGTGAGGGCACAGCACAAGACTTCGATCGGTAGCTATACGATTACGGCTACGGGAACAAGCGGCTCAATGTCCCATTCCGTCACGATAACCGTCAACATCACGCTCTAATTGCGGGTCCTTCGTTACTTTCAATTACGATTCTTAGGCAGCCGATGTGGCTGATGTAATCGTCTCGAGCTTGGCCTTCAGCCTTCTCTTTTCGAATTCTCGCTCGCTGTACGCTTTCTCGAAAATGCTGGGGTCGATAATCCTGCCTTCCTGTTTGATCCGGTCCATTTTCTGAAGCTCTTCTTGTACTCGTTCGAGTTTGAGACGTACAATGTTCTCGTTTTCCGTTGCTCCCGCGAAGGGAATACCTTCTGAGCTGGAAAAGATGCGTATCCCGCAGTTCGAACAGTTCGCAGTCCTGCCTTGCTTCGGTGCTCCGCAGACCGGACATGTTTTCTCAGTACGCGCTACAGGTTGCTTCAGGCTGCTGCTCAGCATCGTGGTGCTGTCTTGGAAGAATTCCTCTACGTATGGTCTTCTAAGATACCAGAGCTGAAAGATCGCGAGTGTGGGGTTTCCTTGGCGAAATGCTACCGCTGCGAATCCCGAGATGATCGCGATGACTGCGACAACGGTTGCAACTGTTAAAGCCCACTCTCTCCCGTTCCATAGTCCCCTGCCTAGATAGACTAGTCCAACGCCAACTCCGACTGCGCCCGCTCCGATTATTCCGAGTACCGGGAGAAACAATAGCAATATTCCTGCGAGTCCGAGGATGAGCCCGCCAATCAGATTCTCGGCCGCGAGTATTGTTATGCCAAGGGGTCTAGTGCTCATCGGCTCTCGGGGCTGTGCAATCCCCCAGTATGCTAGTGAGATTATTGCCAAAGCAGCTTCTATGATCGGGGTGATAGTCGTGCCTGGGCCTGAACCCGTGAAGTCAATGGCTGCTGAGATGAAGAACGCGGCGCTCAGCACCAGTGTCGTACTATTCCGCGGGCCGGCTTGCAACGACGTAGACCGAAATTCAGATTGAACTTTTTAGCATTTCTCTCCTCGACCCGGTGTTTCCTTCGGAACTGATTCTGACATGATCAGAGGCCGGCTTCCGGGGTCCATTGTCTATGGGTGGTAGGTAGGCTCTTGTCGCTGGAGCTTGAGGATCGAGAGGAGCGAGAGAAAGAGGCAGACTGCTAGACCTGTGAATACGTAGACCCATGAGTCCCAGAGTCCTCTCGGGCCTATGACGGGGAAGTAGTAGAGACCGCTGGGTCCGTAGAACTGGGCGATACCGAAGAGCTCGTCTGCGGTGACTGAGAGTGCTCCGAAACCGTAGCACGCCGCTCCGAAAACGATGAGCCACCATATCCGAGTCATAGATTCTGCCTTGGAAGGCTGGTTGGGGCCCTGGCCCTTCTTCAAGATGGCGTGACTGACGATAAAGGCTCGGACATTCAAGAAGCTAGGGTGATTCTCTACCGCCTGTATGTTCGAGGCCACCTTCAAGAAGTTGATCCGGGTCTCCTGTGGGATCACCTTGTTCTGACTGCGAGGTAGGACAACTGTTAAGTAGTACTCGGCTGGAAGTACTACTTGAACCATTATGACTGAGGTTCTGGTGACCCGAAAGGGCCAGACCACTATACCTGTTGAGATGAGACGAAAGTACGCGATCGAGGAAGGGTCTCGGCTCGAAGCGATCGACACCGGGGACGGGATTCTTCTGAAGCCGGAACAGACAACGGCTGATCTTGCGGGTTCTGGGGCTAAGAAGGCTCGGGTCTCGGAGATGAAGCATCTGCTGGATCGTATGCGAGCCGAAGATGCCTAGGACCACCTACGATACTCGCTTCTTTGTCGAGCATTACTATTCTGGGGATACGAGGGTCACTCAGTCTACGACGAGCGAGATTCGTAGGGAGAGGGATAAGGCCGTCTCTTCAATAGTCGTTCATGAAGTCTACCGTCTGACGCTCCAGAAAGAGGGGAGACAGGTGGCCCAGTTGCGCGTTGGGCTGATCGAGAAGGATTTTGAGGTTATACCGGTCAACCATGAGCTCGCTGTAATATCCGCAGAGATGAGACAAGAAAACGAGATTCCCATGGCCGACAGCATAATCGCGGCTACAGCCTCGAAGCTGAGAGCTGTCTGCGTGACTGACGATCCCCATATCCAAAAGGTCCGAGGAGTCAAGACCCGCTGGATTGAATGACGGTGTAGAACCTTCATTTCGGTACAAATCGTAATGCCCAGTTCAGAGAGGCGGCGGCTAAGGCATCAGATACTGGTGTTAAGGAAGGACAGGTCAGAAGCCAGCTAAAATCGCTCAATCCGCTCCTTCGAGGAGAAGATTGATCCTCAGAGGCATCCCTATTCGATCAGGATCGGTTTTCGGTGGTGCTCCGGAACGATTGTTTTCGTTTCTTCCGTTCTAGGACGAGTACAATCACGACCACTCCTACCCCTATTGCGGCCCAGGCGGCGAGGAAGTAGATTATCCATGAGGGAATGGAGAGGAGCGGGAACGGGAAGGGGTTTGTCGTGGACAGGTTGGAGATTGCTATCAATGCGATGGCGGTTGTCTCAGCGTTCTCCTCTGTTCCCGCGTATGTTCCGATCTGGTCGTAGCCGGTGTGGAAGCCGCTGTTAGGACCCTGCATCCTCAACAGGCCGTTAATCTCGCCAGTGCAACAAGTAGTATGTGTTGGACACGTTTTGCTGGGTTAGGAATTAGAGTGCTAGCGTGTTCATCTGGTTGATGCCGTGTTCTAAGACAAAGCCCGTCCTGGTAGGGTTCATCGACTGACCATGTTTATGACCATAAAAGAGGCAGCCGATGAGCCGAGTTGGATCGATGATGCTGACTCTCCAGGTGACAGCAAAGAGTCATCAGACGAGAGATGGTCAGGGAGTATCCGATTGCATTCTACAGAAACGGGAGCCTCTTCACTGATACAATGGAACATAGTAGATTGACCCATTCACCTCGATCGGCAGATACTTTCCCGTGGGGGTTCGGCTGGTCGTGTCTGCTGTCTGAGCAGTCTTGATGATGCCGCCGCTCGAAATGTAGAGATTCTTCCACCTCTTGACGGGGGT
>Ga0066692_10000692_pt1 | contig 12124 bp, 13 predicted proteins | sample GraSoiAngelo_141_FD_66456 | JGI IMG/M metagenome (GOLD analysis project Ga0066692, IMG submission 66456) | Grasslands soil microbial communities from the Angelo Coastal Reserve, California, USA - 14_0929_12_40cm | ecosystem: Environmental > Terrestrial > Soil > Grasslands | place: USA... | reverse complement strand
AACGTCCTGGAATACGACCCTGAATCGTCCCCACCACCGGTGCGCGTGATCACCTCGCGCAAGCGCCGTCGCACCGTCGCCGCGCGCTTGCGATCGGGCGTGCTCGAGCTTCTGGTCCCGGCGACCATGCCGCCCTCGGAACGGCAGCATTGGGCCGAGGTCATGAGTCGGCGGCTGCAGCGCCGCGCCGAGCGCAGCCGCCCGTCGGATTCGAGACTCGCCGAGCGGGCTCGCATGCTCAACCACCTGCACTTCGAAGGTAAGCTGCGCTGGACCTCGATCGCATTTGCCGAGATGGAGCGGCTGTGGGGCAGCTGCACCTTCACCCACGGCGCCATCCGCATCGCGCGCCGCGCCGCCTCACTCTCCGAGTGGGTGGTGGACTACCTGCTCGTGCATGAGCTGGCGCACCTCGTGCACAGCGACCACGGCGCCGAGTTTCACGAGCTCGAGAACCGCTACCCGCTGACCGAGCGCGCGAAGGGCTATCTTCTGGCTCTCGACTCCATGGTCTGAAGGGCGCCCCATTCCGCGTCTTTGGCGTCACCGGTTCGCATTCCTGCGTCGGTTGACGCGCGTTTGGCACCAGCCATGCGGGTTCCGGTCTTAGGGAGTGAGCACGATCTTCGTCGCCTCGCGCGCGTCGAAGATCCGATACGCCTCCTCGGCCTGGTCGAGCTTCATGCGGTGACTGATGATCTTCTCCGGGTGCAGCCGCCCCGCGGCGATCAGGTCCAGCAGCGGCCGCATGTACATTTGCACGTTGCACCATCCGGCGCGGAACGAGAGCGACTTGAGCCACATCCGGAGGTAGGGGAAATCACCCTGCACCGCGCTGGGAACGCCGACCATGGAGATGGTCCCGCCGCCGCGCACACAGTGAATCGCCGTATCGACGGCGGTCAGGAGTCCCACGCACTCGATGCTGGAATCGGCGCCGACGCCCCCGGTCGCCTTCTCGATCGCCTGCACCGGGTGGGTCTCCCCGGCATTGATCGGAATCCCGCCCAGCTCCTGCGCGATCTCCAGCCGGGATTCGACCATGTCGATGACAAACGTCCGCGACGGTCCGAAGAGCTGCGCGCACATCGTCGCCATCAGGCCCACCGGTCCGGCGCCCACGACCGCGACGACGTCGCCCGGCTTGATCTCCGCGCGCTCGGCCCCGAAAAAGCCCGTGGCGAGTATGTCGCCGACGAAGATCGCCTGCTCATCCTCCATTCCTTGCGGGATCAGCTCCATGGTGTGGTCGGCGTTGGGGACGACGACGTACTCGGCCTGACCACCACCCAGTCCGCCGAAGTACTCACCGTGGCCGAACGTGCCTTTGTCGACGCACTGGTTGAACCAGCCCTTGCGGCACAAAGCGCAGTGCCCGCACGAGGTGAAGAAGCTGGAGACGACCCGGTCGCCCGGCTTGAAGCGATTGACCTCGCGCCCGACCTCTTCCACGACCCCGACGAACTCATGGCCGAGCACCGCGCCGGCGTTCATGGGAGTGTGGCCGTGGAGGATGTGGAGGTCGGAGCCGCAGACCGCTCCGAGCGTCACCTTCACAAGCGCGTCGCCCGACCCGTTGATGGATGGCTTGGGAACCTCCATGACCTTGACGTCGCCCTCGCCCCGGAAGGTGAGCGCCTTCACTGGTTCGTCACGGGGACGTGTTCGACCTTGCCGGTGGCATCGGCGTAGCACCAAACATCGATATCCGGACCCTCGAGTCCAGTAGCGCCGATGACGGACATGACGTGGGTGCGATGGTCGTCCGCGTGATGTATCGCCTGGGCCATGATCTCGGCGCCCGCCAAGCGCCAGCCGTCGTCGGTCGTCACGTCGCGCGTCTGCACATCGACATCGTGGGCCAGCTTCTCCCACTCGGGGCCGAGCACGCGGATCCGCTCCGCCAGCTCACCCAAAGGCACCGGCACGGCCGACAGAGGGTCCTTGAGCCGCCTGCCCGTCAGCCTTGCGAAGTAGCCCTCCTCGGCTTGCACGAGGTGCCGTAGGGTGTCGCGGATCGAGCCGTAGGTGCCCGGGGTCGTGGCGTCGAGGTGCTCATCGTCGAGGTCCCGGCAGAAGTCGAGCAGCTCCAGCGTCGCCCACGTCTTGTGCCGGAAAAGTTCGAGCAGCGCCTCGCTCATGGTGCCCCCTACATTACTCACCTATTTCTGCCAGGCCTCTAGCAGGCGCTCCAGCTGCTGGGCGTTCTTGACCGAATAGTTGGAGTAGTTGTTGTTCATCAGGGCGTGGACCTGACCGGCCGAGCGCTCCATCTCCTTGATCCGCGGCACCCACTCCCCGAGCTCGTCGTCCGTGTACTCGTAGCGGAACCGCACGTTCGGGGGCACGCCCCGCAGGTCCCAGGCGTCGTGGTTGCGGCCGTGAAAGCGGATCACGGCAAGCTTCGACGAGGTGACCTCGTGGACCGCCGGCATGCTCGTCGCGTGGCCCGGCGGCACATCGACTGCGACGTAGGGGATGTCGCGGCTGCGCAGGAAGGCGATGGTGCCGTCGAGGTGCCGCGGATCCAGCCACTCCGGCTTGCGGAACTCCACGGCGATCCGGAAACCGTGCATTCGCTCCTGCACCTGCTCCACGTAGGCAAGCGACCGCGAGGAGGGAAGGAACCAGGGTGGAAACTGAAAGAAGACCGCGGCGAGCTTGCCCGCCACGCGCAGGGGTTCGATCGCGGCCCGGAAGCGCTCCCAAGCCTCGTCCACCAGCTCTTCGGGCATGTGCTCCAGGTAGACGTTTTTCTTCTCCCGGAGCTTGGCGGGAAGGTCGGCTCGGATGTCCGGCGGCAGGGACAGAGGCCGGGTCGGATGGTTCGTGAAAAGCGCGAATGACTTGACGTCGAAAACGAAGCCGGCGGGCGTCTGCGCCGCCCAGGCCTCGGCAGTCTCCGGCTTCGGGATCCCGTAGTAGGTCGAGTCGACCTCGACCAGCGGAAACTGGCTGGCGTAAAAGCGCAGGCGGTCGCCCGAGGTCTTGACCGCGAGCGGATAGAAGAGCTTCGAGTCGATGAGCGATTTGTCGACCCATCCAGCGATGCCGCAAAGCACTGTCATCCGCCTTATGATCGCGGCGCCCTTGGGCCGCCACCTTCGCTATTGGTACACGTACCGCACCGCGGTCGCCGTTTTGATCGCGCTCGTCCTGACCGGCGCCATGTACTGGCTTTACACGCAGCAGGTGGCCTGCGACGCGCATCAAGGCGGCTGCGAGGTCAACGTCGCGGTCCATCCCGAGGACCGCCTTTTCAGTCAGTCCAAGCCCAATTCCGACATCGTGGTCGTCGGACTTGATGATGAGAGCGTCAGCCGGATCGGTAACTTTCCAGTTCCGCGCGAAGTCTACGCGCGCGCGCTGCGGAACCTGGCCGCGGCGGGCGCCTCGGTGGTTGCTTTCGATGTGAGCTTCCCCGACGTGCGCGATCCGGCCACTGACGCGGACTTCGCCACAGCCCTCAGAGACAGCAACATTCCAGTCATTCTTTCCTACCCCGGCGAAGAAACCCTCGCCGGCGATGGATTGGTCCAGCAAACCTCAAGCAGGACGATTCCGGCAGGAATCGACCAGATGCCGCTGAAGCAATTCTGGTGCGGTGACCAGAATCAAGGCTCAAGTCCGGGATGTCAAAACCCGTATCGGAACGTGATCCTCGCCTCGACCGATGTGGTGACCGACTCCGACGGTGTGGTTCGGCGGATGCCGATGTTCGTGGAGCCCGCTTGCTACCGAGCGGGCACGTGCAACGCCCGCATCATCAATCCGCTTGGCTTCGCTGCTTACCGGGCCTACGAGTTGGGCTCCGATTTCACGAGCGGCCCGACTCTGCAGGAAGTGGATGGAGCGGCGACTTTCGGCACCGCATGGCCTCGGCCACTCCAGGTCGACGGAACGGGGGCCGCGCTGATCGATTACGAGATCGGGCCGCGGACGTTCAAAAACACAAGCCAGTACCTCTCCTTGGCAGACGTCTACATAGGCTCCTTCTATTCGTCCCAGGTGACGGGCAAAGTCATCCTGATCGGCGCCTACAACCTCACGGGCGTGCACGACGATTTCCTGACGCCGGCGGGCAACGGGGCGCTGATGCCGGGCGTCGAGCTGCACGCCAACGTGCTGAACATGCTTTTGCCGCCGCCCGCGCAGCCGCGCTTTCTGGTGCCCGAGGCGCCGCCCGCGCTGTTGCTGATCATGCTTGCCCTCGCGCTTGCGACCGCGATCGGAGTGTCGCGCGTCACGGTTCTGTGGGGCTTTGCCGGGACAGCTGGGGTGATCGTCCTGTTCACCCTCGCCATGTCGGGACTCTCGGTTTTCAACGGTTGGGTGCCCGACCTCTTTCATCCATGGCTGGCCATCGCCCTGACCTATTCCAGCGTTACGGCATACCGATTCCTCTATGAGGACCGTGAGAAGCGCAAGGTCACAGCGCTCTTCGGGCACTACTTGAAGCCTGAGATCGTCGCCGAGCTGGCGAAGACGCGAGGGGGAGTTGACGACATCCTTCGCGGCGGCCAGCGGCGTGACATCAGCCTGATGTTCGTCGACATCCGAGGCTTCACCCAGATGTCCGAATCGATGGCCGCCGGCGACGTGACCGAGGTTGTGCAGATGTACCTCGACCACCTGAGCGGGATCATCTTCACCTGGGACGGCACCGTCGACAAATACGTCGGCGACGAGATCATGGCCTTTTGGAACGCGCCGCGGCTACAGGAAAACCACGCGTTGCTGGCGATTCGCTGTGCGTACGACTGCATCAACCGCGCGCCCGAGCTCCAGGAGAAGTTGCTGGCCAAGGGCCTGCCACCGATCCGATGGGGCATCGGCATCAACACGGGGCCGGCGGTGGTCGGCAACATGGGCTCGCGCAGCCGGCTTCAGTACACCGCCCTCGGCGACAGCGTCAATACCGCCGCCCGTTTCTGCTCCCATGCACCCGCCTTCCAGGTCCTGATTGGGCAGATGACCTACGAGATGTGTCGCGACTACATGGCGGTCGACCTCGTTCCTGGCGTTCAGCTCAAAGGCAAATCCGCGGAGACGTTTCGGATCTACGAGGTGACCGCGATCCGTGAGGCTCCCGACGCGCCGTGGGTTCAGTTCCCGACTCAGATGGCGACGCAGACGCACCACGCATTCACTGCCCAGTACACGCAGCAGACTGTTCTGGCCGCTGCCGAGACGGGCTCGAGCGAAATCGTTGTCGGGGCGGAGGCGCGGGAGATCCTGGCGCACCAGCCTGAATCGCCCCACTAGCGGGGCAAGGCGGCTCCCACGAGCGCAGCCACTGCGAAGAGCACGACCAGGGTGCCCAGCAGGCTGAGGCAGCTCATCGACTTCTTGGCCACCGGCTTCACGGGCGGCGCCGGGTTGTAGGCGACATGCGCCGGTGGGATCGCCGATTGGGGCTGCGCGACGGCCATTCCGATCGGCGTCGATGGAACCGCGGTGGGCGGCGCCGCCAGAGGGGCCATGCGTGAAAGATCCGCGCCGGGCTCCAGGCTGCGCTGCCATCCTGGGCACATCTGGTCCGCAACGCGCGACATCGCATCATCGAACTCGTGGCCGGACTGGTAGCGGTCCTCGGGCCTCTTGGACAGGGACTTGAGGATCACCTGCTCCAGGTCCGGGTTAAGTCCCGGCCGAAATACCGATGGCGGCTTGGGCGGCGCCTGGACGTGTTTGGCCATCAGCGTGAACGGCCCGTCCGCCTCCGACGCGGTGAACGGTGGCTGGCCCACCACCAGCTCGTAGAACATGATCCCCGCCGAGTAGAGATCGCTGCGTCCGTCGACCTTGCTCGAGGCGACCTGCTCGGGCGACATGTACTGCGGCGTCCCGACCGTCGTACCGGTCTTGGTCGCGGTGCCGCCGACGCCAGTGTCGTCCATCAAGCGAGCAATGCCGAAGTCGGCAACCTTGACCATCCCGTCGTCGGAGATGAGCACGTTCTCGGGCTTCATGTCGCGGTGAACGATGGCGTGACGGTGGGCATAGTCCAGCGCCTGCAGCACACCGTGCATGACGGCGAAGACTTGCGGCGGAGGGATCTGGGTCTCATTCATCCAGGCGCGCAGCGAGCGGCCGCGGACGAACTCCATGACCAGGTAGTTCACGTTGCCCATCAGCTCCATGTCGTGGACCTGGACGAGATTGGGATGGCTCGCCCGCGCCATCACCTGTGCCTCCTGGAGAAAGCGCTTCAGGGCGACGGGGTCCGCCGTCTGGATGAGCTCTTTGATCGCCACCTCGCGACCTAAACCCGGCTGCTCGGCCAGGTATACGGCACCCATGCCGCCGCGGCCCAGCTCGCTCTGGACCCTGTACTTGCCGATGTAGTGCTCCCCGGGCACATGAGGCGGGGTCGTGATCGACGCGACCGAAGGCGGCGGTGCGTTCGGTGGCGGCACAGGAATCAGCCGCATTGTGGCCGCGACGTCCGCGGAGTAGGGCGCTGCGTCCCTGGGCAGCTCCGGGTGCGGCTGGTCTTGTTGTTGGATCGGATCAGGCGCAGGGGGCCGCCCGGGAATGGGCGGCTTTGACGAAGGGTCTTGCGGCTGACCGGAGTCGGTCATCTTCCGGCGAGCCTACCAGAGTTACGTTCGCACCCAGTACGCTCTGCGGGCCATGTGACTATGGCGTTTTGCGGGCATTAAGTCGATAATCTGGCCCGCAGAAGCCCACCCCACAGGAGGAGATTTATCGATATGGCCCAGATGCCACCACCACCCCCGAGCCAGCCGGCGCCGACGCCTGGAACGCCTAGTTCGGTGGGTGGAAACAAGAACCTCTACACGATCCTTGCCTGGGCTTTGTTGCCGCCAATCGGCAGCCTCATCTTTCTTTTCGTCGGCAAGGACGACCCCGATGTCAAATACAACGCAGCCCAGGCGACCGTTATCCACGGCGCGGCGTTTGCAGTCTGGATCGTGTTGTGGGTCCTGTCGATCATTCTTTTGCCGATTGCCTTCCTGCTGCTCCTGTGGGACCTCATCTGGTTCGTGTTGTGGCTGGTCGGCCTGATCATGGCCCTCCAGGCCAACGGCGCTCGCGTCAACTACCCGGTCGTCGGTCCGATGGCCGCCCAGTACGTGCCGATGGTTGAGTCCTGGGCCAAGTAGCCGATTCTTCTCGCGAAGAACCAGGAGGCTCCGCTCGAACGGGGCCTCCTCTTTTTTATTTCGATTCGGCGTCTTCGGTGAGCTGGGCCAGGGCCCGCTCGATTCCTCTTCGGAGCTCGTCGCGTTCCTCCCGCAGCTGCGTGGTCTCGGCGCGGGAGGACGCGAGCTGGTAGCGAAGCCGTTCGATTTCGTCCTGGAGCTCGCGCACCCGCGGATCGGGGCCGCCACCGCTCGACTGGGCGTCCGCGAGCTCGAGCTTGAGCCGTTCGACGGCGACCTTGAGCTCGCGCCGCTCGGCTAGCAGATCCTGGACGAGCGACTCAGACGGCTTGGTCTGCTCTTTCGACATAGCGGCAAAGACCGGGCTGGAATTCGCGTAAACGCAGGTGCTCCATCTCTCCACGCAGGAAGCGGGCCTTCTGCTCCAGGCCGCGAATCCCCTTTGCGGTCTCGAACGGAAATCGATAGAGCTTGCCCGAGTCGACGAGCAGGCAGACCGAAAGCGTTTCGCCGTCCTTTTCGATCACGTGCTTGTAACAGGGCACTGTGCGGCGCGCGATCTCCATCTTCGTGAAGCCTCCGACCTTGCCGGCGAGGACGTCAAGCGGGCTGCGCATCCTCGATGAATGCTAATTGAGAAGGGTGAGCTGCTCCGGTTGAGGAGGTGGTTTCAGGATGACTCGCCTGCGGTCTGACACACCGTGGTGCGAGCGCAAACGCGCGACCTCGTGGAGCGTTTTTTCGCCAAACGACTGGGGAAGATAGGCGCGGTTGCGGTACGCGTGCTCGTAACGCGGCAGCAGCTCAGGCCAGTGATGGGCGAGGACCGAGAGGAAGTGCTCACGGGTGCCGTCCTTGAGGTGGAGCATGCCTGCCCACAATCCCGTGGCGCCCGCGGCGCGGGCTGCTTTGACGACCGCCTCCAGGAGCTCGGGCCTGTCCGAAAGTCCAGGCAGGATGGGCGCCATGCCCACGCCGACGTCAATGCCGGCGGCGACGAGCTTTTCGATCGCACGCAGGCGCTGGCGTGGATGGGCCGTGCCTGGCTCGGTCTTGCGCCAGACCTCGTCGTCGAGCGTGGGGATGCTGAAGGTGATGTGCAGCTCGGCATGTCGCCCGAGGTCGGTCAAGACGTCGATGTCGCGGACGATCATCGGTCCGCGCGTGATCATCGCCGCGGGACTGGCGAAATCCCGGAACGCCTGCAGGCACTGCCGGGTGAGCTGAAAGCGGCCCTCAGCCGGTTGGTAGGGGTCCGTGGCGGCGCCGATCACCACGGTTTCCTTGCGCCATGAACGGCGCGCGAGCTCGCTGCGCAGGACGGACGCAACGTTGATCTTCACCCGAACCGTGCGGCCGTAGCGGTCATCCGACGGCCGGTCGGCGCGCAGCTCGAACGCCCGCACGTAGCAAAAGGCGCAGCGATGTTCGCAACCCGTGTACGGGTTGAGGGACCAGGCAAAGCCCATGTTCTTGACGGGATTGAGGGCCGACTTGCATGCGACCTGGACGTACTCGACATCGGCCAGACGAGGTTCGGGAGCAGCCATGGACACATGATAGAACAAACGTTCGGACGGCGGAGTGCTAGGTGTTTCCCAGCCTGATGTCGGAATTCGGGGCCTCGCCGATGGGCCGCCCTTTGCGCAGCCGCCGTCGCGGCCGAACAAGCGATGACGGGCAGAAATCGTTGAGGACGCACTCCTCACAACGGGGCCGTCGCGCGTCGCAAATCCTTCGACCGTGAAGGATGAGCCGCAGCGACAGGGCCGTCCACTCCTCCATCGGCACCATCGCGCCTACCTGGTACTCGATCTTCACCGGGTCTCGCGTCGCCACGAGTCCCAGCCGGTTGGTCAGCCGAATCACGTGCGTGTCGACCGCGAAGCCGGGCGAGTCGAAGCCCGCGCCGAGAATCACGTTTGCGGTCTTACGCCCGATCCCGGGAATCTTGACCATGTCCTCCATCGTGGTCGGTACCTCGCCTCCGAACAGGTCGACAAGTGCCCGGCTCGCGGCGAGGATCCGCATTGTCTTCAGCCGGAAGAAGCCAGTCGGTTTGATCAACTTTTCGACCTCCGCCGGGTCCGCCGCCGCCAGGTCATGGGCCGTCGGGTAGCGTCGGAACAGCTCCGGCGTGACCAGGTTTACGGATCGGTCGGTCGTCTGCGCGGACAGGATCGTCGCGATCAGCAGCTGGAACGGATTCTCGTGCGTGAGCTCGGTCGCCGCGGCATACAGGTCGCGCAGCCTTTCTATCGTCAGCGCCGCTCGCTTTTGGGCACCGCGCGGTGGCGGCGGCGTCATCCAGGACGGCTTGCGCTTTGAGGCGCGACCAGAAACGCCTGCGGCGGGGCCCCTAGCCAAGCAGCCGGCGCGCCACCGCCGCGATCTGGTTTCCGTCGGCGCGACCGGCCAGGCGCGCGGTCGCCGCCTTCATCACCGCACCGAAGCCCTTGGGACCGTCCGGCTTCACCTCGGCGATGACGGCGCGGACCTCGGCCTCGATCCCCTGCTCGCTCATTGCCGCCGGCAGAAAGCGACGAAGCACCCGCATCTCCGCCTCTTCGCGCCGCGCCGACTCCTCGCGACCGGCCTTGCGATAGAGCCCAATTGCCTCCTCGCGTCTCTTCACCTCTTTGCGCGCCACGCGTATGACCAGGTCGTCCTCGATCTTTCCGCCGGCCGCGCCTTCCTTGCTGGCACGGACAAGCTCGCTTTTGAGGAGCGAGAGCGTATCGAGAGCGACCTCATCGCGCTGAACTCGAGCTTCGACCATTTCTGCCTGGACGCGGTCATAAAGTGGCATTTCGGCGATTGTCACACATGGCCGATCCCGGATAATCGGCGCCTATGGCGTACCTCCTGGCCGGGCCCTTTGTCGCACTCGTCGGCATCATGGCGATCTTTTTCGTCCTGCGGCGAAAGTCGGTCGAGAAGCGATCGATGTACTCGGCGAGGCGCTCGCAGATCGAGCACAAGGTCCGGGCGGCGCGTCAGCGCACGCTTGCGCCCCACGGTCACTCGCAGAGCCCACCCGAGGAAACCATCCCGGCCGGGACAACTTTCGCTCAGCCCCAGGCGCAGTCGACCGTCGCCTACGAGGCGCCGGCGTACGAGCCGCCGCCGGCAGCTCCGCCGGCCGCCACCCCGTTCTCGAGGCCACAGGAATCGCCGGCACCAGCGCCCTGGGACGTACCGGCGGCCCCATCGGCGGCCCCGTCATCGTTCGATTACCCGCCCGCCGCGCCCGAACCCCAGTACACCCCGCCCCAGCCGGAGCCGTTCCGGCCCGCGCCTGAGCCGACTCCGATGCCGGCGCCGAGCGAGCCGGCGTGGACGCCCGCACCCCGGCCGTCTGAACCGGCGGCAGCGATGGAGCCGGCCGCGTCCGCAGCATCGGTGACCGCGGCCGGCTCATGGTCGGTCGTCAGCACCAACAAGGAATCGACCGAGGCCGAGCCAGATGGCAAGAAGAAGAAGAAGGACAAAGGAGAGCCGGGATCAGCCTGGCAGCTTTCCTCTGGCGAAGCTCCGGGTCTGGAGGCGGACGAACCAGAGGTCAGGCGCTCGAGCGGGACTCTCGTGGCGGTTGCTCAGTACGCCGTGCTCGTCGTCGGTCTGGTGATGGTGCTCATCGGCGTCCTGGTCATGGTCGCCAACGCACACGTCACGTAGCGCTCAAGACGGCCTGCGCCAGCGCGCGACCGCCGTCGCGCATGATCGTGTCGCAAACGATCACCCGATGGCCAAGCCGCTCAACGCTGTCTGCCAGATCGCGGTCGCGTGAATCGAGCACGAAGGCGCCGGCGATATCCCCATACATCCGCGCGACCTCGACCGGATTTGGCGCCGGGCCGAGCGTGCGCATCATCTCCACCGTCGGTCCCTTCAACGCGACGCCTTCGACGATTGGCGTGACCGCGACGGTTCGCTCGCGCGAAAGCTTGTCGCGCACCAGCGTGAGGATCGGGGCAATCGAGATCAGGGGATTCGACGGACCGATGATCACGAGGCCTGCCTCGCGCAGCGTCTCCAGAACCTCGGGCGTCGGCCGTGCCGAGTCCAGACCGGCAAAATCGATCCCGCTCAGCCGAGGCGCGAGCCGCTCGCGCACGAAATACTCCTGAAACGACAGCTCGCCCTTGTCGGTCGCGAATCTGGTGCGCACACGGTCGTCGGTCATCGGTAGCACCTGGACCGCAACGCCAAAGCGCCGGCATAGCTCGCGAGTCGCTTCGGTAAGCGTGCATCCGGCACGAAGCATGCCGGCGCGTACGAGATGTGAGGCGAGATCTTGGTCCCCGATGCGAAACCATGCATCCTCGCCGATGCGGTCCATGCTCTCGAGGACATGGAAGGTGTCGTCCTTGACGCCATATCCCGCGCGTTCGTTGAAGACCCCGGCCAGCCGGTAGATCACGGCATCTACATCCGGACAGACCAGAAGGCCCCAGAACTCGTCGTCGTCGGCGGTGTTGGCGATCACCGTGAGCTCGTGCTCCGGCGCCACGGACTGGATGCCGGCGGCGAGCGCCGCGCCGCCGGTGCCTCCCGCCAAAACCACTACCTTCATCCGGCGACCTTCAGCGGAACAGGTCTTCTGCCGCCGGGCGAATGAGGTCGCGACCGGATCCTCTTCCCTCCAGCGCCAGCCCCCTCGCGATCACGGCCGGTGTTCGCGACGTCTTGCCCATGACGAGTCCCGCGCTGGCTGCGATTTCGTCGGCAACGGCGAGCACCGTCGCATGCAGAGGTTCACCTGCGTCGTCGAGCGTGCCGCGAAGATCGACCAAGGCCGGCACGCCGGCCACGCCGAGCGCGATGTTGATGATGCCCAACCGCCAGGGTCTGCCGAAAGTGTCGGAGATGATGACACCAAGCTCGCCACCGGTAAGCTCGCGCAGCCGATCTCGCAAACGATGGGCGCTCGCGTCGGGGTCGACGGGCAGCAATGTGAGCGTGTCGCGACCTCCGGTGTTCGAATGGTCCAC
>Ga0066692_10000691_pt1 | contig 12126 bp, 10 predicted proteins | sample GraSoiAngelo_141_FD_66456 | JGI IMG/M metagenome (GOLD analysis project Ga0066692, IMG submission 66456) | Grasslands soil microbial communities from the Angelo Coastal Reserve, California, USA - 14_0929_12_40cm | ecosystem: Environmental > Terrestrial > Soil > Grasslands | place: USA... | reverse complement strand
CCGCTCCATCGCGGCCTTCGGGTAAGAGAACATGCCTGCCATGTTCTCTTACCCTCACCGCCAGAAAAGCGGACAGATCACGTGCTATCACAACCGGACATATCATGTGCTAACGACACCTGCTGGTCACAATTCTTGACACGCCGCGGGTTTAAGCCTAGGCTTTGACTGAAGAGGTTTTCCTTACTTGGCGCCCCCCAAGGCCCTCTGTGGAGACGCAACGAGCCGCGTTTCTGCTTTAGTGTTCTCACGCGGGCGAGAGTTTCAGGTTCTCTCAAGGAGAGGGAGTGGGCACCGCCTAGTTCGCTCCCTGTCGATATAAATATCAGCATTAATGTCCAATTCGCGCCTTTCAGAGTGAATGAAACGACGCGGAGCTTGTCCCTTGCGCGCTGACGAGGCGACTCGCCAACGTGTTCGAGGTTAAACCGGTCCTCAAGAAGGAGCTCCTGGCGTGAACGTTCATCTGATTAACCCGAGCAGTGTGTCGTTTGGAACCGCGGTAATCACTCCGCGCTGGCAATATGTGCTGGCTGCCGCTACGCCGAAATCTTTTGGCGATCCGATTCTGGTGGATGAAACTTTGTTTCAAGTAGAACCGGAGAGCATAAAAAAAGGCGACGCGGTAGGGATTGGGATTCATACTGCGAATGCGTTGCGGGGCTACGAAATCGGGAAGATGGCGCGGGAGCGGGGCGCATTTGTGATCTTCGGGGGAATCCACGCGACTCTTTTTCCCGAGGAGGCGATGGAACTCGGTGGCGCGCACGCAGTCGTGAAGGGCGATGGTGATCTGGCTTGGCCGAGGGTGCTGGCGGACTGCTGCAATGGCGGACCGAAATCCGTATATGCGGGCGGGCAGATCGAGGCCAGCGATTTCAAGGCGGCGCGTTGGGACTTGATTCCGCGGAATCGTTATATGTGGGCGTCGGTGCAGACGGTGCGGGGCTGTCCCAAGCATTGCTCGTTTTGTTCGGTGTGGAGAACGGATGGGCAGCGTCCGCGGCAGCGCGCGTCGGATGTGGTGGTGGAGGAGATTGTGCAGTTGCGCCGCCTGGGCTTTCGCTTCATCGCATTGGCCGACGACAACTTTTATCCAGTGACTCTGACCGATCTGGAGTTAGCGGCACGGCAAAATAATGGCGAGCGGCTGCATGAACTAAAAAGAATTCGGGATGAGCGGTTCGAGTTAATGGCGCGACTGGCGAAGCTTCCGGACGACACGGTGTTCTTCACTCAGATTACGATGGAGGCGGCCGAAGATACGGAATTTCTGGACGCCATGCGTGCGGCGCGAATTAAAGGCGCATTGGTGGGAGTGGAATCGGTCACACCAAGCGGGCTGAAAGACGTCTACAAGGATTTCAATCTGGCAGGCGAAGCGCTGATTGAACAGCTCAAGACATTTCGGCGCCATGGGGTGCATGTGTTGGGGTCATTCATTTTTGGATTGCCGAGCGATCGTCCGGAGACGTTCGACACTACTGCGGCGGCGGCCATCAGCGCGGAACTTACGTTTGCACAATTCGTGACATTGAGCCCCTATCCTGGAACGGTGGACTTCATTCGTTGGGAGAAGGGGCTGGGAGAGAACCCGCCAACTATCGCAGGCATTCCGCTGACGCGGCGCTGGCTGATACCGCAGGCCTTGCGGCCGAAACTTTACTGGGACCACCCGCTGATGTCAGCGGAGGAAATACGGTCGAGGACTCAGGCGGTATGGGATACGTTTTACAGTTGGCGACCCATTTGGAAGCGCTCGCGTTTTATAAAGTCCAGCCGAGGCCGTCTGGCATTTCTCTTGATTTCCAAGATCTACCGTCAGATGTACGCAGACACCGGCATTGCTACCGATAGCGCCCGGGTATCGCGGTCGGCACGTTGGGTGCGAATCATGGCGAAGCCGTGCCGGCATCTATTTGCCGCGCAACCCCTGCCTAACTTGAAAGTCCCAGATGTAGATCAATCGGCAGTGAATTAGATCAAACTAGATTTTCGGAGCTTCTCCCTGGCGGGAACCGATTTGCTTGGGCAGTTCTCTGACTGCGAATCCGGCCAAGGCAGACATAATGGAGCCGGCAATGGTGAGGAAGAGTGTACTGGCGTAGCGCTCCAGCCATCCAGCAGCAGTTACAGTTTCGGACGTGACACCAGTGGCTCCCTGCCACGAGAGTGCAATACCGGCACGCCGGGCGGATACAGACAGAGTGCGTTCACTGTTGCGGGAAAAATCGCCGCTGATGGTGTCGTCGCGCGCAACGCCGTCGTCGGAGGTCACCTGGACACGAATCAAGTGCTTGCCTGAGGTGAGCGGCAAATTCTGCGAAAGAGTGCCTTGCACGGAATCTGGAATGAGGCCAAGTCTTTTCTTCATAGAGCCGGTAAGTTTGCCGGAGTAGGCAATCTCACCATCCACCCAAACCGCAATGCGGGCGCTGCGAAAGGAATGCTGAACCTTGAGATGGAGGCTGGAGGTCTTGTCGGCCAAGAACAAATGCAGCCCCATCAACGTGGCTGCCACTGTGAACAGCACGAGCATCACCCAGGCAGTGATCGGAACGCGTGCGGCACGTTGCCGGGTCTTCTGCCAGACGCGGAAGGCGGTGGCTTGCAGCGTTGCGACACCAGGGTGGGTGGTGGGAACTTCGTCCATGGGAAGGTCTATTTTCGCGCGTTCGGGGAGTAGGACTCCAGTTACCAAGGTGTAGGAAGAGTCAAACGGCAAGAACCTGGTTGAAAGAGACGTCTTTACCCTGGCTGCTCGCGGGAGGAATTTGGGCTCTCATGCCGCCACTGCCCAAAAGGCCTACAATCCAATAGTTAGCAGAAGGCCTTGTCGAATCTTGGCCAGGCTTTCTGACGGCTTTCGAACCAAACCCAGGGCCTAGAAGTGACATCCAACCAACAGGCCACGTCCTTAACAACCTGGCCGGGATCTGCGGAGGAATTATGCGGAAACTTGGAATTGCGATTGGAATCATCATTGTTCTGGTCATCGTGGCGGCTGTGGCCGTGCTGGCGCTGGTGGACGTGAACAAGTATCACGGGGTGGTACAAAGCCAACTCGAGCAGCGGCTGAACCGGAAAGTGACGTTGGGCGAGATGCACCTCGGTATTTTTCCGCCGCGGTTCCAAGTCCAGAACCTGGCCATTGCGGATGATCCGAAATTCAGCACTGGAAGTTTTGTACAGGCGCAACAAGTGGATGTGTCGGTAAAGCTGATGCCACTGTTCCACCACTCGGTGGAGATCAATTCGTTGGACCTACAACGACCAACAGTTGAGCTGGTGCAAAATACACAAGGCGTGTGGAATTTTGCGTCGCTGGGAAAGCCGACGGAATCGACCACGGGGGGAGCTAATCCAAATCCACCCGCGCGGCCGGCGGGAACGAATCAGCCTGCGAGCGGAGCGCCCCAGGGTAGTACATCCGGATCGAGCAGTTCCGGAAATGAATTCTCGCTGGGCAAACTGACCATTAGCGATGGACAAGTCGCGATCACCGACCAGGCGAAAAGAAGTCCACGAGCGGTTTACGATCATATTAATTTGACGCTTACGGATTTTGCGCCTAATAAGCCTTTTTCCATTGATGCGGCAGTGCATTTGCCCGGTTCCGGAGCGGAGCAAATTCATCTCCAGGGCGAAGGGGGACCGATAGCAACGAACAATTTTGGCATTACCCCGTTTCGCGGCACGCTGGATTTGAAGGGAGTTGGCATTGCTGATCTGCAAAAATTTCTTCAGACCGGGGCGTTGGCCAACACCGACGGCAGCTTGTCCGGCAAGACCGACATCAATAGTGAAAATGGAAAGATTGCAGCCAAGGGACAGATGACAATACAGAGTCCGCGAGTACGCGGGCTTGACGTGGGTTATCCGATTACGGCGGACTACGATCTAAGTGATGACGTTAACAGTGATTTACTGCGGATCAACAAAACCACGCTGAAGCTGGGGGAGACACCGCTGTTCGTCAATGGGACGGTGAACCTGAAGCCGACGCCGGCGCAACTGGATGTCAATTTAAAGGCAAATGATGTTTCCATTGCGGAAGCAGCACGCCTGGCGGCAGCCGCCGGGGTGGCGTTCTCTCCAGGCACCACGGTTAACGGACGGGTGAATGCTGATATCACGGCGCGCGGTGCGGCGGATAAACCTGCCCTAACTGGGACCATTGCCGGCCGTGATGTTCAGGTAACAGGGAAAGATATTCCGCAGCCGGTACAGGTTAAGGCGATCAATCTGGCGTTGACACCGAACGAAATTCGCTCTAACGACTTCAATGTGACATCGGGTGGAACGAACATCGCGGCGAGATTTGCGCTGCGGCAATACACCTCGAAGTCTCCGCTGGTGGATGCGGCGGTGCAGGCGCCGAAAGCGGCCCTGCCCGAGGTTCTGGCTATGGCCAAGGCGTGGGGGGTAACCGGGCTGGACAAAATCAGTGGTGCAGGAACACTAAGCCTGGATATGCATGCTGCGGGACCATTGCAAACCATTGGCTCGAACGAAATCCTGAGAGCATTGAATGGCAATTTGAACACCAACTTCATGAATGTGCGTTTGGCGGGTACGGACATCAGTCACGAACTGGCTTCGATTGCAAAATTCATCAGACCGGGTGGGGACAAAGATCAGGGGTTCACCAACATTCTAAAAATGACGGGTAATGTCCTGGTGAGAAATGGGGTAGCCCAGACCAACGATCTGCAGGCGCTGCTTGATCTGGGAAATGTCGGGGTGGCGGGAACTGCGGACCTGGTGACCCAGGCGCTTAATCTGCGCGTGACCGCGGTGCTTTCGAAAGCTGCCAGCCAGCAAGTGGGCGGAACGGGAATTGGCGGATACATGAACACGGCTCTCTCCAACAACCAGGGCGAGATCGTGATTCCGGCGATCGTTACCGGTACTTTTCAGCATCCCATTTTCCAGCCCGATGTACAGAAGATCGCTCAGATGAGGTTGAAGGGATTGTTGCCGAGCGCCGACAACCCTAACGGCGCCGTTACCGGAATGCTGGGAAATCTGTTGGGACAAAAGACAGGAAATCAAAACCCACAACAAAAACAGCAACAGCAACAGAATCCAGGACAAAATGCAGTGCAGCAAGTGCTGGGTCTTTTCGGGGGCAAGAAGCAACAGCAGCAACAGCCGCAACAGCCGCAGCAGCAGCCGCCACAGAAGTAGCGTGAGGTCCGGAATTCGGGCTGCTAGTTGAAGTTCCGGCGCTAGCTTCTGGCATGAAGCCAGAAGCTAGCCGGCCCGGTATTGCATTTTCGTAGCCAGCGGACCGTGGTCTGCGACTCAAGTTTTTCTCTTCTTCATTCTGCGATTCAAAACTTCCGTCGGTATGTTCTAATAGCGAGTCTTTCCTGAAAGTTCACAACGTGTGAGGTCGTCTTGATCCGATTTCTTCGAGGCCGAATCTACATTTTGATTTTGACGGTCGTACCTCTTCTAGTCGCGGGATCTCTCATCGCTCAAACTGCTCCTCCCTCGGACCTGGATGCCTGGGTCGCGCGATCGATGAAGACGTTTGACGTGCCCGGGCTTTCGGTTGCGATCGTCAAGGATGGAAAGGTGGTGCTCACCAAAGGCTACGGCGTGCGCAAGCTGGGAGAACCGTCGTCCGTTGATGAGCGCACGATGTTTGGAATCGGTTCGAATACCAAGGCGTTTACCACCGCGGCCCTGGCTATGCTGGTGGATGAGGGCAAGATCTCGTGGGATGATCCGGTTTACCAGCGCTTGCCCGATTTCCAGATGTATGACCCCTACGTTTCACACGAAATGACCATCCGCGATTTGCTCACGCACCGTAGCGGGATGGGACTGGGCGAAGGCGACTTGCTGATATGGCCGCACAGCACGTATACACGCGATGAGATTATTCACCGGCTTCGGTATATGAAGCCCGTGTCGAGCTTTCGCAGTCGTTACGCGTACGACAATCTGATGTACGTGGCGGCGGGACAGATCATTCCGGCGCTGACCGGGAAATCCTGGGATGACTTTATCCGCGCGCGGATTTTTGGGCCGCTGGGAATGAGTTCATCCAACCTAAGTAATGCCGCCTTCAAAGCAGGCGACGATTACGCGTGGCCACACTCCAAGGTGGAAGGTAGGCTGCAGGCCATCGAGTTTGAGAACCTAGATAACGCTGCCCCTGCCGGCGCGATCAATTCCTGCGTGGCCGATATGGCTAGGTGGGCGTTGGTACAACTGAACCGGGGAAAGTTGGTTGACAAGGAATGGCGGCTGTTCAGCGAGCGGCAGTCGCGCGAAATGTGGTCGCCACAAACCATTTTGCCGATCGGCGAGGGAGAGCCGTCACTCGCGGCGTTGAAACCAAATTTCGCCGATTACGGTCTGGGCTGGGGATTGCGCGATTATCACGGCCGCAAGATGGTAGGGCATACTGGCGGCGTGGCGGGATTTGTGTCACGGGTCATGCTGGTGCCGCAAGAAAACCTTGGGGTTATTGTGCTCACCAATGCGGAGGAGGGTGGGGCGTTCGACTCGATTCTGTACCACATTCTCGACCAGTATTTTAGTTTGCCGGTAACTGACTGGATTGCCGCTTTTAAGGCGGCCAAGGATCACGAAGAAAAAGACGCGGCGGAAGTGGAGCGGAAGCAGGCTGGTTCGCGGGCAACGGATTCCAAGCCGTCGCTTCCACTGGAGAAATACGCAGGCGCGTATAGCGATGCGTGGTATGGGCCGGTGAATATCAGCGTGGAGAATGGCAGGCTCGTGCTCCGCTTCAGTCATACTCCGCAACTGACGGGCGAACTGGAGCATTGGCAGTACGATACGTTTAAAACTCACTGGCGCGACCGTACGGTTGCGGACGCCTTTGTGACCTTCGCGCTACAGCCGAATGGCAATATTGATCATTTCAAAATGGTGCCGGTTTCTCCGCTGGCAGATTTCAGCTTTGATTACCAGGATTTGTATTTGACGCCAGTGGCGGGCTCGACAAAATAGCATCCGCTGAAGCTAAGCACCGAGGATGCGAAGGTTTTCGCTAAGCAAGCAGCGAAGTTCTTTTCCCGCTGTGGCGGGTACAATAATGACGAACCGAGGACCAGGCATGTCTGTCACCCGCAGTGTTCGTCGTGAAACCGCGTCGGCGGAGATTCCTGCCGTCCCTCTGACCACTGAAGGCTATAGCGTACTGCATCAGATGATGCGGGTGCGTTGGTCTGCCTGGAGAGCTTTAGGTGACAACGAACGGCGCGAGATTGCCGCGGAGGCGGCCGCCCTGCTGGCGAAGATGGAACAGAATTCCGCGGGGCAGTCGGCGCTTTTTTCGCTGCTTGGCCACAAGGGCGATCTAATGCTGGTGCATTTTCGGGAGTCGTTTGACCTGCTGAATCAGGCGGAGTTGCAGTTGGCGCAATTGCGACTGCACGATTTTCTCGAACCGACGACTTCGTATCTGTCGATGATTGAGCTGGGCTTGTATGAGTCAACGATCAAGGCTTATCGGGCTCTCGCGGATCGCGGCGTGGAGCTTTATTCGGAGGAGTGGAAACGGGAGATCGGCGATACGGTAGCGCGGCAGAAAGAAGCGATGCACCCACGGCTCTTCCCTGCCATGCCGTCGCATCGGTATATCACTTTTTATCCCATGGACCGCAGACGGGGCGAGGAGAAGAACTGGTACACGCTTCCCATTGAGGAGCGCCAGCGGCAGATGAACGAGCACGGGATGGTAGGGCGACGCTATGCGAGCGAAGTGAAACAGATCATTACCGGTTCGATTGGATTCGATGATTGGGAGTGGGGGGTGGATCTGTTCGCCGACGATCCGCTGGTATTTAAGAAGTTGATATACGAAATGCGCTTTGACGAAGTCAGCGCGGTGTATGCGTTGTTCGGACATTTCTATGTGGGAGTACGGTGTCCGGCAACGGAGTTGGGGAAGCTGCTGAGCGGTGAAGTGCCGGCGAAAGCGGCATCCAGGCCGTAAAGCTAATGCTAGCGTTTGCGAGTCGCTTTCGGCCGTGGAAACTTGAACTCGTGTTGGGACATATTCACGCGGCGTCCGCGGAAGGTGACTCCCTCGGCTTCCAGACGCAGGCGCTGTTCGAAAGCGGAGTCTCCCCGCAGTTTGATTTCACCGCCCACGCCCAGGACGCGATGCCAGGGCAATCCCATTGACGTGTGCAGGGCCCGCACGACTTGGCGGGCCGCGCCGGGATAGCCTGCGGCGCGCGCGACGGCACCGTAGGTGGAGACCTTCCCGCGTGGGATTTTTCGGATAGCGGCGACGATTCGTTCACGCATTGGGGATTATTCTATTCAACCTCGACTACAGGGCGATCCATCCAGCCCGAATCAACCACAACGAACCTATCGAAACCAGAAGCCACAGCAATACTCCCTGCAAAAGCGGGCGGTGGCCGACCTGTTTCAGGGTGGCGATGGAAATCCCGCTGCCAATCAGGAATAGAGTAACGGTGAGTCCGATGCGAGCGGCGTGGGCGAGCACGCGATAAGCTGGGGCGCCGGCTGGAAAGTATGTGTTGCACATTGCAGCCAGGCAGAAGAATGCGATGAACCAGGGCCATTGGATATTTGCCTTGGCGCGCATCGCGATGGCCGTCGCTAGCGATAAAGGAACGATCCACAAAGCGCGGGCGAGTTTCACGGTGGTGCCAACCGCCAGGGCCAGGGGGCCGTATTTTGCGGCGGCGCCGACGACCGAGCTGGTGTCATGGATGGCGAGCGCGGCCCATAATCCAAACTGTGTTTGGGTGAGTTTGAAAGCCGCTCCGATGGCGGGGAAAATCAGCAGCGCGATGGAGTTAAGGACGAATACGGTGCCGAGCGAGACCGCCATTTCTTCGTCGGTGGCGTGGCAGATGGGACCGACAGCGGCGATCGCGCTGCCTCCACAGATCGCGGTGCCGGTTGAAATCAGGAAGGCCGAAGTCCTCTGCATCCCTAAAAAGACGCCCAAGGCCATGCCGACGAGCATGGAAAAACTGATGCTCAGCATGGTGTAAACAAATCCGCTGCGTCCGGCGCTTACTACCTGGTGGAGATTCATCCCGAAACCCAAGCCGACCACGGAAGCCTGCAGCAGATACTTCGATAGAGTTCTGGAGGCGGTATCGAAAGGATTGGATAGCAGTAGGCCAAGGGCCAATCCAATAGCCAGCGCCGCGGGTGGGGAGACAAATCCGCTCGCGGCTATGACCAAGCCGAGGACAAAAAGAAGTTTGCGAATCATGAGGGAGAGAATTGGGGCGCGAAGCGGGAGTCGCGCCCTTCGAAGACCAATCTATGCGGCAGCACCCCTTCGGAAGGACTGGACGGCCTGCTCTTCGTTGTCGTAGACCTCAAAAATCGTGACCAGTTTGGTGACCTGAAGGAGATCTCCGACGCGGGGAGTAAGACTGGCCAGCTTGATCTTGCCTCCATTGGTCTGGGCACTGGTGTAAAGGGCTACCAGGGTGCCAAGTCCTCCCGAGTCTATATAGCTGACGCCAGATAAATTGAGCACGATGTTTTTGTTCTCATTGATCAATTTCTTGACGGTGTCGCGCAGATTTGCCGATTCCTCGCCGAACACGATCCGGCCATTGCAATCTACAATCAAGACACCATCGATGGTGCGGGTACTAATTCTGAGTTGCACGGAAACCTCCTGGGGCCTAGGCAAACAGGGCCACTGCAGCCCACAAAGCCTATCGCTTCGGCGGTTGTGGTGCAAGCAGTTTGTAGTCAGTTTGGCGGATTGACGACGCCCGGCTTATGGCAGGGGAGGGGCAAGCCGTCGCAAGGGCGGGCTAGAAGAGCCCTCCTTCTCCGTACCGGCGGCCTAAGGGTAAAACGGCGTCCGGTCGAAAAGGTCGTGTGGCTTAAACATAAAGCCCGTCCACATGACCAGCGCAACGCCATGCCAGTAACCATTCACAATCTCGCCGTCCTCATCGCGGGGATGATGGTGAATTGACCCCTTGTACCACAGGACAACGTCAGTATCGGCGACCGGTTCAGGGGGCGTGATGTAGGACAGCAGATCTCTTGCGCTCATTTCCGTCCAGTTATAGTGGGTGACCCAGAAATCCTGCTGGGTGAACGCCTCCAGATGGCGGGATAAACCTCCGGTAGGCAATGGAATAAGCTGGTACTCAGTCTGGTCGCCTTTGCCGTTTTTTAGGAATTTGTCGCTGACATTCAGAGAGTTGAAGGCATGGGGATCCCATGGCAGCCCCGCCTCAACAGTGAACACCGGCTCCACGTCGGTGGCAGAGGGACCAGGCAGAGATTCTATGTGGGTACCCAGGGCTACGGAATCGTTCGGCCAGCCGTTGAGATCAACATCCAACCGCCAGATGGGGTTGTGCATGTGCGTTTCCCAGGGGTCGCTGGGAGAGTTGGAGGAAGTTGCCCCCACCCGGCCGATGACTACGCCATCATCGCGGAAGGTCCATTCAATCACATAGTTGTACCAGGCTGCGGCGAGTGCCGACCACAATATTAGTTCCTCGCCGCGACGGACATCATTGTCAGACTTCCACGCCAGTCCCCGGTCATGCACCTGTTTGCACACATTTCCGCCAAAGACAGTGCCCCCAACCGCAGCGGGACAGTCCTGCGCACCTACGGGCGTCAGAGGGAACATATACTCCACATCGTAGTAACGGGGCGAGCCAGTGTGATAAGGAACGAAAATCTCCGAGAGCCGAGCATCCCAGAGGAGGAAAAGCCAATTCGAGGTGGGCGACTTGCGGAAATAAGCCCAACGGATCAGCAAGCCGTTTCCCGGAACTGTATCCCAGCAGAGGCGCCAGTGGGTAACCTCGGGACCGGCGGTGGGAAAGCTTTGGTCGACGAGATTGGCGCCCGAACAGGGCATCCACGGAGGCGGCGTTTGGGCGGAGGCCAACAAAGAGAGGACAATCTCAGCGAGTAGCAGGAAGAAGACTTGGCGGGCGCAGGAGGATTTCATTGCTGTTTCTTCCTTTCCACGTAGACTCGCTTAGCCGTCAAGTCGGCGATGATCATGGGACCACTAAGAAAATCCCGACCATGACGAAACGCCAACTGGAGACATCGGTGCTTGAAACAAGGGTCATGTTCATCGCTAGACCGGACCCTCAGCCCAGTGACTGAGTTCTCCATGGGGGTGGCTGTACCGGTCAGAGACATGGATTGCACTTGATAACTCTTCGCCGTTGGACCGAGTATTTTCAATACTTCCTCATTGCGTAAAGCCAGCTGAAAAGCGTCAGCGAGATCCTCCCTCGTCATGGGAACCTGGCTACCGTCCAGACGTATCACTTGCTCCACGGCGGCACTCGCAAGATTGACGAGGGCCCGAGCACCGACTTCCCCTTGGGGTTGGAACAGCACGACTTCGGCGTGACGCACGGGTCGGGCCGACTCAGTCGCGGACTCGGGCTTTAGCGCCACGACTTGGACCAGGACGAGCCGCACGTTGGCCTCACCAACGAGTTCCCGGACTCTCCTATCGGACCGCGCCAGCCGTTCCGCTACTGCTTTGTCCTCCTTATCGAGAGGGTTGAGAGGAAGGGCTTTTTGTTCTGGGCGGGGCTGCTGCTGGTTGGGTACCGATTGAGCTGAGCCAAAAACGAAACCGAAAAGGGCCAAACTCAGGATGACCAAAGCTCGAAGAGTAAATGCGGTCCTACAAGAGGGAGAAATAAGATATCGCAAGAAGGTCACGCGGCACCTCCTATCACGTACTCATCTATACGGGCGCAGATCCCCACATGGGAGTTTACCCTTCTCTGGCAGAATGAGTGACTGCGTTTTCGATGCCTTCGCGCTTGCAACTGATCTTCCTTACACTCACGAGGTGTTAGGCAGATTCAGCTATCCATCTACGTCTTGATGGTGAGGCAGTTATCGTGTGACGGACAATTTTCTTTAACCTCGGTGATCGTTCATCCAGCGATTCCCCTATCCGGTGAGATAGTTGGATTATCCGTTTAGATAGCTTGGGGACATCTTCGCTGACTCACATTTCAAAAATTGCCACGGGCTTATATCTGATGACATAACGAGGTCGGCCTCGCGACGACCCGAGTAGACTTTACGGTTCCAACCAAAAAGGCTCGGGACGAAGGAGGCCGAGATGAAGAT
>Ga0066692_10000685_pt1 | contig 12156 bp, 9 predicted proteins | sample GraSoiAngelo_141_FD_66456 | JGI IMG/M metagenome (GOLD analysis project Ga0066692, IMG submission 66456) | Grasslands soil microbial communities from the Angelo Coastal Reserve, California, USA - 14_0929_12_40cm | ecosystem: Environmental > Terrestrial > Soil > Grasslands | place: USA... | reverse complement strand
TGGTTTAGTTAAGAATAAATAGACGCTTACACTCAAACGCTAGATGATGTCAAGATAACGTGAAGGTAGGTAGTGGGCTACTTTCAATTAACCGTTGATTTCTCTTTAGCGTCAGAGCGGCTTATATAGCTCTTGTTCGACTACGGGATATATGAAGGTACCTTCCGGGATTCCTCGATTTCCATACAGAGCGGGCAGACGCCAAACTGTGGGCCGTTGCCTCTAATTTCCTCAAAGTTTTCCGATGGCCAATATTTGCATCTGCTAGAGAAATGCCAGACTGACTTGCCCCTCCTTCTCCGGTAGGTTTGGTCGGGTGTTACTAGGAACGCTAGTAAACGGTAACCAAAATGCAGGGCCATTCGGACCAATTTCATAACTATCGTCGGTTTATTCTCTCGCGGGGGACGATTACAAGTTTGAAAGTAGCCCACTACCTGAAGGTGATCGGGTAGGATCTCAATGCCGGTAATCCGTTGCCCGCCAACGCGAACTGCAGCAGTCCATTGACGCCGCCTGCGATAAGAAATCAAAGAATCGATTTCCTGAGAAATTTCCGCAAAGATCACATTTTCATTCTTCTATTCGACAGAGCTATTTGAGTTACCAGGCGTAGCAGAAGATCCACCACCCTGTGGTGTTGTGGCATTTTGCTGCGTTGTATTTTGATCCTTTTGCTCGTCAGCGGTCCGATTACAGGTTGCGAAAGACAGAGTCATCAAAACCAAGAGAGTAGATATCAAAACTCTCGATGACTTCATTTTTATTTCCTCCTTCTCTTCGATGATTCTCTTACTCACGGAAACAACTCTGATTATGCGCAGCAATTGTGATTCCAATTCTATTCGTTATTGATTTTGCATCACATTTAAACGTCATTGATGTAAATGCCGCTCTTTTTGCTGTCGCAAACATCCACGCCGTGTAGAGATTCTCTACGGGGCGAGAAGACTAGTGTTGTGTCTCACGCTGTTTGTACTTTATGCAAGACAGTCTCAGTCGTCATTCCCGCGGAAGCGGAAATCTAGAACTCCTCAGAAATCCTGGATTCCGGCTCGCGCTACCCCGGACTATGATCCGGGGTTGGCCGGAATGACGTTTGAAATAATTACGTGAATTTAAGAGACACTACCACTAGAAGTGTGATGTGCCGGAACTCAACGTCTAAACCGACGAGCGAATCGGCGGGTACTCACGAAAACTGATGGGTCAAACGCAATCTGTAAGGGAAGATCATCGCTTGTGCAGAGGTGAATCGTGGAGCGATGAAAAGAATTGCAGAAACTGAGTGTAAAAAAGAAAAGGCCCCCTGTCCCGGGAAGGGGCCTTTTTCTTCGCGCTTCTAGCGCCGTAAATAGAACTCTTTATTCTCTTCGATTGCCCGCCTGTCACTGGAAGCGCTCAGCGCCACAGTTGCCTCGGACTTCCTTACAGTCCATTAAGTAAATCCTCCGCTTTGGTGATCGCCAAAACGATTTTGTGCCTTCGGGCACTAAAGTTGAGGCTACTTGAGACAACTCTATTCTATGCTTATGACGCCGCCCCGTGGCAAGTGGGCCATCTTAGCCAGGCGGAGTAACCTCGTTCATGGTACAACCTCCGTCATTAATAATATTCAGGGGCATCTGACGTGCGCGCTTCGTCTGCCCCTGGCGCTCTTTAGGAGGATTGAACGCTAATTTTTTTTATATACCCCCAAAACGTCTTGTCAAGATAGATGAGGTTCAGAAATCGAGATTTGTGTTCGCAGCGCGTCATCGATGTTGGTTTGACATGCGAGATGGCGTTCGGATAGGCTCTGCCCAAAATTCCGGCATCTGGCCAAGAAGGGGTCCGTGATGAACAGGCAAAAGTTGAAGCTTTTGGTTCATGCGCTCGTAACGTTTCTCCTGGTTGCCGCGGGACACTCCGCCCAGGCTCCGAAGGCGGGCGGCATCTTAAACGCCACGCTCATCGAAGCCCCGCCGAGCTTCTCTATTCACGACGAAGCCACGATCTCCACGGTTTGGCCGATGATGTCTTGTTACAATAACCTGATGCTCTTTGATCCATTAAAAAAACAGGAGAGCTTGGACACGATCATTCCCGAGCTGGCCGAGAAGTGGTCGTGGCAGGACGGCGGGAAGAGTTTGGCCTTATCCCTGCGGAAGGATGTGAAGTGGCACGATGGGCAACCCTTTACATCAAAGGACGTGAAGCACACCTTCGATACCGTTCGCGAGAGCGAAGGAGTGACGGCCAAGCTGCGGGTTAATCCACGCAAGCTCTGGTACGACAACGTGACAAGTATCGATACGCCAGACCCCTACGCGGCGACTTTCAGATTGAAGAGGGCACAACCGTCTCTGCTGCTGATGCTGGCCTCTGGGTACTCGCCAATCTATCCTGCTCATGTCCCTGTCAATGAGTTACGTTCCAAGTGTCTGGGCACCGGTCCGTTCAAGCTCAAGGAGTACCGGCAGGGCGAGCTGATCGAGATGGTGAAAAATCCCGACTACTTCGTGAAGGGCCGGCCCTATCTCGACGGAATTCGTTATACGATCATCAAGGAGCGCGGCACACGTTACTCGGCGCTTCAGGCCGGGCGGCAGGACATTCCGTTCATCTGGGAAGCTTCCAAAACGATCGCCCAGACGACGAAGCGCGACGTGCCGCAGCTCGTGCTCGCGGAGTCGAGCACCAATGTCAATGATCATATCCTCGTGAACTTTAGACGGCCGCTTTTCAAAGATCCAAAGATTCGAATGGCCATCACTCTTGCCGTTGATCGCAAAGGATACATCCAGGCCGCACGGCAGGGAGGGGCGGTTATCGGAGGCGTGATGCTGCCGAAGCCGTACGGTGTGTGGGGATTATCTGAAGCGGAGCAGACAAAGGTTCCTGGATTTGGCGATCCCCTGAAGCAGAAGGCGGAAGCGAAGAAGCTTCTGGCCGAGGCCGGTTTCGGACCGTCCAAGCCGCTCAAGCTCAGCGTCTCGACAAGGGCCATCCCGATCTATGTCGACATTGCGAGCTACATTATCGACCAGTTCAAGCAGGTCGGCATCGAGGCCACCCTCGATCAGATCGAGACCGGAGTGTGGCACCCGAAAATGACGCGGGGGGAATTTGACGTGGCCGTCAATACGACCGGTATCGGCCCCGACGATCCTGACGCCAACTTCTACGAGAATTTCAAGTGCGGCTCGCCGCGCAACTACTCTGCCTACTGCAGCGAGGAGATCGACAGCCTGATCGAGAAGCAGTCACAGACCGCCGATGAGAAAAAGCGCCAGCAGATCGTCCAGGAGATCGACAAGCGTTTGCAGCTCGATGGCGCCAGGCTCATGCTCGGGTGGAGCAAGGAGTACGTGGTGATGTGGCCCTACGTTAAGAACCTGGTTCCCCACCAGAGCATCTACAATTACGGTCGCATGCAAGAAGTCTGGCTGGATAAGTAGGTAGCTTCGCTCCCAGTTTCGGGTTTCGAGTCTCGCGTTTCGACCCCGGACTCGGATCCGGGGCCGAAACTCGGAACGTTGCGGCTCCCTCTTTGGGCGCTGCGCAACGGTGAATAATTAGGGTTGGCGTGTACATCTATCTTCTCCAGCGCGTTGTCACGGCCTTCCTGACCCTGTTCGGGATGTCCGTCGTCATATTCGTTCTATTGCGCCTGGCGCCGGGAAATATCGTTGACATCCTCTTTTCATCGGCTGGATTCGTGAATCCGGCAGCCAAGGAGGAGATCGCGCGGGAGCTCGGTCTCGACCAACCGATTCCGGTCCAGTACGGCCGGTGGCTCAGGGATATCGCGCGTGGGGAGCTGGGGAAATCTTATCGCTACGACATTCCGGCGTGGCAGGTCATTAAGCCCCGGATTCCTGTCACCGTTGAGTTAGCCCTCTTTGCGCTTCTCATTGCTGTTTTGCTGGGGGTACCCATCGGTGTGCTGAGCGCCGCCCGCCAGGACACCGCCACGGACTACCTACTGCGGACCCTGAGCCTTGCCGGGCTCTCCATGCCTTCATTCTGGCTGGGTATGGTGATCATTCTTGTCCTGATCTCTTGGTTGGGATGGATTCCTTCGATGACCTACATTTCCCCCTTCGAAGATTTCAAAGCGCACTTCTTGCAATTCCTCTTTCCCGCTCTAGCGGTGGGCTATCGCAGCTCGGCCCTGATCATGCGCATCACCCGCTCTTCGATGCTGGACGTGCTCCGGGAGGACTACATCCGCACGGCCTGGGCCAAGGGACAGCGCGAGTGGATCGTCGTCTTCGGCCACGCATTGACGAATGCCATCCTTCCGGTAGTTACCGTGATCGGCATCGAGTTCGCGTTTATGATCGGAGGTCTGGTGGTCACAGAGACGGTTTTCAATCTTCCCGGCGTGGCGCGTTATCTGGTAGACGCGATTCTGTGGCGGGATTATCCCGTGGTTCAGAACCTCGTCATGTTCATCGCGATCGTGGTGGTTCTGGCTAACCTGACAGTGGACCTCCTTTACGGTTGGTTGGATCCGCGCATCCGCTACGGAGTTAGGTGACAATGAATGTGGAGACTGCCGGACCTTCTCTCGATGCCGCGGCAAGCTTTCATCGCCGTGGCCCGGCGGGAAATTTTTTCCTTTTCTGTCGCGAGAAACCGCTCGGAGCGCTCGCCGCAGTTCTTCTTTTGGTCATGGTACTGGCGGCGGCTTTTGCTGAAACGCTTGCGACCCACGATCCCATTCGCACAGATCACGAGCACACGCTGGCTCGTCCCGATCGGACCCACCGCTTCGGCACGGACAATCTCGGACGAGATATTTACAGCCGGATCATGTATGGCGCAAGAGTTTCGCTCGCGGTGGGAATCGCCTCAACGCTTCTCGGCGCCGTGTTCGGGGGACTTATTGGGGTCATCTCGGGCTACTTCGGCGGATGGTTGGATCTGATGACCCAGCGCATAATGGATATCCTACAGGGATTGCCGCTCCTGATTCTGGCGTTGGTGATGGCCGCAGCCCTTGGACCTTCCATCGAAAATGTCATTGTCGCCATATCCGTACCGATCATACCGAGAGCGCAGCGCGTCATCCGTGCAAGCGTGCTCGCGATTCGCGAATTTGCCTATATCGAGGCAGCGCGGGCTCTGGGAGTAGGCCACCTTGGAATAGCTTTCCGCCATGTCCTGCCAAATACGGTTGGTCCTTTCATCGTTTTGAGCACCGCCCAGTTCGGCAGCGCTATCCTCGTAGAAGCCGCATTGAGCTTCTTGGGACTCGGAGTTCCCGAGCCCTATCCTTCCTGGGGAAGGATGCTCTCCATCTCGGCGGCCGAATTTGCTCAGAAGGCGCCGTGGATGGTCCTCTTCCCCGGAACCGCCATCAGCCTGGTGGTTTTCGCGTCGAATCTTCTAGGCGACGCCGTCCGCGACAAACTCGATCCGAGACTGCGCGGAGTGTAGAGAGCCCAACGACCGTAGCGCGGATCGAAGAACTCGAGCGCCAATGAAAAAAATTCGTAGGCGTGATTCGTGTTCGTGGCCGGTGTTCGTGAATGGAAGCGGCAAAGGCCTCACGCGCTGCGCGCGAGTTGGCGTCTCAAGTACTGGCCTACAGAAGCGTCGCTGACCCGAGCGCGTGGTTCACCCTCTAGCCATTCCATGACGATGTTGCCGCGGACAAGCGTCATGACGGGCCAGCCGGTGACATCCCAGCCTTCGTAGATGGACCAGGGCGTTACCGTGTGAAGCATATTGCGCGTGATCTTGACCCGGCGCTTCAAATCGACGACCACCAAATCCGCATCGGCACCGACCGTAATCGCCCCTTTTTTCGGATAGAGGCCGAAGATACGCGCTGGATTTTCACTCGCGACCTGCGCCAGGCGCTCGATGGAGATCCGTCCTTTGTTCACGCCCTCGCTCAGCATCAGGGGAAACATTCCTTCGACGCGCGACGGAAAGCCGCTGATCGTCGTCCAGACGTTACCCGTCTCCATCGACTCCCGGCTTCTTGTATGGGCGACATGATCGCTGCCGATGCAATCGATCGCGCCGGAGGCAAGCGCGTGCCAGAGCGTCTCGTGTGTGGAGCGATCGCGCAGCGGCACGTTGATCTTCCAGGCATCCTTGTGCAGCACCAGGTAATGAGTGCCGATTTCACTATAGACTTTTAAGCCTTCCGCCTTGGCCTTTTCAATCTCCGTTAGGGTTTCCTTGGTAGTCACGTGGACGACGTAAATCGGACAACCCGCGACTCTCGCGTAATAGAGATAGGTTCTGGCATGGCCCGCTTCGGTGAATGCCGGGGAGCGGTCATCCCACGCGCCCATGTCCGTGCGACCCGCATCCATGAGACGTTTCTGCAGCACTCGGGCGATCTCCCAATTCTCGCAGTGAAGCAGCGCGATCGCTGGCGCGCCGAGCTTGGCTACTGATTCGAAGGCCGAATAAATGCTGCCATCGTCAAAGGCGTAAGCTGGCCAGGCGGATTTCCACGGCCCCTGCATCTGCAAGTGCAACTTGAAGGAAGTGATGCCGTGCTCTTTGGCTAAGTAAGGAATCTCTTCGACATGCTCGTCGGTGCCCAGGATCGGGGTTAAGAAAAAATCTATCGCCGCGCTGCGGGCCGCGTCATAGTATGACGGCATCGCTTGAGTGAAGCTCGGAATGTCCGCCGGCCCCTTGACTTTATCCGCTCCGCCCGTAATCGCGAGGCTGACAAGCTGCATGCCCCACGTTGTCACACCGGAAGCCGCCGCCGCTCTCGTCTCGCTGCGAAAATCATCGGCGAGCGGGCGATGACTCCCCAAGTGACATTCGGGGTCGATGACGCCGGGGAGAAGATACTTCCCGGCAAGGTCGATCTCGCGATCGGCCGCCAGCAAAAACGTATCCCGCCCGAAGGCGGCGATCTTGCCGTCGAGAATAGCGACGCCGCCTTCGATGGTACCGGCGGGTGTGACGATCAAACCGTTCTTAAAAACCAGATCCGCTGTGGTCTTAGCCATCAGCTACTCCGCAAAATACTTTACCAAGCCTATTTCCTCGCTTCCGCCAAGTAACTCAGGTCGATAATGCTATCGACGGGCGGCGGCATTTTTTGCAGGCCGAACTCTCTCCAGTTCTCGGCGACTCTCCGCGCTCCCTGGACATTCACGCCGCCGTCCCGTGGAATCGTTTTCTTGGTTTGCATGTAAAGAGCGTAGGTTTTCTCGGCCTCTTCCCGCTCCGCCTTGGTCCTTTCTGCCAGCACCCGCACTACGGGTTCTTTGTTTTTGGGCTCATAGAAGAACTCGCAGGCTCTGACATAAGCCCGGAGAAAACGGACTACCAGGGATTTATTTTTTTGCGCCCAATCCCGGCGCGCTCCGGTGATCGTGTACTGAAAGTTGTCGACGTAATCCGTCGAGAGCCCCAGGGAGCTGAAGCCGGATGCAAGGGCGATGAAATCCGATGGCTGATTAACGAGCGCGCCAGCGACGCCCCCTTTCTGCACCGCCGCGAGGCGTTGCGGCGCGCCGCCGAGACCGATCATTTCATAATCGGCCGGCGTAAGTCCGTTGGCCGCCAACATGCGCGCCAGCACATAATTGAGCGGGTCCGTTGGGCCCGTTACGGCTAGCCGTTTTCCCTTCAAGTCGGCATAGCTTTTAATCGAGGGATGCACGATCAGCGTATAGATAGGAACCGTCGCGTCTCCGGCGACGACGATGAGGTCGGCTCCCGCCGAGTTGGCGCCGAGGAGGTTGACCAGATTCATCTGCGCAAAATCCGTGGATCCGGCAACCAGCGCCTGAGTGGTCGCTGTGGTATTTCCGCCGATGACTCGCTTGAAATCGATGCCTTCCTTTTGAAACATGCCTTCCTGCTCGGCGATCAGAAACGGCCAATTCGTGGCGGTGATAACGATGTTGCCGTAGTTGACCGTCGTGAGCTTTGGATTCTGTTGCGCATGGGTGCGGCTCGCCGAGGTCATAAGCGTGAGCAGCACGAACCCTACGCCGTAGCTACGAACAAATCGCATAGAGTGTCCTTCTTACATCGTTGACCGATATGATTTCTGGAATGATCGAAAATTCATTAAAGTTTTCCCGCTCGGGAAATCCTAGACGACGGACGACTCGTATCCGGCGCTGCCCGCTTGTTCGGGCGGGAAAAGATTCCAGGACTCGATCCACTTGCGCGTCCGCTCAAAAACTTCCCGCGGGTAAGGTTCGAACACTAAGCGCTCGCCGGGGCCGAACCTGCGGATATCCACCAGACGGTGATACCGTTCCGGGAGCTCTCTAAGAAAGTAGTGCTTATAGGTCTCCGGCTCGATATCGATGTCATGCTGCGCGCGGCGCAACGCCTTGAAGTAGCGCTCCACGTCTTGCAGATCCGCTTCGTCGGTCACCAAGTGGCCGATCATAAACGTCGTGTCGACGATCTTGCGGAAGCCTAACTGTTCCGCCACGTAGAAGGCCGCTCCGAAGAGACTCACCGCGGGGACTTGGCGATCCACGAGCAGGGCCAGACGATCCAGCAACAAACCGGCAAAGTGGAGTTTGATTTCCTCGCGCTTGAGAGATTTTTCCAGGCCCTGCAGGGTCGAAAAATGGCTGCCGGAGTGATACCCCACGGTCACCGGAACGTTGGCCAGATCCTCGGGTTTTTGGATCGAAGATTCCGGCGGCACGAAGATACCCGAGGGAGATATGGAATAAGCGTGCCCCCACATTTTGCCGTGGCCGCCGGAGGCCGCCATATTGACCGTCCAATGGCAGGCCGCGCTCAGATTGCAGCCGCGGCCTTCTTCGATGGACTCAAATGCGCCGCGCTGAATCTCTGCCGGCACCGAGTCGATGGCCTGCACGTTAGCCGACCAAGTTATGATGGGCTTGACGAGAAATTCGTAGTCCAATCTTTCATCCTTGAAGTAACCTTTTTCTTCCGCTACCCATTCTTGCAGTCGGCCATGCGACTGAATCAGGAATTTCCCCACGGCTTTCTCCTTTCTAGAACTGAAGCTACTCCGTGTGGCTCCAGAGCGTCAAGTCATAAATCCCATAGAAAAACTAACATTGATAGGCAAGACCGGTCCAGTCTCGGGCGACCACCGCGGGCTACGAATTTCGCGAAGGTTACCTATCACGATCTTCTCTTGACGCTCGCCGTGAGTTTGCCTAATCTCCCAGACGGCTAAGCTGATTCGGCCGATCTTACCAAACCCTAGACGGAGGGAATCACAATGATGCGCACTGTTACGAAGCTTGGGATCTTTATGATCGCGGCGCTCCGGTTGTGCGCTCCCGCCGCCGCGGCCGACCGGCTGACGTTGACCTCGAGTAATCCCACGGCGTTGGAAATGGATCAAATGGTAGCCCGCGACAGGGGATTTTTCGCACGGGAGAATATCGATCTCGATGTCACTTACATGACGCCCGACCTCGTGATAAAAGCGCTGCTCGCCGGGACGGTTGACCTGGCGAGATCGGGCACTCATTTCGGCGTGATCGCGGCGGCACGCGGGGGCGAGTTGAAGATCATTGGCGGGTCGAACTATGGTTATCCCTATCAAGTGATCAGCCAGCCGCAGTTCAAATCCTTGGCCGACCTTAAAGGACAAAAGATTGCCGGCGCCACCTTGGCCAGCATTACTACGACGATCTTTAAAGACGTCATGGCGCGCCAGGGTGTTCCGCCAACGGCCTACACGCTGCTCTTTGTCGGCGGCAGTCCCGAAAGATTTCAAGCCGTGAGCTCGGGCCAGGTCGCGGCTTCCTTAGCCGAGGCCCCGCCTTTTAATTTTAGGTCCATCGATGCCGGCAGAAAGGTTCTGCTCAATTATTCTGACGAGATCAAAAACTTGCAGTACACCGCCTACTTCGCTTCGAACAAGTCCCTGGCGCAAAACCGGCCCCTGCTCACGCGATTCATGCGGGCGATGGGACAAGCGATGCGCTGGATAAACGACCCGGCCAACGAAAAGGCGGTGACGGAGGTCCTGGTGCAGCGCTTGAAGATCGATGAAGCGACGGCTGCGCGCACCTATAAATTCATGGTGCCCGAGAACAAGGCCTTTCGTGGCGAGGGAGCGATCGACACGGCCGGGTTGGCCGAGATGATCCGGCTGCTTGCCAGCGATCAAATGATTCCGAAGCGCGAGCCGTGGGAATCCTTCGTCGATGGCTCTTTTCCGACGATCAAGTAGTATGGCGAGCGTACAGCGCGAAATATGCCTCCGGCACGCGTCCACTTTCTCGACGCTTAGCGCTGCCAGCCCGGTCGTGACGTCTCCTTCTCAATAGGAAGGTGAATTACCATTTGATCAGATTGATCACTCCCAGGCTGATCCACGGGACGTAGGTAACCAGGAGGGTAACCAAAGCGAGAACCAGCGTGAACGGCCAACCCATTTTAAAAACTTCCCAGAAGGGCAGGCGCGCGATCGCGGCGACGGTAAAGAGCACGGTAGCTACCGGCGGGGTCTGCTGGCCGACGCCGAGGTTGATGGTCACGATGATGCCGAAGTGGATTGGATCCACGCCGATCTGTCGGATAAGCGGCATCACGATCGGGACGATCAAAATGATCGCGGCTGCTGAATGAAGAAACATCCCCGCGATGAAAAAGAAGATATTCAAGAAGAGCAGTATCAAATACTTGTTCGAGGTCGTCTCGAGGATCATCCGGGCGAACTTCTGGGGGATCTGCTCGCTGGTCAGATACCATCCCAGAACTGCCGACGACGCCACGATCAGCATGACGACGGCCGTTTGTCCTGCTGCATCTTTAAGGACCCGCACAGTTTCTTTGGTTGGTAGCTCCCGGTAAATAAAAACGCCGATAACGAAGGCCGCCAGGACGGCGAGGGCGGCCACCTCGGTCGCCGTGGCAATCCCGAGGAAGATGCCGCCCCATATCACCGCCGGTATGGAGAGCGCCCAAAAAGCCTCCAGGGTCGATTTTCCGATTTGACGCATGGAGAATTTTTGCTCGACTGGCAGGTTGTACTTTCGGGCATAGTAGTAGCTGAGCACCATCATTGCGCCGCAGGCGATAAAGCCGGGCAGGAAGCCGGCAACAAAGAGCTTCGCCACCGATGTCTCCGCCATCCATGCGTAGATGATCATGGGGATGGACGGAGGAATAAGGATCGCCGCCGAGGCCGCGTTTGAAACGATGGCCGCGCTGAGCGCCCTCGGGTAACCGCGCTTCTCCATCGCCGGAATCACCACGTTGCCGATCGCAGCGGCGTCGGCGACGGAAGATCCCGAGATCTCGCTCTGGATCATCGTAGCCACCACCGTAACCATCGCAAGCCCGCCGCGGATGAAGCCCACCATACTATTGGCCAAGTTCACCAGCCGCAGCGAGATTCCTGACGTCTCCATCAGCCCGCCGGCAAGAATGAAGAGCGGAATCGCGAGCAGCGGGAAGCTCGAGGCGCCGGAAAAAAGATTCAAGGGGACGATGCTGATAGACGCCGTGCCCTTCCACATGAGAAGGATGATCGTGGAGATGGAAAGAGCAAACCCGATGGGGACGTTTATGACCGTGAGTACGATGACTATTCCGAGGATGAGCCACTCCACGCCGCATCATCTCCTCTCTGGCTTCCTCCAGTCGATACGATGTCGATGAGCCGGTTAAGACTGATTAAGAACATCAGTCCCCCTGCAATCGGTAGAACGCTGTAGATCCAGCTCATCTTGACCCAGACCAAGGAGACCGCGGTTTCGTCTCCCATTTTTCTGGTTAGCAACCAGCCGTAATACAAGAGCACGGCTTGGAAACAGAGGACAAAGGACTCGCCGATGAGATCGAAAATCCTGCGGGTTTGGGGCTGAAGCCGATCCACTACCACTTCGAATCCGATGTGCCGGCGGCGGTGTGAAGCGACTACAGCCCCATAAAAAGTCAGCCAAACCAAAAGGTACGACGCAAACTCGTCGTACCAGACGAGGGCCGAATTGAGGAAATAGCGGAAAAAAACGCCCAGCGAAACCACTACCACCATGAGGATGAGAAGGAGGACAGCCCACCATTCAACGAGCGCGATGAATCGTCGGAAGAGTCGTTGCACAGTTTTAAGTGCTGAGTTTTTAGTTTTGAGTCATAACTCAAAATTCAGAATTCAAAAATCAAAGATCCCTTATCTAAGCGACTGTATGAGCTTGATGAGATCGGCGCCGCCGGGCACCTCTT
>Ga0066692_10000667_pt1 | contig 12248 bp, 10 predicted proteins | sample GraSoiAngelo_141_FD_66456 | JGI IMG/M metagenome (GOLD analysis project Ga0066692, IMG submission 66456) | Grasslands soil microbial communities from the Angelo Coastal Reserve, California, USA - 14_0929_12_40cm | ecosystem: Environmental > Terrestrial > Soil > Grasslands | place: USA... | reverse complement strand
AGACGCGTTCGGCGGAAGAAGAACAGGCATTAGGGCCAAGCTATTTCAGCCGATCAAGTGATGCTTAATAGCATACCGGAGCAATCCGGCATTGCTTTTAACCCCAATAGACTGCATTAGATTGTATTTGTGGAACGCCACGGTTCCGGGCTTGAGGTTTAAGACATTCGCAATTTCCTTCATCGACATGCCTTCTGCAAGAAGCTGCAGGATCTCACTCTGTCGCGGTGTGAGCCTTTTCTCTTCTGCGAATGATGTCCCCTGCCGTAGAAGAAAGTCGACAGTCTCCTTGGTGATCGACGGAGACAAATACGACTCCGACCGAAGTGCACGCCGGACGGCGGTCACCAGTTCTCCAGCGGTCGAACTCTTCACGACGTACGCTGACGCTCCGCGACGAAATGCTTCGGCAGCCACATCGGGTTCCGTGTTCATTGTCACAAACACTAACTTGCATGACGGCAGCGAGCGCCTGAGTTGGTCACCCGCGTCAAGCCCGTTCAACTGGGGCATGGCGATGTCCAGAATTACGACGTCTGGCTTCAACTCTTCCGCCCGGCGCAGCAGTTCTCGTCCGTTGTTGACAACTCCGACTACCTGGAACTCCGGCTCCAGTAGACTCTTGCAGGCCTCTGCCAATAGCGTGTGGTCATCTGCAATCAGCAGGCGAGATCTGTGACGATTTTCCATGCGCGTTACATCGCACAGCCGTGCCAGCCCCGCGTGGAGCATCCTGCAGCGATTGTGCTTGTACTACTCTGAAATTAAACCTAGTGGAATCAGCACCACAATATAACTGTAGGGAATGCCAGTTATCCAGACCTCATTTTTTGGGTATGGGTGTCTACAAGCTGCCGCCATCCTTCGTCGGCAGAAACACCTGTTTGGAGACGCTGGGGCAGCGTCGGCCAAGAAAAAACAAGGCTAAGCCGAAAGGAGACTCGGGGAGATATAGATGTGGTTTTCCATCACCGTGTGGATGCCAGGAATCAGGTCGGTGGCCAGATGCGCCTTCGACACATAGCCGAGCGCACCAACGGACATGGCCGAATCGACAAAATCGGGGTCTTCGTGGACGGAAACAAAGAGCACCTTGGCAGGGCACCCAGATGCCTTCAGACATGCTGCGGTCTCAATTCCATTCAACACTGGCATGAAGATGTCAAGGATCAGCACATCGGGAGGTCGGTCGATCACAAGGTCGAGAACCTGCTTTCCGTTTTCCGCCAAGCCCACAATCTCAAATTCGTCCTCGAGCATTGAGGCAACCGTTTGGCGGAACTCTTTCTGATCATCCGCCAGGAGGATACGGGGAATAGTGCGGCCGCGCGCACTGCGGCGGTCCTTCGGTTCGGCTTCACGAGCATCCCACTCAACTGCATTCACGCACGCCATGAAACAAATCTAGTGCCTTGGCTCGCTTGTGTCTGCTAGCAGCGCGTGAAGGGGCTCTGCCATTTATCGCTAGCCGTTGCCCCTTGAACAACAAGTCTGTGGCTACGATTCTTCGAGGGGATACTTATCATCCTGCGATCGCATCGGCTATTCCTCAAGCAACGTTGAACGCCGAATGCCTGATGCAAGTTCTGGTACTTGATCCGCGATGCTGTGCGCGCTGGAGGGCCGCCGCGTTGAGCGACGGACAAAGGCTTCGAATGAGCCCAGATACGTTTGCCCGTAGCACATCTCTTGTCACTCACCTACCAGATCGCCGACGATGTATCAGTCCAACTGTAACTTCTGCCAGTTTCTGCCCGCAGTGCTGCCTTCTACTCTTTGCTCGATCAACGAGTTTGTACTTCGACCGTGCGCGAGAGCGCGTGCTTCTCGGTAGCACGATTCTTGCTCTGGACGTTAGGTCGAGAGGACCCGGTTGAGGTTGTATTCGTGCCGTCCTCAGGAGTGTCTCATGCGAACCAAACGCCAATCGTTTCGACAGTATGGGCTTCAACGCACACCCATGGTTTGCGTCAGCCACAAAGATCTGCTCATTCAATGGTTCGCCCCTGCGGCCCTGGTTATGACCCTCCTTCTGGTGCCGTCAGTCGGTTGCAGCAAGGAAAAGGTGCGTGCCGAAGCACTACCTCCGGAGGTCGAAGTTGCAGCGGTGACGCAACAAGACGTCCCCCTTTATACCGAGTGCATCTCGAGTCTCGATGGATACGTGAATGCACAGATTCAGCCGCAAGTCACTGGGTACTTGACAAAGCAAAGCTACATAGAAGGCACCACGGTCCACAAAGGTGAGGTGCTGTTTGAGATCGACCCGCGTCCGTTTGAGGCCGCACTCGCACAGACACAAGGTCAGCTCGCACAAGCAGAGGCGCAACTCGGCAAAACCAAGCTGGATGTCGCACGTGATACTCCTCTTGCCAAGGAGCGCGCGATCCCGCAAGCCCAACTTGATAACGACATCCAGGCGAACGAAGCAGCCGTGGCCCTTGTAGCGGCGGCAGAAGCGCAAGTCGAGCAGGCTCGGTTGAATTTGAGTTTCACCACTGTGCGTTCCCTGATTGACGGCGTAGCGGGCATGGCAAAAGGCCAGATTGGTGACTTGGTAGGGCCGACTACGATTCTGACCACTGTGTCGCAGGTTCAACCTATCAAAGCTTACTTTGCGATCAGTGAACAGGAATATCTGAAACTCGCGAACCGAATCAGCGCAGTGACAGAAGGAACGAAACGGGCAGGCGGGAAACGAACACTCGAACTGACCCTCTCGGACGGAAGCTTGTATCCAAACAAAGGCTGGGTTTTACTTGCTGATCGGCAAGTGGACGTGAAAACTGGAACGATTCGCATGGCAGGCGCCTTCGACAATCCTGGTGCGATCCTGCGCCCGGGCATGTTCGGGCGCGTGCGCGCCGTTACTGGCGTGGCCAAGGGTGCCCTGCTGGTGCCGCAGCGATCCGTGGTTGAAACCCAGGGGAGCTACAGCGTAGTCGTGGTTGGTCCAGATAATAAGGCAAGCGTCCGGCCCGTGAAGACTGGGGAACGTGTCGGTCAGATGTGGGTTATTACCGATGGCGTCCAGGCGGGGGAACAGGTTATTGCCGAGGGCTTACAGAAAGCAAAGGAAGGCTCGACTGTCCAGCCCAAGCCGTTCAAGCCGGCAACACAAGGAGAATGAGCCATGGCAAGTTTCTTCATCCGCCGTCCGATCGTCGCCATGGTGATAGCGATTCTCATGGTCCTCATCGGCATCGTTGCAATGCGACGGCTGCCCACTGCGCAGTTTCCTAACATTGCACCTCCTGAAGTTCAGGTCAAAGCCACTTATCCCGGCGCCGATGCGGTCACTGTCGAGCAGTCCGTCGCAACGCCTATCGAACAGCAGATGAGCGGCGTTGACAACATGAACTACATGTACTCGAACAACGCCAACAACGGCCAGATCACACTGACCGTTAATTTCGATATCAAGACCGATCCAAGCACGGACCAGATTCTCGCTCAGATGCGCACCAATCAGGCCAACTCGCAACTGCCTGCGGACGTTGTCAACTACGGCGTCACGGTACAGAAATCCACATCTGCGCCCTTGATGATCGTTGATCTCTACTCGCCAAAAGGAACGTACGACAACATATTTTTGGCCAATTACGCATATATCAACCTGAATGACCAGTTGACCCGCGTGCCGGGCATCGCGAGCGTGACGGTCTTCGGCGCCGGTCAGTACGCAATGCGCTGCTGGGTTCGCCCAGACAAACTGGCAAAGTTGGGAGTTACGGTCCCCGAAATCGTAAAAGTGATCCAGGCCCAAAACACAGTAAACCCAGCCGGACAAATCGGCGGCGAACCGGTTCCGAAAGGGCAGGAGTTCACCTATGCCGTTCGGGCTCAGGGTCGTCTGCCATCCGCCGAGGAGTTCGGTCAGATTGTCATTCGTGCCAACCCTGATGGTTCGATGCTGAGGTTGAAAGATGTGGCTCGTCTGGACCTCGGGGCGCAAACGTACAACTTGGTTGGACGTTACAGCGGAAAACCCGCCGCAGTTGTCGCTATTTATCAACTTCCCGGATCTAATGCTGTGCAGTCCGCTGCGGGTGTCCGCAAGTTGATGCTGGAGGCCAAGCAGCGCTTCCCTCAAGATCTGGAATATTCCGTTGCGCTGGACACCACCTTGGCTGTCACGGAAGGCTTGAACGAGATTAAGCACACGCTGTTCGAAGCCATCATTCTTGTAATACTCGTTGTCTACATTTTTCTCCAAGGCTGGCGAGCAACGCTTATACCTCTTCTCGCAGTTCCTGTATCGCTAGTCGGTACCTTCGTCGTATTTCCCCTTCTCGGTTTTTCGATCAATACTCTCTCTCTCTTCGGACTAGTGCTTGCGATCGGCCTGGTTGTTGATGATGCCATCGTTGTGGTGGAAGCTGTGGAACATCACATTGAGCATGGCATGACTCCTAAAGATGCAGCCTTCAAGGCTATGGAAGAGGTGTCGGGTCCAGTAATCGCAATCGCGCTGATTTTGGCGGCAGTATTTATCCCCACGGCTTTTATTCCAGGCATTACGGGCCGTCTGTATCAGCAGTTTGCAATCACGATCGCAATATCGGTGATCTTCTCTGCATTCAACGCGCTTTCACTGAGCCCCGCGCTTTCAGCTTTGCTGCTTCGTCCACGGAAAGAAAGCCGCGGCCCGTTAGGAGCATTCTTCCGCTGGTTCAATAGGGCGTTTGGAAGGGCGACAGATGGATACGTCAGCACTTGCGGAATGCTGATTCGGAGGGCCGGGATGAGCATGGTCCTATTGTTGGGTGTTGCAGTACTGGCAGGATGGTTCGGGTCGCGCTTGCCCAATAGCTTCCTGCCCGACGAAGATCAGGGATATGTATTCGCTGGCCTGCAACTGCCCAATGCTGCTTCCCTCCAACGAAATGATGACGTTTCACGCAAGATCGAGGAAATGATCTTAAAGACGCCAGGCGTTGACTCGGTAACAGCAGTGCTGGGCTTCAGCATGTTGAGCGGAGCCCAGAACACCTACAGTTCCTTTTACTGGATCACTCTGAAAGAGTGGGCGGAGCGCAAAGCACCCGAGGAACAGTATGAGGCTATCAAAACCCACTTGAATCGGGAGCTTTCGCAATTCACTGAAGGCCTTGGCTTCTCTTTTCCGCCGCCCGCAATTCCGGGCGTCGGCGCTTCCGGCGGCTTCACGTTCATGTTGGAAGACCGGGCGGGCAAGGACCCGCAATTTCTTAGTGAAAACCTGGGGAAGTTCCTGGCGGCAGCTCGCAAGCGCCCTGAGTTGGCCTCTATCTACTCGACCGCGCTTCCCGTGGTGCCCCAGGTTTACGTCGATGTGGACCGTGCAAAAGCAATTTCACAAGGTGTACAGCTCTCCGATGTCTACAAGACGATGCAGACGTTCATGGGCGGCTTGCTGGTGAATTACTTCAACAGTTTCGGCCGTCAGTGGCAAGTCTACGTCCAGGCGGAAGGTGATTTTCGAACCAAGGCCGAGAATGTGGGTCAGTTCTACGTTACAAATGACGCAGGGCAGCCGGTCCCCATGAGTGCGCTGACCAGGATCAAGCCTAGCACTGGACCCGAATTCACTCTACGATACAACCTCTACCGCTGTGCGCAGATCAACGGAGGCGCGGCTCCGGGCTACAGCTCTGGCCAAGCTATGAAAGCGCTGGAAGAGGTCTTCGCCGCCACCATGCCGCCCGAGATGGGCTATGACTACATGGGCATGTCGTACCAGGAGAAGAAGGCGGCGGAAGGAGTCGCGCCGGCCGTGATCTTCGGCATGTCGCTCCTGTTCGTCTTCCTCATCCTAGCCGCTCAATACGAGAGCTGGTCTCTGCCTTTTAGCGTCTTGCTGGGCACTCCGATCGCTGTCTTCGGTGCATTCAGTTTTTTGTGGATGCGAAACCTGGACAACAACGTCTACGCGCAGATCGGGCTCGTCATGCTCATTGGCCTGGCAGCCAAAAATGCCATCTTGATCGTGGAGTTCGCGAAGATGGAATTCGATAAAGGCATGTCCGCCAAAGATGCCGCGCTTACAGGAGCCAAATTGCGCTTGCGACCCATTTTGATGACGGCCTTCGCCTTCATCTTAGGATGTGTGCCATTGTGGACCGCTTCAGGCGCTGGTGCTATATCCCGACGCGTGCTGGGAACATGCGTGATCGGAGGCATGTTGGCGGCGTCGATCCTGGGAATCTTCCTGATTCCTGTCTGCTTCGAGCTTGTGGAGCGAATTGCTCATCGAACAAAGGGCGCGGGACCGGCGCATCTGCCTGTGATCGTGCCAACGGAAGGGGACTAACCATATGAGCAGGCTCGGCCACATTGCCATCGTTCTGCTGCTCTTACTTAATGGATGCACTCTCGGGCCCAAGTACAAACGTCCTACAGCACCGGTCCCCGATACGTTCCGCGGATACGCTGCAGACGCGGGTGCCGCAAATCAATCGCTCGGCGACGAGAAGTGGTGGACAGTATTTCAAGATCCGCAGTTGCAAGCACTCATTCGTGAGGCACTCGCACAGAATTACGACGTCCGTATCGCTGCAGTGCGAGTACTCCAAGCCCACGCTGCGCTGGGCATCACGCGTGCGGATCAGTTCCCCACAATCTCCGCTGGTGCTTCTGCCACGAACGAACGCTTTCCGAGGACACGGGTAACACCAGCATTCGAGACCAGTCCCTTGCAGGTGAACCTGGGATTGGCATGGGAACTCGATTTCTGGGGTAAATTCCGCCGTGCTACAGAAGCAGCCCGCGCCGAATTGCTGGCCACTGAGTGGGGGCAGAAGGCCGTGGTGTCAAGCCTCGTCAGCAGCGTCGCGACCGCTTACTTCCAACTCTTGGAACTTGATTCCGAGATGGAGATCTCCAGGCGCGCGTTGGACTCTCGAAAGGAATCCTTACGCCTCGTTGAAATAAGAGAAAAAGGCGGTACAACGTCCATGATGGACGTCCGTCAGTCCGAGCAACTCGTTTATACGGCTTCGGCGTCGATTCCCGATCTGGAGCGACGGATTGAACAACAGGAGAATCTGATCAGTTTACTGTTGGGCCGAAACCCTGGAGTGGTCAAGCGAGGACTGTCCCTGGTTGACAATGTCGTGCCGCCAGAAGTTCCCGCGGGAGTGCCATCTTCCCTGCTCAGCAGGCGTCCCGATATTCAATCGGCGGAACAAACGCTAATAGCGGCAAATGCGCGCATCGGCGTAGCGAAGGCGGCATACTTTCCACAGATCACGCTCACAGGATTAGCGGGTTTTCAGAGCGCAGCCCTCACGAGTCTCTTTACGGGCCCGGCTGGCCTTTGGAGCTTTGGAGGCCAGTTGGTACAGCCACTCTTCACCGCTGGAAAAATTCGTTCGGGTGTGCGGCTAACTGAAGCGCAACAGCAAGAAGCCGTCCTGATCTATCAGCAATCGATTCAGCAAGCGTTTCGTGAGGTCTCCGATTCGCTGGTGGCTTATCGCAAGAATCGCGAGTTTAGGGAACAAGAGGCGTTGCTCACCAATTCTGCAGGAGATGCCACCCATCTGGCGGATAGCCGCTACCGAGGTGGTGTTACGAGCTATCTTGAGGTGCTCGACAGCGATAGCCGTTACTTAGACGCCCAGCTTGGACTTGCCCAAGCCCAACTGAATGAGCGCCTTGCCTTGGTGCAACTCTACAATGCGCTCGGAGGCGGTTGGCAGCAATAAGGAGGCGCTTGGCAAGATGATCGAGAGCCTCACGAACCCGAGCGAACGCCTTCTCGATCCGATGGAGAGAATCTCAGAGGTCCTCTTCGCGCTGATCATGGTCTTAACGTTCACCTGTTCCTTCAGCGTGGCGGATGCCGGCCGCGAGCAAGTGCGTACGATGCTGCTCGGCGCACTCGGATGCAACTTAGCCTGGGGCATTATCGATGCGGTGTTCTATTTGATGGCTTGCTTTAGTAAGCGTGGACGCGGACTCTTAACTTTGGGCGCACTACGCCAGGTATCGAGCCCGGCCGAGGCGCATCAGATTATCGCGCAGGCATTGCCGCCTGTATTGGTCTCTGTATTGTCCAGTTCGGACCTCGAAGTCTTGCGAGAGCGGCTGAACCACGTTGGCGACATTCCTCAGCAGCCTCGCCTCAGCAAAGGGGAATGGCTCGGCGCACTCGGAGTCTTCCTTATTGTCGTCCTGGCTACTTTGCCCGTGATAATGCCATTCGCCCTCATCGCTAGTGCGGGCAGGGCACTGCGTACCTCCAACGCAATCGCGGTGACCATGTTATTCCTGGCAGGCTATGCATTCGGGAAATATGCAGGGCACCACCCTTGGAGAATGGCTGTTGTCATGGTGCTACTTGGTGGCGCAATGGTAGGGACCACGATTCTCCTGGGAGGATAATCCACGCGATCTCCTACGATTCTCGCAATAGTCCTCCTGCTGGTATCTTCAGTTGGCGCCCAAACCACGCCTGAGAAGACCTCGGCCCTTCCAAACGATGCCGTTCCGGATCAATGGTCATACTCCTTCAATGTCGCCGGCTATATTGTCCCCGACGACCGCTCCTATACGTCACCAACATTTAGCGCGGATCGTAAACATGTGCACTTCGGAGCACGCTACAACTACGAGGATAAGGAGACGGGTTCAGTCTGGGCGGGCTATAACTTCACCGCCGGAGATACAGTTGCGCTGTCGATCACCCCTATGATCGGTGGAGTACTCGGCAACACGGCGGGAATCGCTCCCGGATACCTGGCATCGCTCACTTGGAAGCAGGTCGAACTCTCCACTGAAGGCGAATTTGTCTTTGATCTGCGAGATCATTCGGGAAGTTTTTTCTACAGCTGGATGGAGTTGAGCTATTCGCCCATGGAATGGTGGCGTGTTGGTCTGGTGGCGCAACGGACTAAGGCCTACCATACTAACCTCGATGTACAGCGCGGCATACTGCTTGGCTTCTCCCGAAAGAGGTTCGATTTCACTACATACATCTTCAACGCAGGTTGGACGGACCCTACAGTCGTGCTCTCGCTTGGTTTCAGTTTCTGACTCCCACTTCTATTGCAAGTTGCGTGTTGCCTATGCACCAACACGCTTTTCTGACACTCCCGACTGTCACTTCTGTCAGTGCCCCTTCCATTGAACTACTCCTAACCTGTCATTGATGTCTCACGCTTGAGGTCACAACGTCTGCATGACGGGATTGTGCTCGTCAGCAGAAGTGCAGTAACCCTAACAAACCCTGCAAGGTAGGAGAGTTACGATGGCCGTCGACCGACTCGTAAACCTACTCGCGGCCGTCACGCTGATCGAATTGATGGTCACTCTAGGGCTTGGCGTGAAGGCTTCAGATGTCCTCAGTGTCGGCCACCAGTGGGGACTCCTGTCTCGGGCCTTCGTGGCGAACTACATCCTTGTACCCGGGGCAGCCTTTGGCTTGCTGCTGCTCTTTCACCCTAGTCCAATGGTCGCGGCCGGAATTCTCGTTGCCGCGGTGTGCCCTGGCGCACCCTACGCCCCTCCGTTCACGGCAATGGCCAAAGGCAACGTCACTGTTTCGGTCGGCTTGATGGTCGTTTTGGCCACATCATCTGCGGTGGTTGCACCCTTGTTGCTCGGTCTCTTGCTTCCAGTCATTGCCGGAAACGCAACCATAGACATCAACGTTGTCAAAATGATAGGCACTTTGTTCGGGGCACAGTTGTTGCCATTGTGCCTCGGCATCTGGATCCGCCACAGTCATGAAGCACTTGCCGATAGGTTAAAGAAGCCGGCGAGTGCTTTGAGCCTTTCGCTCAATCTTGTTTTGCTGACCGTCATCATTACTGTTCAATTTCAGACCCTGGCGGACATTCATGTCAGAGGCTACTTCGGCATGCTCTGTTTAGTACTCGCAACTCTAGTCGCAGGCCTGTTAGTCACTAAACGGGAACAAGCGGACACCGCGAAAAGCATGATCCTGACGACGTCGGTTCGCAACGTCGGTGTGAGCCTGGTTATTGCAACGGCGAGCTTTCCTGGTACGGCCGCAATCACCTCCGCAACCGCATATGCGCTCTTTCAGACCGTCGTGATTGCGTTAGTCGCCTTAGCATGGGGCCGCTACACTCCGAAGATCCATTTGGTGGAACAGAAGGCCGCATGACGAGGGTGATCTCACCTCTGGGAGCCGGTAGTTCAAAACGGAGCTTCGCTCTATGAGTACAACAAACATGGTCTCTCTTGAAATCTCCGCCACAAAGACGGCATTCGAAGTCCCAATGTCAGATCGCCTACAGAGGCGCAATGTTATCGATCTGACGGACTGGTTGCCCGTCTTCAGGATGCCGGAACAAAGAGCTTCGTCGAATTTTGGTGGTTCTTGAATTCAAGGCAACACGGCTGAGTAAGGACGCCGCATTTAGGCCGGCAGATTGAAAACAGGGCTTCGCTCCAGCAATCGAAAGGAAAAGCTATGGCAGTCCACACATGGAGGGTCAACAGACCGGCCCCACCGCAACAGACGGCTTGGAAGGCACTCCAAAATCACTATAAGAAAGTTAAAGACCTCCATCTTCGTGAACTCTTCGCGAGCGATCCAGTGCGCGGCGAGCGGATGACCGCTGAAGGTGCTGGCCTGTATTTGGACTATTCCAAGAACAGGATCACATCCCAAACGCTGAAGCTCCTCATTGCACTGGCAGAAGAATCCGGACTGCAGGTTCGGATGGATGCCATGTTCCGAGGTGAGAAAGTAAACATCACAGAAAAGCGGCCGGCATTGCATGTTGCACTTCGTGCTCCCAAAGGCACATCGATCTATGTCGATGGCAAGAATGTTGTTCCACAAGTTCACGCTGTGCTCGACCGTATGGGCCATTTCTGCGATCGTGTGCGAAGCGGAGAGTGGAAGGGACAAACGGGAAAGCGAATCCGCAACATTGTAAACATAGGCATTGGCGGCTCATATCTTGGCCCCAGATTCGCGACGGAAGCCTTAAGGGCTTATGCGGATCCGTCCCTGACATTTCGCTTCGTTGCGAACATCGATAGCACCGACTTTGTGGCGGCGGTGCGTGATCTTGACCCTGCCGAAACGCTTTTCATAGTTTCTTCGAAGACCTTCAACACGCTTGAAACAATGACCAATGCCCGGACGGCTCGCGAATGGCTCGTCGCAGGATTGGCAGGAGATGAGGATTCCGTCAGCAAACACTTTGTAGCCGTCACTGCGAATATTGCTCGGGTCACGCAGTTCGGCATTGAAACAGCGAACGCTTTTGAGTTTTGGGATTGGGTGGGCGGACGATATTCACTCTGTTCGGCCGTGGGATTGTCCACCATGCTTGCAGTGGGTCCAAAGAATTTTGGCGCGATGCTCGATGGCTTTCACCAGATGGACATGCACTACCTGACAACGCCATTCGAACGGAACTTACCGGTGATCATGGGTCTTCTGAGTATCTGGCACAATGACCTCTTCGGCTCCGAGAGCTTTGCAATCCTACCTTATGAGCATTATCTCGAGCATTTCCCTACCTATTTGCAGCAACTAATCATGGAGAGCAATGGGAAGCATGTCACACTCATCGGAACGGAGGTGACCCAACCAACGAGCCCCGTCTGCTGGGGTGATGCGGGGACCAACGGTCAGCACTCGTTCTTCCAACTATTGCATCAGGGAACACGATTCATACCTTGCGACTTCATTGCATTCGCACATTCTCTCCACCCGATCGGCAAACATCATGACATGCTCATGGCCAACGCTATTGCCCAAAGTGCGGCCCTGGCTTTCGGTAAGACCGCCGAGCAGGTTAAAGCAGAAGGCACGCCGGACTGGCTTGTACCGCATCGAGTATTCGATGGTAATCGGCCATCCAACACAATTCTTGCCCGCCAATTAACACCCGAAACTCTGGGGCAACTTATTGCCCTGTACGAACATATTGTTCACACCCAGGGTGTGATTTGGAACATCAACCCATTCGATCAATGGGGGGTTGAATTGGGTAAGGATTTGGCCCTGAGCATCATGCCGCAGATCGAGACAGCAGAGGAGCCACGACTCGAATATGACAGCTCGACTAGCACCCTGATTCGACGCTACCGGGCATTGCGTGGGCAATCTGACAACGCTGTTAGTTGTTCATGAAGTGCTGGCAAACGAACGCTCATTCGAGGCCAAAACAACGGCCCACGACGAGAAAGAAGTGATGAGTTTGGTGGATACCGAATCAACCTGGCATCTCTGGATCGGTCGGGGCGGTCGTTCGTGGTCCTTATCACCGACCTGGAAA
>Ga0066692_10000665_pt1 | contig 12271 bp, 15 predicted proteins | sample GraSoiAngelo_141_FD_66456 | JGI IMG/M metagenome (GOLD analysis project Ga0066692, IMG submission 66456) | Grasslands soil microbial communities from the Angelo Coastal Reserve, California, USA - 14_0929_12_40cm | ecosystem: Environmental > Terrestrial > Soil > Grasslands | place: USA... | reverse complement strand
CCTCGAAGTCGACCGAGCGGTCGCGCGGGAACTCGTTCACGAAACGGGCGAACTTGGCGGCCACCAGCACACCCAGGTACTTGTTCTGGGTCTGCGTGGCGACTTCGCTCGGGGTCACGATCCGCATCACCTGCTCCTTCCGGTAGACTGCTTCAGTTGCGCTGCCTCGCTCTCGAGCTGTCGCACGAAGCCCGACAGCAAGCTAGCCATGTCGCCGGGCGCGCGCAGCGCGCCCGCGCGCCCCCCCCCCTGCACCAGGTCGATGACCTCACCCACCGCCGTCTCGAGGTCGTCGTTCACCAGGACGTGGTCGTACACGTCCCCGATCTCGCGCCGCGCCGTCTCGACCTCGCGCGTCGCGATGTCGATCCGCTGCGACAGCTCCGCTTCCGACTCGGTGCGCCGCTTGCGCAGCCGCTCGATCAGCACGCGGGGCGACGGCGGGATCACGAAGAGCACGATGGAGGCCGGGCGCGGGTACGCCTTTCGCACCTGCCGGGCTCCCGTCACCTCGACGTCGAGCACCACATGCTTGCCGCTGCGCAGCACCCGCTCGACCTCGCGGCGGAGCGTGCCGTACCGCTCCCCCGCATACTCGGTCGACTCGAGGAACTCACCCGCCTGACGCCGCCGCTCGAACTCGTCGCCCGTGAGGAAATGGTACGCCTCACCGTCCCGCTCGCCCGGTCTCGCCTTGCGCGTCGTCGCGGACACCGAGTACCCGAAGGTGTCGGGAGCCCGAGTCCGGAGCTCGCGCGCGATCGTCGTCTTGCCGGCCCCGGACGGGGCGGCGAGCACCACGACGCGCGGGAGGGGGGGGGGCGTCACTCCAGGTTGTCGAGCTGCTCGCGGAACTTCTCGAGGTCGCCTTTCATCGCGATTACGGTCTGCGTGATGCCGGAGTCGTTGGCCTTCGACCCGATGGTGTTCACCTCGCGCAACAGCTCCTGCGCGAGGAACCCGAGCTGTTTCCCCACCGCCCCGTCGGTGGCGAGCGCCTCGCGACACGCGGCCAGGTGGGTTCGTAACCGCACGAGCTCTTCGGTGATGTCCACACGGTCCGCCATCAGCGCCACCTCGACGGCGAGCCGTTGCTCATCCACCTGCACGCCAGCGACGAGCTCTGCCACCGCCTTCTTCAACCGCGCGAGCTCCCCCGTGAGCCGCTCGGGCGCCCGCTGCTCGATGGTCCCGGCGCCTGTCTCGAGGGCCCCGAGCCGTCCCCCGAGCTCCGCCGCGAGCGCCGCCCCCTCGCGCGCGCGCATGCCGAGCAGCTCCCGAACCGCCCGCTCGGCAATCGGCTCGACCTCGCTCCACTGCGCCGCGGCGATGCCGTCCTGACGCGGCGTCAGCACCTCCGGCTGCCGCGCCACGAATGCGAGGTCCACGTCGCCCTTGAGCTTCAGGCGCTTCTTCAGCTCCTTTGCGGCGGCCACGAGCTGGCGCGCCCGGGCGAGGTCCAGCGCGATCCCCCCCTCGCGTTGTGGCGCCTCGATCCAACGCGCCGAGACTGTCACGTGGCCGCGGTCGAGCAGCTGGCGCAGCCGCTCGCGCAGCGGCGCCTCGACCCCGCCGAGCTCGAACGGCAGCTTGAGCTGCGGATTGAAATAGCGGTGGTTCACGCTGCGGATCTCGATCGAGAGCCGCCCGCCGAGGACGTTCCCTTCGGCCGAACCGAAACCCGTCATGCTCCGGGGCACAGACTTTAAACGTAGTCGCGCAAAGCACTTAGGTCAACTTCAGTTGGTGAACAGCCAGCGGACGCCGTAGAACTGGAAGCGGCGTGGGTAGTCGAGTCCGGGGACGTAACTGGCGCGCTGCAGCGTGACGTTGCGCTGCACCCAGAAAATCGTGACGCCGGCGATCCGCACCTCCACGTTCACCTCGGCGACGCTCGCCTCGGGGAGGGTGCGCAGTGCGCCCGAGGAGTCGAGGCCCGCAGTCCCGCGGCTCCACGAGTCCATCGCCAGCTCGCCCCGCAACGCGAAGATCCCGCTCCGATACACCCGCCAGAACTTCGAATAAAAGGTGAGCGAGAAACGCGCGTGGGAGGGTGGCTCGAAGTCGTTTCCTCCGCGGACCAGCGGATCGAAGTACCAGCCGGAGAGCTGGAATCCAGGCAAGAGCCGGAGCGCGCCGTGCGCGGTGAGGTAGCGCGTGCGCTGGGTCGGGCTCAGGCGCACGGGACCGGAGCTGTCGATGGCGGTGATCGCTACGGGAAAGCCGCTCGGCGCGAACGGATCGCGGGTCACGCCACCCACATCGAGGCTGATCCAGCTGCGATCCCAGCGCACCGCGCCGGCCCCGTCCACGGTCCGCTGCCCCAAGTCGGACGAATCGAGGGGGGCCTGGAGGTCGTGCGCCCACGCGAGATCGCCGCGCAGCGACAACCCCGCGGGGAGGATGAGTCCGGCGGCGAGGTGCGCGCGATTGCCGGAGCGCCCGCGGCTGTACTCGGCGTGGCGCGCGTCGCCCGCGAGCGTGAGACCGGGGAATGGGCTCCAGGCGCCGGTGCCCTCGAACTGCCACGGTCGAGCCTGGTCCAGTCGGCGGATCGCGAAACCGATGTGCGCGCGGGACCAGTCGTTCGTGACTTCGAGCGCGCCCTGCGACAGGCTGCGATCCGGAGCCGCGCCATCGTGGCTCACGCTGGTCTTCGCGAAGCTGGCCTGCGCTCGCAGACCGAGGCCGTCGTCGCGGGCGGCCGCGAACACACGAAACAGGCCGTCGCGTCGCTGGGGTTGCCAATCCGTGATGCGGTCCGCTTCGCTGCGATGCCACTCCGAGCTCAGGGTCTGATACGAGACCCCGAACCGAGCGCTCGGCACGTACTCGGCCTTGAGCCAGACGTCCCGAGAGTTGAAGGCAGTGCTGGAGGTGCCTTCGATGCCCTGGTTGTCGTTGTAATCGGCGACCAGCAAGAGGCCGAGTCCCGAGCGCCAGCGGCGGAGGAACGCGCCGCGGTAGTTCGCCGTCTTCACTTCGCCGGTGGCGACCCCGACCTGCGACGCGGTTTCCGTGGAGCGCTGGCGGAGGGTGACGAGATAGACGCGCAGCGAGGCCGGCAGCACGATCACGTCGATGCGCTCGAGCGGCGCGAGCGAGATACGGGCGGGGTCGAGGAACACCGAATCGCGCCCGAGCGGCACGTAGGGGACGCCGTCCCAGTAGATCTCGAGCCCCGCCGCCCCGCGCCCGCCGTACATCACGATCTCTCCGGCGCCGTAGATGCCGCCGCGCGCGATGTACACGCCCGGGATGTGGGCGAGCAGGTCCGACAGCGTCTGGACGTTCGAGAGCACGAGCGAATCGGCGGTGAACGTGTAGCGCGTGCCGCGCGGCAGCGGCCCGGCCGGGACCGCCTGGAGTGATACGGGGAGGTAGCGCGGCAGGGTGTCCCGGGCTGTCGTGTCCCGGCGCGCCGTGGAGTCGCGCCCGAGGGTGTCGCGGCGCGCCATGCTGTCGACCTGAGCGGCGGCTCCGGCCGCGACGAGGAGCAACGCGGCGGCGCTCGCGAGTGCCGTTCCAACTCTCACGCGATGCGTCGCGCGCGGGGCGAGGCAAGTTGGAACGGCACGAGGCCGCGGGTCACGCCCCCGCGCGCTTGAGGATGAACTCGGTGAAGAGCCGGACGCCGACGGCCGTCGGGCCCTTGGTCTGGTGCGGCCCCTCGCCGTCGGTGTACGCGGTGCCCGCGATGTCGAGGTGCACCCAGGGATATCCCTCCACGAATTCTCGCAGGAACCACCCGCCCGCGATCGATCCCGCCCCCCGCCCGCCCGAGTTCTTCACGTCCGCGATGTCCGACTTGAGCAGGTCGCGGTACTCGTCCCACAGCGGCAGCGGCCAGCAGCGCTCCCCGGCCCGCTCCCCCGCCTCACGCACCTCGGCCAGCAAGGCCTCGTCGTTCCCCATCGCGCCGATCGCCACCTGGCCGAGGGCGACCACCACGGCGCCCGTGAGCGTCGCGATGTCGATCACCGCCGCTGGCTTGAAGCGCCGGACGTACGACAGCGCGTCGCACAGAATCAGGCGTCCCTCGGCGTCGGTATTGATGATCTCGATCGTCTTGCCGAAATGGCTCTTCACGACATCGCCCGGTTTCAGGGCGTGGCCGGAGGGGAGGTTTTCGGTGGCGGGGATGAGGCCCACGACATTGACCTTCGGCTTGAGCAGCCCGAGCGTCTCGAAGGTGCCGAGCACGGCCGCCGCGCCGGACATGTCGAACTTCATGTCCTCCATGTTCTGCGCGGGCTTGATCGAGATGCCGCCCGAATCGAACGTGACGCCCTTGCCGACGAGCGCCACCGGGGGCGCGTCACCGGCGCCGCGATGCTCGAGCACGATAAAGCGCGGCTCCTGGTCGCTGCCCTGGGCCACGGCGAGCAGCGCCCCCATCCCTTCCTGTTGCAGCTCCGCCCGGTCGAACACAGTGAGGGTGAAGCCGTGCTGATCGGCGAGCTGCTTCGCCCGCTCCGCCAGATAGCTCGGGGTGCACACGTTGCCCGGGAGCATTTGTAGCTGGCGCGTGAGCCGGTGCCCCGCCGCGACGGCGTCGCCCACCCGCTCGCCGGCCGCCACCTCTTGCATCTCTTTTTGATCGCACACGAGGGTGACACCCTCGACCTCGGGCTTCGGCTCGTCGGGCGTGGCTTTGAGCTCGGTGAACGCCCAGGCGCCTTGCGCCGCGCCCTCGACCGCCGTCTGGCCCAGATCTCGGGCCGACACGCCGTTTCGCGCCTCGGGAGCGACGGCGAAGACGAGCTGCTTGGCGCCGAGCGCGCGCGCCCGCTTGGCCGCGACCGCGGCCGCGCGCCGGATCGAGTTGCGGGTGACCTCGCCCGGCTTCCCCACGCCGACGAGCAGGACGCGCTGCGACTTGGCGGCGCCCGGGTAGAGCAGCGTCGTCTCGTCGCGTTTTCCCTTGAAGTCACCGCTCGTGATGGCGCGCGCCACGACGCCGCCCGCCGCGCGGTCCAAGTCGGCGAGCGAAGCGGGAACGACGCTCCCCTGCGCGAGGGCGACGGCGAGGAGCGGCGTGTCGACCTGGGAGAGCGGCGCGCTGGCGACGCCGCTGGTCATCTTAGACATGCTCGATTATGCACTCGGCAAAAGCCGAGGTCGAGACCTCGGTCGCGCCGGGCAACAGCCGCGCGAGATCGTACGTGACGCGGCGCGCCCGGATCGCCCCGCCGAGCCCACGCGTGATCGCCGTCGCCACGTCGTTCCACCCGAGCTCCTCGAACATCATCGCGCCCGACAGGATCACGCTCCCCGGGTTCACTTTGTCCTGCCCCGCGTACTTGGGTGCGGTGCCGTGGGTCGCTTCGAACACCGCGTACCCGTCGCCCACGTTGCCCCCCGGCGCGAGCCCGAGCCCGCCCACCTGGGCCGCCGCGGCGTCCGAGAGCAAGTCGCCGTTCAGGTTGGGCGCGGCAATCACCGAGTACTCGTCGGGGCGGAGCACGAGCTGCGCGAACATGGCGTCGGTAATGCGATCCTTCATCACCACCCTTCCCCCATCCCCCTTCCCTGTTCCCGCGTCTGCCTCAGGTATGGTTTTCTCACCGAACCGCTCGCGCGCAATTTCGTACCCCCACTCCCGGAACCCGCCCTCGGTGAACTTCATGATGTTGCCTTTGTGAACGAGCGTGACCGACCGACGACCGGCGCGCAGCGCGTACTCGATGGCCTTCGCGACCAGGCGCTGGGAGCCGAACTTGGACATCGGCTTGATGCCGATCGCGCTCCCGGGACGGATCTTGGCGCCGAACCGCTCGGTGAGGAACCCGATCACGGCATCGGCTTCGGAGCTGCCGGCCCGGTACTCGATCCCGGAGTACACGTCCTCGATGTTCTCGCGGAAGATCACCACGTCGAGCTTCTGCGGCTCGCGCATCGGGCTGGGCACCCCCTCGAAGTAGCGCACCGGCCGGATGCAGGCGTACAGGTCCAGCACCTGGCGCAGCGTGACGTTGAGGGACCGGATCCCCCCGCCGACGGGAGTGGTCAGCGGGCCTTTGATGGCCACACGGTGCGTCCGGATGGCGTCCAGGGTGGCATCGGGAAGCCAGTTCCCGACCTGCTTGAAGGCTTTCTCTCCGGCCAGCACCTCGAGCCAATCGATCCGGCGTGTGCCGCGCGAGACCTGCTCGACCACGGCGTCGAACACCCGCCGGGCGGCGCGCCAGATGTCGGGCCCGGTGCCGTCGCCCTCGATGAAAGGGATGATCGGATGGTTCGGCACCACCCAGCGACCGTCGCGGTAGTCGATGCGCTCGCCCATGGCCAGGCAGTCTACACGGCCCGGCCGGGGTTGCGCCAGGCGAAGCCGCGACCGTACACTTGAGGCGATGCGTCGCACACCTCGACTGATCCTGTTCACGCTCGCAGCGGCTTGCTGGCTCGCCGCGGGACCCGGTGGTGCGACCCTGCAGGGCGTGTTGGCGTGCCGCCATCATGCCACGCACCAGTCGCACCCGGGCCACCGCGGGGCGCCGGCGGACGGCCCGTGCTTCTGCGGCGAGATGACTGGTAGCGTGGACCTCGTGCTCTCGGTGGCCGTCCCGGCGCCGCTGCCCGCGTCGCCCGCGATCGCGACGCCGGAGCAGGCCTTGATCGACCCGTCCCTCTTCCCGCTTCCCCCTTCCCCGTCGTTCAGCCCCACCCCTCCCCCTCCGAACGGCCTCGGCTGACCTGACGCGTTAGCCACCTACAACTCGGAGGATTGCATGCGCAGTGCGCTTTGGAGCGCTCTGCTCTGCGGCGTTGGGATGAGCGCCGCCGCGCAGCAGCGGGCCGTGACGTTCGAAGAGCCGCCACCCGTCTCCATCACGGGCTTCGCGGTCGGACGAGCCGACTACGATCGTGTCGTTCGCAGCAATTCGTTCACGGCCGGGAAGATCGGCGTGAGCTTGTTCAAGCCGGTGGGCGACGCCTATCTGTTCGCGCAGCTCACGACGGCGCTCGAAGACGGCGCATCGTCCACGGAGATCGACAATTTGCTCGTCAGCTGGACGCCGCACACCGCGAACAAGTGGTCCCTGGCGTTCGGCCGGTTCGACGCACCCATCGGCTTCGAACGCGATGATGAGCCCCTCAACCTGATTCCCACCAATTCGTTCACCTTCACCTATGCCCGCCCCGGCAAGCTCACGGGCGTGCAGGTCCACTACACTGCGTCGTCGCGGGTCGACTTGTGGGGGGCGGTCGCCAACGGCTGGGACGTGACGGTGGACAACAATCGCGGCAAGACAGGGCTGGCCAGAATCCAGTGGATCCCGATTCCCTGGGTCACGCTCGGCTTCACCGGTGTGTACGGACCCGAGCGGGACTCGAGCGATGCGAACCAGCGGTCGCTGTTCTCGAGCGACCTCACCATTGACCGGGGACGCCTGATCGTGGGCGCCGAAGCCAACTTCGGGCGGGAGCAGCAGAGCGGCGGCAATCCTTCGTGGCGCGGAGCTGCGGTGACGGCATTCCTGAAGGCGAGCCGCCATGTCGGCTTCACCGCGCGCTACGATCAAATGGTAGACTCCGACGGCCTGCTCACGGGGACGCCGCAGATCCTGCGCTCGGTCACCGTCGGCCCGATGTGGTACTTCTCGAACGCCCGCGAGGGAATCTTCAGCAACATCGAGCACACGCGATTCCATCTCCCGCAGGTCGCGCTGCGCGCCGCCGTCCGGGCCGACTGGTCGTCCACGCCGTTCTTCACCGATGCCACCGGGGCGCCGCAGAGCTCGAACACAAAAGGCGTGCTCGAGCTTGTCTACGTGTTCTAGGGGGGGGAGGCCATCCATGCTGTACGACTTGCGACGTGCCGACGTCCGCATCAAGTGGCTCGTGACCGGCCTGCTCGCCACGTTGGGGCTGTCCTATGTGTTCGGGGCGGTGATGGTCGCGCTGTACGCGGGGTTCACGCCCCAGAGCGTGGCGGCGACGTACGCGGGTTCAGAGATGTCGATGCCGATGCCGCCCGAGACCACGATGGTCGTGCAGCGTCCCATGTCGATGGCCGACTTTGCCAAACCCGACGTCCATACCGTCGACACCAAGTTGCTGATCCAGGACACTCACGTGCATGTCCCGATGTACGGACTCATCGCGGCTGCCCTGGGCGTCGTGGTCGCCGGGCTCTCGTTGCCGCAACGCTGGGCGCTCGGCCTGATCGCACTTCTGTTCGCCGCGCCATGGCTCGACTTCGCGGGCATGTGGCTCACCAAGCTCGCCTCGCCGCGTTTCGCGATCGTGACCCTCGCCGGCGGTTGGGCGATGGGCGTCGCCTATCTCATCGTCGCGACGTTGGCCGTCCACCAAATGTGGTTGCCACGTGAAAGGGGTTGACCGATGGACTTCCTGATTCGCGCGGCGGTGATCGCCGCGCTGCTCCACATCACCCCCGTGGTCGTGCTGGTCAAGCGTCCGGATGCCGTGCACGCGCTCTTGCCGGGGGCCGATGCGTATGTAGCCCGTGAGGTCCACCTGAGCGGCACAGACGCTCACCGACTGCACGAGGCCGTGGACTGGAGTCCCGAGGACGGCGTGCTCGTGTTCTACGGGGGCACTGCGGGATCTACGTCGGTCGGGGCGCTCGAGTTCGTGCGCGTGGACACGCCCCACGGGCCGATCGAAGTGGCGGTGGGCTTCACGCCGCAGGGCGCCGTGCGTGGCGTCGTGGCCACAAAGGCAACGGTCGAGATGAAGCCCTGGGTGCTCGAAGCCGTCGCCGCCGGGCTCACCGATCACTATCGCGGGCTCAAGCCCGGCGACGCACCCGCCGCGGCCGCGCGGATTGCGAGCCGGGTGGGCAATCTCGCCGAGTACGTCGCCCAGGAGGTGGACAAGGGTGTTGCCCGGGCTCTTGCGGCGTACGGGGCCTTCTACAATCATGTGAGGGCCTGACCGGGGTCGAGTCCTGGACCCTTACCGCAACGCCAGGGGGTAGGAGGACGTCTACATGCGTATGAAGCTATCGCACTTGAGTATCGCCCTGGTGCCGCTCGTGGCCGCCGGCTGCCCGTATGACCAGCTCAGCAGATCCCTCGGGATCGCCATCGGGGGGGGCGGCGGAGGCGGTAGCGGGCCCAACGTCCTCCTGATGATCCAACAGCCCCTTACCGGGACCGCGGGCGCAATCCTCACGCCCGCCATCCTGGTGGGGGCTGCTGACACGCTCGGCCGCGCGGATACGGCTTTCACGGGGACCATCACGATGGCACTCGGCACCAATCCCGTCGGTGGCCGTCTCTCGGGCACGCTGAACGTCGCCGCCGTCCGCGGCCTCGCGTCGTTCGGCGATCTGGTCATCGATAAGGCCAGCTCGGGCTACGTCCTCCGGGCGACTGCACAGCGTGCGATTGCGGCATCGAGCGCTGCGATCACCATCCTGGCCCCGTAACCGGAGCATCCGGCCGCGGTCGACCGGCTACCCAGCGGCGCGGTTCGACTCGTTCCAGGCGATTTCGAAAGACCCGTTGCAACGGCGGCAGCGCATGCTAACGGGGTGGCCCTCGAGCTGCGCGCGGTCGCGACAGTTGGGGCAGACGGCGTAGCTCGACCCCCAGGTCGCGGGGAAGCGGGCCGTGTGCTTGGGGCTCGGGACCACGGACCAGCGCAGCGCTGGCTCGGGCGAGAGCTGCAGCTGTCCGCGCAGCAGGGAGACCGGCTTTCCCTTGACGTCGAGCACCACGTCGGTGGGCGTCAGCTTCAGGATGCGGTACCAGGCGCCTTTGCGAAGGGCGCACTTCACGTCCGCCTTGAGACGAGCCCACTGGAATGCTGCCGGCATGGGGCACGACCTTGCGCGCGAGGACGCCCCTACGGTGGTGCGCGGCGCGCGAGCCGTCAATCCACGCGCTCGACCGCTTCGGGCTTGAGACCGGGCCAGGCCTGGCACGCCCGGACCCAGGCCCGCTTGCTGGGCGCATCCAGCCGGCCGGCGTTCTCCTGCTTCAACCACTCGATCAGCTGGGCCGCCGAGTCGTGCGCAGCGAGGCGGTGCTCTTCCCGCAGCCCCTCGCCTTCCCGCAACGACCAGCGACACAGGTGCGCCACGAGCCGCAGCCGGATCGTCAGGTAGATGTCGATGTCCACGCCGCGCGTGAGCGCGGGGGAGCCGCCTCGTTCTTCGGCGTGGCTCAAGAGCCATCCGCGGAACGCCAGGTCCCGATCACCGGTGCGGGGAATCCGGAAATCGCGGGGCTCGCCGCGGAGGTTCTCCCCGCCGTGCGGGATCATGACGTCGCGTTCCTAGCGCCGGCCCGCCGGCGTATAGATCTCGATGCGCACCAATCGGCGCAGCTCCGAGAAGGCGGCCGTCACCTCACTCCAGGGTTTGTGGAGCACCGTCTGCGCGGCTTCCTCGAGCTTGGCCTCGTAGGTGTCGAGCGCCGCCCAATTCGGGAATTCCAGGATCACGAGATTCGTGTTCTCACCGGCGCCGGTGTACTGAGCGAGCTGCACGTGGGAGACCATCAGCTTGCGCCGCACCAGCTCGTCCAAAACCGGATCAGCAATGTCGGTGAGGGCCTTGTTGTACGCGGGCGCCTTGCCAGGCAGCGCCTGATAGAAGCCGACCCAATACACGTGCCCCGGAGCAGCCTGCGCGGTCAACAGGGGGGCGGGGGCGATGAGCGCAAAGGCAGCAAGGAGCGGAGCGAGGTGGGCGCGCATGGACCGGTCCTATCGTGGTGAGGCTCTCGAACATGGCGCTCGTTCCCCGCGAGGGCAAATCCGCCCGATGGGGCCTCAGGGCTCGAAGAACTCGGCGATATCCGGTGCACCGGCGGCGTGATTGGGGAAGGTCGTCAACCCGAGTACCTCTGCAGACAGCCGCAACGTGCTCTCGTGCCGGCGGCCACGAGCCGCCGCAATGTTGTCTTTGGTTACGATCGACGAGTAACCGTCGTTGTCGGTGATCGTGTCTCCGACGATCATCATGAAGTAGTTGCCGATGGACGGGTGGGCGTCGGCGTAATACTGCGTCGCCGAACCATACTCGTGTGCCAGGCTGTCCAGATACACCATGGCCGTGCCACCGATCACGTCGGCGTAGTCGGTATTCTCTTCCACCACGATGAACACATGGTTGACAGGTTCCCGTTGCGTTCACGCCACTGCTTCGGCATCTAGGGAGTGAGACTGAGGCGACCGCCGTCGGCAAAGACCACGTCGGTGCTCTCCCAGACGAGCTTCATCTTGTCCAGCGGGGTGTCCCGGAGGCGCTGGTGCGCGACCCGGAATGGGTTGACCCGAACGATCCGTGCCGGCTCGCGCCGCGTCTGCCCGGGGACCAGCGGCAAGTCCACCTTGAGGTGCGCGCTGTAAATGGAGTCGCCGAAGGTGTCGAGGAACGTGGCGTCACCCTGGAACGCGCGGATCGCCTTCGTCCCCTTGTTCTGGTACGCGAAGGCGAGCGAGATGTAGTCCTCGTACTGTTCCGAATCGGGGTTCCTCGGCAGGTAGCTCTTCTTGACCACCGTGACGGCGAGCAGGGGTTCGAGCAGCTGCTTCACGCTGTCCCGGCGTGCCCGTTCCGCCGCGACGGCTGCCGCATCCACCTGGGCCTTCCGGGCCTGCTCCGCATGCGCCCACGCCAGAATGTCCGTCATCGTCATGGTGTCGTGCGGAGCTTTCAAGGCAAACCCGCTGTCGGCGGCCACTCTCAGCAGAAGGCGCGCGTCGGCGAGCGGAAGCCGGACGCTGTCGGCGGACTTGAGAACGGAGTCGAAACGGGTCACCGGGACGCGGGTGGCGCGGAAGGCCTTCTCCCGGGAGCGACACCCTACCACGGTCGCGCCCAGCAGGCAGGCGTACACGACGGTCGTCGTCCATCTGGATGTGTGCATCACGGCTCCGATGGGAAAGGCCAGAGGAGAGAGTCGACGCTCACAGGGTTACCCCCGGGGGGTTGCCGGAGTGCCACCGCCCGCCATCAGAGCCGATAGCCGACGAGCGTGCCCGACGCGGTCCGCAGAAAGAGCATGTTGGCGACGTCGTCCACCGCGTACACCGGCTCCCGCTCCTTGCCGAGATCCACTCGCGCCCGCGGCTGCGCGCTGTCTTTGTCGATCTGCAGCAGCACGTTGCCGTTCCCCTCGGGCGCGCGGGTCAACATGAAGACCGACCCCTGGACGGCGAGCGAGGCCTTGAAGCGCTTCGTGGCGAGCGCGGCTGCCTGGTGCGAATAGCCCGCGAGCTGTGCCCCACCCTGCGTGTACGCCGTCGCCAGCTCCCCGGTGATGCGTCGCGCGGTGGAATCCGTCGCGGT
>Ga0066692_10000651_pt1 | contig 12394 bp, 13 predicted proteins | sample GraSoiAngelo_141_FD_66456 | JGI IMG/M metagenome (GOLD analysis project Ga0066692, IMG submission 66456) | Grasslands soil microbial communities from the Angelo Coastal Reserve, California, USA - 14_0929_12_40cm | ecosystem: Environmental > Terrestrial > Soil > Grasslands | place: USA... | reverse complement strand
CAGCAGGACGAAAACGCCTGTTGCCGCTATAAACACGAACATCGTCTTCCGCACTCTGAGCTTGAGCGACTTCATAGTTACCCCTCTTCTCACCAAGTACTTCGTGTGCCTCTTCGTTCCCACCGGGCTTTGTCAGACCAGCCCAGGGATTTTGCATCACCAAACTTTCCTGACGTCTTTCCAGTCTTCTGTGCTCGATTACTCCTCCCAGCATATAGCCAAATAGATACAGTGGGGCAATCGAATCCAACGACAACGAGGATTGTGGATTCTCGTAGCATCCCTAGCCGCAAGAAAACACAATAGAATTTTTTAGCTTTGCCACTGCTTTGCCACAGAAATAACCGGTAACAATTCGAATGCATCCACGTCTGACAGAACGAATAGGTGCGCCAATTGTAGAGGAAAAATCCTGGTCAATTCGCTATTCTATGCTCATGGCAGGGATACGGGGCAAATCAGGTCCACCGGCAAACCAGAATGCTTTCAAGCACGGGCTGGCCGGCATCAATGTTTCTCAGTCAAAATCCGTCGCAGTTAAGCAAGGCTGTGCACCTGTCATGCAAATGAGACCACATTGCAAATGTCCCATCTCTTTCCGGTGATTGGCAGCCACAATAGTAACCAGCCCCCGTTATCTCTCGACTGGCGGCAGTTTGGCGGTGCTGTGGGCATCCATTATGGCAAAGCCCAAACCATAGACAGTGACTCGCGTTTTGTTGACTTATTAGGTCTTCGGAGCGGAAGTTAATCATCTTTGGTCCTTCGATTACGGTTTCCAGAGAATCACTATAAAGATTGCCACACGTAAACTTCGCGCGATCAAACGGCCTCGTACAGGACACCACATCACCGTTTGACTCAACAGCTACAATCGCGGAGCACGATCCTTGGTTGTAGCAAACCATAGGTTCATGGCCGAGAATGAAGCGGAAAAACTCGTCAAACGTCAGAACAGACATTTGAGGATCGCCATGCTGAAGCCACTCATTGAACAGTTCAGTCATGAAAAGTGAATATTGTGCCGGCGTCAGATACAAGAACCATCCCAAATGCCGCCGCCTCTTTTGCTTCGTATACGATCCTGAGGGACGCATTGCTAACCCTGTCGGTATTGAGAACGATTTGAATTCGGGAGACCACGGCATTGATGTGAGAGTTTACTTTCTTCCAAAGGCGGGCGGGTAAAATCCTGCTCCGTCCGTTAAGACGACAACAAGCGAGGAAAGAGAATTGATTGCGAATCAAGTGCGCCACATAAGATTGGGCATCTAACCGGGTATCCACAGTGCTATCGAATTTAACAATGCTGTGCAACTGAAACGTGTATCCGCCGCGCTATGGGTTTGGCCAAATTTCCCAGCGGCAGCCGATTTCCAGATGGTCGTGGCGAGTGGCTACATTAACCCTCAAGAATATCGGCGATACGTGTAAGGCTTGAAACACACGCCTCTAAGAGTTGATATCCCTGAAAAACAAAGCTTAGTGATCGATCAATCGAGACCAATTTTAAGATCTCGTCGAATTGTCCGGCTAGATGAGCGTCAGCATGTCTTAGCTCATAAATACCAAACAGCGGTCCAACAGCTGATCGCGCGTCCTTTACGTCGGTCCGAGTAGCAACCAGGCTTTCCAAAAACTTTAGGGAACCCCATTTTTGTCCGGCGGGTGGCTTTACAACTTTCTGAATTGCAGCCGCGTCGATGCTATCGGCCGTCAATCGAGCGAGGTCTTTCGCAAATCCCAGAAGGGTCATTTGGTCAAGGGCACGAAATCTGTGCGAGAGGGTTAATACCTTCTCGAAATCAGCATGCTCGCGGAAGAGACGGAAATTGTAACGGTCAAGTGTAATATTATTCAAGCGAGTTATCACTACAGGTAGCAGTTCTTCTGGAGCCTTTGTATTAGGTGGCATAGCTCGCATTTGGGCCGCCAGTAACTCATCGGACACCCTAGCTTCAGGCCCTATATTGTAACCGGCCCAAATTTTTTGCTGCCAATCAGGAAGCGAAGCGATGTCTTTAGCGAAACCAGTGACAAGACCGATTGAGTTTATTCCAAAATGAACCCCACAATCTAGTGAACAGCTGACGGCGCCAGTATCTTTTGAATACCAACGCAGAGTACCGCCCCGCCGATGGGCCAAACTCATAATTACCCCTGGCCGAAACCAGAGCCACTTAGTCGCTCCTACTAAAGTCGCTTTACTTTCATGAGTTCCCTTCGAATCAGTAATAAAAAATACCGTAGGTGGCGACGTGTCTCTACGGATTCGCACGCTCAAGTCTCCCGGTTCGATCCATTCGTTGCGCCATAGCTCTCCCTGAACTCGGTACAGTTTTCGACCTTCATGTTTTTTGACCCATGATTGCAAACGTACATCTTTATCCTTTGGAAATTCTAAGTTCGGAACCTCTTCTTCAAAGTCTACGTCCGTACGCGATACGTGCATTACGGCCATTGACGTTCCGTACAGGTCACCACCTTCATGAAGTTCGGTGACACGACCTTCCCAACGATCGCCGTTCTGATCCTCAACAAGTGGATTTACCGTCCATACGATATGGCTGGCGTCGTCAACGATTTCGTCACGATTTCTATAGCAGCTGATGTAAAGAGCCATACTGCGAGCAGACAGATAATCTTTCAAATGGTCGGCACGAACTTCCAACAGAAAAACTGTTCCGTTGGTCGTCCGATGCAGACGCGCTACTTCTACATAACCTTCATCAGGCGCTACCCAGGTGTCGTTCTCTCTCTTGAGGTTAAGAACTATGATGAAATCTTGATGCAGATGCCATTCCGGGACGTCTTGACTATTGTAGTGCTGCTCCAGAACTAAATGGATGCCGCTGATATTCTCCTGTCCGAATTCATAAATGTCAGAGGGAATATAACGGCCCTCTTGAATATCGCAATGATGTGGGTGATGCGGTCCGATACTGGACCAATTCAACTCGTTCACTTCGTTCCTTGACTGTATCGGAACAGCGACTGATCCTGCTCCAAAAAATTCTTCTCTATAACCGATGTAGCCGTATCGACCTTGATGATCAATGGTATTAACTGCTCGCAATGGAATCCAAACGCCATTATCAAGTTTCCTGTTCCGAACATCTCGCATCTCGAACCAACTCTGATCCATGACAATTTCCTTAGGACTTAATGAAACGCCAAAACGCATATAGCGCCAAAACGCATATAGCTCAAATTCTTTCACCAGCGCAAACGAATCCGCACGACAACGAGGATTGCCGATTCTCGTAGCATCTCTAACCGCGAGAAAATACAAGAGAATTTTTTTGCTTTGCCACTGCTTTGCCACAGAAATAAACGGCAACAATTCGAATCCATCCAAGTCTGACAGAACGAATAGGTGCCTCAATTGTAGAGGAAAAATCCTGGTCAATTCGCTATGCTATGGGCCCAATGGCAGGGATACGGGGAAAACCGGGTCCACCAGCAAACCAGAATGCTTTTAAGCACGGGCTGGCCACTATCACCCGGCGGAGAGCCAACGGCACATTAACTCCCGACGAATAGACGATTCGAGAGGACATCCTCGCCAGATTGATCGAGGACAAGGGCGGCGAAAGACAGATGGGCACCGCTATGCGGATCCTAGCTGAGGTGATCGCCGGCGACGCAGCCTGGCTCGTCGCGTTCAATAAAGCGACGACGAAGTGATGGAAAAGAACCCGAAGGCCCGGAGCAACCCGAAAGCTCTCGCCACCCTGGACGGCTACAGGAGGGGGCTGGTGAACAGCCTGACCGCCAACCTGCAGCAGTTCGGCTTCGAGAAGGTCGCCAAGGTTGAGACCCTCCAGGAGATCATCGAGGAGATGGGCGAGGACGATAAAACCAGCGGCAGAAGGCAAGAATGATGTCGTAGACCAGCTGGGGGTCACGATCTCATTGGGGCACGATCCCTTTTAGTCCTTAGCGAATCGACTCGAAATTGAGAATTTGTGACAAAATGTTATCCGACATGAAATAGTTGCCGTCAGCATAGCGCCCATATCGATAGCGGCTGTCGTAGCCATCTTCATAGCCGCGACGAAAACCCTCGCGGAAGTAGTAGTTGTACTCGCTGCGGGAAATGTAATAGCCACGATAACCGTAGCTGGCGTCCCGATAGGCATAGGAGTCTCGGTAGGCGGCACGCCACCGGTCGCGCCGGTCTGCCTCTCCGGCACGGAAGCCTTGCGCGTAACCAGCGTGTAGGGCTTGCCGTAGCACGTTTGCGCCGTATCGGTTTATCTCGTAGTACCGCCCGTCGCGTCTGTAACGGTAGATCGGTGCCGCATAGAAGTACGGGTCACGGTCATAATCGAACCGTTCGTCTCGCAGGCGTCTTTGCTGCTGGCGCAAGTGCTCCAAATACTCTTCCTGATAACGATATTGCGCCAGGCGATTTTGTCGCCGCAATTCTTCTGCTTGGTCTCTAGCGCGTGACTCCTGCTGCTCTAAATAGCGACGGTATTGCTTCACTTCTCCTTGCTGCTGATGAATTAGCTGCTGTTGTTGCTGGCGTGAGATACGGCGGTCTTGCTGCTCCGCTTCTCGCTCGCGGCGTTCATCCCGTTGCTCTGATTGTCGCTCGCGGCGTTCTTTCTCCTGCGATTCTTTTTGCTGCTTCCTTTGCTCTTCCTGTGCTTGCTGCCGAGCCCGTTCCTGCTGCTGCTGTTGCTGGCGTTTTTGATCTTCCTCTGATTGTCGTTGAAGGCGTTCTTTCTCCTGCGATTCTTTTCGCTGCTTCCTTTGCTCTTCCTGTGCTTGCTGCCGAGCCCGTTCCTGCTGCTGCTGTTGCTGGCGTTTTTGATCTTCCTCTGATTGTCGTTGAAGGCGTTCTTTCTCCTGCGATTGTTTTTCCTGCTGCCGTTGCTCTTCCTGTGCCTGTTGCCGGGTCCGCTTCTGCTCCTGCTGTTGCCGGCGTTTTTGCTCTTGCTCTGATTGTTTCTGGCTGGGCTCTTGCTGCTGTGGCTGTTTGTGTGGTTGTTTTTGCTCTTCCTGCGGTTGTTGCTGGGCATTGGCCGGTATGCTCATCCCTGCCAATGACATAGTGCTGATTACCAACACCGCCATCCGGTTTAGCCTGTTAGGCTTCATGGAACCCTCCTCCTTATCTGGATCGAATATTTCTAGAGTCATGCATTCTCAGCAGTATCCCATCAGAAGTCATTTCTAGCCGACGCCGAAAAGGGGAGCAATTACCGTGCCGATCAACAGACCACACGAAGAACCAATACTTACAAGTATCTCGCATTGATCAGATAGAAAAAAGATAACGAAGCGGGAAGAAATTACGCAATCGGCAAGTCAGGTAGTTTAAGCCCGAGAGTGCGCCAGTCGCCAGCCCTTAGGACCTTACGACCGCGACTTATACCAGTGCCAGCGTGAGGCCACCTTTGCCAGCGTCGGTAGCAAATAACAGGTATTTGATGATTGCATGAAGGCTAGGGGATACAAGCCGAAGTGATTTCGGTGGCCTGCTTTGCGCCAACCGGGCGGGATCAGCCAAACCACCTCGGCACAATCGGCAAAATGCCCGCGATGGTGAGAACCGCTGCACCGGCAAACAATCCAACACCGTAAGGCAAGATGTAGACTGTAATCCCGAAACTCACCATCACCACAGCCAACCAAAGCGCCGCGAACCTCAGCACCAAGCGCCGGGAGATAACCACCTCGCGTGGATGGCCAAACAGGAACAGCCAATCGCGTTCAGTGAATCCCGTATGGCCTTGTAAGGGCGACGTATATAGACGGACGTGAGCGCGGTTGGAATAAGCCACCATAGCGCCGTGACCGGCATCTGGAAACCTGTCACGAAACCTTCCTGATTAGCCAACTCACGAGGCCCGCATCCATCACTAGCTCCGCGAGTTGTTCCGGTCCGATGACCGTGACGCGGGAGTCGTCCATGACTAGAAATGGATGACCTATGATTGACCGACAAACGAGTTCATCTATCTTTCTCCGGGTCGCCTTCGGTGTCTTGAGATCGCACCGCTAAAATGCGGTGGCCGGCCTCACATTGGAAGAGATCAAAGTAATTTTTGGTGAGGGGGTCGTTATTGGGTACTTTTTTGAGAGGCAGGCCGCACAACAGGTTGTCTGTTATGACCTGGCAGATGTAGTTCATCATTGTTGTCACCTCTAAGAAGAAAACTACAGCCGAGCGGGAGCAAGGTTAGGCTTATATATGAGGGGCTGTGACAACGTCAAGCCTGTCGGTGCGACTGGGCTTCCCTAATCCGGCGCTTTCTCCCGGAGATGGGCGCCGGGCTTCGGTTCGGCCGCCCCTTGAATCGCAAGGACGGGTTAGACTATTGTCGGGCCGTGCTGATCCTGCAGAGCAAAACCGTTCTGGTTTCTCACCACCCGATCAAACTTTTTTCCTTTGATGGTAAGACGTGGTTTAGCACAGCGGAGTCTTACCGCGAATTTAAGCGTCGCCGCGATCGCGAGAAGCTGATTTGCCAAAGGCGCTTCGCCAATTTCGTGGATTAGCTCAGCGGACGCGGGAGTGTCAGACTATCGCTTGAATCCTTTGCGCACAGGAGTTGCAGTGGCAAAAAAAAGAGACAATTGTGGTTTAAGGCTGAGATTCTGTTGCCAAGTGGGGAAACTGATCGTTGCTCCGTATTTTCCACGGGCGGCGCTCCTGTCCTAGTCACGTCTACCCTCAAAGAACACCGGTGTCACGTGGAGGTCAGGACGAAAGAGCAAGCAATTACAGAGATTGCCCGATGGTTCCACGTTCCCTTTGAATCAGTCCGCGAAATTGCGTGCAATCTCCGGCGCTCTCTCGGGTGTCGAGCTTAGGCTGTCGGCTGCTATGACGAGTCCCTGTCTTGACGGTACAATAAGAACGAGCGTTCCAGCCGGTGAAAGTGTGCCGAACACTGAACTAAGTAGACCACTATGTATCGAACTGCTGGCGAGTTTACTCATAACGCTTAGTCGTGTTAAATCATGCCGCATGTCTAAGATGCGAATTTGGCGGCTAATCGCGCATCACAGAGACCCTGATTCGGCCATCGCATGGTTCCAAAATCAGGGGCGGATCACAATTGGCTGGAGTCTGATCGGCGATCTGCGAGTCTCGCAGCCACAGACGGCGAAGGACATCTCGGACATGATTCACGAGAAGTACCCGACACAGAGGAACGCGCAGCTCGGTGGTCCAAGCCTTTGGAGATTTTATGACGAAATGCGGGTTGGAGATCTCGTCATCGTCAGTGATGGTCACCGTCGGCGTCTCGTGATGGAGGTTGATGGCGACTACCAGTGGGATAGCACCCCTTCGCAGGTCGCCGGGCGGGATTATCAGCATTGGCGAGGCGCCTCCGTCGTGTTGCAAAATCCGGATGAGCTGTGGCGGCAGTGCGGCTCAGGCCCAGCTTCCGGTGAAAACATCCGTTGGACGCTGGCTCGTTGTTCCGATTCAACCGCGCCCTTAACGTAGGATTTGAGACGGACCTTCGGCATCGCTCAGGCGATGGGCGGAACGCTGTTTTCCAAATAACTTTCAGAATTTTTTGGGGGACGAATGGAACGACACGAGGATTCCTTCTACGTCTGAGAAAACGAATGGCTGCGCCAATTCGTAGGAAAAATCCCGGTCGATTCGCTATGCTATGCCCATGGCAGGATACCGGGCAGATCAGGTCCACCAGCAAACCAAAATGCTTTCAAGCACGGGCTTGCTGCCAGTAGATAAGCCCGCAACAAATTCGAATCCATCCAAGACTGAGAGGCAATCCCTTGTCAAGCGTACAACCCTGCCCCTGCCCGACTGCCTGACGCTGCCCTCCTCCATAACTCCCAAGCAGCCGCAACGCACGTGGGCCAGAGCTGTGGATTGGTGGGCCGCCGGGACTCGAACTCCGGAGCCGCTGATTTTAAGAGTCAAGTCAGGAGCAAACTAGAGCGGAACATCAACAAATGATAAAATCGAAAACTTGGGTGGAACCCCGTTGGTCACGGTTTTGGAGGTAAAATGAAAAAGAAGACCTTGCTTCTCTGGACGTCGCTTTTGGTCGTCTTAGCCCTAGGAGGATGCGCAACGACTCGGGGCATAGGCGAAGATTTACAGAGTCTCGGCAGAGCCATTCAGAGGGCATTCTCCGGATAGCTACACGCTCGAAGAACTGATGGTGAGTACCCTGGCGATGACCGATGCCGCCGTAAGCTCTTGATCCAGGAACGGCGTATTCACTGACAGAACGAAGAGCTGCGCCAATTCAGAGGAAAAACCCCGGCCGATCAGCTATGCTAGGCCCATGGCAGGCATACGCGGAAAATCAGGACCACCAGCAAACCAGAATGCTTTCAAGCACGGCCTGGCTGGCATCTCGCAGCGCCGAGCTAACGGCGCATTAACTCCCGGCGAACATGCGATTCGAGAGGAGATCCTCGCCGGCCTCTTCGCCGACAAGGGCGGTGAGGCGCAGATCAGTACCGCCATGCGCCTGCTGGCCGAGATTATCGCCAGCGACGTATCGCTGCTGGTCACCTTCAATCAGGCCATCGACGGCGTCATCAAGAACAATCAGAAAGCCAGACAAAATCCCAAGGCGCTGGCGCAATTGGACGGCTACAAGAGACCGCTCGTGGGCTCACTATCGGCAAACCTCCAGCGGTTCGGTTTCGAAAGAGTCGCCAAAGTCGAAAGCTTGCAGGAAATCATTGCCGGGATGCAAGAAGACGCCGATGATGAAATGGAATCGTCGGCACATCAAAACTGAACCACCAGATCCGTACCGCAGCCAGGGCAGAGTGTGGTCTTTCCGCATACGGATCAGTTGCAGGCGATCGCACTCTCGACAAAATACAATCTGCTTGAAACTCTTCTTTGGCTCATCTGGACTGTTTTCAAAAAACTCGTCCATGTGATTTACCAAACGAGAAAACGGTTCTTTAGAATGACAATTGACGGCGTCGAGAATATCGGCCGTCGTTCGGAGTGGGTTTCCTTCCTCGGATATCGCAAGCAGGCCAACGTCGATATCTCCATCCCTGCCATGTTCAAACGGGAGCAATTGATAACCAAAATGCTCTTTACTTAACTCTGCCACCTTGGCCCGTATCGTGTTATGCAAACACGCCGGAGGAAAGACGTTGTTATTCATAAACCCTGCTTCACAGACGTAAATATCCAATAACGAAACGTCCGCTGATCCAAATTCTCTGTAAGCGCGCAATTGTTTTACTGTCCTATTTAACTTACCAGATTTGAGCGAACGGGCTGATCCGTCTTTGCAAAGTAGACTCACTTTGACTTCCCAAGTTTTGTAAATCCAGTTCTGAGAACGGGGGAAATCGCTCAATCGAGCCAAAATATCTATGTCGCTAGTGAATCTTCCACCGGTTTCAAGATCCATCGGAATATTGATCGCAAACCAGCGCCAAATGCGTCCTCTAGCCAAGGCACCGTAAAGTGGTAGTAATGAGAATACTCGCCAGATCGTAGCTTTCTCGCGATATTGTGATTCTGATTCAAAGAGTGTCAATGATTTTTTGATCCCGTTTTGAGCGCTTGTCCGACAAATAATGTTTGACGCGTTTCAGGCAACAATCGGAAAAACAACAACTGGCAACTTCATCAGTAGTGCCTCTTACTCCCCCACCACTCCTGTAGCGCCGGCGTATTGCACGCTATCAGCCCTCTACCTAGAACGACCGGTGCCGACGGGTCATGTGTGATGGATTTTCTCAGCGAGCCCACCGTGATACCGAGCTGGCAAGCAGCACTCCTCGGTTCGTATAAATCATAGCCAGGATTCTCCTGTCGCCATTCTATCCGCCGGTCCATTCTGTCCGAAGGAAAATATCTCGGCTCCTCTTTTCTGAATCTCGGGTCATAAAGCATCCACGCGCAGGCAACCAGGTGCCGGTTGTAGTGGCCCGTTATAACTGACATTTCAAGTGCCTCATAAATTCAGAAAGATTCGCCTTGGGGGTTGCACAACCAAATGAAAATGGTTACCCATCAGCACGTAGCAGCGCCGCATATTGAGATTTTGTCTGTCTTCCCGGTTGAAGTAGTCCGCTGTGCCGGGCCGCCATCGGAAATGAATATTTTTCTGTGCGGGTTATCTCAGAACGCGCACGGTATCTTGACGATTTGAGGTATTAAGTTACAGTGGTTACCGGGTCGCTCGGCGGCATTGGGTTCGAAAGCTCACGATGGGAATTCCATTACGTCAAAGTCTGGCCGTTTTGCGCTACGTTCTGAGGCAACGGCTGCGCGGGGTGGAGCGTTATCCGCTGGTGCTCATGTTAGAGCCGTTGTTCCGCTGTAATCTAGCGTGCGCCGGCTGCGGCAAGATCGACTATCCGGAAGACATCTTGGATCGTCGTCTGAGCCCGGCGGAATGCATGGCAGCCATCGATGAGTGCGGAGCACCGGTTGTTTCGATCGCCGGAGGCGAACCGCTGATCCACAAAGAAATGCCGGAGATCGTCCGGGGCTTCGTCCGACGCAAGAAGTTCGTTTATCTGTGCACGAACGCCCTACTCCTTTCTCGGCACATGGATGATTATATCCCTTCGCCCTATCTGACATTTTCGGTTCACTTGGATGGCAATCGCGAGCGGCATGATGCGTCAGTCTGCCGCAGCGGGGTATTTGACCAGGCCGTGGAGTCGATTCAGAAAGCGTTACAAAGACGCTTCCGGGTGACGATCAACTGTACCTTATTCCAAGGGGAATCCGCACAAAATGTGGCAGCTTTTCTGGATGATGTGATGGCGCTCGGAGTGGAGGGTGTGACCATTTCGCCGGGTTTTAATTATCAGCATGCTCCCCAACAAGATGTATTTATCCAGCGGAATGCGAGCAAAGAGCTCTTCAGAAGTATTTTCGAGCTGGGCAAAAACCGCGCCTGGCGGCTGAATCACTCGAGTCTGTTTTTGAATTTTCTGGCCGGTAACGAGACTTATCGGTGCACTCCCTGGGGCAACCCGACGCGTAACGTGTTCGGTTGGCAAAGGCCCTGCTATTTGCTCGTGGACGAGGGTTACGCGCCGACGTTCAAAGCTCTGCTCGAAGAGACCGACTGGAAACTCTACGGCACCGGCAACAACCCGAAATGCGCCAACTGCATGGCACATTGCGGCTATGAAACCACGGCCGTCAATGACACCATAAATCACCCGCTCAAGGCCGTGCGCGTTTTCCTGCGGGGTCCAAGGACCGAGGGCGCTTTTGCGCCGGAGTTGCCGATGACATATTCGGTCCCGCGAACGGGAAGCGACGACGCAAAGAAGAGCCCCGGAAATGCCGCGTCCTTAGAGGCCTGAGGGCCGTTCAAGCAGAAGATTGTTTCTTTTTCCCCTCCACGACATACCCGTGCTTCCGAAACCATTCGATCTCGTCGCGCAGGGCTTCGACGGCGGGACGCGGCGAGTAGCCGAGCGCGCTGCGCGCCTTTTCACTGGAGAAGTACATGGGCTTGCGGGCCATTCGAACTGCGTCTACGGTGATCATCGGTTCGCCGGCGCCTCTAATACGAGTGATGCCTTCAACGATGTAGGCGATGGGGGTAATAAACCAATGTGGCAGCCGTATGCGTGGCGGCCGCCGGCCGGTGAGCTCAGCCACGGTTTCCAAAATCCATTGGAGGCTTCGATTCTCGCCGCCTAGAATGTAGCTTTCACCGACAACGCCCCGGTCGTACGCCAACAGATGACCGGCCGCCACGTCGTCCACGTGCGCCACATTGAGCCCGGTATTCACATAGGCGGGCATGCGCCCCGAGGCGGCTTCGATGATCATTCGTCCGGTCGGCGTCGGCTTGACGTCCCCCGGCCCGAAGGGCGCCGTGGGCTTTACGATGACCACCGGGAACCCCTCGTCGGCCACCAAGCGTTTTACCTCCCGTTCGGCTAGAAACTTCGACTGCTTGTAGACCCCGATCATGTCGGGCAGTTCGGCATCCGATTTTTCATCCGCGGGTAAACCATCATCTCTCAGCCGAAGCGTTGCAACGCTGGAGGTGTAAACGATGCGCGACGCGCCCGCCGCCGCCGCAGCCCGGATCAAGTCCACGGTGCCTTGGACATTGACGCGGTTCATTTTCGCGCGATCAACAACCCAAAGGCGATAGTCTGCAGCAACATGAAAAACCGCCTCGCAGCCCTGCGCGGCCCGCTGAAGCGATTCCGGCTCGGCGAGATCGCCGGTGACGATCTCGCAATCAATACCCGACAAATTGCGCCGGTCGCTGTTTGGGCGGACGAGGGCGCGGACGTTGTAGCCGGTTTTGATCAGACGACGCAGCACGGCCGCACCGACAAAACCCGTCGCACCGGTCAATAGAGTTGTCATTGTGTTCCGGCCCTGTTTTGGGTTCCGCTCTTGCTTTCGGTATGCTTCTCTATATTA
>Ga0066692_10000643_pt1 | contig 12452 bp, 13 predicted proteins | sample GraSoiAngelo_141_FD_66456 | JGI IMG/M metagenome (GOLD analysis project Ga0066692, IMG submission 66456) | Grasslands soil microbial communities from the Angelo Coastal Reserve, California, USA - 14_0929_12_40cm | ecosystem: Environmental > Terrestrial > Soil > Grasslands | place: USA... | reverse complement strand
ATCGCCCAGCGCTGCCGCTTCCGATTCAACCTGGTCGGCGCGCGCTTCCCAGGCTTCCCGGTGCCGGCCGGCGAGACACCGTATTCCTTCCTCTATCGCCTCTGCCAGGACGCCGTCCTTAAGAAGTATCACCCGGTTACGTCCGCGGTGGCCGCCCGTCTTCAGATGGAGCTCGACGTCATCAACAAGACCGGTTTTTCCGAGTTCTTCCTGATCAATTGGGACCTGATGCGCTTCGCCCGATCCCGCGGTATCCCTGGCCAGGGGCGCGGGTCGGCGGCGGACAGCATCGTGGCCTACCTGCTCGGGATCACCCGGGTCGATCCGATCGAGCACAACCTGCTCTTCGAGCGCTTCCTCCATGAAGAGATGACGACGACACCCGACATCGACATCGATTTCTCGACCGCCCACCGCGAGCAGGTGATCCAGTACATCTACGAAAAATACGGCCCGGAACGCACCGGCATGGTGTGCAACGTCGTCACCTACCGCCAGCGGTCGGCCATCCGCGAGGTGGGGAAGGCGCTCGGATTCAAAGAGGATACGATCGACCACCTGGCGAAATCGGCCTCGGCCTGGCACCCGGAGAGCCCGGAAACGATCGCGCAGGCGGCCGGCTACCAGACCGCGAACGTCGCCCAACCCTGGCAGCAGCTGTTCGACCTCGCCACCCAGATTCTCGAGTTTCCCAGGCACCTGTCGATCCACGTCGGCGGGATGCTGGTCACCGGCGAACCCCTGATCGATATCGTCCCGGTCGAGCGCGCCACGATGCCCGGCCGGATGGTGGTGCAGTTCAACAAGGATGATGTCGAGGAGCTGGGCCTGATCAAGATGGACATGCTCGGCCTGCGCATGCTGTCAGTCGTTGCCGAGGCGCTCGACCTGATCGAAGCCGATACCGGCACCCGTCCTGATCTCGATGCGCTCGACCTGAAAGACCCCGAGGTCTACGAGTTGTGTAAAGAGGCCGACACCATCGGCGTCTTCCAGATCGAGAGCCGGGCGCAGATGCAGACGCTGCCCCGTTCCAGGCCGGAGACCTTCAACGATCTCGTGGTCGAGGTGGCGATCATCCGCCCCGGCCCGATCCAGGGTGATGCAGTGCATCCCTATCTGCGGCGCAAGCAGGGCAGGGAGCCGGTCATGTACATCCACCCACGCCTGAAACCGATCCTCGAGGAGACGCTCGGGGTTGTGCTCTATCAGGAACAGATTCTGAAAATCTCGATGGATTGCGCCAGCTTCAGCAGCGCCGAAGCCGACCGCTTCCGGCGCGCAATGAGCAGTCACCGCTCGCACGAGCTGATGGGGGCGATCCGCGAGAGGTTCCTTAACGGCTGTGCCTCAAACGAGATCCCACAGCCGATCGCCGAGGAGATCTTCTCCAAGCTGGCGGCCTTCGCGGAGTTCGGCTTCACCAAGTCGCACGCCGCCGCCTTCGCCCGCACCTGCTACGAGACCGCCTGGCTCAAGCTCCATCACGCGGCGGCGCTGTACGCCGGGCTGCTCAATCACCAGCCGATGGGCTTTTACCATCCACATGTCATCGTGGAGGATGCCAAGCATCACGACGTCAAAATTCTGCCGATTGATATCAACAAGAGTTACGTGCGCTGTACGGTCGAGGGCGGCGCCTTACGACTTGGCTTCAACTATGTCCAAGGCGTGGGCGACAAGGCGCTCGAGGTGCTCGAGGAGGCACAGCTCAAAGGTCCGATCGAGTCTCTCGAAGCGTTCTGCCGCCGAATCCGGCTGACCACCCAGTCGCGCAATGGGCTCACCAAAGCGCAGGTTCGCAACCTGGTGCTGGCCGGCGCCTTCGATGCGCTCGAGCCGAACCGCCGCGAGGCGGTGTGGCGCTTCAACGAGCACGCCGACGACTGGCAACGCTCGCCGATGCTGGCCGAGCCGTCCGAGACGGTGAGCCTTACGCCGATGACGCACCGCGAGCGGGTGGCGACCGACTACCGATTGCTGTCGCTATCGACGACCGACCACCTGATCCATTTTTACCGGGGTCAGTTCAACCAGCTGCGCGTCATCGATTCGAAGACGATCCGATCGAGCATCCACGATGGGGCAAAGGTTCGGGTCGGCGGGCTGGTGATCACGCGCCAGTCACCGTCGACCGGAAAGGAGTTCAAGTTCTTCACCCTGGCCGACGAATTCGGCCATGTCGATGTCATCCTGCGGCCGCCGATCTACCAGCGCTACCGGCAGGTGGCGAACCTGGAGCCGATCCTGATCATGGATGGGAGGCTGCAGAAACAGGACGGCGTGCTGAGCGTCCTCGTCGACCACGTCCAGGCGGCTCCTTCCTTACCGGATGATGACGTCTTCCCGACCTCGAGAAACTATCGGTAAACCGTCACAATCGGAGCATGAACGGGGTTGCCTTCTCAGGTCTCGTACCACTGGTGCTCGTCCTGGCGGTGGTCGGCGGCGTCGTGCTCTTTCTGCTTCTCCGCCGCAGCTGACGCTACGGTCCGTGGGTCGCCGGCTAGACTGGGTTCGCGGCGTGGGCGAGGGGATGTTTTGGTTGGTAGAGCCCGATCCGTCCGCCGCCCGGCAGGGTGATCTCGGTCACGCGGCCCCAGCGCGCCTCGTCGAAGGGGCGCTTGAGCGGGACTCCTTTCCCTTCCAGCTCCCGGGCGGTCGTCTCGATGTCGTCGCATAGCAAGTAGAGCTGGTGATGCTCTGGCTGGTCCGTTGGATGGATGCCGACCTCCGTGGGAGGTAGAGCGAAGATCAACCACCCGCCGCCCGAATCCACCGAGTCTAAACCGAGCACGTCTTTGAAGAAGGTGCGATCGGTCTCCGGGTCGCGGCTGAAGATCATCGCGTGGGCGCCTGAGATGAGCGCACTCATGGGATCAGTCTATTGTGAGGCTCGCCCGGCGTTCGCCATGCCGTGCAAGCAGACGAGCCGGGCGACCGCGCACGAAAAGACGGTCGACTTCGATGGCATCCCATCCCTCAGGGAGCTCGACCGGCCGCGTGAACCAATCGGCTGGCTTGGCGGCGCTCAGCGCGAGCCCGGGGAGCCCGTAGAGGCAGCTCATCAAGAAGCCGCCCAGGTTGGCCATGAATGGCCCGACTCGCGGCTTGTCGGGAAATCGCCTGAGGCTGAATTCGTTCGTTTCGGAAAACGGATCCTCAATGAAATCCGCATAGCCTCGCTCGAACCACCGCAGCGCGCCCGCCCGATCACCGGCGCGCGCGGCATAGACACCGAGGAGCGCTGACAGCATCGGCCGGCCGACATACTCACCAGACCGAGCCAAGTAGAAGTCGATGGTGGCCCGCTCGAGCCGCGCGTCTACGGGGTAATCCACCGGGAAGATGCCAGCCAACGCCTCCGGCGTCGACGCGGCGAGGCCGCGCTCCTCCGGCTTATAGCGGTCGTGATTGCGTATGAACCCTCGAGCCTCATCGATCGGCAGATAGAGGCCGTCGGCGATGCGCTCCCAACGGGGAGCGTCCGCGCGGTTCAAGCGACGCGCGAAGTCCGCGGCCTCGCGCAAGACCACGCTGGCGGCCATGTTCGTGTAGGCGTTGTTGTCGACGGGATCCGTATGCTCGGCGATGCCGATGACCTCCTTGATTTCATAGCCGCGGTCGGTCCTGACTGCCCGGCTGACGAGCCAGTTTGCGACACCCTCCAGGACCGGCCAGGCTTTCTCGTGCAGGTAGTCGTCGTCGCCAGTCGCGTGGACGTACTGGGCGAATGCCCTCGCCACGCTCAGGCTCACGTGCTGTTCGAAGACCAGGTGCGGCGCCGACAGCCGAATCACCTCTTCGCCATTCCGGGGTCCGCTCGCCCAGGGAAACTGGAGGCCGCGGTACCCGTGGAGCGCGGCGTTCCGCTCGGCGGCCGCAAGGCGCTGGGACCGGTATTCGAGCAGGGCATAGGCAGACTGCGGCGCCGTCAGCAGTAGCGTTGGAAAGGTGAAGGCCTCGATATCCCACATGACGTGGCCGCGGTAGTAGTGGTAGTTCGGCCAGTAGGCGAGGCCGAACATCGACGTGCTGAACAGGGATGACGAATGGGCGGATGCGTGAAGGTAGTAATAGGCGGCATCGGCAAGGGACTGCCAGTGCGAGCCGGCGCCGATCAGCTTGATGCGCCCTTTCCAGATCTCTTCCCATGCGTCACGGTTCTCATCGCGTAATTTCCGGAAGCCACGCCGAGTGGCCATGCCGACCAGGCGGGCCGCCTGGCGATCCGGCTCGTGATGGGACTGGCTGGGGACCAGGCTGGAGAACTGCTGCAGGACGTAGGCGCGCTCCGGTCTCGCGTCGACCGTGTACGAGGTTGCCAGGGGCGCAAGCTCATCGTGTTCCTCGCGCCGGCGTTCCACGCCATCGCCACCCTCGAACCGCGTGATGTAGGCGGCGCCGCAGGTCGACAGCGCGCCGTGTACCTCCCACAGCATCGACCCGTCGATGAGCGGCGTGTCGGAGTCCGGTGTCGAGGTTTCGCGCGCGAGCCAGCGACCCATGATGCCAGTGGGGTCGAGCTTCGCCGTGACCACCAGGCGGCACGGCCGATCGACGCTGACATGCAGCTCCTGCAGAACAACCGAGGGCAGGGAACGACTGCACAACGTCAGCACGTCGACCGTCGCCGTCGTCTCGCCCGATCGAAACCGAAAGCGACTCGCGAGCTCGCCGCAGGCAAAGTCATGGCGCTGCTCGACAAACTCAGCCTGGAGCGGGAGACGGCTCAGCTTGTGGCCATCGACCTCGATGTCTCCGGCGATGGGATAGGGGCCTCGGGCGAAGCCCTCGCCCTTTTCGACCGGGTCGATCGCGGCGAGCCCATTCACGATCGCGACGCCCTCGGTGAGCGGGATCGGACCAGCCCGCAACCCGATCAGGCCGTTCGACAGGTAGGCGGGGATGTACTCAGGCCGCCAGGCCAAGACGGCCGGCGGGCTCAGCGGCCTCGGGTCGGGCGCTACTTCTTTTTCTTCTTGCGAGCCTGGGCGTTGCTGATCGCCGCCGCGCGCGCCTTGGGCATCCCCTGCTTCTTCAGACCCTCGTAGGTCTTGGGATTCTTGATCGACGAGCTCTTCCGTTTTCCGGGCATTCCGCACCTCCATTGCTAATTGCAACTGTAACGTTTACCCCCATTATGACTATAAAGCCATACTCGGGACAGCAATAGTCGAGGCAAAAGGCAATGTTTGGCGGGGGTTGCCGGCTGGATCAGGCGATGCGGCGGCGGAGCGTCAGAATGCCGGCGATGATGACCAGGACGCAGAAGCCGAGCACGACCCCGAAGTCGAGCTGCAGCGACGACCAGCCGAGGTTGGCGCCCTTGATCATGATGTTGCGCATCCCTTCGACCGCATAGGTCAGGGGTAGCACGCGGGATAGCACCGTAAGGGGTCCGGGTTCGGTGCTGATCGGAAAGATGATGCCGGACAGCAGCACCTGCGGCACGATGACCAGGGGGATGAATTGCACGGCTTGAAACTCGGTGCGGGCGAACATGCTGAGGAAAATGCCGAGGTTTACCGCTGCGATCGCCATCAGCGCTTCGAGTACGAAGATGAGCCCAACGTTGCCGGCGTTGTGCACGTGGAGGACCAGCAAACAAAACGCCAGCACCTCGACCGCCTGCACCAGCGCGAGCACCGTGAAGCCCAGCATGTAACCCAGCACGATCTCACCCCGTCGTAGCGGACTCGCCATCAGTCGCTCGAGCGTTCCCTGGCCCCGCTCCCGCAGGAAGGCGACGATGGTGATGACAAAGACCAGGAAGAAGACCACCAGCCCGATGAAGGCCGCCCCAAAGTAATCGAGCGTGTCGAAGCTCGGGCCTCCGTACACGAAGCTGACCTGTGGCGCGAATCGAACGCCGCCGGCCTGGCCGGCGAGCGCCGCGAAGGCCTCGCTGACGGCCTGCACGATGGTCTGCGACAGGCCCGGCTGGCTGCCCTCGAGATGAATCCCCGGCGAGATCACCCGGGACTGCTGGGCCCGGGCGGAGAAATCGGATGGAAGAAGCACATAGCCGGCGAGGTCACCCGAACGCAATTGCTTCTCCGCGCTAGCCTGCGACATCGTCGATGCCGACACCGTCTTCAGCTGCTCGAGCTGGGAAGCGATCGCACCGCCCAACGGTCCATCATCCAGATTGACGACGCCCATCATCGGGACGGCACCGCCGCCGCGAAGGAGGTAGCCGAGGAGCCCCAGAATGATGAGTGGTGCACCGAAGAGCAGCCCGAGGGTCCGGCGATCGTGGCGGAACTGCTGTAGCAGACGTCGGGTGATCGCGGCAACCCGCTGGCCGCTCACGAGGTGGCTGCCTCCGACAGCTTGACAAAGGCATCCTCCAGGCGGTCGACCCCGGCCTTGCCCTTGAGCTCGGGGACCGTTCCTTCCGCGAGCATCCTTCCGAAGCGGATCAACCCGAGCCGGTCGCACCGCTCGGCTTCGTCCATCACGTGACTCGAGACCAGGATGGAGGTTCCGTCACGCGCCATTCGCTGGAAGCGATCCCAGAGCTGGACGCGCAAGAGCGGATCGACGCCGACCGTGGGCTCATCGAGCAGCAGCAGATCCGGCTTGTGGACGAGGGCGCACGCCAGCGAGCACCGGGTGCGCATGCCGCCGCTCAGGCTGCTGATCAGGGACTCACGACGGTCCCAGAGGTCCACGAGCTCGAGCGCCTCGCGCACCCCGTCGTGCACGCCGTTGATGGCCGCGAAAAAGCGCACGTTTTCCTCGGCCGACAGATCGGAGTAAAGCGCAGCCTGCTGCGTCATGTATCCGACCTGAGCGAGCACGTCCAGGTTCGGCATCCGGCGGCCCAGGACGCTGACGGTTCCCCCTTCAGGCACCACCAGACCGACAAGGGCCCGGATCAGCGTCGTCTTGCCGGCGCCGTTCGGGCCGAGCAGTCCGTAGACCTCGCCGCGGCGGATGCGAAGCGCTACGCCGTCGAGCGCACGCAATGACCCGAAACGCTTGACGACGGCTTCGGCTTCGACCGCGTAGGTTTCGCCGGCCATCAGCCCGCGGTCTCTGGGCGCATTCCGCGTAGCCAGAGCTTGGCAAATTGAGTCACCGCGTCTTCACCCATGGGTCCATCCGCCATCGCCTCCCTCAGCAGCGGGCCAACAAGCACGTGGAGCATCACGCCTCCCACGAGACTCTGCACGGCGAGCATCGGATGCATCCGCCGGAGCCGGCCCGCCGCCATCTGCGTGGCCAGGTACTGGGCAAGCCTGCCGAAGGCGCGTAGCCCCGTTTCCCGAAATGCCTGCTCGAATTCCGGCGACATCGAGGTCGCCTCCAGCATCAGCGTGCGGGCGATGCCGGCCCGTCCCGCAACGGTGCGGTACGCGGTGAGCACGAGCTCGGGGATGACCTGGTCGGGTGGGCGGTCGCCCATGCGATCGAAAAACGCCATGACCGGCTCAAACGGGGAGTACGCAATCAGGATGGCCCGGAACAGGGCCGCCTTCCCGGGAAAGAGGCGGTAGAGGTTGGCGCGCGAGATGCCGGCTTCGACAGCGAGCTCATCCATGGAAAGATCGGCCAGGGTCTGCGTGCGCAGCAGCCGGAGCGCGACCTCGAGCACGCGCTCACGCGCGCCTGGTTCGGGCTCCAGTTCAAGCGCTTTGAGGAGTCCGGCCCGGGAGGGAAAGGCCCGGTAGAACGTCGTCCGCGAAACGCCGGCGGCCTTCGCGATTTCGGCCACCGACGGCTGGCCCCCGCGCGCCAGCACGCCCGTGGCCTCCCGTATGATCCGCTCCCGCGGTGGTCCCGCTGTCGCCATTAAGTGACGATACTAGATGGGACGTCCAGTCTTGTCAAGTAACGGGCGGGTGGACGGCACGCCGAAGGTCTCTCCGCTAGCCTGATGAGCTATGCCCGAGCTCCCCGAACTCGAAATGCTGCGCGAGTACCTCGGCCCTCGCCTGGAGGGAAAGCGGATCGCCAAGGTGTGGACCTCGCCGAAGCTCAGCTTTCTGCTTCGGACCCCGCCAGACGAGTTCGCGCGCCAGCTTACCGGCGGCACCTTTGAACGCACCTGGCGACGGGGCAAATTCCTCATCTTCGATATAAGCGGCCAGCATCTGGTCATCAACCCCATGCTCGGGGGCCGATTGCAGTGGACGACCGCCACCGAGAAGGTTGGGGCGGCGACCGTTTTCCGGATCACGCTCGAAGGTGGAGACGAGCTTCGCTTCCTCGATACCGTCAAGATGGGCCGGGTCTACTGGGTCGTTCCCGGCGCGATGCCGACGATTCCCGGATGGGCTGAACTTGGCCCCGACGCCCTGACGGTTGGGTTGTCCGAATTCTCGCAGCGCATTCGACGCCATCCCGGCGAGTTGAAGAACTTGCTGCGCAACCAGGCGTTTATCGCCGGTGTCGGTAACGCTTACTCGGACGAGATCCTCCACGAGGCCGGCTTGCTGCCGCTACGCAAGCGAACGACGCTCAAGTCAGACGACGTTGGCAAGCTGCATGCGGCGACCGGAAAGGTGTTGCACTCGGCCATCGAATCGATCAAGGCCCAGCCGAAGTATGAACCGCACAAACAGGATCGAAGTTTCATGGCGGTGCACGGCAAGGCCAAGGAGAAATGTCCACGCTGCGGACACCGGATCTCGGAGCTGACCGCCCGCGGGGAAGCGACGGATTTCTGCCGTGGCTGCCAGCATTAGCGCATGCAGCTGAAGGGTGCCCGCGTGATCGTGACCGGGGCCTCGAGCGGAATCGGACGCGCCACCGCATTGGAGTTTGCCCGGCGCGGTGCTCGGCTCGCGCTGGCGGCCCGAAGTGAGACGGCGCTGCATGAGGTGGCCACGGAAATCCGCCAGCGTGGGGGCGAAGCGGTCGTGATCCCGACCGACGTGACCATGGCCGCCCAGGTCGAGCGGATGACGAAGGAAACGATCCGCGCGTTAGGCGGCATTGATGTGCTGGTGAACAATGCCGGCGTCGGTCTCAACGCGACTATCGCCGATGCTTCCGGCGGTGATGTCGAGGCGCTCTTTCGGTTGAACGTACTGGCCGCGGCCGACGCGATCCGTGCCGTGCTGCCGATCATGCGGGCGCAGCAGTCCGGGATGATCATCAACATCTCGTCGGTGGCCGGGCGGATCGTGGTGCCGCGAATCGGCTACTACTCGGCGAGCAAGTTCGCGCTGACGGCGATCGGTGATGCATTGCGGATGGAGGAGGGCCACCACGGGATCCGAGTCATGAATGTCTTCCCCGGGACGACCCGGTCGAGCTTCGGCAAGAATCGCCTTGGGGATCGCGGTTCCCTGGCGCATCAGCGGGTGCCTCCGGTGCCGGCCGAGAACGTGGCCCGGCGCATCGCGAATGCCGTCGAACGCAACCAGGGCTCGGTCTACGTCTCGTGGATCCCCGACCGCCTGGGTGTGGCGGTCAACCACCTGGCCGGATGGGCCGTGAGCGCGGTGCTCCGTCGCTGGGCTCGGCGTGCCGAGGCCTGACCTCAAGAACGCACTCGAGGTTGCGCAACAGGTTTTTCTGCGCGAGCCGACGACCCGCGACAGGCAGCAAATCGTTGCGCTAAACCGAATCAGTCGAGCATTCCATCGTGGCTGGGTAACGCCACCCATTGATTCGGAGGCCTTCGCCAGGTGGATCAAACGCTGCCGGCAAGCGAACGTCAAGTGCTTCCTTGTCTGCAGACTCGCCGACGGCGCCATTGTCGGCGTCTTCACCCTGAGCGAGATCGTCCGCGGAATGTTTCACAGCGCCTACCTCGGCTATTACGCTGGGCGGCCATACGCCGCCCAGGGCTACATGGCCGAGGGTATGGGCTTGGTGCTCCGACACGCGTTTACGGGTATGAGGCTGCACCGCGTCGAGGCGAACGTCCAGCCGGAGAACGTCGCCTCGATCGCGCTCGTCAAACGGTCAGGCTTTAAGCTCGAGGGTTTCTCGCCGCGCTACCTGAAGGTCGCCGGCCGCTGGCGCGACCACCAGCGGTGGGCAATCCTCATCGACGACTGGCGGCGCCTTCCCCGGCGGCCGCGCGCGCCTTCTCGATATCGCGCGCGCCAATGACGACGCGCGTCTTCGTCGCCAGGTAGACCGCGTTCAGGTTGACGCCGGCATCCGCGATTTTGCGGGTCAGCTTTCCGAGCGCGCCGGGCCTGTCCTCGATCTCGAGCACGAGCGCGTCTTGCTCGCCGGTGACCCGGGCGCCCGCGGTCTGGAGCGCCTCACGCGCCTTACTGGTGTCGGCGACCAGCAGGTGGCCGACGCCCTTGCCGCCGACGACGAATCCGCAGATGCCCTCGATGTTCACGCCGGCCTTACCCAGCGCCTCCGCCGCCGATGCCACGCTGCCGACCTTCTCGTCGAGTTCGATCGTCAGATCTTTCAGTTGGTTCGCCATTTGCCGGCCTCCTTGTCCTCACGATGGGCGGATCAGGCGCCCATTCTAGGCGCCTTTACGGCAAGGTCCGGATCAGGAACCACGCGAGCGCGAGGGTCGCCCCAATCATCACGAAGACAGCCACCGATCGTCGGCGATTTCTCCGAACCACCGCCGCCGTCGGATCGCCGCCCCTACCTTCGAGCAGGGCCTTGAAGCGTTGGGCATCGCGGCGCTCGTGACGCTCGAGTATCCGATGGTTCCAGCCATGCAGCCACCTGGGACCGATCGCTGGCGCGTCCGTCACGATCGTGACAGCGGTCCCATTGCCGGCATCACGAAATAGATAGTCCGAATGGGTGGACCTCGTCCGGTAACGCGCCTCCAGGGAGAACTGCTCGTGCTGTTCGTATCGAGTCACTTCGAAGTCGACAACGTAGGAAATAAAGAGGTTCGGCAGCGTCATCTTCCCAGTCGTGCCGGCGCCAATCGGCTTGTCAGAATCCAGTTTGACCGAGATCGTAAGCGGGCAGATGAGCGGGATTGTTTGGGCCAACTCATCGGCGAATCGGCGGAACACCTCGTCGCGAGGTCGCTCGATCGTCACCTCGGTCTGAAAGCGCACTAGACCACCCGGCTCGGATCATAGAGCCAGTTGATGCCGATTCCGAGGACGGCAACAGCAAAGGCCATTACGAGCACTAGGAGCAGGATCCGGCCTGCGACACGAATCGTCGGCGGTTGGCGTTCGAGTGGCCGTGATTTCTCGTACCAGAGGGTCCAGATCGCGAGAGGAAGCACGGGGAGACTGCGCAGCACAATGCGGACCAGCTCATTGGGGGCGGTAAATGCCTCGATCACGTAGAAGCCCGCCAGGGGGATAAGGACGACGACGACGGCGAGAAGGAGAGGACCGTGAAGCCGCTTAGTAAGCCTCGAGGTAGGCGTCGAGCTCCCAGGCGCTGACCTGCTTCTCATAGCTCTGCCACTCCATCTCCTTCGCCTCGATAAAACGTTCCAGGAGGTGCGCACCCAGCGCATCGCGCATCACCTCGTCCTGGCGCAGGTCGCGCAAGGCTTCGTTGAGGGAGCCGGGCAGCTGGCCGAGCTGGTGGCGGGCCAAACGCTCCGGGTCGAAGGCGTAGAGGTTTTCCTCGACCGGCGGCGGTAACGGCAGCTTCTGCCGTATTCCGGCCAGGCCGGCGTGAAGCATGGCGGCGAAAGCCAGGTACGGGTTGCAGGAGGGGTCCGGCGCGCGGAACTCGACGCGGATCAAAGCCCGATCGCCACTGCCGGCGCGGGGCACCCGGATCAGCGCCGACCGGTTCATCTGTGCCCAGCTGATCGCGACCGGCGCTTCGAAGCCGGGCACGAATCGCTTGTAAGAGTTGACCAGCGGCGCAACCAGGGCGCACATGGCGCGGGCGTGCGCCAGCTGTCCGGCAATGAAGTGCTTGGCGACCGTCGAGAGGTGATACTGGTCGGCGCGGTCGTAGAAGGCGTTGACCTCCTTGCCCGCCTCGTTGAGCACCTGGTGGGTGTGCATTCCAGAGCCGGCCGCGCCGAAAATCGGCTTCGGCATGAAGGTCGCCAGCAGCCCCCGGCGCTGGGCGACCGATTTGACTGCATGCTTCATCGTGACCAGCTGATCCGCGCTCTTGAGGGCATTGCTGAGTCCCAGGTCGAGCTCGTACTGGCCGGCCGCGACCTCGTGGTGGCTGGCTTCGATCGTGATCCCGAGCTGGTCGAGCCCGGCGACGATCTCTTGCCGGACTTCGCTGCCCAGATCGACCGGGTGGTCGAAGTAGCTGGCCCGATCGTGTCGTCCGGGACGCAGGCCGCCGGCAGGGTCGGCGTTGAGCAGAAAGAACTCCAGCTCGATCGCGACCGCGTAATCGAACCCTAGCGCCGCCGCCTCCGCCATGGCCCGGGTAAGCACGCCACGCGGATCGCCCGCAAACCGCTCCCCCTCCGGGGTCAGCAGGTCGCAGATCACCTGGGCGCCCGGGACCGCGTCGCCGGCGGCGATGGTGAGGGTCTCCAGGTCCGGACGGAGGAACATATC
>Ga0066692_10000629_pt1 | contig 12508 bp, 9 predicted proteins | sample GraSoiAngelo_141_FD_66456 | JGI IMG/M metagenome (GOLD analysis project Ga0066692, IMG submission 66456) | Grasslands soil microbial communities from the Angelo Coastal Reserve, California, USA - 14_0929_12_40cm | ecosystem: Environmental > Terrestrial > Soil > Grasslands | place: USA... | reverse complement strand
ATGAACTGGATGAAAAAATGGGCTGGCGCATTTCCCATCTTCGTGCAATTCGCCAAGGGCGCACATTTCACCGATGTCGACGGCCGCGAATACGTGGACCTCTGCCTCGGCGACACCGGGGCGATGACCGGGCACTCCCCCGATGTTGTGGCAGAAACCGTTGCGCACCGGGTTCGCGAAGGGATCACGTTGATGCTACCCACGGAAGACGCGCTGTGGGTTGGCGAAGATCTCAAGCGCCGTTTCGGCCTGCCGTATTGGCAGTTCACGCTCACGGCCACTGATTCGAATCGCTTCTCGATTCGCATTGCGCGCGAGATCACGCAGCGTCCGAAAATTCTTGTTTTCCACTATTGCTATCACGGCACCGTGGATGAGTCCTTCGCGGCGCTCCGCGATGGCGTGGTCGGCCCGCGCCGCGGCAACATCGGCCCGCCCGTGAATCCCGCGGAAACTACGCGCGTCGTTGAGTTCAACAATTTGACCGCGCTGGAAGATGAGCTTAAGCATCACGATGTCGCCTGCGTCCTTGCCGAGCCGGCCATGACCAACGTCGGGATCATTCTCCCGGATGAAGGCTTCTGGCCCGCCGCGCGCGAGCTCTGCCGCCGCTACGGTACGCTGCTCATTGCCGACGAAACCCACACCATCTGCGCAGGCCCAGGCGGTTGCACGGCCGAGTGGAAACTCGATCCAGACATGCTCGTTTTTGGCAAGGCCATAGGGAGCGGCATCCCAGGCGCGACCTACGGGTGTAGCGAAGAAATTGCCCAACGCATCTCTGCCCGCATTGATCTCGAAGACTGCGACGTGGGCGGCATCGGCGGGACTTTGGCCGGGAATGCGCTCTCCATCGCCGCGATGCGTGCTACGCTCGAACACATTCTCACGCGGTCCAATTTCGAGAAAATGATCCCGTTCGCTCAGCGCTTTAATGACGGCGTCGCTGAGCATATTCGTGCGAATCATCTCCCGTGGAACGTCATTCGTCTCGGCGCCCGCGCCGAATACACCTTCGCCGCAAAGCCTCCGCGCAACGGTGGCGAATCCGCCGCTGCCGCCGATTTTGAACTGGAGCGCTTCCTTCACCTCTATGCCCTCAACCGTGGCGTCCTCCTCACGCCGTTCCACAACATGGCCCTCATGTGCCCTGCAACTACCGAGGCCGATATCGACCTGCACACCAAAATCTTCGGCGAAGCTGCCCGCGAACTCACCTCGTAGGTGGTACAGCCTTCAGGCTGTGCGCTTTTCCTCGTCGGAGGCTAGGCTGTCCCCTCATGCTCGGCCAACGAACTGTCTGACTCTCGTGATAGTGGCTTTTGACTGTCTGCCATGGGAATGGCGAGTCGTTATCGGGTTTTGAGATTGGGTAAATGCTATCAGTCCTGTGGATAGGAGAGCGGGCTCGGATCATTTCGGTACGCTGAATTCGACTCTTTTCTCGCGCTTTCCCTGAGTTCTTGCACCAACCGCTGGACTCCGTCCACATCATCAATGTCCGCAAACACGGGTATGTCGCCCACATCAAAGCGGCTCATGCTGCGTGTCTTTCGACCTCGCCCGGCAATCACGGGATGCTTTTTTCCGAACCACAGCGTCCCCGTCATCGTCCCTTCGCGTTCGATCGTCGGAATCGCCTCAAGATACATCCAATTGGTCTTTCGCTTCCATCCCTCTTGTAAGATTAGAAGCCGACGATTCGTCAAGACATAGTAGGTTCGCCTCTTCAGCCAGGCGTCGTACAAGAAGCGTCCCCAGATCATGTATTGTCCTATTATGATGAAAGGAATCCCCCAGATCGCCATGAACAGCGAGGGGCTTCCGCTTCGCGGGCCCTTTCCCCAATAACCGAGCACTCCGGCCTCCCAGAAGATCGCGAAGCCTCCCCACAATAAACTGAACGGGACCATCGCCCAGTCATCCGAATGAAAAATCACCTTCGGGTTGGGCCTTCCCGCCCAATACACTCTCTCCCCCGAAGTTATTTCCGCCTGAACCTTCATTGCTGCTTCCGGATCGATGGTTGTCATTTCCCTCTCATTCTGCTGAGAAAAAACTCTCAACATTTTTGAATTTAGGAGCATCTCTCCGTGGTGTCTACAAAAATCGGCGGCCTCAACAAAAAAACTGACAGGCTTTAGTCCGCCGCATACCGATTTTTGATTGACCATTCGCCAATGTAGAATAGGGAGCGTCAAACCACAGAGGAGAGCGCTAATGCCTTCCGACTATCTGCTCAAGACCGAACCATCTGCATACTCTTTTGCCGATCTGCAGCGGGACAAGGAGACCACCTGGGATGGCGTCCACAATCCTGTCGCCTTACGAAACCTTTCCCAAATGGCGCCGGGCACGCGGCTCATCATTTACGAAACTGGCGACCACAAATCTGCCGTCGGCACCGCCTCCGTCGTCTCTGTCGACGCTTCCGACCCTAAAAATCCTAAGGTCGAGATCAAAGCAAGGAAACCGCTCGCCAATCCCGTCTCTCTCGCGCAAATCAAGTCCAACAAGCTCTTCGCGGATTCTCCGCTTGTGCGGATGGGCCGCCTCTCCGTCGTTCCCCTGACCGCAGCTCAATACAAAGCTCTGACAGGCGACTGACAGCGCAAACGCGCGTATGATGCGTGTCGAAAATGGTCTGGAGGCCAAATCCCATGAGGCGCTCCCTCTTCGTTCTAGTTCTACTTGCCGCCACACCTGTTTTCGCCCAACAGCCACCCGAAATTCGTTACCACTCCGTCCCCGATTTTCTGCGGCTCCCGCCCGACATCTATCTTGGGGAAGCCACTGGCGTCGCGGTCAATTCGAAAGGGCACATTTTTGTTTTTTCGCGCGGCAACACCACGGGGCCCGCGTACGCCGCAGCCGCCGCGCAACTCCTCGAGTTTGCTCCTGACGGAAAGTTTCTCCGCGAAATTGGCCACCATCTCTACGCCTGGTCCTTTGCCCACACCGTGAAAGTTGACCAGGCCGATAACATCTGGGTTACCGACAAAGGCTCAGACATGGTCATCAAGTTCAACCCGGAAGGCCGCGTCGTGATGGTTTTCGGCCGCAAACAGGAAGCCTCCGACGAAGGCACCGAGCCGCTCAAGCACGTCAAGCCGCCGCTCCCGCCGGTGGACGGCATGTTTCGTCAAGTCACGGACGTTGCCTGGGACTCCGCCGGAAACACGTACATCAGCGACGGGTATGTCAATTCGCGCATCGCGAAAATAGATAAAGACGGCAACTGGCTGATGTCTTGGGGCGAACCCGGTGCTCAGCCCGGCCAATTCAACACTCCGCACAGCATTGCAGTGGATGCACAGAACAACATTTATGTCGCCGACCGCGGCAACCGCCGCATCCAGGTCTTCGACACTGCCGGGAAATTTGTCCGCCAGTTCTCTATTGACGTACCCGTTCCCCCGGATGCCCGCCCCGCTATCGGCAACAAGCCCACTGCCACCACAGGCACGATGGCGCCCGGCGCTCCCTGGGCCCTCTGTATCACACCTGCGCCCAATCAGGTTCTTTATGCCTCGGATGCTTTTCCCGGCCGCATCTACAAGCTGACTCTCGATGGAAAAATTCTCGGCGTCCTCGGCAAATCCGGCAAACAGCTCGGCCAATTGGGCTGGATCCATGAAATTGCCTGCCCCAGCGAAGACGAGCTTTTCGTCGCCGAACTGCTCAATTGGCGCGTCCAGAAGCTGACCCTCGAGCGGACCCATTAGCGCCGGAGCCGGTCAAAACACGGGACCGCTCTTCTCGAGGTTCCGCTCTGCGACCTCTGTGTTCTCTGTGAACTTTGCGTTGAGTTTTTCTCGCTAAAGAACACGCCCGCGCACCACCATGAGTGTATGCTGGTGTCTGGAGAGAAGTTGACTACAGCATCGCCAAGGTTGAATGGCGCGAGTGAGGCGCGTGCGAAATTCATCGAGCCGGAGATGAGGCACATCCCCGAGGGCTGGTTCTGGATGGGATGCGAAACGGGGCGCGATGATGAGGAGCCGGTACATCGCGTGTGGGTAGATGCTTTCGAACTCGCTGCCTGCCAAGTGACGAACGGGGAGTACGGCTGTTTTCTATCTGCGACGAACGCCGCCGCACCCCTTTGTTGGACGGACGCAAATTTCAACGATCCAAAGATGCCGGTCGTGGCGGTTTCCTGGTACGAGGCAGTCGACTATTGCCATTGGCTGAGTCAGGCAACCGGAAAGCGCTATCGATTGCCCACGGAAGCGGAGTGGGAACACGCAGCGCGCGGCGGCGCCGAGGGTTTGGCGTATCCGTGGGGAGACGCTCTTCCGCAGGAGCTTCCGGATTACACCAAGCGGTGGAAAAACGGGCCAGAGCCGGTGGGTCTGTATGCGCCAAGCGCCTACGGGCTTTACAATCTGGGAGACAACGTTCACGAATGGTGTGCGGATTGGTACGACACGAACTATTACCGGCACTCTCCCGAGAAAAATCCCCGAGGCCCCGCCCACGGGACCCGGCGTGCTTCGCGGGGTGGTTCCTGGCGGCATCACATCAAAGTGAGCCGCACCGCAGCGCGATCCAGCATTCCGCCCGAGTTCAAATACGCCGACTACGGGTTCCGCATCGCGCGGTCCTTGCTCTAGTGGGGGAGTGGAGAGTCAGCCAAGGAGTGGCCCGTGGTCGCACGGACTCATGAGGGGCCTTCACACCGTGTAAAGTGCGCAACGCAGTACCTTGGTACCATAGCGATCGGGCTAGTCGGATGAAACGATATTAAGGTTGTCTGGCCCGTCCTGGATATAGACGGTTTCCTGCAGCCTGAGCTTTAATTCCGCGAGGGTTCCGCTCGGAACTCTCGCGCACAAGGGACAATTGACTTGTCTTCCACAGAGGACATGGGGCCTTTGACTGTCTCGCGTTCAGCGAGCCTTTCGAGTTCTGCCCCCGAAGAGTTTCCGGTCGAACCGCATCGTGTCGAAGGAAATGAGCCAGACACTTCAACTTCCATCCCCGTACATCCTACGTCAGTCGAGATAAATGCCTCCGCTTCGCCCGAAGAGCCTACGCTCGAGCCGGGCGAAGACGTGGCATGCGCGCTGAACACCAAACCACTTCCAAAAGTGAATGCCGTAGCACATGAAGTGCAGGTAAGGGCGACTGGTGCGCGTCCCGGAAATTTTGCGGGCGAGCGAGAACTCTTTACGGAATCGACCAGCACGGTCTTGGTGTTTGAAAAGGGAGCTGTAATCCGCCTGGCGGCAGCCGTGACGCCTGGGCAACTGCTGTTTCTGGCCAACGAAGAATCGAAACGCGAAGTGGTGGCGCAGGTGATGCGCAAGCGTACGTTCCGGCCGACGGAGTGCTACGTCGAGCTGGAGTTTACCGAGCCCGCGCCGGGATTTTGGGGCATGGAGTTTTCTGCGGCTACGGCCTTACTGCCGAAAGACGCGACACAATTAGCAGCTGCCGAGCTGGTTGCGTCTGCGGAAACGACCACGGACGAGCTTGGCGAACCGGCACCGCCCCCGAGCGCAGAGGAAGTATTGGCGCTGAAAAAAGAGGTGGACGCGTTGCGCAATCAACTGAGATTGCTCCAACCGCAAGCACCGGCGGAACCGGCCGCGCCCTTGACTGTGGGTTCCGAGACAACTTCGCCGCTGGGGGCTGCAACTCCCGAAACGCAAACGTATGCTCGATCCCGCGAGGCAGCGCCCATCGTCGCCTCTCTTACCGAGCCCATGCCGTTCGAAAGCACGCCGCACCTTTCGGAAACCGCCGCGCCGGGCCATGAATCGCTCTCTGCACCAGCCTTGGACTTCATTAGTTCGCTGCCGAAGCGCAAGCGGTCGTTCCGGGCGCGCGGTAATTTCACACCGGGATTCCGAGCCGGAGCGTTGCGGCTGGCAGTACTTGTGGTGGCGCTACTCGCCACGATGATCGGCGCGGCGTGGTATAAGCATTGGCTTCCGGGGATGCATGAGTCGAAAAAGATTCCGGTTGCATCTTGGGCAGGCGGGGTCACGACCACTACGCCGGAGCCTGAGGTGCAGACCCTAGGTCCAGGGATTTCGCAAGCGCAAACCGGAGACTCGGAATTGGGGAAAGACACGCCAGCTTCTTCAAATGCAGTGTCGAAAACCCCTGCAACGTCGAACGAAACTGAGAGGCAAGTCACAGCCAGCAACAGCCCTGGCGGTGACTCTTCGTTGCCGCGTCAGGCTGGGGGCCACGCAGTGACCCGAGGAAAGCCCACGCTGTCTGCTTCAAAGACAGATCGCTCATCGGTTCATGCTCCAGCGATGACGTTGGCCGATTCCGTCCCAAGTTCGGTGGAAGATTCGGTCGTCGTGCCGCCAAAGCTGATTAGATCCGTCCGAGCAGCAGCTTCATTGGAAGATTTGCGCGACTTTGAGACGGGAAGCGTCATGATCGACGCGATCATAGACACGGCGGGAGACGTAACGTCCATGAACGTGCTTTCGGGGCCTCCCTCATTGCGCGGCCCCGCGTTGGAAGCACTGAAAAACTACAAATACGAACCGGCCACGCGGAATGGCAAGCCCGTTCTCGCTCACGTCACGGTCAGAATTCAATTCCATTTTGAGTGAGAATTCGTCTCTTTGATTGATGAGCGGTCAAAGTGTGCGTGTGGACCCCATGCTTGTCGCCATCTTTGTATGCGCTGTACAATATGTTGTTTGTTGATCGAGGAGGGAACCCGTCATGGCCACTGCCGAACAGAAACTCCATCTGACGGAGTTTGCAAATGAGCCCTTCATTGATTTTTCTAAGCCGGAAAACCGTAAGCGCATGGAAGAAGCGCTGAAAAAAGTGAAATCCGAATTCGGCCGCGAATATCCGATTTGGCTTGGCGGGAAGAAAGTGACCACGGCGGAAAAGCGCACCTCGACGAATCCATCGAGGCCGTCAGAAGTCATCGGCGTGTTCCAGCATGCCACAGCAGAGATGGCCAAGCAGGCCGTCGAAGCAGCTTACAAGTATTTTGATACCTGGAAAAAGGTCCCGGCGCAGGAGCGGGTGAAATGCTTGTTTCGGGCGGCGCAAATCGTACGCGAACGAAAATTTGAGCTGGACGCGCTGGTCTGCTACGAGGTCGGAAAAACGTGGGTAGAAGCGGACGCGGACATCGCGGAGACCATTGATTTCTGCGAGTTTTATGGACGCGAGATGCTGCGCCTGGCGGAACCGCAAAGGCTGACACCTATGCGCGGGGAGCGCAACTATCTGGTGTACATTCCCCTGGGTGTTGGCGTGATTGTTCCGCCTTGGAATTTCCCGTGTGCCATCATGGCCGGCCTCGTTGTTGCCTCTCTCGCCACAGGCAACACTGTGGTTTTGAAGCCGGCGAGCGATTCGCCGACGATCGCTGCGAAGTTTATTGACATCCTTTATGAAGCGGGCATTCCCAAGGAGGCGGTGAATTTCATCACCGGGCCTGGCGGAGCTGTTGGCGATACGCTCGTGACGCATCCGAAAACCCGCTACGTGGGGTTCACCGGATCCAAGGAAGTCGGGCTGCGCATCAGTGAACTCGCCGCCAAACCCTCCCCCGGACAGATGTGGATCAAGCGCACCGTACTGGAGATGGGCGGCAAGGACGCGATCGTGGTGGACGAGGAAGCTGACATTGATGCCGCGGTGGAAGGCACGGCGCAGGCGGCGTTCGGGTACCAAGGTCAAAAGTGCTCGGCCTGTTCGCGGGCGATCGTTTCGGAGAAAGTCTACGACACGTTCCTGCAGAAGCTCGTCGACCGCACCAAGAAGATCACCGTTGGCCCGAGCGATGAGCCCAATAATTACATGGGGCCGGTGATCAGCCAATCGGCGATGAAGACGATTCTGGATTACATCGAGGTCGGTAAGAAGGAAGGGAAGCTGCTCACGGGCGGAAAGCGCGCGCCGGGCGACGGTTATTTCATTGAGCCGACGATTATCGCGGACGTGAATCCGAAAGCACGGCTGGCACAGGAAGAAGTTTTTGGTCCAGTGCTTGCGGTGATCAAAGCGAAGAATTACGACCAAGCGCTCGAAATCGCCAACAACACGGAATTTGGTCTGACGGGCGCGGTGTATTCGAAGAATCCGGAAAAGATCCGCAAAGCTGAAGAAATGTTCCACGTTGGCAACCTTTATTTGAACCGCAAGTGCACCGGCGCAATGGTTGGAGCGCATCCCTTCGGCGGATTTAACATGTCCGGGACGGATTCGAAAACGGGTGGGAAAGATTATTTGCTGTTGTTCCTGCAAGCCAAGTCGGTCGCGGAAAAAGTGAACTAGCCGGCTTCCAACCGCGAGGGTAGTATCCGCAAACTAGTTTGCGCTGCAAACCAAAAGTAGAACTTGAGGTTTCGTTGCTTCCGGGCAGCGTTTTAGGTAGGCGGGGATTCGCGGCGCCCAGCGAATTTCATCAAGCGATACACGGGATAACTCAGAATCAGAATTGCTAGCGCCCACGGCGCGTTTTCGCGGTCCGTGGCGATCGAGCCGATCAAAAAGAGCACTGATGCTGCGAGCGCGATTCCGGTGGTCCAGGGATAGCCCCACGCGCGATACGGCCGATTCGCCTGTGGTTCCCGCTCGCGCAGCACAAAGAGCGATGTATATGTGAGCGTGTAATTTGCTACGAAGAAAAACGAGAGCATCGCAATCACGCGTTCGAATGATCCGAGCACGAAAAACACGCTGACAATGGTGCTTAGCAGAAGAGAGAGCGCAGGCGTGCCGCCCGTGTTGACGCGCGCTACGCGGCGAAAAAATAATCCGTCGCAGCTCATGGCATGGAGGGTGCGCGAGGAAAAGAGCAGATTGGAGTTGATGTTGCTCAACATCGAAATGATCATGATCGTGCGGATGGTGGGATCGCCAAATCTCCCAAAAACGCGATCGGCAATGGTGCCCAAGACAAAGTGGTTGCCAGCAATTTCGTTCATGGGGAGGACAAACAGCGCCACGAGATTCAGCAGGAGATAAATCCCCATTACGGAAAAGACGCTGCCGAAAATGGCGCGGGGAATGTCGCGGCCGGGCTCACGCACCTCTTCGCCGAAATAAATGACACCGTCCCAGCCGTCGACGGTGAAGACAACGGCCTGCAATCCGAGAACGAGAGCGACCGCGAGCGGCCACCCAGCGGGCACAGGGGGCAGAGCCGCGGTTGCCGTTGGAGCGGCCGCGCGCGCGTGCGCCCCAAGAATAAAGCATGTAACGACAAGAATCAGCAGAGCGACGGTCTTCATCGCTGCAGTCAAGAGTTGCGCGCCACTTCCCCAGCGGACGCCGCGCCATTGCAGGATTCCAAAACTGAGGACGATGGCGGTGGCGATGAGTTTTACGTGGCCGGTGAGCACGGGAAAGAGATGACCGCTGTACTCGCCGATGACAATGGCGACGGCGGCGGTGCCACAGGTGGAAAGCCAGTCGCTCCATCCGACGATGAATCCGGCGTAATCACCGAGCGCGCGGCGAGAAAAATTGTATTGGCCACCACTTCGCGGAATCGCCGCACCGAGCTCAGCCATCGAAGAGGCGCCAAAAAGTGCGTAGAGTCCCCCGGCGACCCACACACCGATAAACAGCCATGCGTTCGGAAGACTCTCCGCAATTTCGCCGGGCGTTCGAACGATTCCCGCGGCAATCGCATTTCCGATAGCCACAGCGATGCCAAACCACACACCGAGCACCTGCAAGAGTCGTCCGCGGCTGTACTGCCGGGCTGAAGAAGCTAACGGACTGGTTGCCAATGTTCCCTGCTAAAGAAGTGCGTGTGTAAACGCGATAAGGCGGCCATCATAACTGCCAGAGCAGAAAATGCAAGCTTGAACTGCGCGAATCTGTGCATAGCGGCGGAAAGAAATACTCCCGTTCGTGATTCACCGCGGCGTTCCCACGAAATTCCACTTGCCCCAAGCAAACGATTCATGGAGAGGCACAAAGTGCGCTCGCGCCGTCTTGCAAATCAATCCGGACTGGCTGAGCCATTGTGTGTACGTGCGGATTTCGTGCTCCGTCATGGTCGCAAACGCATCCATTTTATTGGAAACCCGACGGATAATCGGAATCTCCGAGACGAAGTGAACGAGGGTCAAAAACGGAGTGCGCCAGGGTTCCACGAACATCACGCGGCCGTCTTTTCGCAGCACGCGCTGCATTTCAGAAAAGGTTTGATCCAAATCGACGGGCAAATTTGGCAAATGATGCAGACCGCCCTGAACGATGAGTACATCTTTGCTGCGTTCCGCAAAAGGAAGTTTCCTGCAGTCGGCAACGATGCATTTCGCGGAGCCTTTGTACTGTGCGATGAGTCGGGGAGAGAGGTCTACGCCTTCAAGGTGTGTGAATCCCAGATGTTGCAACGCGATTAAGCCGTTCCCGCGTCCGCAAAAAAGCTCGACAATTTCGGCCTCGCGCGGCCATTGTTGAGCGCCCAAGCGGTTCAGGCGGCCGATGAATTTTTGTATTTCCTCCTTTGGCGTTTCGAAGCGAAGGTAAGCGGCTTCCCAAGGATCGGGGACCAGCACATTTTGCGCTTCAGGGTTCGTTTGAGCTTCGGACATTTCTGTTTGAGGCGCCGGCATTTCGGGCAAGCGGACAAGGAACCACCGAAGATTCCCATAGATTGTTGGCCAATTCAAGGCGCCTGAGTGGATTCGAGTCGTCAGAACTTGAAGTCGCCGTGGCCCATCGCGTGAAATGTCCGGTCGAGCGCGATATGATGAGGACGTCTATGGGTACTATCCTGGCCCCCGAAGGGTCACAGTCCGACCGGGCTGGCACGATGCAGCCGGTCGAAGTGTCGGTGGTCATTCCTTGCCTGAATGAAGCCAATTCGCTGGCCTTCTGCGTGGACAAAGCACTGAAGGCGTTCAGCGCGTCGGGGCTGACGGGCGAAGTGATCGTGGCCGACAACGGTTCGACAGACGGCTCCACCGAGATTGCCGAAGAGCGCGGCGCACGTGTCGTCCGCGTACCAGAGCGCGGGTATGGTGCTGCGTTGCGAGCAGGCATCGCCGCCGCGCGTGGTTCTTTCATCGTTATGGGCGATGCCGATGATAGTTACGATTTTACGGATGTGCCGCGCTTTGTGGAGAAGCTGCGGGAAGGTTACGAAATGGTGGTGGGCAACCGCTTCCGCGGCGGAATCAAGCCCGGAGCCATGCCCCCGCTGCATAAGTACTTCGGCAACCCCGGTCTGACTGCACTTCTTAACACCTTCTTTCATGCCCGCATCGGGGACAGCTATTGCGGCATGCGTGGATTCACGCGTGCACTGTACGATCGCCTGGATGTGCGCAGCACGGGAATGGAATTTGCTCTGGAGATGATCATCAAAGCCGCGCAAATCGGCGCGCGCATCTCGGAAATCCCCATCATGTTATGGCCGGACAAGCGCGGCCGCGCGCCTCATCTTCGGAGCTTCCGCGACGGGTGGAGGAGTCTGCGCTTCATGTTGCTTTACGCGCCAAACTGGCTGTTTCTCCTGCCGGGGGCCACACTGGTTGCTTTCGGACTTTTTCTCGTGTTCTGGTTGCTTCCGGGGCCGCGCCAGATTTCGCATCATGTGATTCTCGATATTCACACCATGATTTTCGGCGTGATCTTCACCCTGCTCGGCGTGCAAACGCTTTCGATTGGTGCCTTCGCGAAGCTGTTCAGCTATGCGGAGCGCTTTGACCGCGGCAATGTTTCTCTGAAGCGCTTGTTGAAGCGCGTCACTCTCGAATCCGGCTTGCTCTTTGGCGGGGCGCTCTTCCTCACTGGACTGACAGGATGCGCTTGGATTACCTGGCAATGGGCGGCCAGCGGCTTTGGCGAACTCCATCAGGTGCGCCAGGTACTCTTCTGGTCGATGTGGCTCTTCCTGGGAATACAGGTCATTTTCGCTTCTTTCTTCCTTAGCATGCTGGGTATCAGCCGTGGCACCTACATCGGCGACTACGACCTGAAATAACTCATCTACGCGATTGCGTCTGCCCTCGCATGCTCTGTCGGCACGGTTGAACCATCACTGCTCATCTGGCAACTGCCCCGGGGACTGGTAGGGAATCAACTCCATGTTGTCCTTGTCCGGCTCTACCAGCCAGATCTGGCGGTCTTTGAAATAGGCGAAAAGTTTGGCATTTTGTTCCGCATCTAGTTCGCGCGCCCAGAGAACCTTGGCGGTATCGATGTCCGCGCCGTTGTAAACCCACTCATCGTGCACGTTGTGATCTTCTTCATAACGCACCACGATGAGGTGCTTGCCTGGCGTCTGAGAAAGTTTTCTTGCGATGGCAGCGCGGCTGGGGTCTCCCTGGCAAGCCCATTCCAATGGATCACAGTTATGGTTTGAGACGGCAACGATAACGTCGGTTGCCAGGAGACAAACCACAGCCCAGGAGAGCGCGACGCCTATCGGCCGCCGGGCGAGACCCATTTTACGCAGATGACGGAGCGCCTGAACGAGCAGCAGAAAGATCACGCACGTCACCGGCGCGGCGTAGTGTGGAAACGACCAGATCACCGCCAGAAACCCGGC
>Ga0066692_10000625_pt1 | contig 12525 bp, 7 predicted proteins | sample GraSoiAngelo_141_FD_66456 | JGI IMG/M metagenome (GOLD analysis project Ga0066692, IMG submission 66456) | Grasslands soil microbial communities from the Angelo Coastal Reserve, California, USA - 14_0929_12_40cm | ecosystem: Environmental > Terrestrial > Soil > Grasslands | place: USA... | reverse complement strand
CGCCAGGACTCCGGTTTGCAACGGGATATCGGGTGAGGCTGCATGAGCAGGCATGCTCCGTCTTGATTGAACCAACCGCAGCGATAGCCATCGCGAACATCCACGAAGTACAGGGGACGATCGAATTCGGTGCGCCAACTGCCGGTTTCAATGCGCGTGGAGCTGGTGTCAATCAAAACCAGGCTGCCGGGCCGGAGCAAGGGTTCCATCCGGTGGTCTTCCATGCCGATGAATCCGTATCGGTAGTGGCCGTTGCCGTCGGCCAGAGCGCCTTCGAAACGTCCCCAGCGCTCAATCATGCGCGAGAGGAACTCCGTGCGGCGTGGATCGAACGCAGGGTCAAAGCGCAGCGGAACATGCAACGCAGTAGGGGGCGCAACAAGGTGTGTTTTCGGGGCAGGCAAAGAGGAGCCGTCGCCGAAGAACTCGTCGAGCGGCACGTCGTACCATCGGCACAGTTCGAGCGGGTTGAGGTGATAAATGGCTGCGAGCGAATAAACCTTATGGAGACCGGGAACGACGCCGTGGTTTTCAATATCCGCGAGCCGGCTGATATGAAGAACAAACTCCGGCCTGCCGCGGCGCGAGGCCAGTTCATAACTGGCGCGTTCGACGTCGCGGTAGGTCAGGCCAAGACGTTCACGAGCCTGGCGAAGGCGAAGACCCGGGACCATCTTCCCCCTCAAGGCGTGACCACAGCTAGCATTGCAGCATATACCAGAAGGCTAGGTTTGTTAAAGATTCGGAACAAAACGCGGACTCTCGTTCCAAAAGTGTCGAGCGGACAAGTCTCAGATCCGTGCGCCAACCTAGCAGTGTAACCTGAAAATCCGCCTAAGCGGCAATGGAAATCAACTCGAATGGGTAACCGGGCCCGTTCTGGATTACCGTTGACCCCGACCCGGTCGGGGTCACAAATAGCGAGGACGGCCGCTTAGGCCGACTGCCCGAAGTTCGAAAATACCACGGCGTTCGGGCAGAGCCGCCGAGGAGGCATGCGACGGAAACTTCCCCAATCGGGATCCGATGCCCAACAGGTCATCACCAGAACTCGGGTTCCTTGACTCGAGGAAACGCCCGTGGAAGCATACATCTCGAGCGTGACCGCGAAGCGGTCAACGAAGCAATCGTCGCCGGGCTTTTGCAGGCGTTTCCGTATGAGTGAAGAAACCCTCGTCAAAGATGTGATGAGTTCCCCCGTGATTACGATTTCAGCGCAATCCGAACTGCTGGACGTGGCCTTGCTCATGCGACAGTCCGGCATCCGGCACGTGCTCGTAATGGAAGGCGAACGGCTGGTGGGTGTACTGACGGATCGAGACATGCAGCGCTGCGCGCCATCCCGGCTGGTGCCGATCACGCAGGAGGAGTACAACGCCGTGTTCGAAAACACGAGCGTCGAGCGCGTGATGACGCGCGATCCGCGGACCATCCAGCCACAGGCGAAATTGCTCGACGCCATTGCCGCGTTTCAGGAGATGCGCCATGGCTGCCTGCCGGTTGTCGACGCCGGCCGCGTGGTCGGGATTCTGACGCGGTGGGATCTGCTCGAAGCGTTTCGCCAGACGTTGTTGGGTCTCCCGATCTCTCGCCCCGCATCCCTGCAGCGCTGATTCCAGCCCCTGACCTCGCGATGCAAGTGATTCCGGGGGAATCTGTTATTCTCAAACTCATGAAGGTTACTTGGCCAAAATGGCATGCGCTGGCCCTTGGTTTTGCTTCTCTGCTCGCGTGCTGGTTATTCGGCAACCCTTCCGCAGCGGCACAGCAAGCGCCGAACGCGGGAACGAGTTCATCCCGGAACGGGGCGAACGAAGAGTTCCTGCAGGCCGCGGACGAGGTCTTGCAGCAGGTAAGTGAGATCACACACCTTGCTCTGCGCACGCCATTAAAGAAAACACTGCGATCGCGCGAAGAAATCCGCGCCTACGTGTTGCGCGAGATGCAGGAAGACAAGACTGCCCAGGAGCGGTATGCGGCGGAGCAGACGGTGAAGGCCTTCGGCCTTGTACCCAAAGATTTTCACATGGAGTCCTTCATCGTGGAGCTTCTCACCGAGCAGGTCGCGGGCTTGTACGACCCCAAGGGCCACGAGTTCTATATCGCCGACTGGATCCCCATAGGCGACCAGCGCATGGTGATGGCGCACGAGCTGACACACGCCCTGGAGGACCAGCATTTTCAGATCGAAAAGTGGGTGAAGGCGGCTCGGCCGAACGACGACGCGGAACTCGCGCGCGAGGCCGTGCTCGAAGGCAGCGCTACAGCGGCGATGATCGACTATCTCTTGAAGGATACCGGCAGAAGCCTGCGGGACCTGCCCGACTTCGACCCGGAAATGCTCATCGGCGATTTGGGAAATACGCCTGCCATGGCCAAGGCGCCGCAATTCCTAAAGGACGCTCTACTATTTCCCTATTTTACAGGGATGCGCTTCACGAAAAATGCGCTGGGGCAAGCCGGATGGGACGGCTTACCCGCTTTGTTCACGAAGCCTCCTGTTTCCACGCAGCAGATCATGCACCCGGAGCTGTTTCGCACGGGGAAAGCTCCGGCGGCTGTGGAATTACCCGTCAGCGAAAAGCTGCTCCGGGGTTCGTGGAAACGGCTGGATGAGAATGCGCTTGGGGAATTTGGCTGGAAGGAAGTGCTACAGCAATTCCTTGGGAAAGACCGGGCCGCGCCGCTGGCAGCCGAGTGGGCGGGCGACCGCTACGCGCTTTTCGAGGACACGAGCACAAAAAAACTGCTGCTTGTTTATCGCCTGCGGCTGAGCAGCGCGGAGGCCGCCGCACGATTTTTCGGGCAATATTCAGAGGCGCTCGAGAAGAAACACGACGCGCGAAGGAATCTGTTCCGCCGGCCGAATTTCTTCTCGTTCGATGCGCCGGACGCTGGTGGAGTTTTCCTGCACTGCGTCAACGAAGATTGTCTCGTGTTGGAAGGAGGTAACCGCGCTGTGTTCGACGCGATCAACAAAGAAATCGGGTGGATTTCGGCCCCGGTCCCGCCGGAGAAGCCGCAAAAGGGTCCCGAGAAAATTGCCAGGATGCCGTTGGCTCCACATCCCAGGTGCAACGACTCCGCCGCTTTTGCGCGGCCCTGACCGAGGCCAGGTCTAATCGCTAGTGCCGTTCCAACTCGCCTCAGGCGAGCCAAATACTCGCTGCCCAAAACCTCCCTGCTGCTTCTTCTCTGCGGAGAAAAAAGTTAGCTTCAAAATGTTGGAACGGCACTAGTTGCTGCGGCGCAGAACCAACACCGTCAAATCATCGCCGTATTTCTCACGGGCGGAGAAAGCTTGCAAGTTCGCCAGACACTCGGAAATCAAGCGGTCCGGCGAACTTCCGCCGTGACGCGCGGCAAGATTTGTAAGGCGACGAATGCCATATTCGTCTCCGGACGTGTTGCGCGACTCGGTCAGGCCATCGGTGTAGAGGAGCAAGCTGTCTCCCGGCAGCAGCGACAAGCGGCGCACCGCGAAGCGTGAATTGCAAAACATGCCGAGCGGCACGCCTGTCGCTTCGTGCTCGGTGGCGCCGGCGGCGTGCACATGCAGCAGCGGGACGTGGCCGGCGCTGACGTACTCGACTGTGCCGTCAGACCCGGCGCGACCCACGATGAGCGTTGCGTACTGCCCCGCGAGCGTGCTCTCGCAGAAGAGACGATTTGCCGCTTCGACCAGTTCCTGCAGCGGGATTTTTGCGTCGGCGAGACTTCGAAACGTCGCGTGCAGATGGCTCATCAACATCGAAGCGGCGACGCCTTTTCCGGAGACGTCGCCGAGTAGGAACAAAAGTCCGTCCTTCGATTCGAGCAAGTCACAATAATCGCCGCTGACGGCGCCGGCCGGGGCGTAGTGATAGCGCACATGCCAGCCGGCGGGCGACAGATTCGCAGGGGGAAGCAGAGCGCGCTGAATGCGCGCGGCAAGCTCGAGGTCGCTCTCCAGGGCGCGCTGCTCCTCCTGCGACAGGCACTCCAAGCATACGTGGAGCAGCGGGTCTCGCAACAATCGATCCGTTTCCACATTGCCTTGGCACGAATCGCAAATGCCGTAGGCGCCCTGGTCCATTCGGGCAAGTGCTGCGTCCACTTCGCCGAGCAGACGTGAGAGGGAGGCGTCGGCATCGGTGCTGTGGACAGCCGTATGAAGCCGCTCCCGGCGGCGCTCCAGCTCGGTTCGGAGGTAGGTTTGTTCGGACGTTGCCGGTGTGTTCATGGACTTAGTTTGAGGTTTTGTTGCTGAAGCTTCCATCCGGTTTCTCCTTCCAAATTTGTCCACATTTCAAAGCAACTCATAATCGGCGAGAAATGGTTCTAGTGCTGGGAGCGTCCGAGGGATGCCTGAGGAGCGGTGCCGCCACAGCGTCGGATTCATTCTTCATTCGATGCTCGAGGCGGACCAGACGACGCTGGAATTTGTTCTCCAGGCGGGTCAGACGACCGGCGGCAAAAACCTTTTCGGGCCGTGCCCGCAGGAGGCGCAGCTTCTTAAGGCCAAGGCGCGTGTAATCTGCCGCGCGGGCGGCGTCGCGGACGCGATGCTCGTAATGGATGGCAAGCTGCTCGCAAGCGCGCAGCACGTCCTCGGGGTGCGCGATGAGGTCTTCCCAGAGGGTTGCGGCGCGAGCGTAATCTTTCTGGCGCATCGCCAGGATTGCAAGCTCGCGGCTCGCCGGTGGGCGAAACGCCGCGGGAAGCCCGCTTGCCAGCGCTTGCTCGCAGGCCGCCTGAGCTCGGACCCGCTCGCCCCGGCGATGTAAGAAACGTGACAGGCTGAACAGATCGAGCGCTTCTTCCGGAGTTTCGGGACGCGGCTGCCCATTCGCGAGCAAAGTGGAAATTTTGCCGAAGAGCGCCGCCAGCCCGCGTAAATCCATTTGATTGTGCCGAACGACGCCGGCGAGCGGCTCGGCTGGACCGCCGCGAAGATAATCGAAGTAGAGCTGAGGGATGAGGGCCGCCTCGACGTCGTCCTCGCGATGCCAACCGATACGCGGGGCGTCGAGGACCTGACGTTCGAGCTCGACCAGGCGCACGGAGCCAAGGCGCAGCTTCCAGAGTGCGCGAGCGGGATGCAGCAGATCGAGGTGCGCGGCGAGGCGCGGGACGGGGATGGCGCGCGTCAGCGTGAACCGATTTTCGAGCAGCGGCCAATCGAACGATTTCCCATTGAAGGTGATGAGCACGGGACGCTGGGCGATATGCGAGGAAAGTTGGTGGAGCAACGAATGCTCTTCGCTGAAGTCGCGCATGAAGAACTGCTCGACCTGTAAGCCGCCTGCATCCCACCACGCGATGCCGACCAGGAAGGCGTACGTGCCCGTGCCGCCGGCAAGGCCGGTGGTTTCGGTATCGAGGAAAAGCCAGCGCGAAGGATCCTCGAGTGCGCTCCGCGTGCGGCGGGAAAGCGCTTCCTCGCGTCCATGGGAGAGCAGCGCGAGCGCGACAGGCGAAGCTTCCGAGAATTCAGGCGAGGGAAACCAGTTGCGCGCGGAGAGATGCTCGCCATATTGGTTCTTGCCAATGCCTGCGCCGATGAGCTGGGCGAGGAAATCCGACTCTTCGGGCGCGCCGAGCCTGGGAGCGCGATGCGCCACCAGCCGGGCGGGGCGCAGCGCCGCAACGCGCGACCATTTGTCCGTCGAATCCGCCATTTAACTGACCAAACGATCCAGGATGGCGAGCGCAGCTTCCTTCGCGCGCGGCACCAAATCTCCGGTCGGACCCACACAGGAAGGGCAGCCCTGCTCGCAGGAGCACGCCGCGATCAAATCGCGCGTCTGCCGGACCAGCAGGTCGTGCGCGCGGAAGAGCGGCTCCGAAAAGCCGATTCCGCCCGGATAAGCGTCGTACAGATACAAATTCGGCTCAAAGAACTCGCGGGTTTCTCTCGGCGTCGCGCTGTCGAAATTGGTGGCGACGACCACGTCCGACTGCGCATTAGCTTGGGCCGACGGAGGGCGCTCGCCGATGGCCGTGCCGAGGTCGCGGGCGTCGCACATCAGCAGGAGCGTGGCAATCGATTCGAGGGCATGCAATAACCCGAACATGCCGCTTTGGCGCTCGCTGATGCTGAACGGAAGCGATTCAAGCAAAGGCCGCTCGAGAGTAATCCAATACGCCGTCGTGTGCATCTCGTTTTCCGGCAGCTCGAGCTTGCCGGCTCCGACATTCTCGTTGGTGAAGAACTTGATTTTCTTGAAGCCGACAACCTGAGAGCGCACGAGCACGTCGCCATGGGCGCGGAGCGCGGGCCGGGACGCAACGCTTTCGGACGCCTGCGCTTCGTCCGCGATTTCCAGCACGCGCACCTGTGTATATCGGACGGCATCGGTGTAGTAATCCACGTCCACTTGCTTGACGTAAGCCTTCCGCTCCTGGAAATCGAGTTTTTCCACGTGGTATTGCTGCCCTTCGTGCAGATAGATGGCCTTGGGATGAACCGTCGCGAGCGCGCTGGGGAAATCCACTTCGCCAATCACTTGCGTTTCGCCGGTGATGTCAATGATGACGAAGTTGTCGCTCGAAACCGAGCGCAGGCTGATCGTGTCGGCGGGATACGCCTCGTGGGTCCAGTGCCAGTGGCCGCCGGCGTGGTGGAGGTAGCCCGCTTCGGCAAGCCGCGCGCACGCCTCCGCCAGGTCGATTTCACCGAAGCGCTCGTCCGGGCGGATGGGAAGCTCGAACGCGGCGCATTTCAAATGATTGACGAGAATCTCGAGATTGTCCGGCTGGATGAACGCGTGTTCGGGCGAATTGCCGAAGAAATAGTCCGGGTGGCGGACGATGAATTGATCGAGCGGCGAAGAGGAAGCGACCAACACGGCGCAGGAGCCGCCCGTGCGGCGGCCGGCGCGGCCGGCGCGCTGCCAGGTAGAAGCGATCGTGCCGGGATAGCCGGCGAGCACGGCGGCGTCGAGCGAGCCGACGTCGATGCCGAGCTCGAGCGCGCTGGTCGAGACCACACCGCGAATGCGGCCCTCGCGGAGGCCGCGCTCGATCTCGCGTCGTTCACCGGGGAGGTAGCCGCCGCGATAGCCGCGAATCGTCTCCGGTTGCGCCGGCGAATGTGGATTGGCCTGTTTGAGATAAGTCAGCAAGAGTTCCGTGTGCAGGCGGCTGTTGGCGAAAACAATGGTTTGCAGGTTGCGTTTCAGAAATTCCTGCGCCACGCGTGAAGACTCGTTGATGTAGCTGCGGCGAATGCCGAGGGCGCGATTCACCACCGGCGGGTTGTAGAAGGCGAACGTTTTTTCCGCGGCGGGCGCGCCATTCGAGGAGACGACTTCCACCTCCGCTTCGATCAGCCGCGAGGCCAGATCGCCAGGATTGGCAATCGTGGCCGAGCAGCAGATGAATTGCGGCTCGCGTCCGTAAAATCGCGCAATGCGGCGAAGCCGCCGCAGCACGTTCGCGAGGTGGCTGCCGAAGACGCCGCGGTAGCTGTGCAGTTCGTCGAGAACGATGTAGCGCAGGTTTTCAAACAGGCGCGTCCAGCGCGTGTGATGCGGCAGGATGCCGGTGTGCAGCATGTCCGGATTGGTCAGGACGATGTGGCCTTGCTGGCGAATCGCCTTCCGCGCGTCGCTGGGAGTGTCGCCATCGTAAGTGAATACGCCGAAGCGGTCTGCGAGCCGCCGGCAGAGGTCGTGAAGCTCGGCCAATTGATCTTGCGCCAGAGCCTTCGTGGGGAACAGATACAGCGCGCGCGCGTCCGCATTTTCCAGGATGGCGTTCAGGACCGGCAGGTTGTAACACAGCGTTTTTCCCGAGGCGGTTGGCGTCACTACGACAACGTTTTTCCCTGCGTGAACGGCTTCGGCGGCGGCGGCCTGGTGCGTGTAGAGCTGCCGGATGCCTTTTCCGGCGTACGCGGCCGCCAAATCCGCATGGACCCAGGACGGCACGTCGGCCCACTCTGCTTCGCGGGCAGGAAAATGGCGGACGGCGGTGAAGATTTCATCCGAATAATCGCCCCAATAATGGCCCGAAGTATCGTCGGCCGCGAAGGAATCGAGCAATTCGGAGAGTCGCGCCGCCAGCGCAGAGCCGGCCGCGCGCCTGACGGCGAGCGAATGGGACATGAAAGGCACCTCTCAGTTTCGCCTTATGTTCGCCGAACGGTAGCACGCGGTGCGCCGCGGCGCAAGACCCAACTATTCCCGAGGGCGCAGTCGCAGGATTAGCAGTGCGCCCGCGAAGAAGAGCACCGCCGAATAGCCAAATGCTGCTTGCAGGGAAAAGGAACTCCACAGGAAGCCGACCAGCAGGCTTGAAAGAAAATCTCCGACCGCGTTGACGGCCGCAAGCGTCCCGAACGCCATGCCGTGCTGTTCCTTTGGGACCAACTCCGCGGCGAGGGAATCTTCGAGGGCTTCTTCCGTGCCGATGTAGAGCCCCGCCAGAGCGAAGATCGTGCCGAGAAGCCAGAGCTTCGTTGTGTCGAGGCAGAGCAGCAGGGCAGTCACGCCGGCGAAGCCATAGCCTGCCGCGAGGACGAACTTGCGCTGGCGGACGCGATCGCTCAGCCAGCCGCTGGCATACGCGGAGCTCGCGTAGAACACGTTGTGCAGCGTGTAGAGCGCTACCGCGAGGCTGGCGGCGCGCGCTGAGCCGTACGCGGGCCCGAGCTGCCGCGCGGCGTAGAGTATCAACAGGGTGTGCGAGAAATCTCCCGCTCCAAATACGCCCACGCCGGCGAGAAATCGTCGAAAGGAAGCGGGTAGCGCGCGCAAGGCGCCGAGGAAGGATTGCTGCGGGCGGGCGGCGAAGGGCCGCTCGCGCACCAGGAACCACATGGAAGCGACGGCGATCATGCCGGGGAGAAGTGTCCACAGGAAAACCTGCCGGTAGGAGTGGCTCGTCAGATTCAGGAGCCACAACGCTGTCAGCGGCCCGGCAATCGCGCCAAGCGTATCCATCAAGCGCTCGAAGCCGAATGCGCGCCCGTAAGCGGCTGGAGGGACGTCTGCCGCGAGTAGTGCCTTGCGTGCGGGCGTGCGCACGCCCCGGCCCAGCCACGCCGCCGCGCGGCCGAAGAGCACCTGATACGCCTGTGTGGCGGCGGCGAAGGAAGCCGTCGCCAGCGCGGTGACGGCATAGCCGAAGACCGCCAAAGGCTTGCGGCGCTTCCATCGGTCGGTGAAATGCCCGGCAGTGAGTTTTGCCACGCTGGAGAGGCCGTCGGCGATGCCCTCGATCGCTCCAAGCCAGCCTGGCCCGGCGCCGATCGCGGCCAGGAACGCGGGGAGGATGGCCGTGGCCGTCTCATGGCTCCAGTCGCTGAAGAGGCTGGTGAGTCCGACGCCCAGAACTGTGCGGTTCAGCCACCTGTTTTTCTGCGGTTGAGCCACGTGTGTTTATCGCCGGAGTCGCCCATCCGCGCTACCAGCGAAGCCAGCAGTTTACGGTAACCCGATGCCAGGGCAAAGGAGAGGGGCGAGTATCGGTCTCAGTGGGGTGTCCGCATTACGCTACACCACAGCGAATTGCAGGAGTGATATTCTCTTTCCTCATGTCGCGGTCAAGAGATAAGAATAAGATGCGCGACCGGGCCATCGGTCCATCGGCTGCGGCCAGGGCATCGCCATAATCCTCGAAGCCCTGCCCTGTAGCTCAGGCCTTCAGGCCTGAGGCTTTTCCCCTCCACGGGGCGAAGCTTCTCCACTTGCTGCCTCAGTAGCCGGTAGCGGGTGCCCCGTCCTCAGCTCTGGAGGGCAGGGCACTCGCATTACGCTACTCCGCCGCGACCTACAGAAGCGATATCCTCTGTTCCCACGCCGCAGTCACGATGTGAATGGCCAGCATTCTTTTGCCACCCACTTAGGCGTTATCACGGGTGAGACGAGTCGGCGTGCGCCTCGCCCACTATGACATCCGCGCCTTGGGGAAGGCCCAAAGCATTTGGGTTGTTAACGATCACATGGATCGCGCGCACGCGTATACCGCTGCTGGTGGTGCCAGAACACGGTGCAACGCCGCCATCGCAGGTCTGTTCGTTGAGGGTGACCGAGCCGATCCCGGGCAACAGGATAGTCGTGTTGGGCGGAGGATTGTCGCTCACCGACATGCCTCCGACTGAGAGGCCAATCAGACTAGTGCCCTGCGGGTCGGATGAGGACTTCCCGCCACCGGAAGCGCTGTTGGCTTGCGAAGTGATCGCACTGGCGAACACTGTACACACGCCGCCCACCGGCAGCGCGCAAACATTTGCCGCCTTCGCGAAGCTCGACGAGTTGCTGCCGGAGTTCAGAACCGTACCTGCACTGTCGCTCACTGAGGTTCCGCCGCTCACCAACGAGGTAGATAGCTGGTCCAGGTCCTGATGGTCATGTCCACCCTGCGGCGGAATGCTCACGAAGCCTACTACCACGGGTAGTTGCGACGGATTGGTCTGCTCATTGATGATCGTGGCATTCCCGCTCACCGTTCCGGCCAACGCCGGACATCCAGCGGGCTGCGGGAAGTCGGCGTGCGCTTGGGCATGGGAAACCACGACGTCAACGGCATCGCCGGTCAGCGCCAGGCTAGTAATGTGAACCTTGATCATGTTCACGGTTAGGTCGGCGGCGAAGGTCCCGCCAGCAAGCTGGCCGGATGGAGGCTGGGAACTCGACCCTATCTCCTCCAAGAGTTTGACAAAACTGCCGGCTCCGAACTGGACCGCGGGCAGGTCTATCGTCGTGTTCGGGTTGACGTTATTCATCTGGGCGCCGTTAACGACCAGATTCTGGAAAGCCGACCCCGCCGAACTGAAAGACGAGTTGAAACCAGAGGCTTGTGCGGTCGCCACTCCCCGCACAACATCTGCAGTAACCAGTCCACCTACGAGGTTGACTCCGGCCGACTCGGCAACGCCGGTATCGGTCGCGGTGTTCGTCGTTGAATCAACCGTGCTCGTGCTCGACGCGCTGAGCACGTTGGCCTTCACGACACCGCCACCGGGAGGCGGAACCGCTGCGTTCAGCACTTGGTTGCTGTTGCTCGTGGAGCCGATGCCGGATTGCGAGCTGCAAACGCCTTGTGTGCAGGTGGCAGGGGTGGCAGCCGGCAGCGCTTGGTTGATTCCCAGGAGCCTGTCTTGGATTTGGGCCGCTGCGGCGTTCCCGCTTGCGTTCGCGCCTGCAGGATTAAAGACGGTGAAATTGACCGGCTTGATCCTGGTACGGTCCTTTAGTTCCGCGCTCAATGACGTCGAAGCCCGCGTCTTCATGGACACGAAAAGAACTTTGTTGCACGGGATTTCTCCGATTGTATCGCTGACATTGAGGGCGAGTTCGCCGAAAAGGTTGATCCCTGTCACCGTTAATCCGGAAATGCTCGGTGCCGTGTTTACCGCGGCGTCCCAAAGAATTCCCTGACTCCCCACGGAGAGCGGCAGGAAAGTAGTGCCGTTCCACGTGGAGGCGCTGACGCCGATAATCGCGCCCCCATTTTGGGTGTCAAAGGAGATCAAGAAGTCACCGGGCGAACGCAGCGGCAATTGCGGGCAGCCGGGAACAGGATTCGTCGAGGGGTCCGCCCGGTTGAACTCATAATCGATGTGGGCGTCGCCGTTGTTCGACAGGCGCGACCAGTTGGCGTAGAGGAACTGCTTCTGCACTCCGCCGACAGGAAAGAACCGGAAGGCGATCTCACCGGCGATTGGAGGAGCGCCATTTATTGAGATTTCGTTTACGACGTCGTCTTTGGGGGGAGCGCTTCCCGTGGTGCAGACCCAACTGCTCTGGTCGTTCTCTTTGGAGCCCAGGCCGAAAATATCATCGGTCGGCCCCGTCCCATCGGTGAACGTGGTGAGAGCGGCCGGGAAGGGGCTACTGTCCCAATCGATGGGCTCCGTCGGCGGCGCCAAGTGATCGACGGTTAGATTTCCGTCGATCTCGAAGCTTCCTACCGTGTTGCCGGCAAAAGTCGTGTAATTTGCGATCAGCGTGCCACTCAGGAGCAGCAGCAGAGAAGCGGTTACGATCAATACAGTGCGCGGGGTAGCGCTTCGAACCACGCGCAAGTGCCTTCGGAAATACGCCTTCGTCATCATGATTCCTCCTATCCGCCGGTTAAAACCGGCGAAATGCGGTCAAAGAAAAAGTTACCGGAACAAGAAGTAGCGGCCCACATCGGCCCCGAGTCATGTGCAACTGTTCGCATGAGCGTCGTCGAAGCGTTGACAGGGGAACGTGCGCGCGACGTGCTAACAGCCATGGCGCTGGAGCGAAGGGTGCCGGCAGCGATGCGGTTGCAACCTACGGTTATGCTGAGATCGGCGAGCGAGGCTTCTGAACGGGCCCGTTCTGCTTGGCCAACGGTTGTCGCATGGGCCACATCCGCCGTCTGCAGTCCGGGGACACCGACTGAAGGTAGCGGAGCTTGCTGAGCACTGTGGGCGGCAGGAAGCGGTCGGGTGTCAGATATGGCGGTCGTGATGCCAGCTACCGTGGGGCTCACTACCGTGGCTTGAGCACTGAACGCTACGGCGCCGGATTGTGTCGAGTCGGCACTCAGGCTTGTTGGCCGGACCAG
>Ga0066692_10000619_pt1 | contig 12556 bp, 10 predicted proteins | sample GraSoiAngelo_141_FD_66456 | JGI IMG/M metagenome (GOLD analysis project Ga0066692, IMG submission 66456) | Grasslands soil microbial communities from the Angelo Coastal Reserve, California, USA - 14_0929_12_40cm | ecosystem: Environmental > Terrestrial > Soil > Grasslands | place: USA... | reverse complement strand
CGCCAGGTGGCAGGGACCACCATCGTCCGAGGATCGGTTTTGTCGGCGGCGGTCGACGCAGACGACGCCGGAACGTATGTCGTCGTCTGGCAGGTTTACGCCTCCGACACCCATCCATCACGGGGAGCATTCGACTTCGCGGTCGAGCACGCGAGCGCGAATCCTTTCGCGACCCTGCTCGACACTCCCGCGGCCGGCACCACGACGCCCTTGGGACTTGCGCTGCAGGCGCTCGCTCGCTGGCTGCACTTCCTCGGGTTCGCGCTGGCGTTTGGCGTGGTCGCGTACGGCATGTTGATTCGCGGAGCGGATGGTTCTGGTCGCCTTGTGGGGGCCGGCGTCCTGCTTCTCGTCCTCGCCGAACCGGTTTCCGTGGTGGGGCAGCTGGCAAGCCTGTCTTTCGACGGCGACACCGCCCTCGCGGTACTTGGCTCGAGCTTCGGCCGCCTCCTGGGACTGCGGCTGGGCGCGGCGCTGCTCGCCTGGACGTTGATCGCCACCGCGAGATCGTGGCCGATGCTGGCGGTCGGCGGGGCGGTTGCCATGCTCGACGGTGCGGGCGCCCATGCGATTCCGTCCCTGCCTGTGGTCGGCCAGGCGCTTGTGTCAGTGCACGTGGCAGGGATGGGCCTGTGGGTGGGAGGCCTCGTGGCATTTCTGCGGTCGCCTGACGGACGTTTTGCACGCTATGCCCTGGCGACGTTCGGCGTCACGGCCGCCAGCGGACTGCTGCTCGCCCTCGCCCACACCAGTCTCGGCACCGCTCTCGTCACCACCGACTACGCTCGCCTCCTGATCCTCAAGATCCTCATCGTCGGAGGGGCGGTCCTGGCCGCCGCGCTGCGCAGGCGACGGGCCGAGCTCGTGATCGCAGCCCTGGTGGTCGCATGCGCTGCGCTCCTGGCTGCCCTTCCGCCTCCTGTCTAGCGCAGTTGCACTGGGACCTAAAGGATCACACGTCCAGCTCGCGGATGCGATCCGGGTCGGAGACCAGGTCGATGGCGATGATCTTGCCCCGCTCGATGGTGAACGCGAAAACCACCTTCGGCTTCCCTCCCGGGGCCCACACAAGACCAGGCATTCCGCCGACAAGGGCCGGCTGGGCAGCGCGGGCGCGTCCCGCGAAGGAGGCGGCCACCGGCTCAGCGCCCAGCACCTCCTTCGCGGCTCCCACCTGGACGGCGGCCTCGTCCGCCCGCAGCACGACGTCTGGATCCAGCAGCGCCAGCAGGGCGGCGAAGTCACCGCCGCGCGACGCGGCCAGAAAAGCGTCGACGATCTCGCGCTGCCGGGTGAGATCGGCTGTCGGAGCCTTCGAAGTGCCCTGGACACGGCGGCGAGCGCGACTGGCAAGCTGTCGAGCCGCCTCTGGCGAACGCCCGACGATGGGTCCTATCTCGTCGAACGGCATCGCGAACATGTCGTGGAGGACGAACGCGACTCGCTCGGTCGGCGTCAGGGTCTCGAGAACGACGATCAACGCGAGGCCGATCGAGTCCGCCAGCAAGACCTCTTGCTCGGGGTTGACGCTGGCGGCTGGCGCGTGAAACTCCAGAGGCTCCTCCCGTCGCGACTTCCGCGAGCGCAGCATGTCCAGGCACACTCGACCCACGACCGTGGTCAGCCAGCCGCCGAGATTTTCGATGCTTCCGGCGCCAGAGCGGCTGAGCCGCAGCCAGGCTTCCTGGACGGCGTCCTCGGCCTCGCTGCGCGATCCGAGCATGCGATATGCGATCCCGGTCAGCCGCCCACGGCTCTCCTCGAATCGCTCGGTCAGCCAAGCGTGGTCTGTCATCGTCACGTTTCCCTTGGTCCGTCCGTCAATGAAGTGACGACTGGAACCTTTCTAATGTGACAAAGGAGTGATGGCAGTGAATCCTGAGATCAACGCGATCCTGGTCGGAGTCAAGGATCTGAGCCGATCCAAGAAGTTCTACGGCGAAGGCCTCGGCTGCCCCATCGAGCAGGACTATCCGAATTTCGTCTCGTTCAAGCTAGGCGCCGGATCGTCCAACCTGGGGCTCTACACGTGGGATGCGCTCGCGGCCGACGCCGGCGTGCCCGCCGATGGCAGCGGCTTTCGCGGCGTGACCTTCAATTACATCGTCTCGAACAAGGAACGGGTGGATGAAGTCCTGGCCCAGGCCGAGAGGGCGGGCGCCAAGGTCGTGAAGCCGGCGTCGAAGGTCCAGTGGGGTTACTTCGGCTACTTCAGCGACCCGGACGGGCACCTGTGGAAGGTCGCTTCCGGACAGTGAGCCCTCTTCTCGAACCAATGGTGGTCATACGGTTCGTCGTTGAACGCCGCCACCTCGCGATCACCGCTGCTGCGTAGAGCTGGATCGCCTCCTTCAACGATCGGTTCGTCTCGAGGCGCATGGCGCGGGCTCAAGCCCCCGAGCATGGCGCTCCAGCGAGCGCGGAGACGCCCCCCAGGCCGAGCCCGCGAGCCTGGGGCGCCACCCACATTCGCTTCATAAAGCCCCGCATCTCGAGCACCGAGTGATCTGGACGCGTCCCCACCGTGGTCTGTACGCCGCGACCGAGATCGTCATTCGCAGGTCGTGTCAAACTCCCAGCCGTTGGCAACGAACAGCCGCGAGCTCAGGAGCGAGAAGTCGGGCACGTTGCACTACGGGCTGATCGCACGGCGAGAACGAGGACGGGTGGCCAGATTGGCTTCCGGGGCATCGCGCCGGGTTACCGCCACCTTGGCTGGCGGAGGGCAACCGGAAGCGGAGCGCGGATGGAGAGATCGAGCTGCTGAGCCGGATCGAGGAGCTGGATCCCCTGGCGCAGCAGGTGACGCTGGCGATGCGTGGTCGGCCGTGGCGAGACGGCGTCCTCGTCGAGCAAGAGTCGTACACGTTGAAGTCGTGCATCTACTTCGCGCAGGAATTGCTGTTGATGCTTGCCTATGCGGGCTTCCGAGACGTGGCGGTGGAAGGTAACTACACGGGCAGGCCGGCGACCCCCGACGACAGCATCTTCATCTTCGTCGCGAAGAGCTAGTGCTGCCCAGCGGTTTCAACGGAATGAAGGCGGTTGTCTACGACCGCTATGGGCCCCCTGAAGTCCTGCGCGTCGCACAGGTCGAGCGGCCCGTCCCCATGGAGGACGAGGTGCTCGTCAGGATCCACGCTACGACGGTCAACCGCACGGACTGCGCGACCCGCGGGGCCAACCGGCGCAGCGGCCGGGGCATCAGCCTTATAAGCCGCCTGGTCTCGGGAGTCCGCCGGCCGAGGCAGCCGATTCTGGGCAACGAGCTGGCCGGCGTGGTCGATGCGATCGGCACGGCTGTGACCGAGTTCGCCGTCGGCGATCAGGTCTTCGGCTCGACTGGTTTCAGGTTCGGCGCCCACGCGGAGTACACGTGCATTAGGGAGAGCGCCCGAATCGCGCACATGCCCGCTGGGACCAGCTTCGAACAGGCCACGGCGGTGCCCGACGGAGCGCTCAACGCGCTGTGGTGTTTGAGAGGGGCCGATCTTCGGAGTGGCCAGAGAGTCCTCGTCTACGGCGCGTCGGGATCCATCGGCACCGCGGGGGTGCAGCTGGCCGCCTATCTCGGCGCTGACGTCACCGCGGTATGCAGCACCAAGAATCTCGAGCTGGTGAGATCGTTGGGAGCCGGTAGGGTGATCGACTACACCAAGGAGGACTTCACGAAGAATGGCGAGACATACGACGTCATCTTCGACGCCGTCGGCAAGCACTCTTTCAGGCGGTGCCGAGGCTCGCTGAAGCCGGGCGGCAGCTATCTGCCTACCGATGGGCTCGAGAATCTCGTCCGGGCGTTGTGGCTGTCGAGGTCAGAAGACAAGAAGGTGGTGTTCAGGTTGCCCCCTCGGTACACGAAAAAGGACCTGCTCCTCCTCAAGGAGCTCATCGAGGCGGGCAAGTACCGGGCGGTGATCGACCGCGCCTACCCGCTGGAAGAGGTGGTCGAGGCGACCCGCTATGTCGAGACGGAGCAGAAGACCGGCAACGTGGTCTTGACGGTTAGCGGCGCCTGATTTGCGGCGCCGACGCAATGAAGGCGATGGTCCCGTACATCGCCCGCCTTGCCTTTGGACGCTATGTCGAAGCGGGCCATGCCCGCGGGAAGGTCGTCATCTCCGTCTAAGGGCGTCAGCGCCGTGACACCCTATACGCGGTGTCCGCGGCTGCATCGCCCGGCAAAGGCCTGGTGGTGATCCACGTCGACGGTCTCAGCCACGCGCGGTTGCAGGCCGCGCTCGAGCAGGGTCATATGCCATTCGTGTCGCAGCTGATCGAAAGCGATGGCTACGAGGCCCTGCCGTACCGCTGCGGAGTCCCCTCCACAACCCCGTTTGCCCAGGCAGGGATCCTCTTCGGCGACAACAGCGAAATACCGTCCTACCGATGGTGGGACAAACAGGCCGGTCTCCTGGTCGCGTTCGGCTCGGGCTCGACCTTCGGGCACGTGGCAGCTCGTTACTTCGCCGGCCGCGTCCCGCTGACGGTCGGAGGCGCCTGCATCGCGGCCCTCTATCGAGCCGGCGCCACCGACAGGTTCGGCCCCACCTACACGGAGCGTCACCGACCCGACGAACACGATGCCGGCGGCCGGACCATCGCCGCGTTCCTGCTCAATCCAGTCGTCTTGTACTTCTGGATTCGCCACGGCGGATTCAGTCTCTTCAGGATCGCGTCCGAATATCTGCGGGCGCGATTTGCGCGTCGCCGAGCAGCGGATGTGTACGTGATCGCCGACATCTATCACGAGGTCGTAGTTCACCATCTCACCCGGTTCGCGCTGCTCCAGGCCATGGAGGAAGGTTTACCCACGATCTACGCGTGCTTCTATACCTACGACGAGGCTGCGCATGCGTTTGGCCCGACTGACCCGAACACGCTGCGAATACTTCGACATATCGACAGCACGATCAGGCTTGCCGCGCGGCGCCGGCAGAGCAACCGCACGGGCGTGGACTACGAGATCGTCATCCTCTCCGACCACGGTCAGGTCGAAACGATTCCCTTCGCCGCCGCCGACGGTCGGAGCCTTGGCCATCACTTGTCGGCCTGGCTTCCGGGGTACCAGGTCACCGAGCATCGCGGACAGGTCTTCATGCAAGCCGGAGAACCGTCTGGGCGGGTGGAGGTCACTTATTCGGGAGGCCTCGCGCACGTGTACTTCACGGACGTGCCCAAGCGCCTAGCCAGGAATGATCTGGAGTCGATGTTCCCGGGACTGATCTCGAAAGTCGCTGCGCTAGATCGAATTGGAGCGGTGATGGTAAGGGACCAGAGCGACGGCGTGCTCGTCACCGCGGAGGGCGAGTTTGCGCTTCGCCTACCTCTTGTGGCCGGCACAAGGGCGCTGCTAGAGAGGTTCGACTCGCCTGACGTGCTGGCGCAGCAGCTCCGGCGTCTCAACAGCTTTGAGACGTCGGGCGACCTCATCCTCTTCGGCGCCTACGACGGCCTGCGTCAAGTCAACTTCGAGGATCAGGTCGGTGGCCATGGGTCGATCGGAGGGGATCAGCTCCATCCGTTCTTGCTCGGCAAGAAAGAGTGGACCTTGGATACCTCCACGGTCACGAACGCTTCCGATCTCTACCCGATGCTGGTGGCGATTCGGGACCGCGCTCAAGGGGTTCGTCAGGGGAGCAAACCGACAGGGAGATAAGCGTTGAACGACATCCCCGTGGACGTTCAGAACAGACCAGGAACCCTGGCGGCTGCCGCGGCCGCTCTTCAGCAAGCCGGGCTGGCGGTCACAGGCGTATGCGGGTTTGCGATCGGGGACGCGGACTGCGTCACCTTGTGGAAGACGGAAAGTACAGAGAAGTCCCCGAACAGGCGGGAGCCGAACTCGTGGAGGAGCGCGACGTCCCTGTCATACGAGTCGATCCAGGTCAAGGCTGGCTGGCGAACATGACATCAAGGCTTGACAGGCCGGCGTCAACATCGAAGTCATCTATCTCGCCCTTGACAACCATCTGGCCATCGTCCCCAACGACATGGCCAAGGCGCGGGCCGTCTTCCCCACCTGAGCCCAGACGTATCTGAGACGACACCCGCGCCGGCGTGCGTCGGCCGCTACGGCGTCCTCTCCCAAACCGAAACGTGGCTCCTGCTGTCACTCGTGAAGGGCTGACGTTCCCAGTTGCTCCAGCGCTCTCGCAGGGTCATTCCCGCAAGTCTGGCCATCAGGTCCAACTCCCCCGGCCACACATAGCGATGGGGCGTCGAGAAGGTCTCGAGTTGGCCGTCGACCATCCAGTAGTGATGCGAGAACGCGACCTGATTGGCGATCTCGTACTCCTCGAAGCCGAGGTGTGTTGGGGTCACGGCAAACGCGTGGATTGTTTGGCCGGGGGGGAGACGCTGAAGCTCCGGGACATACACCTCGATCACGAAGCATCCGCCTGGCACCAGATGACGCGCGACGTTCTGGAAGCACTGAACCTGTTCGTCCTGCGTGGTCAGATTCGTGATCGTGTTGCGCACCAGGTAGGCGACCTTGAACGCTCCGTTCACCCTCGTGGTCGCGAAGTCTCCGATAGTCACATCGATGTCTTTCGCGCCCGGCTTGACATGCAGCTCCGCCACCATGGCTGGTGACAGCTCAATCCCATGAACGCGCACGCCACGCTTGCTCAGCGGTAAGGCGATGCGACCGGTGCCAATCCCGAGCTCTAGAGCCGTGCCCTTACCCGCGAGGTCCGCGAGAAAGCTCACAACCGGGTCAATGACGGCTGGTTCGAAGAGCTCCGGCCACCTGGCCTCGTAACTCTTCGCAATCCGTTCATCGAAGTTGTTCTCAGGCACCGAAGCGCATTGTCGCGGAGGCTAATGGACGGGTGCACTGAGACCGACGCGGCCCCATCCGCCTTGCCAACCCCTTGGCTCGCTGTCACAGTTCGCCCCCCGTTTCCGTTTCGAGTGGGGGAAGTAGATGACTGGCGCAACGGATGGCGCGGGATTCCAGGTCGTAAGACCGGCCGTCGGATGGTATCTGGCCGGTCTGATCTTGCTCGGCTGCGGTTCGCCATCTCGGACACAAGGTGCCGTCCCGACCAGCGCGTCGGCCTCACCATCCGCGGGCGCAAGCCCTTCGGCCACGACGACACTCGGCTCTGCATGCAGGAGCGGCGGGCCAAGTCGCGGGACACGGGTGGATGGCCGACGACTCTGTGATCTATCCAGGGATAGGCGGCTGTGATTGAGCGCCTGCCGCGGGACAACGCCCTATGCATTTTCGCCCAGTGTGGCGCTGGCTACGCGGTGAGGCGTCGAAACGCCCACAAGGTGGCGGACTGGAGAACCAGTCCCAACACGGCAATTGCCACCAATGCTTTGCCGATCGCGGCCCAGTCATAGCCGCTCACCATGAGGGGACGGATGGCTTCGATCAGGAAGGTGATTGGATTCCAGCTGTTCACGGTCTGAAGCCAACGGGGCATCAGCGCCGGCGGCACAAACGCGGTTGACATGAACGCGATTGGAAAGAAGAGAAGGGATAGGGTGCCAGTGGCCTGTTCGCTCTTCGTCAGGAGGGCTGGCACGAACGACGTCCCGGCCCAGGCCATCCCGAACAATCCCGAGAGGACAAGGATCAAGGCCGCGCCGATCAGGCCCGTCTTGATGGTCGCGCCCAACACCACGCTGAGGGCGAGGATTCCTCCGGCCATGATCGCGGATTCGATGAACAGCGGGGCCAGCTCACCGACAAGAATCGATGTGCGATAAATCGGCGTCGCCCGCAGCTTGTCCATGTAGCCGTTCCGGTACTCGACGAGGATCGCGCTGCCGGACCAGGCCACGGCAAAAAATGCCGTGAACGCAATCTGACCAGGGGCCAGGTAGGCAAGATAGCTGCCACTTCCACTGGATCGGAATCCGGGCAGCTGGATGATGTCTTTGAAGAGCTGGCTGAAAACGAAGAGCTGGATCAGCGGAAAAAGAATGATGCCGATCCAGTTGGCCGGTACGCGAAAGAAACGGCGCAACGTGCGAAGACTCAAGAACCAAGCCTCGTAAAAAAAGTCGCGGATCATTCGGTCACCAACCCAGGATGATCGGCTGATCCGCCGCCTCTGCCCGGATGCGCCGCCCGGTGTATTTGACGAAAACGTCGTCGAGGGAGGGTTGGCCGACGGCCAATCCGATCACGTGAACAACCCGTCCGTTTCCGTCCAGGCGTCGCATGAGCTCCGGAATGGCGCGGCCCGCGTCGCGAATAGCCAGGCGAACACCGAACGGCTCGGGTGTGACCGACTCCAGGGAGCCGAACCCTCGGAGCAAGCCTCTCACGTCTTCCTGTTGCCGCGCCAGGTCCTCGGGTCCATTGGCGTCGAGCTGCAGGGTCACTGTGTCTGCCCCGATGCCTGCCTTCAGGTCTGCCGGACTTCCATCGACGACGATCCGTCCGTTGTCGATGATCGCAACACGGTTGCAGAGTCGGTCGGCCTCCTCCATGTAGTGGGTGGTCAGCAGCATCGTTGTGCCGTCTTGACTGATGCGCTCGAGCTCGTCCCACAAAGCGATCCGGCTCTGCGGGTCCAGGCCCTCAGTCGGTTCATCGAGAATCAGCACCTGCGGGCGATGGACGAGGGCGCACGCGAGGTCCAGGCGCCGGCGCATCCCGCCCGAGTACGTGCCGGCCAGCTTGCGTGCCACCGCAGTCAAGCCCATCAGCTCGAGCAGCTCATCGGTCCTTCGCTTCAGCTCCGCCCGCGGAACTCGATGCATGCGTCCGATTAGCTCGATGTTCTCGCGACCTGTGGCAAAGGTATCGAGAGTCGGCGTTTGCATGGCGAGCCCGAGCCGGCGCCGTACGTCGGACGCCTGGGTCGTGACGTCGAAACCGGCGACGCGGGCCGCGCCGCTCGTTGCAGCCAGAAGCGTGGCGAGAATGCGAATCGTGGTCGTCTTGCCGGCGCCGTTTGGCCCCAGAAAACCAAGGAGCTCGCCTGCCCCTACGTGGAAGCTGATGCCATCAACCGCCCGCGTGCCGCCTGAATAGACCTTGACCAGGTTCTCGACTTCGATGACTGAGCTAGGCACAGTTCGACTTCCTCACTGGATGACCTCGGCCCAAAACGATACCCAGCGGGCACCTCATCGATTTGTGATACACGATGGGGCCGGCAGGGATTCGGAACTGAACCTTGCCGACCCGAACTTAAGCCTTGCTGCGGTAGCGGAGGTAAACCACGCCGCCGGCGAAGCGGCGCTCGGCGAGCAGCTCGAGGTCGAGGCGCACATCGCGGGGGAGGGATTGGTTGCCGCCTCCGATCACGTGCGGGGTGATGAACAGCTGGAACTCGTCGACCAGCCCCGCCTGGATGGCCCGGGCGGCGAGATGCGGACCGCCCACCGAGATGTCTCGTTCCGCTTTCGCCTTCAACTCTTGGACAGCCTCAGTGTCGAAGTCGCGCTCGATACGCGTCCTGGCGCTGGACACCGATTGCAGCGACCTGGAGAACACGATCTTGTCCGCCGCGCGCCAGATCCCCGCGTAATCGCGCATGATCGCGGGTTGCTCGGCGCCCCCATCAGCGGTCTCCCAGTAGACCATCGTCTCGTACATCCGCCGCCCGTACAGGTACGTGCCGATGTCCCGCTCGAGGTCATTGACGAAGGCGTGGACCTCCTCGTCCGGCGCCGCCCAGTCGAAGTTGCCGTGTTCGTCAGCCACGTAGCCGTCGAGCGACGTGATCGCGGTGTAGATCAGCGTGGCCATTGGCTCAGTGTGATGACTGGCCGGCCAGACTGAGGAAATCGCGCTCGGCCTCGGCGCGGGCTAGAGGTGCGCCGGTAGTCGCGCAAGATGCATGTCGACCCGGTCGCCACGCATCGGGACACCCTCTCGAGCTAGAAGCGCCCGCTGCCGGCGGCCCTGGGAGAGGCTTCCGTCGGCGCGGACGACGCGATGCCAGGGAAGATCTTCGTCGACCGTCGCGAGCACGCGCCCGACCAGACGGGGCGCGTGGCGGTCGATGTCGCCGTAGGTGCGGACGAAGCCCTCGGGGATGGCGCGAATTCGGACGACGATCCGCGCGGCACGGGGATCAACACCGGCCGAGTTCTGCTCAGGCGCCCGGCGCGAACCACCTGCTCGGTCATTCAGGCGGCGGCCGAGACCGTACTGAACCGCAGCCGGATTGTCACCACCTCGAGACGCAGCTCGCACCCTTGTCAAATGTGGGGTCGAACGGGGGCCGTTGTAAAGAGTGCTGGCTTGGGTTTCGGAATTCCGTCAGACTCCCGGGGATGATCGCCCGGGCAGAGCGAGTCCTGCGTGAGGTCTTCGGCCTGGATGCCTTCCGTCCCGGGCAGGGAGAAGTGGTGAACGCGATGCTCGAGGGACGCGACGTTCTCTCCGTCGCGCCCACCGGTTCCGGAAAGAGCATCAGCTACTGGGTGCCAGCCGTAGTCGATGGCGGGTTGACGCTGGTCGTCTCGCCGCTCATCGCCTTGATGAAGGACCAGGTCGACCGCCTCAGCCAGCGAGGCGTCGCGGCCACGTTCATCAACTCGTCGCTGGAGCGGCCGGAGCAGATCGATCGGCTGCGCAGGGCAGTGGCAGGCGAATACCGGCTGCTGTTCGTCGCGCCCGAGCGCCTTGGGCGCCCCGGTTTCATGGAGCGGCTGGCCGAGCTCCGAGTTCGAAGGTTGGTCGTCGACGAGGCGCACTGCATCTCGACCTGGGGACATGACTTCCGGCCTGATTACCGTCTTCTGGCCGCAGCGGTCGTCGCCTGCGGGCGTCCCCCGGTGGCGGCCTTTACCGCCACCGCGACGCCGCAGGTTCGGCTGGACATCGCGAGCTCGCTTGACCTGACGGATCCCTTCGTCTCGGTCACTGGATTCAACAGACCCACGCTGACACTTTCAGTCGTCCGCTGTCGCGGCGAGCGTGGCAAGCGTGAACGGCTGCACGCTTTGCTTTCAGGTTCAGGCCAGCGGACGCTCGTCTACGTGGGGACTGTCAAGGCTGCCGAGGAGGTGGCGGCGGACTTGGGTGCCGCTTGCTACCACGGGCGTCAGGACGCCGCGCTGCGCCGCCGCATCCAGGAGGACTTCACCGAAGGACGCACCAGGCTCGTGGTCGCGACCTCGGCTTTTGGCATGGGCGTCGACATCGCCGACATCCGCCGTGTCATCCACTACCACTTACCCGGAAGCCTGGAGGCCTACTACCAGGAGGCCGGTCGAGCGGGGCGCGACGGGCTGCCGGCGGAATGCACGCTTCTCTACAGCCCCGCGGACCGCGACCTCCAGGCATTCTTCATCGAGCAGTCGGGCCTCGAGGACGGCTCGCCCGTCAAGGACCATGCCTACGCGCGCCTGGCGCAGGTGATGGCCTACGCCGAAATGCGCGACTGCCGACACGCGCGAATCGCCGATTACTTCGGCGAGACGGACGTCGCGCGGCGCTGCAGCGCATGCGACAACTGCCTCACGGCGCGCCCTCCGGAGGAGCCCGCGCCGGCGGAGGCGGTGATCGCCGGGCTTGCAGCGGTCGCTCGCTTCAGTGGGAGGGTCGGACTTGCCAACGTGGCGGGGGTGCTGGGCGGCCGGCGTACACGATGGTCGGGCGCGCAACCATGGGTTCAGGATCTGTCTTTCCACGGTGCGCTGAAGATGTGGAGTGACGATCGTGTAAGGCAGCTTCTGGCCGGACTCGTCGCAGCCGGGCTCGCACGTCAGAGTTCGGGAGAGTACCCCGTTGTCGAGCTCACGCCGGCAGGACGAGAGGCGATCAGGCGTGGGACGCCCCCCTCGCTGATGCTGCCGGCCGAGCCATCGATTACCCGCGGACGAGCCGCCACCGCTGCCGACGTCCCTGTCGAGACGTTGGATCGCCTGAGGCGATGGCGCCTGGAGACCGCCCGCGCCGCCAGCATCCCCGCGTACGTGGTATTCCACGACTCCACGCTCAACGCAATCGCGGCGGCGCGACCGGCAACCATGGCAGAGTTGCTGCGCGTGCCCGGCGTAGGAGATTCAAAGCTGCGCAAGTACGGCGAAGATGTGCTGGAGCTTCTGCGTACACCGTCGGCTTGACAAGACCGCCAGATGCGAGGGGAACCATCGTGGCAGATGAGAACATCGCGCTTGATGGCCACTGAGGCGCGTCCGACCATACGGAGAGAAAGAGGGGTCCCGTCGCAATGGCTCCTCCGGTAACGATTGCAGTGGTCGGTACAGGCTCTCGGGGCAACGCCTTCTCGAGCTTTGCGGAGCAGTACCCGGAACGTGCGCATGTGGTAGCGGTTGTCGATCCGCGCGTCGATCGTCGTGACGCTCTTGCCGACCGGCTCGGGGTGGCGGCCGACCAGCGGTTCGACGACTGGCGCGACCTGGCCGCCTCGCCGCGGCTTGCTGATGCCGTGATTGTGGCCACGCCCGACCACGAGCATGTGGGTCCGGCGTGCCGGTTCGCCGAGTTGGGCTACCACGTGCTGCTGGAAAAGCCGATCGCACCAACCCGGGCGGGGTGCGTTGAGGTCATCGAGGCGGTCGAGAAAGCCGGGGTCATCCTCGCGGTCTGCCATGTGATGCGGTACACGGC
>Ga0066692_10000615_pt1 | contig 12586 bp, 11 predicted proteins | sample GraSoiAngelo_141_FD_66456 | JGI IMG/M metagenome (GOLD analysis project Ga0066692, IMG submission 66456) | Grasslands soil microbial communities from the Angelo Coastal Reserve, California, USA - 14_0929_12_40cm | ecosystem: Environmental > Terrestrial > Soil > Grasslands | place: USA... | reverse complement strand
TTGTGAGCCGAATCATAGTCATGCTGCATTAGCGCGCTGGTGCCCAGCGATTCAAATGCCTGGGCCATCATGGCAGACTGCGGGCCGTAGAGCTCCTCGATGACCTTCAGCTCGCGTCCGTAAGCGGCGTCCGCAGCGGCAAAATCTACTCCCACGTATTGGTTCCCAAGGTGATCGAGGGCCGTGACCAATCGCGGGTCGTGCGGTTGGAGTTGTTCGCCGAGCCTCACCGCTTCCTTGTAGTACCTTTGCGCCTCATCCCACCGTCTCTCCGACACCGCCTTGGCGCCCGCTTGCATCGCCACATCTAATTTCTCGGAGAGGTTCGGGGCCGCTTGCATATCTCGCACGCGCTTTTCCAGTACCGCGGCTTCGGAGGCTTTTCCCGAGGCTTTCAAAGAGGCGATATGTCCATTCAAGCGGTCCTGAGCGGCCTTGTATTCGCGTTGGGGATCGCGATCCTCGGCTCGCACGATCTTGTTCCGGAAATGGATACTCGCATCGGCCAGCGCCGCCCTGCGATACTGATCGAATGCGGCGGCCCAATCCCCTTTCTTTTCGAGGGCAGCCGCTAACTCCAATTGCACCTGAAGCTGTTTCGGATCGAGCGAAAGGGACTGCTTGAACTCGCCGATGGCGGAGTCGAGGTCTCCAGTGGCCTGCAGGGCTTGGGCGTAATAATCGTGGGTGGTCCAATCGCTGGGCTTGAGATCCTCGGCTCGTTTCAATTCCAGCAGGGCATTTCGGAAATCCTTCTTGGCCAGCAGGACTCTGCCGGCGCCCCGGTGTGCGTCAGCCGAATCTTCATCTGTCTGTTCCGCCCGGCGGAACTCCTCTAATGCCGCGTCGTACTGCTTCTGCACTTCGTGGATGGCGCCGAGGTAAACATAGGGTATGGGGTCTGATGGGTTCAGTTGAGCGGCTTTGCGGAACTCTTGCTCCGCACCTTTAAAGTCTGACGTCCCGTAGAGTGCGGAGCCCAGGCACACGTGGCACACTTCGGAATCGGGGGCCATGGCTTCCAGTTCGCGGTATTCCCGGACGGCCTCAGCGTACATATTGCGACTCATGAGAGCGTGTCCGAGATTGATCCGCACCTCGAACCGCTCTGGTTCCAGACGTTTGGCCTCGCGAAACTCCCGAATCGCCGAGTCGAATTCGCCCTTCTCCTCCAGCGCATTCGCCAAATTGTAGTGCGCGTTCAAGTGCTTGGGATCGAGCGCAAGCGCCTTCCTGTACTCCGCGATGGAACCAGCAAGGTCACCCTTGTCGTGTAACAGAATTCCCAAGTCATAATGCACGAGCTCATAGTCAGGCTTGATGCGAAGCGCTTCCCCGAAATCCAGCGCCGCGGCATCAAACTTTCGCAAGTCAGCCAGGGCGATCCCTGCATTTCTGTGGGCTTCTGCGTTACCCGGAGTTCGCGCCAACGCGGCCTTCGCTTCACGTAACGCTTCCTCAGCATCTCCCAGACGGTGCAAGATGTAACTCAGCTTCGTGTGTGCCTCGGGGAAATCGGGATCCTGGCGCAGCACTTCCTCGTACACAGCAGATGCTTCCGCCCATTGCTCCTGCTGGCGAAGCAGCTCGCCCATCACGAATCCGCTCGCCGCGCCTGCCATACCGACCGCGAGCGCCTCGTTCAATTCGTTCGCGGCTTCCGTGTAGTGCTTGTCCTTCATCAAGCTGGCAGCGTTGCTCATATGTTGCAGCACTGCCTTCTCGGACTCGGGCTGTGAAGGCGGCGCGGCAACGACCTTGGCGGCATTCACCGCCGCCAATAGAGTGGCGTCTGCCCCAGCCGCTTTCAGTTGCGACCGATATTCATCATCCGGACGAAAACCCAGTCCATTCGCCTCGATTTCGTGCACTACATTCTCGCGTAGCGCGCCGCCCGCCACCAACGCGAGCAGTTCAACTTTCGCCACGGGCTTGGGAGAAGTTTCTGTAACAAAATTGGGTTGAGAGAGGACAGCAATAACGAGAAGCGCAGACGACGCGCGCACTAACGATGGCACCGTGGAGTCTCCTTGAAGAGCGCCTTGAGGTTACTTCCTATGGAAGTTATCATCGCCGGGAAATGATGGCAGTACTAATTCACATGCCGTGAATCCAAAGAGGAACGGCTGCACTTTGCGCACCTGGCGCAAGATATACATCGATTCTGAGCGATTCGGTTGTGTCCGGAGCAGCAGGCTCGATATCGCGAACTCGCCCGCCCACGAACAACCCGCTACTGACGAAATAGCGTGCTCTCGTTGAAGATCCGGACCCGGTGATTGGTCCAAGGAGGAAGCTAGCCACCCGGCCCATGCGGGGAACCTAGTGCCGTTCCAACTTCTTCGACCAAATATTAGGAGATAGTCCTCCCGGACTCGGTGCGCCAATGCCAATTGAACGTTCAGCCCAAATAGTTGGAACGGCACTAGAGCTGGAGAAACCTCTGTGCGCCGAACACTAGCCCCAGCGTCAGCGCAGCGATGACGACCTCTCCAATCGCACCCACGGCAAACGGCCTCAGCCCTTGCTTCCGCAGCTCGCGGAAGTTCGTCCGCAGGCCCACGCCCGCGAAGGTCAACAGGAACGCCCAGCGCGATAGGTTCGCCAGCGCCGTGGTCTGCTCCTTGTTGAAAAAATGGGAAGTCGCGAGAATGGAGATCAGCAAAAAACCGAGAACGAATTTCGGAAACTTGCGCCACAGAAAGGCTGCTTTGTTCTCTACGGTGCCCGCTTGACCCCGGCTCGCCCAGTAGATTGCGTACGCCAGTACGACGAAACCGATCATGGCGTTGCGCGTGGTCTTCGCGAGTACGGCCAGCTTGCCCGCCGCGTCGGAATAGAGCGCGCCCGCCGCAGTGGCTTCGGCCGTATTGTCTACCGCTAGCCCCGCCCAAAGACCGTAGGCATGGTCGTTCATGTGCAGCGCGTGGCCGATCACCGGAAACGTGAAAAGCGCCAGCGCGCCGAGCGCCAGAATCGCTGCAATGGCGAATGAGGAATCCTCGTCATCGGCTTCTATCGCGCCCTTCGCAGCGATGATGGCCGAAACTCCGCATACGGCCGAGCCCACAGCGAGCAAGGAGGTTAGCTTGGGTCGGAGCCTGAACGCGCGCCCCAGCAACGTCATAAAAGCGATTGAGACGGTGATCTCGATTGCCACAAGAGCTAGGCTCACGCCGCCGAGCTTTAGCACGTCGCCGAGCAGAAACCTCGAGCCCAGGAGCACAATCCCGGCCTTGAGCCAAAACTCATAGGTCGCCACACCGGCGCGGAAGATTTCCGGCACGCCAACCGTGTTCGAAATGGCCAAACCGATCAGGATGGCCCACAAGACGTATTCGATGTTCGGGATTGTCCAGTGATGCGCCTTCGCGTAGCCCCCCGCGAATTGTTCAAGGAATTTCCCGCCACAGCCGACTGCCGCAAGCAGCAGAATGCCGGGGGCAACGCGCAAGAATTTCCAACTCGATGCTGCCGGCTCTAGCCGGGGAACTGCGATTGCGTCCGCCATTCATTACCCTCCGTCGCGCCTGGCTTCATGCGACAGCAACCTCTACCACGGGACGTGCTTGAGAACTCCTGCGCGCACCAGCAGCGCGGCGAGTAACGCCGCCGCCACCGCCCATCCGTCCAGTGTAAGCACCCAGCGTCTCCGCTTTGGGATTCCCTCGACGTTTTCGCTCATTTCCTGCCTCCTTGGCTTCGCTTCAGAACACCCGCCGTTGCAGGCCCTCGTTCCTTGCTCCTCTCGCTGAAGCTTTCTCCCAGAAACCCTCTCTTGCTTCCTCAACGACCTGTGCGGCCACGCGGCCAACGATCAGCAGAGCTGGCGCCGGCAGTGCTGGCTCAGTGGCAAGCGCTGCGAGGTTGCTCCAACGGATTTGTTGATTCTGCACCGTCGCGGCAGAGACGATGGCGCAGGGCATGTCCTCCGGCCAGCCGCTCTCGCGCAGCAGCCGCGCAACGTGTTTGTGGTCGGCCCCCGGCATGTAAATGACCAGCGTGGTCGTGCTCGTCACGCGGCGCCAGTCGATTTCAAGCTCCTCTCGCACCCGGTGCACCGTTGTAAAAAGCACCTGCGATGCGGCGCGCCGGTAGGTGAGCGAAATGCGTGCCGCAGCCGCGGCCCCCATCGCCGCCGTGATCCCCGGCACAACCTCGAAATACACGCCCGCGCCCCGCAGCGCTTCCATTTCTTCGCCGGCCCGCCCGAAAATCAGCGGATCGCCGCCCTTCAGCCGGACGACGACGTCATAGGATTTGGCATGGGAAATCAGCAGAGCGTTGATCTCTTCCTGCGTCAGCAACTTTTGTCCGCAGCGCTTGCCGACGTCAATCCGCTCGGCGTTCTTCGCCACAAGCTCCAGTACTTCCCGGCTCACGAGCGCGTCATGCAGCACCACGTCGGCGCGGCCCAGAATCCGCGCTGCTTTCAATGTCAAAAGTTCGGGATCGCCCGGCCCTGCCCCGACCAGATAAACTTTCCCCAGAGTTTTGACTTCTTTAGCTCGCATCATTTCGGCCTCTCCACGGCCAGAAAACGAAAAACCCACATGACCAGTTGCTCTGGCATGTGGGCTTCGGGACTTCAGGATTTGACGGAAGCTAAGTCCGCAATCTCCACTCGCCAGAGCGTTGCGCGCGGCAACAGGCGCAACATGCGCACCGGCAATGCATCGTCTGACAGCAAGAAATCATCACGACAATAGGCTAGCCCCCTCCGTGCCCAAGGTCAATGCCGGAATCTTCATGCATGACATCGCTTTATTCGATGCATCGGGCCGGAGCTTGACTACAACGGGCGGGGCAATTCTGACGCCTGATGCCCTTCGACCCGGTGCCGGGAGATCAATCGCCGCAGGCGAAGCTGGAAAGCGCGCATACCGGCGCGAACACGGGCGCCCGCCGCTCCGGTCTCCTCGATGCCGGAACCTGCCGTCGAACGGACGTTCTCGCCTCTTCGTGCAGTCTCTCGCGCAGTTGCCGGCGAGCGCGGAAAAGACGCACGCGAACGGCCGTGGCCGAGATGGCCAGTCGGCCGGCTGTCTCGGCAGTGGAATATTGCAGAACGTCACGCAGCAGGATCACGGAGCGCAGGTCCGGGCGCAGCTGCTCGATGGCATCTGCCAGGCGGCGCCGCGTGTGCCGCCGCTCGTACAGCCGCTCCGGGCTATCAGCACGAGAAACCAAACGAGCAGCAAGAGTGTCCCGCTGTTCGCCTGCTGGCGCATCGAGGGAGAGAAGCTTATCCGCGCGCCTCCGCCGCAGCATGTCAATGGACTGATTCTCCGCAATCCGGTGTAGCCACGATTGGAACGAATTGACGGACCCCTCCGGGCCTTGGAATTGATGCAGATGAGTCAGCGCCTTGAGCAGCGCCTCTTGGGATACATCTTCGGCCTCGGCGGCGTTTCGCGTCCGGCGCAGGGCCACCCGATAGAGCTTATGCGAAGCGGAGGAGGCCACAGCCGCAAAAATACCTCTGTAGCCTGCCGCAGACCGCTGGTCTGAGTTCGTTCCGGTTAGGGTCATGGGAATCATGGACGCACTCATGATGGCAAGATGTGGCAGGGGAGCGGCCAATGGCACCCATCGCAACTTTCTGATAAGAAAAGAATAAGCGAAGTGGTGCACAAATCCCGGCCAGCGAACTGACCGCTTTTGGGACGCCATGTCGCCAGAGCGCGCACTAGGCGCGCGGGACAGATGCCTGATTCGCGTCGCTTCGCGATGCGTTTCTTGCGGCTTCATGGTCCTGCGGCTACCTTGAGAAGGTGAGTCCGCTTAGCGGGCAACCCATGAACGAGAACACGCTCACCGCGCAGTCCCCAAAGGCCGCTTGGCGCACGGCCTTCCGGATTGTCCGCTGGACGACATACGCCGCAGCGATCGTGAGCTTCCTGCTGATCGTGCACAAAAAACCTCCGCCACTGATCGAGACCAACCCGCAGGCCGCCGCCCGCGCCGAGCAAAAGATCCAACAGACAGATCAGGCTGTTGCCGCCGGACAATCTGCGACTCTGCGCATGGACGAGATGGAACTTAACTCCTACTTTGCTGCTCATCTGAACCTTGCTGGAAACGGGGGCGCAGGAGCTCCGGCTGGCAAGCCCGATGTGGAATCTGTTCGATCATCCGTGAGAGACGTGAAGATTGAGTTGCTTTCCGACCGCGTGCGCGCCTATGTCGTCTTCGACATGCTTGGCAAAGACTTGTCGCTGCAAATAGAAGGCAAGCTCCATGCCGCATGCGGATACATCCTGTTTGAGCCCGTGGCAGGGGAAATCGGTTCCTTTCCAATCCCACGGTCCGCCCTGGACTCGGCGGTACGCCGCATGATGGAATCGCCGGAGAACAGGGAGAAGTTCAGGCTGCCCGACGAAGTCAGCGACATCCGCATCGAAAATGGCGAAGTGGTCCTGTCGTATCGGTAGAAACGCTCTGCTAATGGCAGGCTAAAGACGCCGCGTGACCCGCCCTGCATTCACCTGGCGGGTGTGGGGGGATCGGGAGGCTCTTGGGCGAAAAGACGCGCAAGCTCGGCGTGCTCCATCACGACGAGGGGGTCACGCTGGATGGCGTCGTAATACAGTTTCTGGAAGCCGTCTCCGTTGTCCGAAGGCGTAAAGATCTTGGCCGCCAGCGCGATCATCGTGTGGGCGTCTCCGGGCGTCGCGGGAGGCTCGGCTTCGAGCATTTCGTCGAGGCGAACGACAAATTCGGAAATGTTGTGTAGCCACGCAAACTGCGGGTGGTCGATCACCAGGCGGAAGAGCTCGCCAGCAGTCGCGCGGCCGTGAACACGTTCGTATTCGCGGCGCTCCATGTCGAGAAGGACTTTGTGCAGACGCAAGAGCGCCAATCGCAGTGTGAAGAGTTTTTGGCGAGCGGGAGATCCGCCGACGTCACCCGGTCGAGACCTGGGGTCCAAGGGAGCCATGTTACCCGCCGAAGATCCTGGGCTATATTCATTGTCCGACAGCCGCGTGACGATTTCCAGTCTTCACATGAGGTGCTGCCCTTCAGATGGAACCTCCAACGCGCGCGATCGCGCGCCGCGGCCGCTTGACTTCGACCAGGGCTAGGCTTGAGAACCGGCCGTTGGCGGACCGACTGTTTTGTGCACTTGCGGCGCGCATCCATGGAACTGCGCGGCTTCCGTGGAATCCGCCATCGCGGTTGTGGACGAGTGGCCGCTGGAGACTACCCGGGCGATTTCGTCGAAGTAGCCTGTACCGACAAAGCGCTGATGCGTCACGGCGCCGTACCCTAAGTCTTGTGCGGCGAACTCCGCTTCCTGCAGTTTCGAGTACGCCGTCATACCGCTCTGCGCGTAGCCGCGCGCCAGCTCGAACATGCTCAGGTTCAGCGCGTGAAAACCCGCCAGGGTTACGAACTGGAATTTGTAGCCCATCTTGCCAAGCTCCTGCTGGAAATTGGCGATCATCACGTCGTCGAGCTTCTTCTTCCAGTTAAAAGACGGGGAACAATTGTAAGCCAGCAGCTTTCCCGGGAATTTCGCATGAATGGCATCCGCGAATTTCTTCGCTTCGGCAAGATCGGGCGCCGAGGTTTCGCACCACAGCATATCGACATACGGCGCATAGGCTAGGCCACGCGCGATGGCGGCGTCGATCCCGCCGCGGAATTGGTAAAAGCCTTCGACCGTGCGCTCGCCATAGATAAATTCGCGGTCCCGCGGGTCGGCGTCCGAGAGAAGCAGGCCCGCGCTGTTGGCGTCCGTGCGCGCGATGAGAACCGTCGGCACACCAGAAACGTCCGCTGCGAGGCGCGCGGCCACGAGCTTTTCGACGAACTCGCGCGTCGGCACCACAACTTTGCCGCCCAAATGGCCGCACTTCTTTGCGGAGGAAAGCTGGTCTTCGAAGTGCACGGCCGCGGCCCCCGCTTCGATCATTGCTTTCATCAGTTCGTAGGCGTTGAGCGAGCCTCCGAAGCCCGCTTCCGCGTCAGCAACGATCGGCGCGAACCAGTACGTGCTGGCAGTCTTGCCTTCCGCCGATTCAATTTGATCGGCGCGGAGAAGCGCGCGATTGATTCTTTTCACCAGCGCTGGCGCGCTGTCGGAGGGATAGAGGCTTTGGTCGGGATAAACGTCGCCAGCCGTGTTCGAGTCGGCGGCCACCTGCCAACCGCTGGCGTAAATCGCTTTCAAGCCCGCCTGCACCATCTCGATAGCTTGATTTCCCGAGAGCGCGCCGAGCGCCGGGACGTACGGTTCGGTCTGCATCAAATTCCAGAGCCGCTCCGCGCCGAGTCGCGCCAGCGTATGCTCGATCTGGATCGAGCCGCGCAGCCGCAGAACATCCGCGTAACTGTACGGTCGCGCTATGCCTGCCCAGCGCGGATTCGTGTTCCAATCGGCGTGGCCTTTGCCGTTTGCTCCGTCGTGGCCGTTTGTTCCGTTGGTTGACATCGGCGTCTCCTCTGTAGATTGGGTTCGTGTAGACGACAACTCGCCCGCAAAAACCCTCCACGGTCGCTGGCTGGCGCGTGTTTTTCTCATGCCGGCGTGAACTCCCCGCGCAGAATAAGTGCCTCGCTGATCCGGCGCGCTTCACGCATGCGCGCCGCTTCGCCATTCGCGTCAGCGGGAATATCCGCCAGCAAGCGATCAAGCTCCTCGTCGAAGCGGCGGGTGATGAGCTCGGGAGTGTGGACGACCGGCTTGCCGTCATCGCCCAGGATTTCAACTTTTTCGGAGTGCTTTATCCGCTGAGCGATCATCAGGCGATAGATGCGGTCGGTGGCGAGGTCTTCCATATAGCCATCCAGCAGGCTCGCGCCGTGCCCGTTGAGCGCGCCATTGCGATAGCGGATCATGGTGCGCACGGCGGCGCGCGTACCCGCGAGCGTGCGCTGTCCTACGCCATGAGGCACGGGCCGCAAATCGGGATGCGCTTCGGCTTGCCGCGGCGTTAGCGCTTCATGCAAGGGCATCAGGAAGGGCAAGAAGCCGGGCGGAGAGTCAGTTTCCGTGTCGAATCCCGGCGGAGCAGAATTCATCGCAACGATGCGCTCAGGGAAGGGGAGAAGTTCGCCTGCCTCGCTCTTGAAAGTCGCAGTTGCCATCGTTCGCCAGCCTCCTTTCTTAGACCGCTTGCCAGTGTCCTTAGTCCTTCTCACGAACGGGCTAGGTGCTGGTGCGCTCCCTACGCGGCGCATCTCCACTTGACTATCACCGGCTGGCCTAGCCGACAAGCCGAGGAACACTGCAATTCCCGCCCGGGGCATCTACCTAGCTGGCAATCCAGATGCCAACTGTTGATTTCCAGCGGCCGTGTAAATCGTCTCCTTTGAGTAAGTCCAGTGTGCCAACAATTTTTTGCGGACTCGAACTGGAGCATAGCCGGGACACGAATGAGAAATTCTGCACATTCCGGGTGCCTGGGTTCCTTTCCATGTTCAAATAGTAGAACACATGTTCAGAACAAATGTTGCGACGACCAAGCCTCATGCAGAAGGCTGGTTTTCGTTCAAATAGTTGAACAACTATTCTATACTCTGCATTGCGGCCGGCGGGAGAGGCCGACTCATGCCTGTGACTGATCCGAGCCCAGCGACTGCCGTGGAACGTGCCCTGACCATCCTGGAGGTGGTCGCCGGCCGCCGCGAGGGCCTCACCAATTCCGAGCTGAGCCGCCGTCTGGAGATCCCCAAAAGCTCGGCGAGCTACATCCTTCGCGCCCTCGAGCGCCGCGGCTACCTGCGCCGCGATGCGGAGTCCGGCCGATATCAACTCGGGCTGAAGATTCTTTCGCTGGGCCGCGATGTCCAGGCCACTTTGGACATTGCGGACATCGCGCAGCCCTTCATGTGCGCGCTGGTCGAGCGAGTTCACCTGACGTCCCATCTGGCGCTTTTGGATCAGGGCGAGGCGGTGTACGTCGAAAAGGTCGACGCGCCGGGATTTTTCAAGGTGAACACGTGGGTGGGCCGCCGCATGTTCGTTCACTCGACAAGCGTGGGTAAAGTGCTTCTGGCCTGGCGGCCAAAGGAGGAAGTCGAGGAAATTCTGCGGGCCCAGGGGCTGAAAAAACGCACGCCGAAAACGATCACCGGCATTACGCGGTTGATGGCGGAACTCGAAACCGTGCGCCGCAACGGCTATGCCGTGGATGACGAGGAAAACAGCCTGGGCGCGCGCTGCGTCGCCGCTCCGATTTACGACCCCGCCGGAAACGTTATCGCCGCGCTCGGCGTCAGCGGCACGCTCACCCAAATGGAAGAGGCCCAATTGGTGCGCATCGTCGAGGCCGTCAAGGAGGCCACGCGGCGCATTTCTCGGCAGCTCGTGCGCACCGGCGCGGCCGGGTCTGCCTGAGGGCACGTGGATTGGCGCGCCTAATTCTTCTTGCTCTCGACCTTCAGCTGGTTATCGACGGAGAAGACGCCCGAGACGGCATTGGCGCTGATTCCGGCGACGTTTTTTTCCATCTCCGTCGCCACGACGCCGACCAGCGTGACGTTCCCATTCTTGACGATGATGTGGATCGGCGGCACTGCTTGCAAGGAATACTGCTGCAGCGTCGGGTTGCCGTAAATTCGGCGGTACAGCGCGCGCCGCAGGCGGTCGTCGTTGGGGGAGAGCGGCAAGACCTCGATGTTGTTCACCACTTGCGCGACGCCTTCGATGCTCTTGACGGTGGCTTCCGCATCCGACTTCAGCGTTGGACGCACTACCTGTCCCGCGAGTGTGACGACATCGTTCTTGACGGAGAACTCTAGATTGTCAAACACGGAATAGTACGGAAGCAGAATCAGTTGATGGCGCACCTCCCGGGCGAGCTTTTCTTCCGTTTGCGGTTCGCTCGGGCGCTGCTTCTTCTGCTGAGGCTGCGCGTGGATCGCAACAGCGCCGGCAAGCGGAACGAGGAACATCACCAACAGGGTCCTAAGAACCGACTTGTGCATTGTCGTCTCCTCTCCGTGGAACCGGCGCGCCCGGTCATTTCACTACGGAGCGCAGTTTCCCGGTCGCACACCCGGGTCTTCCGCGCGTCTGTTAGCATACACAAGCCGGGCGCCGGTGGAAGCCTCAGGCTCCGACGCGCGGCCATAACTCTACCATGTTGACGATCGCGCATCGCGGAGCTTCCGGTTACGCGCCGGAAAATACGTTGGCCGCCTTCCGGCGCGCGGTGGCGCTGGGCGCAACGTTCATTGAGACCGACTTGCATCTTTCGCGCGACGCGCACTTCCTCGCCCTGCACGACGATACGCTCGAGCGCACCACCAACGGCCGCGGGGCGGTGCACGAGCATACGCTCGCGGAGCTTCGCCAGTTGGACGCGGGCTCCTGGTTCGGCAGCGACTTTGCCGGGGAACGCATTCCCACACTCGATGAGATTCTCGATTTTTCCCGGCGTAACGACGTGGTGTTTTACCTCGAATTGAAACTGAGCGATTCCTGGGGGACGGAACATGCCCTCGTTCATGCGCTCCGACAATCTGGCGAGATTCCCCGCGCCGTCGTCATGTCTTTTGAGCCGCGGGTGCTCGAATCGCTTCGGCGGAGCGAGTCGACCCTCATGACCGCGCTCCTTTATGACGGGTCGCTCGACAACCTCTTCGAGCGCGCGGTCGGCGTTGGCGCGCGCCAGCTCGCGGTCCGCGGCAATCTCGTGACCCCCGCCTTGCTCGAGGAAGCGCGACGCAAGGATTTGCAGCTCGTTTGCTGGACAGTCAATCATCCCGCGCACATGCGCTCGCTCATCGCCGCCGGCGTGGACGGAATCATTACCGATTATCCGGATCGCTTGCTGGCCGCCGCCAAGGATAAACGCACTGGGGAAGGGAATTCTAAACAAGGTTAGCCTTCCGGGATGAGTCGCCGGAAGAGTGCAGCGAACTGTGCGACGGCGAGTTGCTCGGCGCGAGTGTCGCTTCGGACTTTGAGGGCTGCCAGCGCCTCCCGAACGAGTTCAGGAACGGCCAGCGTGCGCAAGTTGTTCACCAACGTTTTGCGCTTTTGCGCGAAACACAGCTTCACGAAATCGAGGAACCTCCCTTCGTCCGCAAGCTGCAAGCGCGTCCGCTCGCCCGGCAAGCGCAGCGTCACGAGCGCCGAGGCCACTTCCGGCGGCGGACGAAACGCGCCGCGGGGCAAGCGCAGCACAAACTCGGGCCGCGTGTAAAATTGCACCGCCACGGAGAGATAGCCATAGAGCCGGCTGCCCGGGCTGGCGGTCAGGCGCCGGGCGACCTCGAGTTGCACGACGAAATGCATCTCGTCGATCTCCGCCGCAAACTCGAACATGCGGTGCAGAATGGGCGACGTGATGTAGTACGGCAAATTCCCGTAGATTCGCATGCGGTGCCCTGCGGCAATTTTCAAGAGATCCACTTGAAGGGCATCGCCGGGAACAACCGTCAGCTTTGGGAAACGCTCGCGAAGTCTATCGAGCCGCTCGGTGAACTTGGGATCCAGTTCAATCGCGTAAACCGCCGCGCCCGTCGCGGCCAGGTGCCCGGTCATTTCGCCGTGGCCCGCGCCGATTTCGATCCAGCACGTATCTGCTCTCTGTTCTTGCGCTCCGCCGATCGCGCGAGGAGAAATCCCGAT
>Ga0066692_10000614_pt1 | contig 12588 bp, 11 predicted proteins | sample GraSoiAngelo_141_FD_66456 | JGI IMG/M metagenome (GOLD analysis project Ga0066692, IMG submission 66456) | Grasslands soil microbial communities from the Angelo Coastal Reserve, California, USA - 14_0929_12_40cm | ecosystem: Environmental > Terrestrial > Soil > Grasslands | place: USA... | reverse complement strand
ATAGGTTGCGAATTCAGCAGCATCGCCGAGATGCGGGTACCAGCTTTCTCTGGCGCCAACGAACAGCACGCCGTTTCCCGCGTCTTCGATCACGTTGCCGCGATAGTGAAAATGAAGAGTAAATTCGAGGCGGGGCGCCGGAGTTTCCGGAAGGACGACGTACACAAAGTCGTTGCCGCGAGCGCTGAGCTCTTGCAAGCTCATGCCCTCATTCTGAAAGAAGGCCAGCGGTTCACCGTGCTCACGCGTCACTCGGTCGATGGTCAGGGCGCGAGAAAGCTGAAACACCAAGACGCGCTCTTTGCCTGTTTCGGCGCGAATCTGGACGGTGGCAGTGGCGTCCAAAGCATTGTTGGGAAGAATGGAAGTCTCCAGGGAATAGTCCAAGGCATGGAAGGCCGCGGGGCGAATCGGGTATTCCGATGTGACGTGCGACGTCCAAACGTCGAAAAAAGTCCCAGCCGCGGTCTTGTTCACCTGGCCAAGAAGAAACTGTTCTGCGCGCTGCGCATCCAAGACGACGTCAAAAGGGCCCGTTGACTCGCCGTCCAGCCCGGCGTAAAAGCTGGGCTCAGGGTCGGGCGAAAGCAGGTCGAGAAGAATGCGGAGAGTATGGCGCGGGTTGAGCCGAGCCAGTGTGGAATTCCACTCGGAGGCGACGGCGGTGTTTGTCTGGGGTGCGAGATGGGCAGCGCGGAATTGCGAAAGAAGTTCCTCGGCTGTTCTATCCGTGAAGCGGATGTAAGCATTAACGAATGCCTGATCGAGAATCGGAGCACCGAGAAAGCGGCCCATCTGCTGCTTCTCAACGAGATCACGCGGCGCGGCGAGCACATGGCCATGACCGGAGAAAACGGCGCCGGTGACCCGCCCCTCGAGCGGGGAGAAGAAGGCCAGGGCTCCCTCTTCAAAGGAAATTACGGCGTCGCCGCGCCGAAGCTCGATGCGATCGGAGGCAGAGAGCTGATAAACATTTGAAGCATCGACAGACAATGCGTTGATCGCATCATATAACTCATGAGGTGATTTTTCTGTTGCCGGAAATGCAGCCGGCGCAAGGAGAAACCACGTGAAAACTTTCCCGCCAACCCACATACAAGAAGTGTAGTCACTTTCGGCATGAGGGAACAAGGCGAGCCGGTCCGAAGGACCGCAGGGAATTACAATAGAAAAATGCGGCAAACGGCCGGTCCAAATCGAATTCACCTCCTCCTGTTGGGTGCCGCGCTGGTCCTGCCGGGCGGGCGGATAGCGGCCGACACCATTGTTCTCAAGAACGGTCGCCGCATCACGGCCATGAGCGCCGTTGAGGAAGGGGACAAGGTCAAATACCTCACGTCCGCCGGAGAACTGAGCCTGCCGAAGTCCATCGTTGACCATATTGAAAGGGGTGGGTTTAGCGGTTCAACCGGCGCTATGGCTGCAAACCTCGCCATCGCGCCGCCGGAACTGCGTCCGGCTGAGGGCAGGGGCACCGAAGAGGTGGAGCGCGCCGCTGTTCACGACGGGTCCGTCGATCGAGAGTACATCGCGAAGTTGGAAAGCGAAGCCAGGTTGGGAACGCCGCGGGCAAGCTTTAATGCGGCCGTGGGCCATCATGCTGCGGCAGTGTTCGAATTCTCAAGGGGTGATGCGGAGCATGCCCTGAGCGACGAGCGCACTGCGCTCTCTTATGCGCCCGAGGAGCCAGCGCTGCTGATGAACGCCGCATACATTCATCTGGAGCGGAGCGAGTATAAGCAGGCCTTAGAATATCTGGAGAGAGCGCGGCGTTACGCGCCGGATAATCCTGACGTGGCCAAACTAACCGGTTGGTCGTACTACGGCTTAAACAAGCTGGATGAAGCGATCGCCGAGTGGAAACGCGCACTCGCGCTGCGGCCCGAAAAAGAGGTGCGCGACGCGTTAGAAAGAGCGGAACGCGACAAGAAGGAAGAAGAGAGCTACAGGGAAAATGAAAGCAGCCACTTCAAGTTGCGTTACAACGGCACGGCGGCACCGGCTCTGGCCCGCGATGTGCTCCGCACCTTGGAGATGCATTTCTCCGCCATCGAATCCGAGCTGAACTTCACGCCGCCGGAATCGATCGGAGTGATTCTCTACACGCAGGATGCCTTCAGCGATATAACCCGGGCGCCCTCCTGGGTGGGTGCGCTTAACGATGGCCGGATTCGCGTCCCCGTGCAGGGCCTGTCAGGTGTAGACCAAGAGCTATCTCACGTTTTGATGCACGAGTTAACGCACAGCTTTGTGCGGCAAAAGACCCGTGGCAATTGCCTGGTCGCGGCAAACTGTGGGAATCGCGTACCAACCTGGGTCAATGAAGGACTAGCGCAATGGATGGCAGGGGATCGCAGCGGCGAAGATGCGGCTGCGCTGGTGCAGATTTTTGACAAGGGGAATGCCATTCCGCTGGGTCGGCTGGAGAGCCCCTGGATGGGCCTGGACCGCAGCGCAGCACACTTTGCCTACGCGTGGGCGCTCGCCAATATCGAATACATCATACAAACGGACGGCATGGGCGATGTCGAACGTATCCTGGACCGGATCGGGGCTGGCATGGCCACGGAGACGGCGCTGCGGGAAGTGTTGCACAGCGATTACAACGACTTGATGCAATCCACCGCGGAATATCTACGCAAGAATTACCTTCGTTAGATTCCCTCGTCTCTATTTACTTGAACGAATTCTCCACCCAATCTCTTGCGACATGTATTTAAGCCCCTATGAAGTGGCGAGAAGAGTCGCGAGTAGCGCGGCGCGGGCGGGCATTGTTTTGATGAAGACGTGCTCGTGAGAGGAATGTGCGCCATCGCCGACCGCGCCGAGCCCGTCGAGCGTGGGAATGCCAAGAGCGCCGGTGAAATTTCCGTCTGAGCCGCCGCCCACGGTGCATTCGCCCAAGCGAAGACTCATTTGCCGTGCGAGGGACTTCGCGCGCTCGAAGAGTCTTGCGCTCACTTTGCGCTCGAGCGGAGGACGATCGAACCCGCCAGTGATATCAAGGCGAGCCCCTTTGTGAACAGGGCGAAGGGCATGGAGGCGGTGTTCGAGCGTGCGCATGTCGGAAGCTTTCAGGGCGCGCAGATCGAGAACGGCGCGGGCACGTTCTGCAATGACGTTGGTGCGAGTGCCACCCTCTACGATGTCGGCGTTGATGCTAACGCCGCGGCGGGGATCATTCCACTTCTCGATGCGCGTGAGCTGTGCAGCCAATTCGAAAACGGCGTTGATTCCCTGTTCGGGGGCCAGGCCCGCATGAGAGGCGCGCCCATGGACAATCAATTCGGCCTCACCGACGCCTTTGCGTGCGGTCTTCAGCAGGCCACGCGGTCCGAAGGAAGGCTCCAGCACGAAGACGGCGTCGCTACGGCGGGCTTCCGTTTCGATTAGTTTGCGGGAAGATTGGCTGCCGATTTCTTCGTCGGATGTCCATAAGAAGACAATTCGCTTGCGCAACGCGAGCTTTGTTTGTTGAAGCGCCTGCAGCGCGAAAAGCGCCTGGACGATGCCGGCTTTCATGTCGAAAGTTCCCGGTCCATAGGCCTTGCCGCCGGAAATGCGGAAGGGCATCTTTGCCAGTGCCCCCGTCGAATAGACCGTGTCGTAATGACCGAGCACCGTAAGCTGGCCGACAGGCTGAGATTTGTCCGGTGCATAGATCGCTCGAAGATGATCGCCGCGATGTTTTTGCTCCATCCGTTCGACCCGCGCGTCACGCCTCCACCACTCTTCGGCGATTATGCCGCAGCAATGGTCCGCCGCAGCCTTTTCGAGGCTGGGCGATTCTGCGTTCACAAACTGCTGCAAAACGGCAAGCATTTCCGGCACGCGCGGCTTCAGAGCGCTCAAGAATTCTCTGGGCAGACAGGGATCCTGCATGGTGCGGACATGCTAGCAACGCGCTGAGAGCAGGGCAACCCGACTGCACCAATCCGGCGTTCGCAATCTCCAAGGCCCGGAAAGCGTTGCCGCGAGGGAAGAGCGCATAGGCGGAGGGCAGAGGTTCGCATATAATTGGAGTTTTCCCGGGGAAGTGCCGAACGCCGCCGAGCGGGTGTGCGGCCACGGAGAGCAGGAATGATCATGAATGTCGTGGAAATACAGAAAATTCTGCCGCACCGCTATCCCTTCTTGTTTGTGGACGCCGTGGTGGAGATGGAGCGCCTGAAAAGGATCGTGAGCGTGAAGAATGTAACCATCAATGAGGCTTACTTTCAGGGGCATTTTCCGGGCGCCCCGGTCATGCCGGGCGTGCTGATTATCGAATGCATGGCGCAGACCGGTGGATTGCTGCTGCTGCAGGAGGTTCCCGACCGCGAAAAAAAATTGCTCTATTTTGCGGCAGTGGATGGCGCGAGGTTTCGCCGGCCCGTCGTGCCGGGAGATCAATTGAGGGTCGAGATGAAGGTGCTTTCGTGGCGCGGTGATTTCTGCAAGCTGGAAGGGCGCGCAACAGTCGGTGGCCAACTGGCTGCCGAGGCAACTCTGATGTGCAAGATGGTGGACCGCGAACCGGCAGCCCAGGCGGCAACACCGGCAAAATGACGAAGCCTGAAATTCATCCGCAAGCCGTGGTGGCGGCAAGCGCGAAGCTTGGAGCAGGCGTAAAGGTGGGCGCGTGTGCGGTTGTGGGCGAGGAGGTGGAACTGGGGGACGGCTGCATCCTGCACGCGCACGCGGTTGTGCAGGGACCGTCCAAATTCGGCAAGAACAATGTGTTCCATCCCTTCTGTCTGATTGGCGGCGACCCCCAGGACTACACCTATTGCGGTGAACGCGTCGAATTGGTCGTCGGCAAAGGGAACATTTTCCGTGAGTATGTGACCGTGAGCCGCGGAACACAAAAAGGCGGTGGCAAAACCTCCCTGGGTGACGACAATTTTTTCCTCGCCTATTCGCACGTCGGGCACGATTGCCGTGTCGGCAGCCACACGCTGTTTGTGAACGGGGCGACTCTGGCGGGACACGTCACCGTGGAAGATTTTGCGACCGTCGGGGCATTTTGTCCGGTGCACCAGTTTTGCCGGATCGGCCGCTACGCTTACGTCGGCGCATCGACGGTGATTACACAGGATGTGCCGCCCTTTTCGAAAGTGGTCACGGAGCGCGAGACGAAGAGCTTCGGCATCAATACGATTGGACTTGAGCGCAAAGGGTTCTCGCCGGAGCGCTTGGCGGCCCTGAAGCGCGCGTACCGGCTGCTCATGCGCTCGAAAATGAATACCTCGCAAGCCCTGGCGGAGATGAAAAAAACGCTGCACGAGTCGGCCGATGTCCGAGAACTGATCCAGTTCATCGAGAGCGCCGAGCGCGGCATTGTGAAGTAGACAAACGGCTGCTGATTTCATGGCTGACGCGAATTCAAATACGACAAGCTGGGGACTCATCGCGGGGAATGGGCGGTTTCCGTTTCTGGTGCTTGAGGGCGCACGCAGCCAGGGGATCGAGATGGCGGTCATTGCGATAAAGGAAGAAGCATGGCCGGAACTGGAGAAAGCCGCGAAGCGCGTGCACTGGGTGAGCCTCGGCGAGTTGAGCAAGACCATCGACGTGATGCATCAGGAAGGCGTGACCCAGGCGGTGATGGCCGGGCAAGTGAAGCACAACAAAATTTTCAGCTCCATCCGCCCGGACTGGAAACTGGCGAAGCTGCTGTTTTCGCTGCCTCGAAAGAACACCGATGCCCTCATCGGCGCCGTGGCTCGGGTGCTCGAAGAGGAAGGCATCCGGCTCGTGGACTCGACGCTCTTTCTGAAGCCGTTGGTGCCGGAAGCTGGCGTGCTCACGCGGCGCGCACCGAATGAGCACGAAGCGGAAGACATCGCGTATGGGCGCGGGCTCGCGCAGCAAATCGCAGGAATGGACATTGGGCAAACGGTGGTCATCGCCGAGCGCGCGTGCATTGCCGTCGAAGCCATGGAAGGCACGGATGAAGTGATCGGCCGAGCCGCTCGAATCGCCGCCGGCAAGCCGCTCGTAGTCGTAAAAGTGAGCAAGCCAGGTCAGGACATGCGCTTTGATGTACCCGTGGTCGGATTGCCCACCATCGAACAGATGAGGGCCGCCGGCGCCACGGCTCTGGCCGTGGACGCGGGGCGGACGCTGCTCTTTGACCGCAAAAAGCTGGTCGAATTGGCGGATGCGACGGAAATCTCGATTCAGGCATTTCCTCCCGCTGCTTTCGCGGAACCAAGCAACGCTTTTAGGGGAATGAACAAAGTATGAGCGCGGCGGCAGTACCGAGGAGGATTCGTGTCGCCGTCGTTGGCACCGGCGAATTCGGGCGCAATCACGCGCGCGTGTACCGCGAACTCGACGGCGCGGAGCTCGTTGGCGTTTACGATCAGAATCGACAGCGTGCTGCCGCGGTTGCGGCGGAGTTTCAGGCGCCGGTTCTGCAAAGTCTCGAGGAACTGCGCGGCCGTGCTGATGCAGTGAGTGTGGCGGTTCCGACCATCGCGCATGCCGAAGTGGGATGCCGTCTACTGGAGATGGGCCTTGACGTTCTTGTCGAGAAGCCCATGGCCGTGGATTTGACCGAAGCCGACGCGTTGCTCGAGGCAGCATTGAGAAATGGGCGGATCCTGCAGGTAGGCCACGTCGAGCGCTTCAATCCCGCCGTGCGGGCGGTTGAGCCGATTCTGAATCGTCCGCTGTTTTTCGAAGTGCACCGATTGGGCGTTTTTACGCCGCGCAGCCTCGATGTGGACGTAATCTATGATTTGATGATCCACGATCTAGATATCTTGCTGGCGATGGTCAAAGAGCCTGTGACGGAAGTGAAAGCCGTCGGCATACCCGTATTGACCGACAAAGTGGACATCGCGCATGCCCGATTGGAATTCGCGGGCGGGGCCGTGGCCAATGTGACGGCGAGCCGTGTTTCCACGGAGCGCGTGCGCAAGATGCGCTTCTTCCAGCAACACGAGTACATCTCGCTGGACTACGCACGACGCGATGCCCTGCGCATCGGGGTGAAGAAGCTGGGCCCACAGCCCGAATTTGGGTTTGAGAAGCTGAATGCGCCTGCAGTCGAGCCCTTATACGCGGAACTCGAAACGTTTGTCCAGGCCGCGCGCACCCGCAAGGAGCCGCCCACGAATGGTGCCGCCGGACGCGCGGCCCTCGAACTGGCCACGCGCGTCATGGCAAGCATCCAGGAGCACGCGGCGCGCGTCCAACCAGAAGCACTCGCCGCGCGAGAAAAAACAACCTGATGATCCAGCGGATTCTAGTTCCGATTGGCGCTCGTCCACCTGTACCGGCCGATGCGGTAACGCAGCGCCGCCGTCCCACGACAATGGACGAACGTACCCTCGTGCCGGCCATGCTGCCCATCGTGCCATTGAACGGCCAGTCCACCATCCCCACAAATCTGCCTCTTGAATCCATTGCGGCACGCGTGGTCGTGCCGCGCGATGTGAACCGCGAAGCCTACGGTGTCCACGAAGATCTCTCGACGCCGTTACAACCGACGGATCTCGATGAACGCATCACTGTGCCGGCTGGTGCCGCTCCTCCTTCTGTCATCGAGCCGATGACGATTCTCCCGTCACCGGACCTGGTCGAACCCGATATTTTTACGACTGGTGAAGTACATCTCGCGGTTCCCGAACAACAAAAGGAAGAGAAGGCCAAATGGCAAATCGTCACGCGGTTTTGCTCGGTTGCCTTCCACGTTCTGCTGATCGGTGCAATCTTGCTGCAATCGAAACTGTTTCCGCCGCATGAGCCGACGCAGACGGAAATCGAAATGGCGCGCAATCAATTGAAGTTGTTGCTTCCTCCCGGTGCATTTGAACCGTCGAAGCCCCCGACGAACCCGCTGCCGCCATCGCCTAAAGTGCGCGTTGATCCGCGCGTGCTGCGCGAAGTGGCACCTCCCATCCAGCCCACGCCCGCGCCGCAACCGGAGCGGCCGGTGAAAGAGTTGCCCAGTGCGCCAGTGCCGAAGGCCAACGCTGGCTTGCCCGAGCCGCAGCCGAGCGCCCCAGCTCCGAAGACCGAGGCGCCCAAACCTGTGCTGAAACTCGAAACGCCGGACACTCCGCAGCCGCAGCACAGGTTGCTTTTGCCGAAAGAATCTTCTCCAGGCCAGGGCATTCAGGATTCCTTGCGGGCAGCGCAGAGCTCAGGTCCACGACCGATTGTCGGCGGGGGCCAAATCCCGGGCGGCCGCGCCGCCGGTGGCGGCGGCGGCAGCGGTGGAACAGCTTATGGCGGGCTTGAAATGCTCACGCCAGATCAGGGCGTGGACTTCAACAGCTATCTCCAGCGCGTGTATTTCACCGTAAAACGCAGTTGGTTTGCCGTCATGCCTGCCTCCGTTGACCTGGGAGAAAAAGGCATCGTGGTGCTGACATTCCGCATCATGCGCGACGGCAGCGTGCCACCCGAGGAACCGATTATCCGGGGCTATTCGGGGAAGGAACCGCTTGACCGGGCCGCCGTTTCTTCCGTGCGCACCTCAAACCCTTTCGAGCCTTTGCCTGCTCAGTTCAAGGGCCCCTATATCGAATTGCGCTACACCTACCTGTACAACATTCCGCTGGAGTATTATTACCAGCAAAAATGAAACTCAGGCCCCAGCAAATCGTCGGCAGTCTTCTCCTCGCCTTGTTCGTGCTCATCTTCATTTTTGTGCGGGCACGGCATCTCCTCTTTCGATGAATGAGAAAAATTCGCTGCCATTTCTCGTTGCCATCGTTGGGCCGACGGCATCAGGAAAATCCGCACTGGGCGTTTCCCTCGCGCAGCAGTTTCACGGCGAAGTGGTCGTTTGCGATTCCACCCAACTCTATCGGGGATTCGATATCGGCACCGCGAAACTCAGTGTCGCGGAGCGCAGGGGCGTTCCGCATCATTTGATTGACGTACTCAGCCCGAGTGAAGAAGCGACAGCAGGCGGGTACCGCCAACGCGCATTAGGCATCCTGGATGATTTGCGGCGGCGAAAGCGCCTGCCGGTCTTCACTGTGGGAACCGGATTGTACCTGCGGGCGCTGCTCGAAGGCCTTGCGGATGCTCCGCAGCGCTCCGAAGAATTGCGCGAACGGCTGAGGGCAAGTGCAGAAGCGCATCCGGCTGGCTATTTGCATCGCATCTTGAAGCGCCTCGATCCGGAGGGCGCCCAAAAAATCGGACCAGCGGATGAACAAAAACTGATTCGCGCCATCGAAGTGTGCGTGTTGGCGCGCAAGCCCATCTCCGAAGTGCATCGCTCGGGCCGCAATCGCCTTGAAGGATGGCGAGTCTTGAAGATTGGGTTGATGCCGCCACGCGAGCGTCTGCATGAACTCATCAATGCGAGGATGGATCTCATGCTGAAGCGAGGCTGGTTGCGCGAAGTAGAAGCGCTAGTAAAGAGTGGTTTGAACGATGAGGCAAAGCCGTTTGATTTTATCGGCTACCGCGAATTGCTGGCTGTTTTGCGAGGCGAAATCCCATTGGAACAGGCACGGGAATGCATTCAGCAGGCCACTCGGCGTTACGCCAAACGCCAGGTAACTTGGTTTCGCAAGGAAACGGATGTGCGCTGGTTTTGGGGCTTTGGCGACGATGCGGATTTAGGAGCCGCTGTGCTTGGATGGCTTCAGACGCAGGGATTGCGAGCAGGTCGCGGAGCAATCTAGAGAAGCGTATAATTGGTTTAGAGGTGGGTCCTTTCAGAAATGGGCAAGTCCGCACGATGACTTCCGGCCGGCTTCCGTGACGAAAACACAGCATCAAGTCTCGACAATGGAGCGCGCCTTGCTGGTTGGCGTGGGTTGGAAGCGCGTGCCTCGTTTTCCCGGCATGCCGGCGGGCGAGCAGGGCCGTGAATCACTTTCCGAGTTAGTCGAACTGGCGCACAGCGCGGGAGCGGAAGTTGCCGGAACCGTATTCCAGTTACGCGAGGCTGCGGACCCGGCTACGCTCGTCGGGCGCGGCAAACTGGACGAAATTCGCGCCGAGGCCACGGCGCACAAAGCGCCGCTGATCATTTTTGACAGCAATCTTTCTCCGATGCAGCAGCGAAACATCGAAGCGGCTACGGAACGCCGGGTCATCGACCGCACCCAACTCATTCTTGACATTTTTGCGCGCCACGCACGAAGTCGCGAAGGCCAGCTGCAAGTGGAGCTGGCACAATTGAATTATCTGCTGCCGCGCCTGACCGGGAAAGGCGTCGCGATGTCGCGGCTGGGCGGCAAGAGCGGTGGAGGTGCCGCAGGCGGCGGTGCGGGGCGTATCGGCGTCCGCGGTCCTGGTGAGAAGAAATTGGAAACCGATCGCCGCCGGATTCGCGAGCGCGTGCGCAGGATTGAAACCGATATCGATGAGGTACGCAAACAACGGGCGCTCCGCCGTGAGGCCCGCAATGCCGTTCCGTTGGGAACCATCGCGCTGGTGGGCTATACGAATGCGGGCAAGTCGACATTGTTCAATGCACTTAGCCGTGCCGAAGTGCTGGTCTCCTCGAAGATGTTTGCCACCCTTGACCCGACCATTCGTGCGATTCGTCTTCCCTCGAACCGGCGCGTGCTGCTGTCGGACACGGTAGGATTTATTCGTGACTTGCCGAAAGGCTTGCTGACGGCGTTTCGCGCCACGCTCGAAGAAGTACAGGAAGCGGCACTGATTTTGCACGTCAGCGATGTCTCGAATCCTCGTCACCATGAGCTCGACCAAGAGGTCGAAAAAATCTTGTGGGAGCTCAGTGTCGTGAATCGTCCGCGGTTGCGCGTGCTGAACAAGATCGACCGTCTCAACCCTGAAGAGCGAGAGGCGATCGCGACCGGCGCGGCTAGCGCCGGAGAGGGCGCGCCGATCCTGGTGTCGGCGCTGACGGGCGAAGGCATCGAGGAGCTGTTGCGAAGGATGGATGCCGAAATGCCCATTGACCCTGTTCTGACCCTTTCCATCCGCCTTCCCCTGGCTGAAGGGCGTACACTGGCAATGATTCATGCGCTGGGTCGCGTTTTGCATGCCGAAATCGATGATTCCCACATGCGTCTCCATGCCGAGATTCCCGCGTCCATCGCGGCGCGCCTGCGTCTGAATAACTATGTGTTGAAGGAAACTTTTCCGCGTTCCCTGTCGTAGATTAGTTTGAATAGGGAGGCTACGCGTACGCGCATGATGTCGCTTGCGCAGAAGCCTCCGAAGCGAGGTTGCCGTGGCTGCCTTCTTTCTTTGGTGCATTCTCTTCATCCTATGCTGGCCCGTCGCGTTGCTGGCCCTGGTGCTTTATCCTATCGTGTGGTTGCTGACTTTGCCTTTGCGCATCCTGGGCATCGCTGTCCACGGGGTCTTGGGCCTCATCAGCGCGCTCTTCCTGCTCCCCGTGCGGCTGCTTCGCGGACCACGCGCCATCTAGAAGGCTCGCTTTTTCTTCGGCGTGGTAACTGCTAGGTAAACTGGGGAAAACCCCGTTAATCGTTCATTCTTGGACACTTGGGAGGTCTCTATTCCCTGGGTCCCTCACCGTCACTATCTGTGGAAAACGTTGTGGAAACTGTGCCCCCGTATTCGTAGGGAGTGCCCGCTTCTTTTCTGCGCCGCAAGAGCAAGCCGCAAGGCGAACCATCATATCCTACAGAAAATAAAAGGCTTATATTTATTTTCCTCGGTCTAACGCTGCAACGCTAAACTGTCTTCTGGGGTCAGGGCCTCCGGAACATTTGCACAGTTCTGCAGCAATCGGCTTTCCCATGATACTTCGCTATTTCTCTGCATTCGCTCAGCGCTGTTAACTCCGGGGTATCTAGGTGAGGCTCGGTCGGTCCTCCGCCAGAAGGATGTCAGCACGCCTGGATGGATCATCACTGCGCCCTGCATCTGTTGACGCCCCCTGGAACGAAGTCTATAGTGAAAACTGCGCTAGCTGAAGCCACGGGGCGGCATCCCCGCCGTCATGCGCCCATGAATCTTCCGAACTCACTGACGCTGCTGCGGATATTTTTCGTTCCCGTTCTCATTGTGATTCTTCTGACCCGCAGCCCCAACGTTGAGGTGATGGGTTTTTCGATGCACTTCGAAGTCTGGGGCGTACTGATCCTGCTACTGGCTGCGGCCACGGACTGGGCGGATGGATACCTCGCGCGAAGACGGCTGCAGGTTACCACGCTGGGAATTCTTCTCGACCCAATTGCGGACAAACTGCTGATTTCCGCTGCGTTCATCGCACTCGTGGATATGCACCTTGTTAAGGCATGGATGGTGGTGATCATCATTGGGCGCGAATTCACGGTCCTCGGACTGCGAAACATTGCCTCCGCAGAGGGATTCACAATTGAGGCGTCTACTCTCGGTAAGACAAAGATGGTCTTGCAGGTCTGCGCCGTGGCGATCGTGATTGTGGGTGCGCGACACCCGTCATTCAAACCCTTGGCGCTCATCCTGCTCTGGCTCGTGGTGATCAGCGCCTTGGTGTCTGCCGCGCAGTATTTCCTGCGCTTCTGGAGCCACGTTGACGATAGCATCAAGCAGCGCCGCAAGCTGCGGATGCTCGAAGCCCGCAAGAAGTCTCAGGATGCCGTTCCTCTCTGAAACAGACCGGCGCGCCGCGCTGGAATTAGCCCGCAAAGCCGTTGTCGAGGCCGT